>BNJV01002810.1_pt1 | contig 188874 bp, 296 predicted proteins | sample 8540591 | NCBI WGS metagenome assembly BNJV01 (sample SAMD00202457, study PRJDB9452) | human saliva metagenome | host: Homo sapiens | reverse complement strand
ATATAAAGATATTTATTTAGAAGAAACTATAGAGGAAATTTTTATAAATTAAATAATAGTAATACAGAATATGAGTCGTTCAACTTTTTACATTATTCTATAGACCTTATGAGAACCTAGAAGTATTTATTTAATAGTTGGAAAAAATTCTATTAATAAAAAAATATTTGATGAAAAATTTTCAAATAGATAATACTTTAAAAAGTAGGAATAAACACTAACTGATGAAATAATAAATAGATATGATTTATATTATGATGATTTTGAAGAAGTTTATTTGTCAAAAAAACATAAGGAATTAGTTGTTATAGTAGATTTAGCAGATAATATAATAGGTTTTTCTTTTGTAAAAGGACAGAAGAGAAGAGATTGGGAGTTCTCCAAAGGATAAAAATTAAAAATTATTTAGAATGTAAAAATTTACTAGGATATTTATGGCTCTTTACGCAATAACAAAACATTAGATGCTGATATAGAAAAAGAGAAATTTATAGGGCAGCTAGATAACTATAAATTTACTTTTGATATAATAACAAGGAATATAAAAAGTATTCAAAATTTGAAAAACAGGAGAGTATGTAAAAACTTCTCTTGAATAGATAGAAATAAAAATAAAAATTAGTTTAAAAATTTTTAATATTAAAAAGCTATGTAGATTGAAAATATTTATATAGCTTTTTTTCTAAAATGAAGTACAAGCCAACAATTCCAGAAAAATATTAAAAAAACTAGGAAGGATATAATATGAAAGTATATAAATTTTATTGGAAATTTTGATGATGAGATACCAAGTTTTTGAATTTAAAATTACAAAAAGATGTAAATTATTTTTTTGATAAAAAGAAATAGAGAATTTAATAAGAAAAAAATAGAGCGTGATGAAAAAAATAGCAAATAAATACTTTTTCTAAATTATTTAACAAAAAAAGAAATGAAGTTAAAGTACCAGAAGGATTTGAATTAATTGAAAAAGGAGAAATACCAGAAAAATTTAAGGAAACAAGGTTACAGAAATGATGGAGACCCAATAGGACAAAAATGGAGTTGGAGTTCCAAAAAAACTGATAAAAATAATAAGAATTAGGAAAAATAAAAAAATAAGGAGGTTATATTATGAAAAATTAAATTAAAAACTCAATCTTTAGATGATTGGGAATTGAATCTATTTGAATCTTACAGTACTTTTACCTATAATTATAGGTAGAACTATGATATTTGGAGCATACAATGTAGATTTTGAAATGACAGCTAATATTTGGAATCAATTACCTGAAGAATATAAAAGAAAAATATATAAATATAATTGGAAAAAGATGATAAAAATCCATGTTAATTACAGTTACAGATATTACTGCATATAGTTTTTGGATTTGGTTACAATATTAAACTAAAAAGATAGCATAACAATGGAAGAAATTTCTAAAAATTTTGATGAGAATAAGAAAAATCAATTTTTCTGACTCCTAGCTGTGCTTTCCCTAATTCATCTATGTCAGTGTATTTTTCAATATTTAGGAGAAGTTTATGCAGAAGTAGATTTAGATGAATTAGTTGCTATTTCTGATGAAGAAAAACTCATTTCAATATAGTATAATGCCTAAGCTAATGGAAGCTTCCAACTACAGAAAAAGAAGAGAGAACAACACAGGAAAAATTAGAACAAATATATAATGAACAACTTATAGTAAAAAAAGTTTAGTAGATAAAAAAATATAGATGAACTTTCAAAAGAAGATGTTCAAAAAAATTTTTAGATAATTTTTTTACTTATAGATGATTTAAAAATATTTAGTAGAAGTAATAAAAAATCAAAAAGAAACTTTGAGATTATAATTTCTGATAAGTTAAAAAGATGAGATAGAAACATTGGTTAAGAGATATTCAGATTAAAAATAAAAACAGAAGAGGATGAAAAAAATATCAAGAACTTAAAGAAATTTTTGAAGGAGCAACTATGAAAAATAAAAAAATAAAATTAGAATCTTTTGGAGAATATATTGAATTTATCTAATTCTTTTCTGTACAATACCAATAATAATGGATAAATCAATGATGTTTGGAGCTTATGGTGTAGATTTAAATATGTCAGAATGTATTTGGTATCAATTACCAGAAGAATGTAAAAAAATAAAATATATAACTATAAGGAACATACTATAAAAGCTATGATAATTACTCTAACTAATATAAGTGCATATAGCGTAAGCCTTAGTGAGCATGAGAAGTTTAAAGAGCCAATAACAATGGAAGAATTTTTATGAAGATTTTTTTCTGAAAAATAAAAAAATAGAAAGATTTTTTTATGTGAATGTGATTTTCCATATTCAAATATGTCTGTCTATTTCCAAAAGTTTAGGAGAAATATATGCAGAATTTGAACTAGAAGATTGGGTATCTTATGAAAAAGAAGCTAAGGAAGAATGGAAAATAAAGGAAAGAGAAAGAAGGAACATAAGAGAAATTATAAAAAGAAGCATTATTAGAAAGAATTGAAGAAAAAAACAATCTAACTTTGAAGATTCTTTAAAAATATTGGGTTAAAGTAGTTGAGTTAACAGAAGAGAAAATAAAAGAAATCTTTCTTAAAAATTTCCTACTGTTCTACATAGAGGTGGTTTTTCGTTTACTTTTGAATTAAAAATATATGATGTCAATAATAGAAAAATTCAGAAAAATTTAAATTAACAATTCCAGAAAATGTTAAAACATGAAATTGGATACTGGCTAACAGATATGCAAGGAGAAATTAGAACAGAGGAAGAAAAAAATTTATTTAAAAGAAATTAGAGATAAGTTAAAAATTAAAAAATATATCAAGATTAAAGAATTTTTCAATATAGTTAAGGGACTATTACAAAATAGAATTAAGAGAATTTTTTTGAGAATAAAAAACTTAAAAATTCTCTTTTTCTTTTCTTGACAGTAATATGTATAAATAATATAATTTATTTTTAATGAAAATATATTTACTTTAGAAAGGGGAATTTATGTTATTTTTATGAAGATTTAGTAAAAAAATTGAAACAGGGGAAGATAGAAGATATAAAAAAATAGAAAAAGTTTGGTTTAAATAAGGCTAAAAATATATCTGGTTATGGTATAGCTATCCCACTTATACTTATTGGATTATTTGAAGTATACTCATATACTATTTATCACAAAGTGGTATCTTTCTACTTATAGGAGACTTTTCTTTGCTCTAGGTTTAAAAACAAGCAAAGACAGTTTTTCACTTATTCTATTAAAGTGGATACAGAAGCTAAGAATATAAAAATTTAAAAAAATTTAAACTTAAACTTTTGATGACGTAGAAAGTGGAACTTTAAAAAGAAATGAAATTGGGAAAAAAGTTCTTCCTGTTATAGATATGATAACAAAAGATAGAAAGCAAGTTATAATTCCATTGTATATGAATAAACAAGAAAGATTTATTCTTTTAGTTAAAGAACTTTTAAGTGGAAAGATTTTCAATAGAGAAGTAAGTGAGATAAGTATGAAAAATAATAAAAGGCTGATAAATTAGTTGGAGAACTTAGCCCTCCTCCATCAAAAAAAGTGTCTTACATAGATATATTATTGCGAGCTCTTTAGCAAAGGGTATATCTAAGATAGAAAATATTTCTTTTTCTGAAGATATTATTGCAACTATTGAAGCTATGAAAAAAATTAGGAGCTAAGATAGAACAAAAAAGAGAATTATCTTTCTAATAGATGGAAGTGACACATTTAAAAAAATTTGAATGAAAAATATCGAAATTGATTGCAATGAATCAGGTTCAACTTTAAGATTTTCTATTTCCACTATCTATAGTTGAAGAAAAATAAAGTTCTATTTAAGGGAAGAGGAAAATTATTTAAAAAGACCTGATGACTCCTTACTTTGAAAAATTTTGAAAAATACAAAATAAAAACATTCTTATATAGATGAAAAATAAAATACTTCTAGAAGGACAACTAAAAGTCAGGAATTTATGAAATTGATGGAAATATTAGCTCTCAATTCATAACAGGACTTTTATTTTCATTGCCTTTATTAGATGGAGAAATCTAAAATTATAATAAATGGTAAATTAGAATCTTCAAATTATATTGATATAAGTTTAGATTGTTTAAGCAAGTTTGGTATAAAAATTATAAATAATTCATATCAAGAATTTCATAATTGAAGGAAATCAAAGCTATAAAGTAGGTAATTATCGTACTGAGGCAGATTATTCTCAAGCAGCTTTTCTTTTTAGTAGCCAATGCTATAGGCTCAAAGATAAAAGATAAATGATTTAAATGAGAACTCATTGCAAGGCGATAAAAAGATAATAGACTATATTTCTGAAATAGATAATTGGAATTCTAAAGATACTCTAGTATTAGATGGTTCAGAAACACCTGATATTATACCTATATTATCTTTTAAAAGCAGCAGTTTCAGGAAAAAAAGATTGAAATAGTCAATATTGAAAGATTAAGAATAAAAGAAAGCGACAGATTAAAAGCAACTGTTGAGGAATTATCAAAACTTAATTTTGATTTAATTGAAAAAAAGATAGTATTTTAATTAATTCAAGAGAAAATTTTAAAGTTAATAAAAATGAAAAAGTTGTATCTCTGTCAGCACATTCAGACCATAGAATTGCAATGATGATAGCCATAGCAGCAACTTGCTATGATGGAGAAATACTTTTAGATAATCTAGATTGTGTAAAAAAATCATATCCTAATTTTTGGGAAGTTTTCTTATCTCTAGGAGGAAAAAGTTTATGAATACTTGGGGAACTAAAAATTAGGCTATCTATTTTTTTGGTGAATCTCATGGAGAAGCATTGGGAATAGTTATAGATGGCTTAGAAGCAGGTACAAAATTAAATTTAGAGAATATAAATAAATTTATTGATAGAAGAAGAGCAGGAAAAATCATCTTTTACAACTTCGAGAAAAAGAAAAAGATGAATTTAGAATTTTAAGTGGCTATAAAGATGGACATACAACAGGTGCTCCTCTTTGTGTAATATTTGAAAAATACTAATACTCAATCTAAAAGACTATGAAAAATTTAAAGGTCTTATTAAGACCTAATCATGCTGATTATCCAGCAGCTATTAAGTTTAAAGGCTTTTAATGATATCAGAGGAGGAGGACATTTTTTTCTGGTAGAATAACATAGCTTTAACTTTTGCAGGTGCTGTTGCAATGGATATTTTAGAAGAAAAAGGAATTAAAAATTTTTCTCATATAAAAAAAGATTTTAGATATAAAAGATAAAAAGTTTTTTTAGATTTTAAAGAAGTGGATATTGATAAATTTAAAAAAATTTAAAAAGAAAGTTCTCTAGCTTTTTATAGAAGATGACTTAGAAATTAAAAGCAAAAAGAATTGTTAGAAAAAAATTAAATTATCAGGAAATTCAGTAGGCGGAGAAATAGAGTGTGCTTGTTATAATTTACCAGTTGGTTTAGGTAGTCCATTTTTTTGATAGCTTGGAAAGTAAAAATATCTCATTTAGCCTTTTTCTGTTCCAGCTGTAAAAAGGAATACAGTTTTGGTATAGGTTTTGATTTTTCTAACATTTTAGGTTCAGAAGCCAATGATTTATATTATTTAGATAATAATCAAAATTAAGACTAAAACTAATAATAATGGAGGAATTTTTAGGTGGACTTTCTACAGGAATGCCTCTTGTCTTTTCTGTTGTGATTAAAGCCAACTCCATCTATTAGTATAGAACAAGAAACAGTTAATATTAAAGAGATGAAGAATGATATTTTAAAAAATAAGTGGCAGACATGATGCCTGCATAGTTCCAAGAGTAATGCCAGTGATTGAAGCAATTACAGCATTAGCAATCCTTGATGAGATATTATAAAAGAGCTGTTGCAAACAGCTCTTTTTACTCTTTAGGCATATGTTTAAATTCATGTATTAAGAAAAATAATTGCAACACAAAATGCAAGTAAATCTGTAACAGGAGTTGCATATATTACTCCTTCTAGTCCAAAAAATCTTGGTAAAATAAGTAATAAAGGGAATAAGAATAATATTTGTTTTGCTAAAGACACTATTGCTCCCTTTATAGCTTTTTCCTATCGAAGGGAAGAAAGTAGCAATAGAAACTTGTATAGAGTTTAGAGATATAAATAATAAAAAAATATTCTCATATACTTTGTAGCAAAAGAGAAATATAGTTCATCTCCTTCACCAAATAAAGAAATAATCTGTTTTGGAAAAAAACTTGGAAGATTACAAATAAAAATACTTGCTATAGCAAAAAGTAACTTTTAAAAAGTAATCTCATAGTTTCTCTAACTCTATGATAATTTTTAGCACCATAGTTGAAACCAAATATAGGTTGTGCACCTTGAACAAGTCCTAAAACTATAGCAAATAAAAAATAACATTTATCTTCATAACAATTCCCAAATACTGCTATTGGAATATCACTTCCATAGATTGATTTAGTCCCCATAAAATTTCAATAAATTATTAGTTGTAACCAATACTATCATATTAGAAAAATTGATAGATAAAAGAGGCAAAAACCTAAAGAAATAATTCTTTTTCAGATAGTGGACTTGTGGTATAAAAATCATTTAAAAGAAAATTTCACTGATTTAAATCTTGGAAAAATAGATTAGTAACAAACTTGCAGAAACAACTTGACTTATAACAGTAGCCCAAGCAGCACCTGCTATACCCCAATGAAACACAAACATAAACAATGGATCTAAAATTGTATTTAATACTGCACCTACAATTATTGCCATCATAGAATATCTAGCATTTCCATCAGCTCTCACCAAAGGATTAACCCCAATTGAAAAAAAGTAAAAATGGTATTCCATAAGAAGTTATACCTGTATATTCCATAGCATATTGTAAAATTTTATCTGTAGCTCCAAAAGAAATCATTAAAGGCTCTAAAAAATTCTGATACTTATACAAAGTATAATACCAATTATTATAAGAGTGCTTGCTGCAGTACCAGCAGTGTGTTTTGATTTCTCAGGATTTCCTTTTCCTAGCTCTAAATTAAAAATTTGAAGCTCCTCCAATTCCAAGAGTAAGACCTATGGCTAAACAAATAGTTGTAATAGGAAAAAGCTATATTTGTGGCAGCATTTCCTAAATACCCGATTCCTTGCCCAATAAATATCTGATCGACAACATTGTAAAGTGCATTTACAAGGTTGGCAATTATTGCTGGAATAGCTAAAGACCTTAATAATTTAGATATTTTTTTGATATCCAAGTGGATTAGCTGTTTTAATTTCTTTGTCCATTTAGACCTCCTTTTTAAAAAATGATTTACATTTTATCAGTAAATTTATAATTTTGTCAATTGACAAGTTTTGTAAAAAGGACTATTCTATATTAAAGGTAGAATTTAAAAACTTAGTGTTAGAAGGGGATATTATGAAAGCTAAAAAAATAGTGATATAGAAAAATAGAAGTTTTTTTAGTGGAATATCAAAAAAATTCAATCATTGAAATTAAAAAAATAGTGCAGATGTAATAGAGTTAAAAAAGAATAAGGCTCTTTACTCTGACAGACAGCAACTTGACTATGTGTATTTTTTTAATCTCAGGAAATGTAAGTCTTATAAAAATCAAGTGAAAGTGGTGAGAATAGAGTTGTCTTTTTATTAAATGACGGATCTATGATTAATGAACCTCTTATGAGAAAAAAATACTTCTGGTATAGAATGTTGGGGTTTTGAAGATTCTAAAAATTCTTAGAATAGGTTTAAAAAAACTTTTGATAAAATTATGTCTAAGGACTATATTTTTAGCTAGAAATTGTATGTTAGAAATGGAAAAAAGAATAAGAAGACTATACAGACAATTAAAAAAATTTAACTTCTTCAAATATTGATTAGCAGCAAAAACTTTACAGACTAGGAACACAATATGGACTTAAAGAAAATAAAATTGATGAGTATACATATATTAATTTAAATTTGACAGTAACATATATTGCAAAGATGTTAGGTTATCAAAGAGAAACTGTTTCACGAAGTCTAAAACTCTTAGCACAAAAAGGAAATAATATTGCAAAAAGATAGAAAATTCTATGTCAATATTGAAAGGGCTAGAGAATTCTTTAAGAAGTTTTAGTAAAAAGAATAAAGAAAAAAATTAAAAAGAAAAGTGTTGCAAAATTAAATTTCAATCTTAAAGTAAAAAAATAAGTGAGTTACGAATGGAAATTTTATTGTTAAGAAATTTACTCAGTAACAAACTATTTTTTTACTTTTTATTATATTGAAATAGTTTCTTTATTTTGACAATCTTCTTTAAATTTGATTAAATCTTTTTCTCATAGTTTCAATATAGTAATTTGCTTCTTCTTTATCCCAATTCCAAATAAGTCTATTTAACCTATCTATTCTAGTTAAAGATTTTAACGCTAATTCTAATAAATCATTATCAATTTTTCCTGTAATTTTTGCTTGACCAAAAGTAACAGCTAAAAATAACTTGGTCACTTTGTAAGATTATTTGATCTCAAGTAAACCATTATATTTTGTCTTAGCTTGTTCTTTTAACTCTTCATCTGTTTTTTTCTACATCAGAGATATATAATCCATTTCCCAAATTTTTCAATTATTACTTTTTGGAAAAATCAAAAAAAGTTTATTTTCTTTTTCTTTTGTATAGCTTCTGCAATTCATACAATGCATCATTTCTTCATCACTTCAAAAGGAGCTTTCATCACCACAATCATAATAGAACTCATCTGTGAAATATTTTCTAAAAATTTATATGGCTCGTTAAAATATGTAAAACCACATTCTTCATCATCAAAATAGAAATGATTATCTCTATCAAATTCAGGAAAATCTTTGATAACCTCTTTTAGAATTTATTAACTTTAAAGCTTCTTTTTCACATTCTTCAACTGTATCGAATTCTTTTATTTCATATTTACCTGTTACTCCAGTTTTTTTCCGTAATTGACCATCATCTCACAATCAAGAGTTTCAATAAACCAAAATTTATCAGATTTTTATCTTAAAATGAAGTGCTTGAATCATATTTTTCTCCCTTAAATTTTTCTCTATATCATATGTATTTTATTGTAACATAAATTATAAAAATTTTAAAAATAATTGAGAGACTTTTATTTAATATGGTATAATAAGTAATTAGAAGGTGATTAATATGAAATATAATTTTAATCAATTAAAAAGAAATTGTAAAATCTAAAATGAGTTTAAAAAAGATTTACCCATACTCTTGGAGTAGTAGAAATGGCAGGGAAATTAGCTGATATATATAAGGCTGATGTTGAAAAATGTAAATTAGCTGCCTTACTTCATGATATATGCAAAGAAATGGATATGGAAGATATAAAAATATTTGTAAAAATAACTTCTTAAATGAACTATTAGAAGAAGATTTAGAAAACAATGAAATCTCATATGGTTTTGCTGGAGCTTATTATGTAAATAAAAGAGTTTGAAATAGAAGATAGTGAAGTTTTTAAAATGCTATAAAATATCATACTATAGGTTCAAAAAGATATGACTTTAGTTGAAAAGATAATATATATAGCAGACGCAATAGAATATGGAAGAAATTACCCTAGTGTGACTGAAATAAGGGAAGAAACTTTTAAAAATTTAAATAAAGGAATACTTATGGAAATAGAACATAAGGAGAAATATTTAGAAAGTATAGGGAAAAAGTCACATCCTAATACCTCTCAATTGAAGGAAAAATATATTGACTGAATTGAGTAAAAACATATTTATAATAGAGGGAGGATTTATGAATTTAGAAAAAGACTTAGAGAAAAATTAAAGAAATTTTAAAAACAGTGAAAATACTTATCTTTTGACCAAATAACAAGTCTTTTTAGAATGGTCACCTAAAAAGAAAAGATAATAAGGCTATAATCTATCTCGGGTTGATGCTGGAGAATTACTTTTAGATAAGAAAAAAATAGAATAACAGCAATTGAAGATTCTTTCTTTATGCTAAAGGAATATTTAGAATTATAAAAATAAGTTTGGTTTTGTTGATAGCGAAAAATTCAGAAGAAAAGAAACGGAATATATATAGCTAGAGAAAATTTTTAATTCTGCTCTTGATGGAGATAGAGTTTTAGTAAAAATTATAATGAAGGATATAGATAGTAAGGGGAAACCTGAGCAGAGGGAGAAATTATAAAAATAATAGAACGTAGAAAAATACGGTTGTTGGTATTTTAGATAAAAAAATTTCTTTTGTTTTACCAACAAGTGCATTTGGAAGTGATATCTATATTCCAAATTCTCAAGTGGGAAATGCTGATAATAAAGATATAGTAGTAGCTGAAATAACATTTTGGGAGATGAAAAATAGAAAGCCTGAAGGAAAGATTATAAAGATTTAGGGTTCATCAACAAATAGCAAGAATATGATAGAAGCTCTTATATATAGAGAAGGTCTAAGTGACCATTTTTCTGATGAAGCAATGCAAGAAGTTAGAGAAGTTATAAAGATTGATTATACAGACAGAAAAAGATTTAACTGAGCTTCCATAATAACTATAGATGGAGCAGATGCTAAGGATTTAGATGATGCTGTTTATGTTGAAAAATTGAAAAATGGTAATTATAGACTGATAGTTGCTATTGCTGATGTTTCTTATTATGTGAAAAAGATTCTACTCTTGATTTAGAAGCAAGAAACAGAGGAAATTCAGTTTATCTAGTGGATAGAGTTTTCACCTATGTTTCCAAAAAGAAATTTCTAATGGAATTTGTTCTCTAAATGAAAAAGAAGAAAAGCAACTTTTGCTTGTGAAATGGAAATAGATCTTAAAGGTGATGTAGTAAACTACGAGGTTTATAAATCTGTTATAAAGTCTGTTCATAGAATGACTTATAAAGATGTAAATGCAATTTTAGATGGTGATGAAAAACTGATAGATAAATATTCAGATATTTATGAAATGTTAAAAAGAAATGTTAGAACTGTCTAAAATATTAGCAGAAACAAGAAACATACAAGAGGAAGCATTGATTTTGAACTCCCAGAACTTAAAGTTGTATTAGATGAAGAAAATAACAAAGTCAAAGAAGTCCTTTTAAGAGAAAGAGGAGAAGGTGAAAAATAATAGAAGACTTTATGATAGCTGCAAATGAAACTGTGTGCAGAAAGAATATATTGGTTAGAATTGGCTCAATATATAGAACCCATGAAAAGCCTGATAGAGAAAAAGTTTTTAAATTGAATGAAATGCTTGCAAAATTTGGATATAAGATACCTAATTTTGATAATCTTCATCCTAAAACAATTCCAAGAAATTATGAGAGATCTAAAAATCAAGAAACGAGTATGCTTGTACATAAGACTATTTTAACATCTTTTAAAAACAAGCAAGATATACTGTAGATGATATAGGACACTTTGGATTAGCCTTCTTACATTATACTCACTTTACATCTCCTATAAGAAGATATGCTGATTTGATGGTTCATAGAGTTTTATTCTCAAGTATAAATAATTCTATTAAACAGTTAAAATTATCTGATTTAGATGAAATAGCTCATCATATTTCTAAAACAGAAAGAGTAGCTATGAAAGTTGAAGATGAAAGTGTTAGAATTAAATTAGTTGAGTATATGAAAAAATATGTTGGTAAAGAACTTGAACTTATGGTCACAGGTTTTGCTAGTAGAAAAGTCTTTTTGAAAACAAAGCGAACATATAGAATGTAGTTGGGATGTAACAATTTCAGGAAATTTCTATAATTTTTGATGAAGAAAATTATTGTATGATAGATTATTATAATGGAACTGTTTTTTCTTTAGGTGAAAAAGTAAAAGCATTAGTAGAGAAAGCTGATCTATTAACTTTAGAAATTGAGTAGTTCCATTGAAAGATATATTCTAAAAAGAGGAAATTATGATAATTGCAAATAATAAAAAGCTTTTTGATTACTTTATAGAGGAAAAATATGAGGCTGGAATAGAACTTAAAGGAGTGAAGTAAAATCAATAAAAGGCTGGAAAGGTTAGTATAAAAGAATCATTTGTAAGAATTATAAATGATGAAATATTTATAATGGGAATGTCTGTTGTACCTTGGGAATATGGTAGTATATATACCCTGAAGAAAGAAGAGTTAGAAAATTACTTTTTACATAGAAAAGAAATCAAAAAGATACACGAGAAAGTAAAAATAAAAAGGTTACACGATAGTTCCTTTAGATGTTCATCTCATCAAAAAGGTTATGTAAAGTCCAGATAGCAATAGCTAAAAGTAGAAAAACTGAGGATAAAAGAGAAAGTATTGACTAAGAAAGACCAAGAAAAGAAATTTAAAAAGAGATATAAAAATTAATAATAGATAATTAAATTTTAAAAAATAATAGAAATATGGTATAATTTTTAACATAAATTTAATTTTAGGAGAATTGATGAGAAGAAAATTCATGTTTTTGTTTATTCTATCAGCTATGATAGTAAATAATGCCTATTCAGAAACTATAACTGCTGACTCAGATGAAGTAGTTATAGATTTAAATGACAATACTTTAACTTCAGATCATGGGGTTGCTGTTACTAATGGAAATATGAAGGGGCTATTCTATAAATTTAGAAGAAATCCTGAAACAGATGAAATATCTTTTTGAAGATAATGCCATAATGAATATTGCTCAACCAACAGGAAATATCAAAAATAGAAACTGAAGGTGGAAAAATATCTCAAGCTAATGAAGAAGGAGAATTTTTATAATAGTTTTGCCTATGTAAATGTTGTTAAAATGACGGGAGCTGAAGCTCCTAATGATAAAAATATATTTTGAAGTCCTCTAATAAAATATTCAGATGAAAAATAAATGCAAAAAGATGCTTTGGGTCACAACGGATTTTAATATAGTCATTTCAAAAAGAACCTGAAAAAGCAGGTTATCATATTTTTCATCAGATGTTTTAATTGAGCCAGATAAGCAAATAACATTAAAATCTGATTTATTTATAAAGGGAAAAAGATGTTATGCCTTTTCATTTTCCTTGGTTTAGAGCGAATATAAGATCAGGTTCTACTGTTCCTTTATTTGTTACTATACAATCTTCTGATGACTATGGAGCTGCGACTTCAATGGGACTCTTTATGGAAATAGAAAAGATAAATTCAGAGGAGGATTCGCTCCTAAGTTTGCAGATAAGATGGGTATATTAGTTGGAAGATGGGAAAACTGGTATAAATTTGATAAAATTGGTGAAACTAGATTAAATATAGATGACTGGTTAATCTATGCAAAAATAAAGAAAAACCTACTGCTTCAAATGAACTACCTGAATATGAAAAAGACGTAAAAGATATAAAGTTGAATTGAGTCATGATTATGAAGGAGATAATGAAATTTCCATTTCTTATCACAAAATTCAACTAGAAGCATGGTTGGTAGTTTAGCTGATGTTATGGAAAAATTTGATGATAATAATGTCTATAATTTCTAGGTTTAGATAGATATAAATTTGATAAGAATATAGGTTTCTATACTTTAGATTCAAATCTATATAATTTAGGGTGAAAAGAAAGACATAAGTTTTTCAGGGGAAATGAGTTTAGTAAGTGATAAAAAAGCTTTATGGACTTTAGTATATGATAGTATAGATGATATATCTTATGGATCTACTATTGGACCATGACTTATACACAAATCTTCATTGACTAAAGATAATGATAAGTATAAATTCAATGCTAGATATGATTATTTATATGATATGGATCCAGGTTCTACTGCTAGCGACTTAATGGCTAGAAATGAAAGAATAGGAGCAGATTTATTATTAAGAAAATGGAGCAAGTATCTCTTATGATAAGAGAAAAGGAGATGACTATAGAAGATTTAGTTTCTGGGAAGAAGATATTAATACCTCAGCTAAAAAGAGAAATATCTTAGGAATAGATTTTTCGTATACTCCAACTACTGTTGCAAAAATATGATTATAACAATTTTGAAAAACATCAAGCTTTTCTTTTAGGAAATTATAAAATGGGTAGATATACTTTTACTCCAACATTTGCTTATAATTTCTTAGATAGAAAAATTAGATGAAGCTAGAGATACATATAGGAAGATTGTATTAGGGTGACAATAGGTTAGCTGAATTTAACAGATTTGAAAAATACTATCTATGAAAATACTTTAGAAAGAAGAGCAGATTTAAATCTATATAATGATAATGAGATTTATAGAGTTGGCTTTGGAAAAATAATTCAGAAATATGGTCAAGAGATGGACTATTTGATGGAACCTACAGAAGTTATGAAAAATAAATCTTCATTCTATGAACTTGAATTAGGTAGAAAAAATATTGAATTAGCTGATAAGGAACTCTTGGTTTAGATGCAACATTTAGACATGATGAGTTTGATGCTCATCAGATAAAACAAATCTTTTAAATTTAAAATTGGATAATGACTTATTTTTATATAAAGGAACAGGTTTAGATGTCACGAATAAATTTAGAATAGAAGGACAAAAATATAGTTTCTCAGGAAATAAAAATAATGAAGAAAGAAGATTAATAAATAAAAGTGACTTTGTAAAAATTTGATGATACCCTAATATTTGATGGGAAATCAACTGTTACAACTACAATATAGGATATAAAACATCTAAAAATCCTTACGGAACAAAAATCAAAAATGGTGAAGAACTTCATGACAGGTTTAAATATTAAATTTGATGAAGATACTAATTTAGATTTTTAAATATTCTGATGACAAGAGATATACAACTAAAAACTAGAAGTGAAAAAGAAAGTTAATGATTTAAGTACAAGACAGTATTCAGTAAAATTTGAAACTAAAAATATGATTTAGGATTCAGCAATACTGATATTGACTTTGTTGGTGATGATTTCTATACTACTAATAATTTTAGAGAAGATATCAACGAACATAGAATTACTGGAGGATATAAGTTTGATAATAGCAGATTAGCTTTTACTTATGCTCAAGGTAGAGATAAGTTAAAAAGTTGATGGCGGTGGATATTTAAATAGAAAAAATGAGAATGTACTCTGCTACTTATAATATCTATGGAGATGTAGAACAAGATTTTACTGCTGCATATAAAACATATGAGATATGGGAATACTCGTATAGAAGATGATATTAGAAATACTGATACATATAGTTTTGCTTATGCTTATAGAGATAAGAGATTTGAAAAAGAAGAACTTATGAAGTATGCTACATTGGAACATGAAAACCAGAAAATGAAGTAACAGCCAACGATATAGACCAAATAAGAGCTATTCTTGATAGAAAAAGTGATTTCTATAATCAATTTGAATTAACAAGAACAAGATGAGACATTTAGAATAGGAAATTATAAAAAGCTTTTTAATTTTTATGTAAATATTGAAAGAAACAATAAAAAGATATTCTCAAACAGGAAACTTAAGAAACTCTATGTCTAAATTTACAGGAGGACTTACTTATACTTATAATAGAGTAGGTATAGGATACCAATTTACAGAAAAGGCTAGCTGGAAGAATTCAAGTGAATTACTATTGGGGTAAAGATTCAAAAAGAGCATGAATTTAGTTTATTTGCAAAAATTGGAAAACCTAGTCAAGGTTGGAAGAGTTAAAACTTAGCAATGTTCTATGAAAATAAAAATGATACCACTGTGTCAAGATATGAAAAGAAATCTCTTGATAGCTGAGGTATAGAAATTGGGAAAGAGATGGGCTACAGTGAATGGGCTTATCTTATGAAAATAGATATAAAGCATCTAGTAAAGATTATGAATGGAGAGTAGGAGTACACTTCACACTATTAACTCTCCCCATAACTCAGTATAGAGTTGGAGCTAAAAATACAGGTGGTAATACTTCTACAAGACCAGATGGATATTTACTAGATAGACCAAGTCAATTAAAAATAGTTATTAAGTCAGAAAATAGCTATTGCTAGTTAAATTTCTTAACAATAAAAATCAAGAGTTCACTGCAATTCACTAAAACTTGCTAATCAAGTTAGCTTCAAACACAGCGACATTTGTTGCTCTGGTTCACTCTATTTGATTTTTATCTAAAAATTTAGAATGCAATTCACTTATTTTTCTGTATACTAATTAGAAGGAAGAAGGAAAAGGATTACAAGGGGAAAATATGTTAGTTAAATATAATGGAGAAAAATAAAGAATATGATAGTAATATCAATATGTTTGAAAGAAGCTAAGGGAATTTCTATCCACTTACTAAAAATCTGTTGGAGCAAAAGTTGATGGAAAATGTTGATATGTCATATGTATTAGATCATGATGCAGAAGTAGAATTTATAGATATTGACAGTCCTGAAGGAGAGAGATATAGTAAGACACTCAACAGCTCACTTAATGGCACATGCTGTATTAAGACTATATCCAGAAACTAAAGTAACAATATAATAGAAGTTATAGAAAATGGATTCTATTATGACTTTGATCCTGTAGAACAATTTACAGAAGAAGATTTAGAAAAATTGAAGCTGAAATGAAAAGAATAGTAAAGGAAAAATATAAAATTAGAAAAATATGTTTTACCTAGAGATGAAAGCTATTGATTACTTTAGAGATGTGAGATAAAAATAAATATAAAGTTGAAATTGTAGAAGGAATACCTCAAAGGAGAACAAGTATCATTTTATAAACAAGGTGATTTTTACAGATCTTTGTGAGAGGAACACACGTACCTTCAACTGGATATTTAAAAGCATTTAAAATTAAGAACAGTTGCTGGAGCATATTGAGAGGAAAACTCAAAAATAAAATGCTTCAAAGAATTTATGGATACTCTTTTTCTAATGAAGATAGATTAAAGAAACATTTAAAATTTATGGAAGAAGCTGAAAAAGAGACTCATAGAAAATTAGGAAAAGACTTAGAATTATTCTTTATAAGTGAATATGATCAGGTTTCCCATTTTTCTTACCAAAAGGAATGGTATTTAGAAATGTTCTAATTGACTTATGGAGAAAAAGAACATGAAAAAGCAGGGTATTTACAACTAGAAACCCTATAATGCTTAATAAAGAATTATGGGAAATTTCAGGACACTGGTTTAACTATAGAGAAAAATATGTATACATCAGAAAATTGATGAATTAGGAATTTGCTATAAAACCAATGAACTGCCCTGGAGGAGTTTTTATCTTTTAAACACCAATTACATTCATAAAGATCTTCCAGCAAGACTTGCTGAACTTGGAAAAGTTCATAGACATGAGTTTTCTGGTGCATTACATGGACTTATGAGAGTAAGATCATTTACTCAAGATGACTCTCATATCTTTAGAGACTCCTGATCAAGTTCAAGATGAAATTATAGGTGTTGTAAATCTTATAGATAGATTCTATAGTAAATTATTTGGTTTTGAATATGAAATTGAACTCTCAACTAAACCAGAAAAGCAATTGGAACTCAAGAAATTTGGGATATGGCAGAGTCTGCACTTGCAGGTGCTTTAGATAAATTAGAAGAAAATATAAAAATAAATCCAGGTGATGGAGCATTCTATATCTCTAAATTAGATTTTTAAAAATAAAAGATGCTATTGGAAGATATGCAGCAATGTGGAACTATCCCAACTTGACTTTAACTTACCTGAAAAGATTTGATGTAACTTATATAGGTGAAGATGGAGAAAAACATAGACCAGTAATGCTTCATAGGAGTTATCTATGGTTCAATAGAAAGATTTATAGGAATATTAATAGAACACTATGCAGGAGCTTTCCTATGTGGCTTGCACCAGTTCAAGTTAAAGTCCTAACTCTTAACGATGAATGCATCCCTTATGCAAAAAGAAATTATGGCTAAGCTACAAGAATTAGGAATTAGAGCAGAGCTTGATGATAGAAATGAAAACTATTGGTACAAGATAAGGGAAGCAAATGGAAGATATAAAAATTCCTATGCAATTAATAATTGGAAAAATGAAGTAGAGAAAATAAAGAAGTTAATATCAGAAGATTTGGATCTAAAGATCAATTTTCAAAAATCACTTGATGACTTCTATGATTATGTAGTTGATGAAGCTGCAATTAAGTTTGATAAGTAAGAGGCAATTATATGAAAAATATTGTTAATGTATTATTATGTTTAGCTGTTGTCGCTTGTGGAAAAAGAAGAAGTAACAGAGGAAGTAACAGAAGCAAGTACTACTCAAGCACAAGACTATGAGTACCCAATCCATTTGAAATAGTAGATACTCTAGATGAAGCAGCTAAAATAGCAGGTTTTCTTTAGAAGCTCCTACAGAATATGCAGATTATAAATCAATTGTCATTCAAGCTATAGCAGATGATATGATAGAAGTGATTTATTTTGATGCAGAAAAACTCATGAAGGACTTCGTATTAGAAAAGCAGTTGGAACTGATGATATAAGTGGAGACTACAATGAATACAAAAGAAGAAAAATGTAGTTAAAAGTTGAGAATTAGAAGTTACTGAAAAGGTAATGATGGTAACATATCTGTAGCTAGTTGGACAGATGGTACATATTCGTATTCTATAAATGTAGATGAAGCTTTACTAAATGCAGATGATATTGCTAAGTTAGTTGAAACTATAAAATAATAAGAAAAGAGGCTGTTGCAAAAATTAAAAGTCAATCTTAAAGTAAAAAATAATTGAGTTACGAATGGAATTTTAGATAAAAATCAAATAGAATGAGCCGAGCAAATTTAGGAGTGTTTGAGTGTAACGAGTTTCCTGATTTGCAGCGAATTTTCGATTTTTATCGTTAAGAAATTTACTCAGTAACGAACTATTTTTACTTTTATGAATTTGCAACAGCCTCAATTTTTATTTTTACCAGTCTAGATCAACAGAGCTCAATAGAAATTGCAGGAAAGCTCTTTTTGGAAGTAGATGAGTAGAAAATTTTGTATTGACTCTAAATCTATCAGTTGGAGCATAACCAACTCCTACAGCAACAGCTTTGAGTATTGCAGAACTTCCTACACCTGCTCCTATTCTAAATTTTCTTTCTTCAATTTTTCCCAAATCAACAGCTCCCATAGCAGAGCCTAAGGCTGTTACTCTACTAGTTTTATCAGAGATTTCTTCAGACTTGTAATCACTAGCATACTCTTCTTTTTATTTTCTTTTAAATCCTTATTAGTACTTATTACATTACTAGCTTTTTAATTCTTCTGAATTATAGTTATTTTTAGGCTTTTTCTAATAAAGTTTTTATCTTCTTCTTTATTTGAGACCACTTCTTCGACTAAAGTCTCCTCCTTCAGTTGCTATATTTTCATTATGTATAGGAATAACTCTTTTATTTCATTGCTCTCTAAAAGCGAAAAGAGAGAAACTAACTATTAAAAATTGATCAAAAATAATTTATACATAAAATTCACCTTTTCGTTTTTTATATTATACAATTTTTATTGTAAAAATACAACTTTAATAATCTAATATTTATTTGACAAGACATCTGTTATATTATTAATGGATGTTATTTTTAAATACTTTTTCAAATAGATATGGAGGGAAAAATGAAAAAGTTATTGTTTTTAATAGGAATATTATCAAGTGGATTATATGGAGCATCAATAGACCATATTCAAAACCTATAGTCCAGATTATTTATCAAATCAAGCACAAACAGGTATGATAGATGAAGTATCACCTTATTACAACCAGCAGGACTTTCGAGATTAGATAAAGCGAAAAGATGTACATCTTGGTTTACAACTTGCCAATGGACATGAAAAATGTCATACAAAGGAGAAAGAACATAAAAGCCTCATTTAACTCAATTAATTCCAAATGTTTCATTGACTTAGTTGATGATAATGGAGCTATTTCTTTACTTTTTGGTGGACTTGCAGGTGGAGGAAAAAGTAGAAAGTATGATGGTGTATCAGGAATAGATGTCTTATCAGATTTAGCTCAATTTCAACCTTTAGGAGTATACGATAAAGGTTCAACTTTAACTGGAAAAAATTTATATGAGCAGGCAACTTTAGGTAGAGCTTTTACAATAAATGATCAATTGTCAGTTTCAGTAGCAGGTAGAATAGTACATGGTTCAAGAAAACTTAAGTGGTACATTGAATATAGGAACTAACCCTTCTACAGCTTATAAACAAGCTAAAGCTCAACAAGTAACACAAGAAGTAAGTAAAGCTGTAGATGCAGCAACTCAAGGTTCTGGGCTTTCTGCAGCTCAAATTGCAGCTATAAAGCAACAAAAAACCACTCAAGCATTAACTTTACTTCAAACTAAAATGAATGCTTTACAACAAAATGGTTTAAGTGGAGACTTAGATTCTAAGAGAGAAGCTTGGGGTTATGGATTCCAATTAGGTGTAAACTATAAAGTAAATGATAAATTAAACTTAGCTGCAAGATATGATTCAAGAATAAAAATGAATTTTAAAAGCAAAAGGTTCTGAAAATCAATTACAAAACAGCAGATATAATAGGTTCTAATATAGGTTTATCTACTCTATCCCCAATATGCTATAAATTCTAAAAATAAGAAGAGATTTACCAGCTATACTATCAGTAGGGGCTTCATACAAGGTAACAGATAATTATTTAGTTTCAACATCTGCTAATTATTATTTTAATCGTCATGTTAAAATGGATAGAGTAACAACTTTTGGTGGTCATGAACATGGTAGAGATTATAAAAATGGTTGGGAAATTGCATTAGGAATGAATATAAATTAAAATGATAAATTTACTTTTAATAGGAAGTGTAAACTATGCCAGAACAGGTGCTAAAAAAACCTTCTTTCAATGACACTGAATATGCTTTTAAATTCTGTTACTTTTAGGTGCAGGTCTTAGATATAAATATGATGAAACTTTATCAATTACAGGTTCAGTAGCACATTTCATTTATGATAAAGAAGATGGAAACTTTAAAGAAAAATATAAAGTTAATGATAATCAAAAATATCATAAGGAGATAACTGCATTTGGAATATCTTTAACTAAGAGATTTTAATTATTAACAGGAGTCAACTATGCTAAAAAGTTTTATTTTCAAAAGAAGTAATTTTAGATACAGCTTTTCAAATTATTTAAAGAAGAAGGTTACGATGCTATAAGTGCTAGAAATGTAGCAAAAGCTTTTGGATTCGTCTCCAGCACCTATATATAAAATCAATTGGTTCTATGGAAGTGCTAAAAGCAGAGTTAGTTGCTAGAACTAAAAAAATTATTTGTTGAGTATCTATTAAAAGAAAGAACAGGAATAAAAATTATTTGATATAGGTATGGGAGTATGTGTTTTTGCCCGTGAAGAAAAACAACTTTTTACAAATATTTTCAAGACATACTGTTAAGAGTCCCTTAATTGATGAATTTTTGAATGTAATTCGTGAAGAGTTAAAAACAGATGAAAGAATTATATTAATTGATAAAGATAAGCAAGAAGAATTGCTTCATACTTGTTGGGTCTTTGCTCATGGATTGTCAACTCTTATTGCTATAGATTTTTAAAGATTCTAGTGATGAGTTCATGAGAGCGTTCGCTAAAAATGAGTCATAGATTATTTTATGAATATTTAAGCAAATATTCAAAAACAATAATATTATTTCCAAAGAGCTGTTACATTTTGTGATAGCTCTTTTTATACTATAAAAATATTGTTACAAAATCAATTTATATATGAGAAATAGATTGAAAAACTAAAAAAATATGTGGTATTATAAAAGCGTTATTTAAATAGTTTAATTAATGAAGAGGTGAAGTTTTTGAAAAGAATAAAAATATGTTTATTTTTATTTTTATTCTACTTTATTTAATAGTGGGATTTTTCAGGTGATGTTCCCCTTATCAAAAAGGGAATATACGAAAAATTTATATAATTATATGGGATTAATGTTAATACCAACTCTTCTTTTCTTTGTTTTATATGGTTTTGTTTTTATGCTAGAAAAATAAAAAGAAAAGATTTTTGGGAATTAAGATTGTACTATATATATATACTCTTTTATCATAGCATATATATTTATATTAGCAAATTTAGGAATTAACATTGGAACAGCTCCAGGTTTTGAAATAAATGCTGACTTTATAAGAAACTTAATAAATAAGTCTTTTATTTGAGTATAAAAATAGGATATTTACCTACATATTTACTATATGAATTTATAAATTTATCATTGAGATTTAAGCAAAATTCCATTCCATTATTTTTATTATGGTTTATATGGACTTGCATTCTTTTATTTCTATTGATGGTTTTTTTAATTCTTATAAGAAGTATAAATAGAGCTAAGGAAAAAGAAAAAGTGAAAGAAAAAGAGCTGGAATGAATTCAGGTCTTATGGAACAGTTTGAAATACAAGAAAAACTTGAAAAAGGTGAAAAAATTAGTACAGTAAAATCTGAAAGAAAAACTAGTTCTCCCCAAAAAAGAATAAAAAGCAAAGATTGAAAATGAAGCTAAAGTAAAAGAAAAATAGATAAGAAAGGGATAGTTTTTAGAAGGACTGTAAATAATAGAGGATGAAGAAGAATGATATTAGCATCTAATTCTAAAAGAAGGCAAGAAATTTTTAAGAGATATGGGTTTTAATTTTAAAGTCTTAACTTCGACATAGAAGAAATAAGGATAAAGAAGAAATAAGTGAAATGATACTGGATATTGCTGAGAAAAATTAGATAAAATAGCAAAAAGAAAAATGTCAGTGAATTTGTCTTAGCAGCAGATACTGTTGTTGAACTAGAAGGTAGAATTTTTGGAAAACCTAAAAGTAGAGAAGAGGCAGAAAGCTTTTTGAAGATTTTTATCAGGTAAAACACACAAGGTTATAACAGCCTATGTTTTAAAAAATATTTCAAAAATATAATTATAAAAAGATGTAGTAATTAGTAAAGTCAAATTTTTGATTTAGATGATGAAACAATAAATTGGTATTTAGATACTTCAGAACCTTTTGATAAAGCTGGAGCTTATGGAATACAAGGAAAAGGAAGAGTACTGGTTGAGAAAAATTGAAGGGATTATTTTGCAATAATGGGTTTTCCTATTTCAAATTTTTAAAAAATCTAAGAAAAAATGGTTATAATATAAGTCAAATAGATAGAATATAATGAAGAGGTGTAAAAATGAAAAATTTATAGGTAATATTTTAGGAATATTTTCAGATGATTTGGGTATTGATTTAGGAACTCAAATACACTAATCTATATGAAAAATAAAGGCATAATTTTAAGAGAGCCTTCAGTTGTGACTATTTCTTCAAAAACAAAGGAACTTTTTGAAGTTGGTGAAAAGCCAAACACATGATAGGAAGAACACCAAATATTTATGAAACAATAAGACCTTTAAGAAAATGGAGTTATTGCAGATTATGAAGTTACAGAAAAATGTTAAGATGTTTTTTTATAAAAAGAATAAAAATCTGGAACAATTTTTAATAAACCAAGAGTTATTATCTGCGTTCCTGCAGGAATAACTCAAGTTGAAAAAGAGCAGTTATGAAGTTACTAGAGAAGCAGGAGCAAGAGAAGCTTTATTTAATTGAAGAGCCTATGGCTTTCTGCAATAGGAATTGGAATAAACATATTTGAACCTGAAGGAAGTATGATAGTTGATATTGGTGGAGGAACATCTGAACTAGCTGTAGTATCTTTAGGGTGGAGTTGTAAAAATCATCTTTCAGAGTGGCTGGAGATAGATTTGATATGGCTATTGTTGATTATGTTAGACAAAAACATAATTTATTAATAGGAGAAAAATCTGCAGAAGATATTAAAAATAAAAATAGGTACTGTTGATCCTGAAGCAGAAGAATTACAAATTGATGTAAGTGGTAAATATGTTTTAAATGGTTTTGCCAAAAGATATCACATTAACTTCATCAGAGCTTTGTTGAAACTTTATCTGCTTTAGTTCAAGAAATTATAGAAGAAATAAGAGTTATTTTTGAAAAAAACTCCTCCTGAATTAGCAGCAGATATAAAGAAAAAGGTATATATATAAGTGGTGGTGGAGCATTACTTAGAGGAATAGATAAGAAAAATATCATCAGGACTTAACTTAAAAAGTTACAGTTGCTGAAGATCCTTTAAATGCTGTTATAAACGGTATAGGAGTATTATTAAATGATTTCTACATATAATAGAGTTCTAGTTTCAACTGAAACAGAATACTAATATGAGGCTATTGAAATGAGTATCAAAAATCAGTTGAGGCAATAATATTTTTAGGGTGGAGATGAAAAATAAAATAAAGGATTTAGCTAGATTTTTAAGATTTCTGTTGAAGATATGTTAGAAAATAATTATAGAATTAAAAGATGATAGAAAGGATAGTGGTATCAACATAGAAGTTGATGCTGACCTTGTTTATTTAGCAACTAATCCTATATACGGGGAGGTTATAAATTCTTATTTTGAACAGGAGACTAAACCTCAAAAAGTTATCTTCAGCTTCAATAGAAACTTTATCAATAATTGCATATAAACAGCCTATTACAAAATCAGAAATAGAAAAGTATTAGAGGAGTTTCTGCTGATAGAATTATTTCGAGCTTAGAAGAAAGAAAATTTGTAAGAAATTGTGGTAGGCAGGAAAGTGGTAGAAAAAGCTAATTTATATGAAGTAACTGATAAATTTTTATCCTATCTAGGTATTAGGGATATAAGAGAGTTACCAGATTATGATTTGTTTAAAGATAAAAATTAAGAATATGGAGAATATGAGTACTGATGAGAATTAATAAATTTTTATCTTCACTTGGAATAGCATCAAGAAGAGCTATTGATAAATATATAGAAGAAGGTAGAATTAAAGTAAATGGAGTTATCACAAGTACTGGTATAGATGTTACTGAAGATAATGAAATCTATATAGATAATAAGAAAATAGAAACAAAAGAATAGAAGAAAAGGTATATTTTTATGTTAAATAAACCTTTTAGAAGTTTTATCTGCTTCATCTGATGATAGAGGCAGAAAAACAGTGGTAGATTTAATAAAAACAGATAAAAGAATTTTTCCTATTGGTAGACTTGATTATATGACAAGTGGTCTAATTTTACTTACAAATGATGGAGAGTTATTCAATAGACTTGTACATCCTAAGTCTAAAAATATATAAGAAATATTATATAAAAAGTCTTTTGGTGAAGTAAAAAGAAGAGATAGAAGAATTAAAAAAAGGTGTTTTACTAGAAGATGGAAAAACATTACCTGCTAAAAATATCTGGAATAAAAATATGATAAAAATAAAAACTTCTATGTATATTTCTATAAGAGAAGGGAGAAATAGACAGATTAGAAGAATGATAGAAAAATTTGGATATAAAGTTCTAATGTTAAGGAGAGAAAAATAGGGTGAACTTTTCTTAGGAGATTTAAAAAGAAGGTAAGTATAGAGAATTAACTAAAGAAGAAATAGAATATTTGTATTCAGTTTAGGAGGAAGATATGTCACTGACAAAGGAAGAAGTTTTAAAAATTGCAAAAATTATCAAAATTATCATTTGAAGAAGCAGAAATAGAAAAAGTTTCAGGTAGAGTTAAATGATATTTTAAAGTATATTGATATGCTAAACGAGGTTGACACATCAGAAGTTCAGCCTTTAGTTCATATAAATGACGTTGTAAATAATTTTAGAGAAAAAGAAGAAAAAGCATCAATAGAAATAGAAAAAGTACTATTAAATGCACCTGAAAGTGCTGAAAATGCAATTGTAGTTCCTAAAGTTGTTGGGGAGTAGGAGGAGATATGTTTATTTTGAGGAATTAACTGCTAAGGAATTGAGAGATAAATTTTTATCAGGTGAAATTTCAGCAGAAGAAATAGTAAACTCATTTTACGAAAGAATAGAAAAAAATAGAAGATAAAGTAAAAAGCTTTTGTTTCGTTGAGAAAAGAGCTAGCTTTTAGAAGAAGCAAAAAAACTTGATGAAAAAGAGAAAAATGGAGAGAAATTAGGTAAACTTGCAGGGATTCCTCTTGCAATAAAAGATAATATCCTAATGGAAGGACAAAAATCAACTTCTTGTTCTAAAATTTTGGAAAACTATGTTGGTATCTATGACGCAACAGTAGTTAAAAATTAAAAGAAGAAGATGCAATTATCCTTGAGTAACTAATATGGATGAATTTGCTATGGGATCAACTACTAAAAACTTCTTATCATCATAAGACAGCTAATCCTTGGGATCTAGATAGAGTTCCTGGAGGAAGTAGTGGAGGAGCAGCTGCTCGGTAGCAGCTCAAGAAGTTCCTATATCTCTAGGTTCTGATACAGGTGGAAGTGTTAGACAACCTGCTTCATTTTGTGGAGTTGTAGGTTTAAAACCAACTTATGGTAGAGTTTCAAGATATGGACTTATGGCTTTTGCTTCATCTCTTGATCAAATAGGAACACTTGCAAAAACTGTTGAAGATGTAGCTATCTGTATGAATGTTATAGCAGGAGCTGATGACTATGATGCAACAGTTAGTAAAAATGAAGTTCCTGATTACACAGAATTTTTAAATAAAGATATTAAAGGTTTAAAAGTTGGATTACCTAAAGAATACTTTATAGAGGGATTAAACCCAGAAATTAAAAAAATAGTTGATAATTCTGTCAATGCATTAAAAGAGTTAGGGAGCAGAGATTGTTGAAGTTTCATTACCTCATACAAAATATGCTGTTCCAACTTATTATGTACTTGCTCCAGCAGAAGCAAGTTCAAACCTTGCTAGATTCGATGGAATTAGATATGGGTATAGAGCAAAAAGATTATACAGATTTAGAAAGTCTATATGTTAAAACAAGAACTGAAGGTTTTGGAGCTGAAGTAAAAAGAAGAATAATGATGGGAACTTATGTTTTAAGTGCAGGTTTCTTTGATGCTTACTTTAAAAAAGCTCAAAAAGTAAGAAACCTAATAAAACAAGATTTTTGAAAATGTTTTAGCAAAGGTAGATGTTATTTTAACACCAGTTGCTCCTAGTGTAGCTTTTTAAATTATCTGATGTAAAAACTCCAATAGAATTATATTTAGAAGATATATTTACTATATCAGCAAACTTAGCAGGAATACCTGCAATATCATTACCAGGAGGACTTTTAGATAATTTACCAGTTGGAGTACAATTTATGGGAAGACCTTTTGATGAAGGAACATTGATTAAGGTTTCTTCGGCACTTGAAAAATAAAATAGGAAGATTAAATTTACCTAAATTGGATTAATAAGGAGAATAGATTATGATAAAAGAATGGGAGTCAGTAATAGGACTGGAAGTTCACTTACAATTAAAAACAGGTACTAAAGTATGGTGTGGTTGTAAATCAGACTATGATGAGACTGGTATAAATACTCATGTTTGTCCAATTTGTTTAGGACATCCTGGAAGACTTCCTAAATTAAATAAGAAAGTTGTAGATTATGCAGTTAAAGCAGCACTTGCTCTAATTGTCAAATAAATAATGAAAGTGCTTTTTGATAGAAAAAAATTACTTATCCAGATGCACCTAAGAATTATCAAAATCACACAATTTGAAAAAAATCTTATGCTGAAAAAGGATATATAGAATTTAAATTAAATTCAGGTAGAGAAGTCAAAATAGGGATAACAAAGGTTCAAATAGAAGAAGATACAGCTAAGGCTATACACGGAAAAATGAATCATATCTTAACTTTTAACAGAGCTTCTATCCCTTTGATAGAAATTATCTCTGAGCCTGATATGAGAAAACTCAGAAGAAGCTTACGAGTATCTAAATACTTTAAAAAATATTATAAAAATATACTAAAGTTAGTGATGTTTCTATGGAAACAGGTTCACTTAGATGTGATGCTAACATCTCTGTTATGGAAAAAGGTTCTAAAGTTTTTGGGACAAGAGTTGAAGTTAAAAACCTAAACTCATTTAAAGCTGTTGCTAGAGCAATAGACTATGAAATAGCTAGACAAATAGAACTTATAGAAAATGGTGGAAAAAGTTGATCAAGAAACAAGACTTTGGGATGAAGAAAACCAAATTACTAGAGTTATGAGATCAAAAGAAGAAGCTATGGACTATAGATATTTTAATGAACCTGATTTATTAAAAACTTCTTATAACTGATGAAGAAATTGAAGAAATTAAAAAGATATGCCAGAAACAAGACTTGCAAAAGTTGAAAGATTCAAAAATGCTTATTCAATAGATGAAAAAGATGCTCTTATCTTAACAGAAGAAATGGAACTTTCAGATTATTTTTGAAGAAGTTGTAAAAGTTTCAAATAATCCCTAAAATTAAGTTCTAACTGGATATTGACAGAAGTTTTAAGAGTTTTTAAAACATCAAAAATATTGATATAGAAAAATTTACTATTAGCAGTGAAAATCTTGCTAAGATAATTACTTTAATAGATAAAAATATTATCTCATCTAAAATAGCAAAAAGAACTTTTTGAAATTGCTTTAACTGACAATAGAGATCCTGAAGTTATTGTAAAAGAAAAAGGAATGGTTCAAGTATCAGATAGTAGTGAAATTGAAAAATGGTAGAAGAAGTTCTTGCTAATAATCAAAAATGATAGAAGACTATAAGGCTGCAGACGAAGGTAGAAAACCAAGAGTTCTAAAAGGTATAGTTGGTCAAGTTATGAAACTATCTAAGGGAAAAAGCAAACCCTGAAATTGTAAATGAATTGATTATGATCAAAAATTAAAACTAAGCTATTAACTTAGCTTAGTTTTTCAAAATAGAAAGGAATAAAAATGGAAAAATTATGATTTCTATCCAGCAATAGAGCCTTTTTAAATCCTATATGTTACAAGTAAGTGATATTCATAGTATCTATGTAGAAGAATGTGAAACTCTAATGGAGAACCTATAATTTTTACATGGAGATCCCAGGAGCAGGCTGTGGAAAAAGCAAGAAGATTCTTTTGATCCTGAATACTATCATATAATTTTTATTTGATCAAAGAGGTTGTGGTAGAAGTTTACCTTTTGTTGAGTTAAAAGAAAATAATATTTTTTTATTCTGTAGAAGACATGGAAAAGATAAGATTACATATAGGCATTGATAAATGCACCATATTTGCTGGAAGCTATGGTTCGACTTTTTAGGCTTGACTTATGCTATACATCATCCTGAAAGAGTAAAAAAAGAATGGTGTTACAGGGAATATTCTTAGCTAATGAAAATGATGTAAAATGGTATTTTCAAGAAGGAATTTCAGAGATCTATCCTGCTGAATTTAAAGTCTTTAAAGATTTTTATTCCTAAAGAAGAACAAGATGATTTACTTAAAGCTTATCACAAAAAGATTTTTTTCTCCGATGATATTAAACTTAGAAATGAAGCAATTAAAATTTGGAGTCGTTTTTGAATTAAGAACAATGGAATCTGAATACACTTGGTCTTTAGAAGAAGATATTCAAAAATTTTGAAATTTCTCTTGCTCTTATAGAAGCACATTATTTCTATAATAAAAATGTTTTGGGAAGATAGAGACTATATTTTGAATAGAGTTGATAAAATAAAAAGATATTCCAATTCAAATAGCTCATGGACGTTTAGATTTTTAATACTAGAGTTTCTTCAGCTTATAGATTATCTGAAAAAAATTAAATAATTGTGAATTTGTTATAGTTGAGAGTGTTGGACATTCTCCTTTTACTGAAAAATGGCTAAGGTTCTTATAAAATTTTTAGAAGATAATAAGAACTCTATTAAGAAAGAATGAGGAAAAATGGAAAAATAAAGTTTTAATAATTAATACAGGTGGAACTATAGGAATGGTAGGGAAACCTTTAAGACCAGCATATAATTGGGCTGAAATAACTAAGGGTTATTCTGTATTAGAAAAAAATTTCCAACAGATTATTATCAATTTGAAAAGTTAATAGATTCATCTGATGTAACTACGGACTTTTGGATAAAACTTGCAGAAGTTATTGAAGAAAAATTATGATAAATATCTAGGTTTTGTTATTTTACATGGAACTGACACTATACTCTATACAGGTTCTATGTTATCATTTTTGTTGAAAAAAATTTAGCTAAACCTGTTGTTCTAACTGGCTCCAAGCTCCAATGGTAAATCCTAGAAGTGATGGTTTACAAAATTTAATAAATTCTATCTATATTGCAGGACATAAACTATTTGATATTCCACTTATTCCAGAAGTAACTATCTGTTTTAGAGATAGTTTAATGAGAGCAAATGAAGTAAAAAACGGATAGTAATAACTACTACGGATTTTTCGTCACCAAACTATCAACCTTTAGCTGAAATTGCTACTGAAATAAAAAGTTATAAAAAGATAGAATTTTAAAAACTTCCTACAGAAAAATTTTATGTTGAAAAAAATATTGATGCCAATGTGCTTCTATTAGAACTATTTCAGGATTAAATCCTAATTATATATCAAGCTTTTATTGAAAGTAATAAAAATATAAAGGCATTGATATTAAAAACTTATGGTAGTGGTAATACTCCAACAAGTGAAGATTTTATAAATACATTAAAAAAACTATAGTTGAAAAAAAGGAATTCCTATTTTAGATATAACACAATGTATATCTGGTAGTGTAAGAATGCCTCTTTATGAATCAACAGATAAACTTTCAAAATTAGGTATTATAAATGGAAGCGATATAACTTCAGAGGCGGGATTAACTAAGATGATGTATTTACTTGGAAAAATTGAATTTAAAAAGAAATTAAGGAAGCTTTTTCAACTTCAATTTGTGGAGAACAAACAGTTTAATACAGGAGAAAGTATGAAAAATGGATTTTTATTGATATTAGCTATTATATTATTTGGGATTTTTCTCTTATAAGATCTTGTCAAAGGTCTTCAAGAGAAGTTATAAATGTCTATACAGATAAAGAAATAGAGTATTTTATTGGAAAAATTTGCTAAAAAATTTGAAAGAAATGAAAATAAAGTTCAAGTAAAAAAATAAATGATCTAAAAGAATATGTCTGATTATGATATTATAATAACTGATGAAAAAGAAAATGTTAAAAACTTAAAAAGACTTTTAAATCAAAAAGATTTATTTAAAGATGAATTAGTTGTAATAGGACGTAGAAGAATTGAAAATATTTCTCAAGTTGTTAATTCTACTATTGCTATACCTAATTATAAAAACAAATATTGAAAGACAGGTCTAGATATCTTAGCAAAATTAGATAATTTTTCTGAAATATCTAAAAAAATTGAATATAAAAGATGATGCCATTAGTTCACTTCAAAGCGTAGATTTATATGAGGTTGATTATGCATTTATTCCAAGAAACTCATTAGCTTTTGCTAAAAATTCTGAGATATGTTATCGTTTTTCCACCAACTATGGAAGCTAATAAAATATTGTATAGAATTTATCTAGATACGAATAGTTCAGATAATTCAAAAATTTCTATAACTTTTTAGAAGAAGAATTTGCTGAAAAAGTTCAAGAAAAAACCAAAAAGTGAAAAAATAAAGCAATTATCACAAAAAGATGTGGAGGGAAAATCTTGAAAAAACATTAATATTTCTTAGCTTGCTAATTATATCAAGTCTTAGTTTTTCTGAAGGGACAAATTTAGAAAGTATAAATCAAAATACTACATTACTACAGAAACAGATATTAAACCTCAAAAAGTAATTTTTAGATGTAAAAATCTGTTTATGATAGCTTAAATATAAAAGGAAAAAAATAGACTATTCTATATTCCAAAAAGCTTATTTAGGATATGTCCAAATACCTAATAAAAAAATCCAGGAGTTTTGGTTATAATAGACTATACAAAACCTTCAAACGAAGAAAGATTTTATGTCTTGGATTTGAATAAGAAAAAAATTAGTTTATTCCACTCGTGTTGCTCATTCTAAAAATTCTGGTTTAGAAATTCCTTTAGAGTTTTTCAGATGATCCGAACTCTTATCAAAGTTCATTAGGTTTCTTTTTAACTTTAGGAGAATATAATGGGGCTTATGGTTATTCTTTAAGATTAAAAGGTTTGGAAGAAAAATATAAATGCAAATGCAGAGTCAAGAGCAATAGTTATTCATGGTGGAGATATAGTTAATGATGAATATATTAAAAAAAGTATGGTTTTGCAGGAAGAAGTTTAGGTTGCCCAGTTTTTACCTGCTGCTCTAACTAAAGAAATAGTTAACTATATCAAACATGGAAGAGTTTTATTCATCTATGGAAATGATGAAGAATATATTGAAGAAAGTTACTATTTAAGCAAATTAGCACCTGTTTTTTTGAAGGAAAGCCTCAAAAATATTGTTGAGCTTGAAAAACCTAGAGAAACAACTAAAGTAGTAACAACAATTCCTACTGCTTTAAACACACCAAGTGCAAGTACTCCAACAGTTGAAAAATCCTGATCAAAAAAATATTTCAATAATGTTGGATGTTATAAAAAAAGAAGCTGAATACAAACAACATTTGAGTTTTAGAAAAATCAGAAAAAAATTTGTAGATTATTTTGCAGTTATGAGGGATGTAGTTGAAGATAGTAATACTACGAAAAGAACCTGAGGCTATAGTTACAAATACAAAAAAATTGAGGATTCTAAAAAAATACAGAAATATTAGAAAAATCTAAAAAAAGAAGATATAAAAACAAGAGGAAGTTAAACAGGAAGAAGTAAAAAAACAGAGGAACTAAAGAAAGAAGAAGTTAAAAAAAGTTAATAGAAAAATATTCTGAAGAAGTTATTAGAAAAAAAGTTTAGGTCTAGGAGTAAAATTAAAAATCAAAGACAAAATAAAGGTGATTTCTTATGAAAAAAATGTTCTTACTGACATTTTTAGCAGTAGTTTTAATGTTAAGAATTGCAACAGGAGTTAGAATAACAGAGATTTTTCAAAAAGAAGTATATAGAATGAGTTTTAATTTAGTCGATAGTAAAGTTAAGGATCTAAAAATTAATGATAAATATCCTTTGAAAAAAATATATGGAAAACTAGATTATAAAAGAAGATGGAAAATATAAAGGGTATTTTTTTAGTGAAGTCTATTAAAGAATATAAAGATATTTATTTTATTGAGCTTGAAGATATTAAATCTGAAAAAGATAGAGAATAATTTTTAGAAAATTATCTTCAAGTTCTATTCAATAGAGCCGAAGAAGGATATTTATATGAAACAAAAAAATCTGAATAGAGCTATATTGTTAGGGTGATAATAGCAGAATTAAAAAGAGTTTACAAGAAAAAGATAAGATATATAGGTTTATCACATGTCTTTGCTATGTCAGGCTTACATATAGGCTTGGTCATAGCTATTTTTTTATTTTATCTTAAGAAGAATAATAAAGAATAAAATTGTACTTGAAGTGTCACTTATACTTTTTACTTAGTCTATATTACTTTTTCAATAAAAGAAAGTCCATCATTTACAAGAGCTTATATAATGGCTTTGGTATATTTGCTAGGGAAATTAGTCTATGAGAAGATAGATTTAGCTAAAAAGCCTTATTATAAGTGCTTATTTATCCATTTTAATTAAGCCTACAGTCGTATTCTCCCTTTCTTTTTCAGCTATCTTATGGAGCCATGATAGCTATTATATATTTTTTTCCTTATGTTAGAAAAATAAACTATAAAAAAATAAAAAGTTTTTAGATTACTTTTTATTTACTACTACTATTCAAATATTTTTTTAATACCCATAACAGTTTATTACTTTTAGTACAATACAATTTTTATCTTTAATATCAAATTTGATACTTTTTACCTTTAGCAAGTTTCTATATATCAATTAACTACATAGCTTTATTTTTAGAAAATTTCTATTTATCATTTTTATTAAAACCTATCATTAAAATTTCATATAATTTTTTTAATTTATCTTATAGATTTTTTTCTCTAAATTTAGTTATCTATCCATAGAATATGAAAAATCAAAAAAATTGATATATATTTATTCTTTAGTTATAATTCTTATACTGATTCATAAAAAGTTTACTCAAAAAATAAAGGCTGTCATAAATTACATTTTTAATCTAAAGTAAAAAATATGTGAGTTACGAACGTAGATTTTAGATGAAAAATCAAATAGAATGAGCCGAGTAATTGTCGGAGTGTCTGAGCGAAGCGATCTTAGAAAAGTCTTAATGAACTTGTTCATTTAGAGTTTCTTACAGATCCGAAATTACAGCGAATTCTTGATTTTTATCGTTAAGAAATCTACTCAGTAACGAACTATTTTTACTTTTTATTAATTTGTGACAGCCTCTTTATTTTATATTTTTTTGCTAATGCTTGTTCAATGTCAGCTATTATATCATTTATATTTTCGATACCAACATTGATTCTTACTGCTTCTGGTAATACACCACATTTAATTAAATCTTCTTCACTTAATTGTCTATGAGTAGTGCTTGCAGGGATGTAATACGCAAGTTCTTGAATCTCCAACATGAACAACAGCTCTTATCCATTCAAGCCCTTTAATAAATTTTTTTCTGCTCCTTCTCTACCGCCTTTAACACCAACTAAAAATTACTCCACTACCACCTTTTGTTAAATATTTTTCAGCATTTTTATAAGAATAATGGCTAGGTAGTTTTAGAATATTTTTACCCAAGTAATATTTGGATTTTTTTCTAAGGCAGTAGCCAATGCTAGAGCATTTTCACTATGTCTTTCCATTCTTAAAATGTAGAGTTTCTAAACCTCTTAATAGAATAAAAAGCATTAAATGGACTTAAAGCAGCTCCCATATCTCTTAGAATATTTGCTCTTGCTTTTTATGATATATGCAAGATTCCCAAATGTTTTATAGTAACTCATATTATGATAACTTGCATCAGGTTCAACTAACATAGGAAATTTTTCCATTATCCCAATTATAGTTTCCACCATCAACAATAACTCCACCTAAAAACACTTCCTTGTCCATCTATATACTTAGTAGCAGAATGAACAACTATATTTACTCCATAAGAAATAGGATTACATAGATATGGACTAGCCAAAGTATTGTCAACTATAGTTGGAACATCTTTTTCTTTTTGCAACTTTAACTATTTTTTTCAAAATCTAAAGTGTTCATTTCAGGATTTCCTAATGTTTCTCCATATAATATTTTTTTGTATTTTCTCTAAATGCAGCTTTAAATTCTTCTTCACTAGCTTCAGGATTTAAAAAAAGTAGTTTCAATACCATAATTTTTAATGTTGAGGCTAAAAGAGTGATAGTTCCACCATATAGAGTAGATACTGCAACTATATGATCTCCTGCTTTACAAATAGTTAATATTGCAGCAGTTATAGCAGCTTGTCCTGAAGCAAAAGCTAAAGCACCAACTCCTTTTTCAAGTATAGCCATTTTATTTTCAAAAGCAGCAACAGTTGGATTACTAAGTCTTGAATAAAAAATATCCTAATTTTTTTAAATCAAATAATTCTGCTAATGTGTCAGGGTTAGTGTAGTTAAAAAGTTGTACTTTGAACTAAAGGGACAGTTCTTGATTCACCTTCTTCAAATTCTTCTAATGATTGTACTAATTGAGTTTCTATTTCTAAATTTTTTTAGATCTGCAGACATATTTTACCTCCTATAATTTTTTTAATAAAAAAATCTCTACCATAAGCAAGTGATAGAGATTAGTTAAAAGTTTTTTTATTAATCTCCATCTATCTGGAATTAGCACCTCGTCTAATGATAGGTTGCTGAAACGTCATAGGCCAGTCCCTCAGTTTCTCTTGATGGTTATTGATTTCTTATTTTGAGTAATGATACATCAAAAAAATAAAGAAATGTCAATAGTTTTTGAAAAAAATAATAAAAAAAGCTAGAATAATATCTAGCTTCTTTCTTTATAAAGAGGTAAATCATATTTTTAAAAGATTTCCTCAGCTTTCTGTATTTGTTCTTTTGTAGGAGTAGAAACATCTTTTAATTTATAATCTCTATTAGTTTTCTCCCATTTGTAAATAGCCATTTGATGAAATGGAAGAATATCTACTCTCTTAACTACATCAAATTGTGAAAACATATTTAGCCCAGTCATTTAAGTCTTTTACATCATCAGTATAACCAGGTAAAAGAACATATCTTAACCAAACAGGTTTATTAATTTCTTGAAGATATTGAATAAATTTAAGAGTAGGCTCTAAGTCAACAGAGGTAATTTTTATACATATCTTTTGTCAATATGTTTTATATCTAATAAAAACTAAATCTGTGTATTCCAAAACTTTTTGCTTGATCATTAAAAAAATAAAAACCAGAGGTATCAAGAGCAGTATGTATTCCATTTTCTTTACATAATTTAAAAAAGCTCTAATATAAAAGAGGATTGCATAAGTGGTTCACCACCAGAAGCTGTTATTCCTCCTGTTAAAAAGCTTTAACCTTATTTAATTCAGCTAAAAATTTCATTTTGGAGTATAAATATAGTTTTTTTATCCTTTAACTCCCATGTATCTACGTTATGACAATATAAGCATCTTAAAGGACAACCTTTGCATAAAGACTACAAATCTTTATTCCATATCCATCTTTTAGTTCCAAAAAGATTCAAAATGAATTTATATAACCTTGCATATCATCATTTCTTTTTACATTTATTATAAAGGGGAGAAAAAAATTCTCCCTATTCATTTTATTACATTTTTGCTACTGATAGTTCTGTTTATAACATCTAATTGTTGTTCTTTTTGTTAATTTAATGAAGTTAACTGCATATCCAGAAACTCTTATTGTAAGTTGTGGATAATTTTCAGGATGTTCCATAGCATCTTCTAGTAGCTCTCTTCCAAATACGTTAACATTTAGGTGGTGACCTGTTTGTTTAAAAGTATCCATCAAGAAGCCCAACTAAGTTATTTTTTTCTTTTCATCATCAGTTTTTCCTAGTGTTTCAGGAGTTATAGCAAATGTATAAGAAATTCCATCATTAGCATCTTCGAATGGTAATTTTGCAACTGAAGCTAGAGAAGCAACTGCTCCTTTAGTATCTCTTCCGTGCATAGGGTTTGCTCCTGATCCAAAATGGAGCTCCTGCTCTTCTTCCATCAGGAGTATTCCCTGTTTTTCTTACCATAAACAACATTTGAAGTTATTGTAAGAACTGATTGAGTAGGTTCAGCATCTCTATACATTTTATGACTTCTGATTTTATTCATAAATGTTCTTACAACTTTAACTGCTAATTCGTCTGTTCTATCATCATTATTTCCAAATGGAACATATGGTTGTTCAACAACATAATCAACAGCATCTCCATCTTCATCTCTTATTACTCTTACTTTTACCATATTTAATAGCAGCTAGTGAGTCAGCAACTATTGAAAGTCCAGCTATTCCACATGCTTCAGTTCTCTTAATATCTAATGAGTGTAAAGCCATTTCTAACGCTTCATAAGAATATTTATCATGCATATAATGGATGATATTTAATGCTTTACATAAGTAGAAGCTAACCAAGTTAACATTTTGTCATACTTTTCCCAAACTTCATCAAAAATCTAAGTATTCAGAAGTAATTTTTCAAATTCTCCAGCTGGTGTAACTTGTTCTTTCTTTATTTCATCTTTACCACCGTTTATAGCATATAGTAATGCTTTAGGTAAGTTAGCTCTTGCTCCGAAGAATTGCATTTGTTTTCCCTATAGCCATAGGAGACACGCAACAAAGCTATTCCATAGTCTTCTCAAATTGAGGTCTCATAATATCATCATTTTCATATTGTAATGAAGATGTATCTATTGAAACTTTAGAACAGAATCTTTCCAATTTTCTGGTAATCTTTCACCCATAAAATTGTTAAGTTTGGTTCAGGAGCAGTTCCTAAGTTATATAATGTATTTAAGTATCTGAAAGCACTTTTTAGTTACCCAAGAATTTCCTTCGTTGTTCATTCCACCAATTGATTCAGTAACCCATACTGGATCTCCAGAGAATAATTGATCATATTCAGGAGTTCTTAAGAATCTAACAATTCTAAGTTTCATGATGAAGTGATCTATAAATTCTTGTGCATCTCTTTCAGTGATTCTTCCTTCTTTTAAATCTCTTTCTATATATACATCTAAGAAACCAGCAGTTTTTCCTAAACTCATTGCAGCTCCATTTTGGTCTTTTTATAGCTCCTAAATAACCAAAATAAGTCCATTGAACAGCTTCTTGAGCAGTTTCAGCAGGTCTTCCTATATCAAAACCATATGCTGCAGCCATTCTTTTAATGCTTTTTAATGCTTCTAATTGTTCAAACATTTCTTCTCTATCTCTAATAACATCTTCTGTCATTTCAGCAGGATCATAAGCATCAAATTCTCTTTTTCTTTCTGCTATAAGTCTATCTACTCCATAAAGAGCAACTCTTCTGTAGTCTCCTATGATTCTTCCTCTTCCGTAAGCATCAGGAAGACCAGTTATGATTCCTGTATGTCTTGCAGCTTTAATTGCAGGTGTGTAAGCAGAGAAAACTCCAGCATTGTGGCTTTTTCTATATTTTTCATATATTTCTTTAGTAGTTGGATCTAACTTATATCCAAAAAGCCTCTAAAAGAATTTTCAACCATTCTTAATCCACCATTTGGGAATATAGCTCTTTTTAAAGGGGCATCTGTTTGTAAACCAACTATTTTTTTCTAAATCCTTATCTATATATCCAGCTCCATAAGCATCGATTTTAGAAGGAATTTTAGTTTCAGCATCATAGATTCCTTTTTCTCTTTCGATTTTTAACATACCACTTAAAAATATCCCAAAGTTTTTAGTATTTTCAGTTTGATCCTTCTAAGAAGGATTCATCTCCTTTATACTCTGTGTAGTTGTGTTTAATAAAAATCACTTACATTGATATTATTTTGCCAATCACCACTTTTTAAAAACCTCTCCAAGCATCCATTAATTAAAAACCACCTTTCATTTATCTTTAAAAATTTTTGTAAACCAAATTATAGTATAAATAAAAATTTATTTTTTTATATGTATTAATAAATTAAATATATAAATTAATACTTTACATAAGTTTACTATGATTTAATATAAAAATTCAATTGAAATTTTTTTAAAAAAATATATTTTGATAAAAAAATACACTAATCATGTATAAAAATAATCCAAAAAAATAAAAAAGTTCTGAAAAATAAATAGAATATCTTGATTAAAATATGATAGCATAGGATATAATCTAATAAAAATAATAAAAATTTGAGGGGATTATGGAAGACGATAAAGTATTACATAATATTCTATTAAAAAAAGCTAAGGAGGCAGAATATTCTAGTTTTGAAATTGAACAAATCAATTTACAAACTGAAACTCTTTTATAAGATATTTCTTAGAAAGAGAAGCTGCTAAAGTTGTAGAAGGAACTAAAATTGAAGATGAAGTTTTTAAAGAAAATCTATGATGAAAACAAGGAATTTTTATACATTCCCTGAAAAAAAGTTAAACTAGATACTATCTTTATAAGAGAACAAGATAAGGCAGAAAAAAATTATTAAAAAGAAGTTACTGTGGCTAATTTTAATGAAATTAAAGAAAAAAATGATGAAAAAAACAGATCTAACACAAAAATGTTGATGATAATTTTATATTTATAACTGATATTCATCCAGCTATAGCTGAAGAAATTTTTAATGAAAAATAAAAAGGATGTAATTTTAGCAAATTTAGTTCCAGTACAAGAAGGATTCCATATAGTTTACCTAAAAGATAAAGAAGATAAAAGACAAGCTACTTTTGAAGAAGCTAAAGAAACTATATTAAATGATGTTAAAAAGAAATCTATTTGGACAAGCTTATAATCAATTAATAGCAGATATAGCTAATGAAAAAGTTACTCTTGAAACTAATGAAACTAAAGAAGAAAATCAAGAAAAAAATAATTGAAATTTAAAAATAATTTAAGAGATACTAAAAAAATATATTGTAATTTTTTTAAAATTTTATGTATAATTATCAATGTAAGGATAATTTATTATAATTTAATTTGGGAGGTACCACAAATGAAAAAAATTTTTATTATTAGCAGTATTAGCAGTATCTGCATCTGCATTTGCAGCAAACACAGCTGACTTAGTAGGAGAATTACAAGCTTTTAGATGCTGAATATCAAAAACTTAGCATCTCAAGAAGAAGCAAGATTTAATGAAGAAAGAGCACAAGCTGACGCTGCTAGACAAGCATTAGCTCAAAAATGAACAAGTTTACAATGAACTATCTCAAAGAGCTCAAAGACTTCAAGCTGAAGCTAACACAAGATTCTATAAATCTCAATATGAAGAATTAGCTTCAAAATATGAAGATGCTTTTAAAGAAATTAGAAGCTGAAATGGAACAACAAAAACAAGTTATTTCTGATTTCGAAAAATTCAAGCTTTAAGAGCTGGTAACTAATAAATTTAAATTTTGAAAAAAATGCTAGCATAATGAAAACCTTTTAAATTTATATTTAAAATATAAATTTAAAAAGGTTTTTTTATTTATAAAAAAATTAAAAATATATGTTACAATACAAGATAGAGTAAATTTTATAAATAAGAAGGAGTTAGTTATGTACAAGTTATTTGGTTATGGATTAAAAGGATATCCCATATATAAATAGATTGAAAAATAGAGTTTTTTTATATTATAGTTATTACAATTGTCTCTTTAAATATTTTTTTATAAGTTTTTCATTGAACTTGAAAAAGTATCTAATGAAACTTTGATTAATTCATTTATAATAGTTGACTTGCAGAATAATCTTGATGAAGAAAAAAAGAAATGAGATAGAGAAATATATATTGAATATAGATGGTGTTCGTTCAGTTAGATTTATGGATAAATCTGAAAGTTTTAAAAATTTACAAAAATGAGCTTAATATTTCAATACCTGAAGCAAGTAATCCACTTACAGACTCTTTAATAGTATCTGTAAAAAAAGTGCTGAGCTGATGAATGGGGTTCAAGAACTAATTGAAGCCAGAGAAGAAGTTAAAGAGGTTTATAAAAGATGAACCTTATTTAAAAAACAATCTCAAGAACAAAGTGATATAATTCATATTGCTCAAATAGGTAGTGCTGTTTTTCATTTTTAACAGCTCTTGTAACTATAGTTATATTTAACTTAGGAGTAGCAATAGAATTTCTAAACAATGCTAATACAGGCTTAGATTATGCAGAAAAATATTAAAGAATCTAAATTTAAAAATTTGATTCCTTTTTCATTATCAAGTGTGGTAGCTACCTTAATATTTTTTTAATATCTATGTGTTCTTTAGAAAATATGTAACAAATGCAAATTTTAATTCATCATTGTTATCTTTAAGAGAAATATTTTTTTATGGCATATAGGAGCAATAGCAATTTTAAATTTCTTAGTATGGCTAATTCCAGCTAATCTTGGAAGAATAGAATATGAAGAAGAAAAAGATGATGACCTAGACTATGAATTTTATGAAGAAGAAATTGAAGATAAGAAGGATGAATTTTATGATGAATTTGAAGATGACGACATTTAATAAATTATTCTTATTCTTTCTTATATCAGCCAATGTTAATTCAGCAACTGTAAAAAGATATGAATAAAAAGAATAAAGAATATAGATCAGGAAATTGAACAAAAGAATACAAGAATAAAAAGCTATTGATACTGAAACTTCTCAAATTGAAAAAAATGATAAAAAGATACAGAAGTTGAAATAGAAAAAATGGTACAAGAAAGAAAAAGAAATAGAAGAAGAAATAACTGTAGTTAAGAAGAATATCGACTATGGTAGAAAAATCTTGAAATTTCTGAAGATGAACATGATAGAAAAGAATCTGAGTTTATTGCAAAAATAATTGCTTGGGATAAATATAGTAAAGTACATCGTAGAGATCTTCCAGAAAAAGTTATTCTTATGAAAAACTATAGGGAAGTTCTTTATGGGGATTTACAAAGAATGGGCTATATAGAAAAAGTTACAGGTAATATAAAAGAAAGCCAAGATAAAATAGAAGCTGAAAAAAATTAAGTTAGATAAACTTGAAAAATCAACTAAAAAGAAAAATGCTAGAAGAATGGATGCCAAAAAAAGAAGAACAAAAATAAATTAAAAAGAAAAAAATTACAAGTAGAAAAGAAAGGGCATCAATCTTCTATTGAAAAATTAAAGAAAGAAAAACAAAGAATTTCTAAAGAAATTGAAAGAATAATAATAGAAAAATGCTAGAAAAGCTGCTGAAAAAGCAGCAAGAGAAAAGGCTGCTCGTGAAAAAGAGGCAAGAGAAAAAGGCTGCTCGTGAAAGAGCTGAAAGAGAAAAAAGCTATTGTCAGAAAAAGCTGCCCGTGAGAAGGCAGCAAGAGAAAAGTTGCTCGTGAAAAAGCAGCAAGAGAAAAGGCTGCTCGTGAAAAAAGCAGCTCAAGAAGCTGAAGCTAAGAAGAATAGTGTTAAACCTTCTGAAAATAAACCTAAAACACCAACTAAAACCAGTTGAAGTACCAATTAGTAGTTGATACAAGTGATATTGAATTAGAAGAAAAAGAGAAATAGAAAAAAATTAAGAGAAGAAGAAAAAGCAAGAACTTAGAGAAATAAAAGCAGCTGCAACAGTTGATATGCAAAAAAATTAGTAATCCTGAAGCATATAAGAGAACAGGAAAAAACAATGAAGCCTTTAAATGGACCAATAGTAGTTTATTTTAGACAAAAAGAAGGCAGGAGTTGTAGAAAGTAATGGTATAGAAATTAGAGGTAAAGTAGGGAATCCTATAGTAGCTGCAAAGGCAGGAACAGTTATCTACGCTAGCAACTTTGAAGGACTAGGAAAGGTTGTTATGATAGACTACGGTGGAGGAATGATAGGAGTATATGGAAACTTACTAGCAATAAAGGTTGGATATAATTCAAGAGTAAGTGCTGGACAAACAATAGGGGTTCTAGGACTATCTAGTGAAAAAGAACCTAATCTATACTATGAATTGAGAGCGAATTTAAGGGCGATAGACCCATTACCAACATTTTAAGGATTAAGGGAAATGATAAAAATTAAGTATTATTTACAACAATGAAAAAGAAAGTGCTATAAATATATACAAAGAACTTTTAGAATTTTTAAAAAATAAAAAGAGTTTGAAATACTGGACGAAGAAAAATCTACATAAGGCAAGTTATATAGTTACTATAGGTGGAGATGGAACTTTACTAAGAGCTTTTAGAAATATAAAGAATAAAAAAAGCTAAGATTATTGCTATAAATTCAGGAACTCTAGGTTATTTGACAGAAATTAGAAAAGATATGTATAAAAGAAATCTTTGAAAAATATTTTTAAAAAAATAAAAGTTAATATAGAGGAAAGATTTTTTTCTTTATGGTAAGTATAGGAAATAGAAGATATAAAGCTTTTAAATGAAGTGTTCTTAACAAGAGATACTATAAAAAGAAATATAGTTGCCTCTGAAATCTATGTAAATGACAAGTTTTTAGGAAAATTTAAAGGAGATGGAGTGATTATTTCAACTCCTACTGGTTCAACCGCATACTCGCTTTCAGCTGGTGGATCAATAGTTACTCCAGAGCAGAAGTTATTTATTATAACTCCAATAGCTCCACATAATCTAAATACAAGACCTATAATTTTATCAGGAGATGTAAAGTTAGTTTTAACTCTTTTCAGAACCTAGTCAACTTGGTTTAGTTAACATAGATGGACATACTCATAAAACAATAAAATTAGAGGATAAAGTAGAAATATTTTACTCAAAAGAAAGTTTAAAAAAATAGTTATACCCGAAGCAAGAAATTATTATGATGTTTTAAGAGAAAAACTTAAATGGGGAGAAAAATTTATGCTAAGAGAACTAAAGATTGAAAATTTAGCTATTATAGATGAGTTAGATATTGAGTTTGAGAAAGGTTTTATAGTTTTAACTGGAGAAACTGGTGCAGGGAAATCAATAATCCTAAGTGGTATCAATTTACTTATTGGTGAAAAAGCCAGTGTTGATATGATTAGAGATGGAGAAGAAAAATCTCGTTGCACAAGGTGTTTTTGATATTGATGAAGAACAAAAAGAAAAAAATTAGAAGCTATGGGTATAGATACCGATGGTGATGAGATTATAATAAGAAGATATTATAATAGAAATGGGAAAGCTAGAGCTTTTGTAAATAATGTCAGAATAACTTTAGCAGATTTAAAAGAGATTGCTTCAACTCTTGTGGATATAGTTGGACAACATTCTCACCAAATGTTATTAAATAGAAATAATCATATAAAACTTCTAGATAGTTTTTTTATTTAAAGAAGATAAAGACATAAAAGAAAAAAATTATCGACTCTATTATCTCAACATAGAGAAATTAAATCTAAAATTGAAAAATAGAAAGCGATAAAAAGGAAACTTTAGAGAAAAAGAATTTTATGAATATCAACTTGAAGAGATTGAAAAATTGAAATTAAAAAGATGGAGAAGATGAAATCTTAGAGGCTGAGTATAAGAAAGTATTCAATGCAGAGAAAATAAGAGAAAAAAGTTTATGAAAGCTTAGAATATTTAAAAATATGATGATGATTCAGCTTTAGGATTTATTCTTGAATCTATCAAAAACATGGAATATCTTGGTAAATATGATGAAAGATATCTAGAACTAGCTAAGAGAATGGAAAAGTGCTTACTATGAGCTAGAAGATTGTGTTGGAGAAATTGAAGATATTTCTAAAAATATAGAAGTCACTGAAAGTGATTTAGATAAGATTGCTGGAAGAATGAATACTTTAAAAAGAATCAAAGAAAAGTATAAAAAGAACTTTAGCAGAACTTATTGAATACAGAGAAGATTTAAAAGAGAAACTATCAGATATGAATAGTGGAGATTTTAAAACTAGAGAATTACAAAAAGAGCTAGACAAAAATTAAAGCTGAATATGATAAGTTGGCTGAAAAAGCTTTCAAAGGCAAGAAAAAGAAATTGCTTTTAAAAATAGAAGATGAATTATTGAATGAATTAAAAGTTTTTTTAAATATGGAAGATGCAAAAATTAAAAGGTACAGATAAATAAAGTTGATAGAATGACTAATGACGGTTATGATGAAATTGAATTTTTATCTCAACTAATGTTGGTCAAGAATTAAAACCTTTAAATAAAAATAGCATCTGGTGGAGAAGTTAGTCGTGTTATGTTAGCACTTAAAGTTATTTTCTAAGGTTGATAATATACCAATTTTTAATTTTTGATGAAATTGATACAGGTATTGGTGGAGAAACAGTTAGAAAAAAATTGCTTTTAAAACTTAAAGAAATTGGAGATAGTACTCAAATAATTTCCCATTACTCACTCCCCTGTTATAGCTTCTAAAGCAAGTCAACAATTCTATATAGAAAAATATGTAGAAAAATTCTAAAACTATAAGTAGAGTTAAGAAATTATCTGCTAATGAAAGAATAAAAAGAAATAGGAAGAATGTTAGTGGGAGAAAAGATAAATGACGAAGTTTTTAGAAATTGCTAATAAAATGTTAAATGAGGGCTAATGTGGATATTTTAGAAAAATACATAGAAAAATTTAGTAATTAAAAATCTATTACAATCTAGTGTAGAAGCTTATAAGTTGGATATAAATGAATACCTTTCTTTTTAGAAAAATAAAGAAAAAGATATATTTAATTCAAATGAGGACTTGTTTATTGAGTATTTTAAAGAAATAGAAGATAAATATAGTGTGGCTAGTTTTAAAAAGAAAATATAGTGTGATAAGAAACTTTTATAAATTTCTTTTTAAAAATAGATATATAGATAAAATTTTTGAATACAAACTTACAAAAAAACAAATGATAAAGTATCTAAAGAGAATAGGACAGAAGTATTTAAAATGAATATGAAGCTTATATAAACTCTCTCTCAGATAATTTTAATGAAGTTAGATTGAAGCTAATTTCAAGAATGATAGCAGAAGCTAAGATAAGTCTTATTAATATCTTTGAAATTGAAATTAAAGATTTGCTTAAATATAATTTTTGAAAAATCATAGTTTTTAGAAATTCTAAGATAGTTACTTATAAAAATAAGTGCTGAAATATCTAAGGAATTGAAAAGAATATTATGAGAAATATGCCATAGAAAAAGATATCTATTTGGCTCATATAAAAAAGTCAAGCTTAATTTCAGACTTGAAAAGATACAATTTAGATTTTAAAACTTTAAAAAAACTGTCTTCAGGAAGATGAAGAAGAAATAAATAAAAATAAGAGAGATCTATTTTTAAAAATAGGAATAGGAGATAATTAATGAAAGCAGGATTTATAGCTATTGTAGGTATACTCAATGTTGGGAAATCAACTTTAATAAATAAAATGGTAGCTGAAAAAGTTGCTATTGTATCAGATAAAGCAGGAACAACAAGAGATAATATAAAAGGTATTTTAAATGTTAAGGATAATCAATATATTTTTATTGATACTCAGGGACACATAAACCACAACATCTTTTAGGTGAATATATGACTAATATCGCAATCAATATATTAAAAAGATGTGGACGTTATACTTTTTTAATTGATGCTTCAAAAGACAATAGGTACTGGAGATATGTTTGTTATGGATAGAATAAATGAGAATTCAAACAAAACCTAAAAATTTTACTTGTAAATAAAGTTGATTTAATAAGTGATGAACAAAAAGAAGAAAAAAATTAAAAGAAATAGAAGAAAAATTAGGAAAAATTTGATAAGATAATCTTTGCTTCAGCTATGTATTCTTTTTGGAAATTGCTCAACTACTAGAAGCTTTAGATCCTTATCTAGAAGAAGGAGTTAAATATTATCCTGATGATATGTACACAGACATGTCAACTTATAGAATAATAACAGAAATTGTCAGAGAAAAAAATTTTATTGAAAACTAGAGATGAAATTCTCATTCTGTTGCAGTTGAAATAATTGATGTTGAAAGAAATGAAGGTAAAAAGATAAGTTCAATATAAATATCTATGTTGAAAGAGATTCTCAAAAGGGTATTATAATTGGAAAAATGGAAAAATGTTAAAAGATATAGGAATGGAAGCAAGACAAGAAATAGAAGATTTACTTGGTGAAAAAAATATACTTAGGTCTTTGGGTAAAAAGTTAAAGATGACTGGAGAAAGAAAAACCATTTTTAAAAGAAATGGGTTATGTTGAAGAAAAAATAAAATCAAAAAGACTATGGAGGCTCTTTATGAAAAATATAACAAACAAAATTTTAATGGTAAGACCTGCTTTTATTTGCTTTTTAATGAAGAAACAGCAGTAAATAATTATTATCAAAAAGAGATAATAAGACAGTAGAAGAAATTCAAAATAGTGCTTTTAATTGAATTTGATAAAATGGTAGAAAAACTAAAAATATAGGTATAGATGTTAAAGTTATACAGGATACAAAAGAGACCCTCATACACCTGATAGTATATTTCCAAACAATTGGTTTTCAACACATTATTCTAATACTGTTGTTTTATATCCTATGTTTGCAGAAAAATAGAAGACTTGAAAGAACAGATAGAATATATGAATTTTTGATAATGTAGATAACTTAAATGTAGTCGATTATTCTTCACTTGAAAAAGAAAAATATTTTTCTTGAAGGAACTGGAGCTTTAGTATTAGATAGAAAGAATAAAAAAAGCATACTGTTCTTTATCTCAAAGAGCAGATGAAAAACTTTTAGACATTTTCTGTGAAGATGTAGGTTATAAAAAAATAGCTTTTTCATTCATATCAAACAATAAATGATGAAAGAAAAGCTATATATCATACTAATGTTATGATGGCTATGGGAGAAAAATTATGCTATTTTTATGTGCTGATAGTATAGATAACTTAGAAGAAAGAGCAGCAGTTATAAATGAACTAGAAAAAGATAAAAAGAAATAGTATACATAAGTGAACAACAAGTTGAAAGTTTTTAGGAAATACAATTGAACTTGTTAATAACGAAGGAGTTAATATTTGTGTTATGTCAGCAACAGCTTATTCTGCTTTTAACTGATGAGCAAAAATATAATAGAAAAAGTATGATGTTATTCTTCCAGTGGATGTACACACTATTGAAAAAAATATGGTGGAGGATCTGCTAGATGTATGATAGCTGAATTATTTATATAACAATATATGTACTGGGGAGCTTATAGGCTGAGATGAGAACCTTTTTTTCTTAAACCCATAGTACCTGATTTGGATAATGCCAACGAAGGAGTACCACTTTTAATAATCAACTTTCTTGGCTTATCCTGAGAAAGTTTTTATTATAGAAAAGAGGAAATATGAAAAAAATTTTTAAAACAGAAACATAAGTTTTATTAGCATTATAATTTTAATAACTGTTTGGCAAGTTTGTGGAAATCTAGGGCTTTGCTACCCAAATTTATTTTTTTCCTACTCCATTAGAAATTGCTAATGCCTTTGTAAGAGATAGAGCTTTATTCCTATTTCATTTTAAAAATAACTATGCTTGAAGCTCTTATTGGACTCTGCCTTGGGAATTTTCTTTTGCTTGTCTTTTAGCAATAATTATGGATAGTTTTTGAAATAATTAACAAGATAGTCTATCCTTTATTGATATTTACACAGACTATTCCAAACCATAGCTCTAGCTCCTATCTTAGTGCTTTGGCTTGGTTATGATATGACACCGAAAATTGTTTTGATAGTCATAAATACCACCTTTCCTATTATCATAAGTATACTTGATGGTTTTTAGACATTGTGATAAAGATGCCATACAGTTATTAAAAGCTTATGAATGCAAGTAGGTGGCAAATTCTTTACCATTTAAAAAAATTCCAACTGCTTTTAACCTATTTCTATGCAGGATTAAGAGTGAGTGTTTCGTATGCTTTTTATTTCAGCTGTTGTATCTGAGTGGCTTGGAGGCTTTGAAGGACTTGGTGTATTTATGATAAGAGCGAAAAAAAGCTTTTTGATTATGACACTATGTTTGCAATAATTATTTTAGTATCAGCTATAAGTTTAATTAGTATGGAACTTGTTAAAAAGAAGTGAAAAGAAATTTATAAAATGGAAATATTTAGAGGAGGAAGAAAATGAAAAAGATTAAGTATTTGTTATTTGGAATTTTTACAATTTTTTTATGTTAGCTGCCTGTGGAGAAAAGAAAGAAGAAGCTAAGACAGAAGCTCCTGTTGAATTAAAAAAAGTTGATTTCTTACTTGACTGGGTACCTAACACTAATCACACTGGACTTTTTGTTGCTAAGGAAAAAAAGGATATTTTGCTGAAGAAGGAATAGACTTAGATATAAAGCAACCTGCAAAATGAAAGCACATCAGATTTAATTATTAATAATAAAGCACCTATGGGTATATATTTCCAAAGATTATATGGCTTCTAAACTAGCAAAAGGGAGCTCCTATAACTGCTATAGCTGCTATCATAGAAAATAATACTTCTGGAATAATAACTAATAAAAACTTAAATATCAATAGTCCAAAAAGAATTAGCAGGACATAAGTATGGAACTTGGGATATTCCTATAGAACTTAATATGCTACAATTTATAATGGAAAAAAAGATGGTGGAGATTACTCAAAAGTTGAACTTGTTCCTAATACTGATGATAACTCAATAACTCCTCTATCAAATGGAGTTTTCGATGCAGCTCCTGTATATTATGCTTGGGATAAAATTATGGGAGATAGTTTAGGAATTGAAACAAATTTCTTTTTACTATAAAGATTATGCTCCTGAGTTAAACTTTTATTCACCTGTTATAATCGCTAATAACGATTATTTAAAGGATAATAAAGAAGAGGCTATAAAGATATTAAGAGCTATAAAAAGGTTATCAATATGCTATAGAGCATCCAGAAGAAGCTGCTGAAATTTTAATAAAAATATGCTCCTGAACTTGAAAAATAAAAAGCTATGATAATAGAATCTCAAAAATATCTAGCTAGTCAATATGCAACTGATAAAGATAAATGGGGATATATAGATCCAGTTCGTTGGAATGCTTTCTATAATTGGCTAAATGAAAAAGGATTAACTAAGAATCCTATTCCGGAAAAAATACTGGTTTTTCAAATGATTATTTAGAATAAAGGACAAAAATGAAGAAAACATTAGAAATTAAAAAAATTTATCTTATTCTTTTGGAGACAATCATATTCTAAAAGATATAAATATTTATGTTAAAGAAAATGAAATAGTTGCTATAGTAGGAAGTAGTGGAGTTGGTAAATCTACTCTTTTTCAATCTTATTGCTGGTGTCTTAAAAACAAAGTGGAGAAATAGTTATTGATGGAAGTGATGATTATATAGGTAAGGTTGCATATATGTTACAAAAGATTTGCTCTTTGAGCATAAAACAATAATTAACAATATAATTTTTGCCTCTAATTATAGCAAAAATAGATAAAAAGTTGCACTTGAAGAAGGAAGAAAAATCTTAAAAACAATTCAATTTAGAAAAATATGCTGATAAGTATCCTAAAACAGTTAAGTGGAGGAATGAGACAAAGAGTAGCACTTATTAGAACTTATATGTTTAAAAAGGAATATTTTCCTTTTAGATGAAGCTTTTTCAGCTCTTGATGCTATAACTAAAAAAAGAGCTACATAAATGGTATCTCAATCTAAAAAGGAGTTTAACTTAACAACTTTACTTATAACTCATGATATTGAAGAAGCTATATTTTTAAGTGATAGGATTTATATCTTAGCTAATAAACCAGGAGAAATTATAAAAAGAAATAAAAATTGAAATTAATCCTAATGAAGATATAGATGTACAAAGATTATTTTATAAAAAAAGAAATTTTAAATATTATGAATATTGAATAAAAAGATTGACATATTTGTAAAAATAACTTTAGAATAAATATATAACATTTTATATCAGAAAGGAGATTAATATGAATTTAGTTGTTTTTAAATGGAAGACTTGTTAGAGACCCTGAATTAAAGTTTGGACAAAGTGGGAAGGCGTACTCAAGATTTTCAATAGCAGTTGATAGACCTTTTTCAAACTTCAACTGATTCTCAAACAGCTGATTTTATAAACTGTGTAGCTTTTTGGAAAGACAGCTGAGTTTATAGGCGAATATTTTAGAAAAAGGAAGAAAAATTCTACTTAAAGGAAGTTTACAAATGAATCAATATGAGTCAGAGGGTAAAAAAATAACTACTTATGTTGTTATTGCTGAAAATGTAGAATTTGGAGAATCAAAAAGCAAATACAAATGCAAACACAGGAGGAAATGATTATAAAGCTCCTAGCGATACAGTTATAGAAAATTCTAATTTTTGAAGAATTTCATTCTGGAGCTGATAATATAGAAAAATACATCTATAGCTGATGATGAATTCCCATTCTAGTTTGGAGGAAATATGGAAGATAAAAAAATATGTAAATATAACAAAAGTATATACAAAGAGAGGAGATAAAGGAGAAACTGATTTACTTGGTGGAAGTGCAGCAAGAAAAAGATAGTTTAAAAAGTTGAGTCTTATGGTTGCATAGATGAAACTTCTTCTTTTATATACTTTTGCAAGATATTATACAAAAAAATAAAGTTATAAAAAGAAAGATTAAAAGAAATTCAAAAATAAACTATTGGTTCTAGGTGGTATTTTAGCTAGTGATGATAGAGGCAAAGAAATGATGAAGGATCAAATCAAAGAGGAAGATATAAAAATTATTGGAAGAATACATTGATGAATATAATCAAAAATTACTCCATTAACACATTTTATTTTACCTGGTGATGATGAAGTTGCTGCTCATTTCCATGTAGCTAGAACTGTAGTGAGAAGAGCTGAAAGAAGAATAGTTTCTCTTGCAGCACAAGAAGATTTAAACCCACTTATTCAAAAAAATATGTAAATAGATTATCAGACTTAATGTTTGTACTTGCTAGATATTCAGAAGAGGTAGAAAATAAAAAAATGGAAAAGTACAAATTTAAATATCTAACAATATCCAGTAAGAAGTGATTATTTAGTCAAAAGGGGCTGTTACAATTTTGCAACAGCCCCCTTTATTGTACAATCCCTTTTCTTACATAGATAAACCTGTATTTTCCTCAATTAAGTCATAAAAATTGATTTTATCAAAAATCTTCTAATAGTTCATCCTGTATTTTTTTAAGTGCAAGTCTGATTGAACAGTTTGCTCCTCTAGTAGAACAGATAGTTGAACTATCTATACAAGGTTGTAATACTATGTCATCATCGATGATTTCTATAATATCTCTAAAAAGTAAGTCTCTTAGGATCTCTTGTTAGGACATATCCACCTTTTTGCACCTCTAAATATTTTTACAACTCCAGCTCTTTCTAATTTTTTTAATTATACGTAAACAAAATAATCTTGGAATATTTTTCTTCAGCTGATATTTCATTTGATGAAATAATATCCTTATCTCTATGTAAAGTAAGATAATAGACAATTTGTAAAGCGTATCTAACTTCATTTTTAATTTTCATTATGCTACTCTCCTCACTGTTAATTTTCTAAAAATTCAATCAATTCTACATTTGGATCTAATTTATAAATAACATTTTTTTCTTTCAATTATAATTTGAATCTTTGATTTTTAAATCTTCATCATTTTTTTATCTTTTGTATAAGTTCTTTACTCGGATTAATAGCTCTAGGATTACCTACTAAAGATAACATAGAGTAGTCTCCATTAGTATCACCATAAGCATAGCTTTTTAGATAAATCAATATCATATTTTTTTATAAAACTCTTCTATTGCTTCTTGTTTATGTGCAGAATCCCACATAGGTTTAGTTATTTTTACCTGAAAAATGTTTGAGTTTCTTCATCAATTTCATAAACAGAACCGCAAAAGTCATCAACTCCCATCTTTTTAGCCATTCTTGAAACCAAAAAAACGAAGGACTTCCTGATATAAAGAAAACTTTATGTCCTTCTTTTTTTATGCCATTCTATCATTTCTCTTGTGTATGTATAGACTCTATTCCCCTTTAATAATAAGACTTGATCAGATATAAAAATCATTATATTTAAGAGGTAAGCCTTTTTATGGCAACAACATATAATTGAGCGAGATCAAGTAGATAATCATCATAATCACCTTTTCTTGTGTCCCAAAGTTGATATGCTTCTTCCACTTTTTAATCTATATTGAACATCTTTAAAAAGCTCATATTTTATCATTTTTAAAAATGTTCAATAAGTAAAAGCATTTCTATATATCGTACCATCTATATCAAAAAAATGCTGCTATCATACTATTCACCTACTAAAAAAATTATACCTAAATTGTAGCATATTTTTTTGAAAAAAATGTATCTTTTTTTAGTTGACTTTTTAAAAAAATTATTTAAATCTGAATAGTATCTTTTAAAAATTAGAAAAACACTGTATAATATCTATAGATTTTTTTAAAAAAATAATTATTTAAGGAGTGAAGTGAAAATGCAAGGAAGTATTAATTTAAAAAAAGAAGTTATCACTATTTATTGCTAGTGTGCTTATGATTTTTTTACTATGTTTTCTACTATGAGTTCAGCAGATGAAGCTTATATAGCAAGTTTTAATATTTTAAGACTAGGGGCTTCTGAAAAAGATATGGTTCAAACAGCAAAACTTTTACAAGGTTTTGATTTAGTAGGTCTAGTTGAAGTTATTAATAAAAAAAGGAATTGAGGAATTGGTTGATGAATTAAATAGACAAAATCCTAATACTTGGGAATATCATATTTCACCTTTTGGTGTTGGTTCATCAAAATATAAAGAATATTTTGGTTATGTGTACAAAAAAAGATAAGGTTAAATTTATAAAAATCTGAAGGTTTCTATAAAGATGGAAAAAAAGTTCACTTTTAAGAGAACCTTATGGAGCTACATTCAAAATAAATAATTTTGATTTTACTTTAGTTTTAGTTCATACAATTTATGGAAATAATGAATCTCAAAGAAAAGCAGAAAACTTTAAAATGGTTGATGTCTATGATTATTTCCAAGATAAAGATAAAAAAAGAAAAATGATATTTTTAATAGCAGGAGATTTTAATTTATATGCATTAGATGAATCATTTAGACCAATGTACAAGCATAGAGATAAAATTACTTATGCTATAGACCCTGCAATAAAAAAACAACTATTGGAACTAAAGGAAGAGCAAACTCTTATGATAATTTCTTTTTAGTCAAAAAAATATACAACAGAATTTACAGGTTCAAGTGGAGCTCTAGATTTTTTTCAGAAAAAAAGATCCACAACTTATGAGACAAATCATATCTGACCATATTCCAGTATTTATAGTTGTTGAAACATCAAAGGATGATGATTAATGAAAATTGCTTATCTATTTTTTTCAATGGTCAATTAAGAGGAAGTAAAAAGTTTTATTCTAATTTAATTGAAAAACAAGAAGGGGATATTTACTGTGCCGATGGTGGAGCAAATATTGCCTATCAATTAAATTTAATACCAAAAAGAAATATATGGAGATTTAGATTCTATTAAAGATGAGGTAAAAAGATTTTTATGCTAAAAAAATGTTAAATTTATTAAATTTAATGTTGAAAAGGATTATACAGATAGTGAGCTTGTATTAAATGAAATTGAAAAAAATATGATAAGATTTATGCAATAGCTGCTTTGGGTGGAAGTATTGATCATGAACTTACAAATATAAATTTGTTAAATAGATATTCTAATTTAATTTTTGTTAGCCAAAAAAAGAAAAAAATGTTTAAAAATAGAAAAAAAATCTTATAATTTCTCTAATATGAAAAAAATAAAAAGTTTCTTTTCATTATATTTTCTGATAAAGTTAAAAGATTTAACTTTAAAAGGTTTTAAATATGATGTTGAAAAATTTAGATTTAACAAAAGGTGAAACAAGATGTGTGAGCAATATCATTGAAAAAAACTGAAGCTAGGGTAACATTAAAAAAAGTGGAGCTCTTCTTTGTGTAGTTAAATGAAATAAAAATTGACACACTGATATCTTTGTTATAGAATTTATAAAAAAAGGAGGAGGTTTTTGTAGATGTTGGAAGTTGGAATGAAATATGAAATTGATAGAGTTGTAACAGAAAAATGATACTGCTGCTAAAAGCTGCTTCAGGTTCTGTTGAAGTATTAGCAACTCCTGTTATGATAGCTTGGATGGAAGAAGCTTCTTTAAGATTAGCTCAAAAGGAATTAGAAGAAGGTTTTACAACAGTTGGAACAGAAGTAAATATTAAACACTTAAAGGGAACTTTAGTTGGAAAAAACTGTTAAAGTTCTATCTACTTTAAAAGAAATAGATAGAAAAAGATTAGTATTTGATGTTGAAGTAATTGAAGATGGGATTGCAGTAGGAACTGGATCACATACAAGATTTATTATAGATACAGCAAAATTTTTATGAAAAAAATTAAAAAAATACAAAATAACTATTTAAAAAAAGAGCTGTTGCAAATTCACAAAAGTAAAAAAATAGTTCGTTACTGAGTAAATTTCTTAACGATAAAAATCAAGAATTTGCTGCAAATTAGAAACTCACTTCGTTCAGACACTCCTAAATTTGCTCGGCTCATTCTATTTGATTTTTTTATCTGTAACTCACTTATTTTTACTTTAGGATTGAAATTTTAATTTTGCAACAGCCTCTTTTTAAGAAAGAGGGAAAGGAAAAGAAAAATGGAAAAAACTTAGTTTACAAACAAAACTTGTATTGGGGATACAACACGTTCTTGCGATGTTCGGAGCAACTGTATTGGTGCCTTTTTTTAACAGGACTTAATCCGTCAATAGCACTTATTTGTGCTGGTGTGGGGACTTTAATATTTCATAGTGTTACAAAAGGAATAGTGCCTGTATTTCTAGGTTCATCTTTTGCATTCATAGGAGCAACTGCTTTAGTTTTTAAAGAACAAGGAATTGCAATATTAAAAGGTGGTATTATATCTGCAGGATTTGTATATGTTATTATGTCTTTTCATTGTTTTTAAAAATTTGGAGTTGAAAAGAATAAAATCATTTTTTTCCACCAGTAGTTGTAGGACCAATAATAATGGTTATAGGGCTAAGACTTAGTCCAGTGGCATTAAGCATGGCAGGATATAGTAATAATACCTTTGATAAAGATAGTTTAATTATTGCATTAGTAGTAGTAGTCACTATGATATCTATTAGTATCTTAAAGAAATCATTCTTTAGATTAGTTCCAATTCTAATTTCAGTTGTCATAGGATATATTGTTGCATATTTTATGGGAGATGTAGATTTATCGAAAGTTCATGAAGCAAGTTGGTTAGGTTTACCAACAGGTGCTTTTTGAAACTATTACTACATTACCTAAATTTACTTTTACAGGGGTTATTGCACTTGCACCAATAGCTTTGGTTGTATTTATAGAACATATTGGAGATATAACAACTAATGGAGCAGTTGTTGGAAAAGATTTTTTCAAAGATCCAGGAGTACATAGAACATTACTAGGTGATGGACTTGCAACAATGGCTGCTGGATTTTTAGGAGGACCTGCTAATACAACTTATGGAGAAAATACAGGAGTTCTTGCAGTAACAAAAGTATATGATCCAGCAATTTTAAGAATAGCAGCTTGTTTTGCAATAGTTTTAGGACTTATAGGAAAATTTGGAGTAATACTTCAAACAATACCTCAACCAGTAATGGGAGGAGTTTCTATCATATTATTTGGTATGATAGCAGCTGTTGGAGTAAGAACAATAGTTGAAGCACAACTTGATTTTACACACTCAAGAAACTTAATCATAGCAGCCTTAATATTTGTATTAGGAATAGCTATTGGAGATATAACTATTTGGGGAACTATTTCTGTTTCAGGTTTAGCATTAGCTGCACTTGTAGGAATAGTTTTTAAATAAAAATTTTACCAGAAGACAAATAAGGAGTATAATATATGGAAAGAATTGCCAGCTTTCAAGTCGACCATAAAAATTGAATAGAGGAATTTATGTGTCAAGACTTGATGAAATAAATGGAAACTATCTAACAACTTTTGATATTAGAATGAAGTTACCTAATAGAGAACCTGTAATAAATATAGCAGAATTACATACAATAGAACATTTAGGAGCTACATTTTTAAGAAATCATCCTACAAGAAAAAGATGATATTATCTATTTTTGGACCTATGGGATGTAGAACAGGACTTTACCTAATTTTAAAAAGGTAAATTAGAGTCAAAAGAAGTAGTTGAACTTATAAAAGAACTTTTTGAATTTATCAGTAAATTTGAAGGAGATATTCCAGGTGCTTCTGCAGTTGAATGTGGAAATTACTTGGATCAAAAATTTGCCTATGGCAAGATATGAAGCAGAAAAATTTTTTAGAAGAAACATTAAATAATATAAAAGAAGAAAAATTTAATTTATCCAGAATAAATCTAACAAAAATTTTTTTAAGGAGATGATATTATGAAGAAGTTTATTTATGTTTTTAATGTTGTTTTCGTTATTTTTTTAATTGGGTGTGGAGAAAGTAAAAATGAAAGCCCTAATGGTAACACAATCGTTATAGGTCAAGGAGCAAAACCTAAATCACTTGATCCTCATATGTACAACTCTATTCCTGATTTGCTTGTTTCTCGTCAATTCTATAATACATTATTTTCAAGAGAAAAAGATGGAACTATAAAACCTGAATTGGCTGAAAGTTATGAGTATAAAAATGACAAGGAATTAGACATTGTTCTAAAAAAAGGGTGTAAAAATTCCATGATGGAAGTGAATTAACAGCAGATGACGTATTATTTAGTTTTGAAAGAATGAAAAGAAAAACCTGGAGCATCAGTAATGGTAGAAGAAAATTGATAGGGTTGAAAAAGTTAATGACTATGAAATAAAAAAATCTTATTAAAAAAATCCTTCTTCAGCTATGTTGTATAACTTAGCTCACCCAATAACTTCTATAGTAAATAAAAATATGTAGAAGCAGGAAATGATCTATCAATTGCTCCAATGGGAACAGGTGCATTTAAGTTAATAGCTTATAATGATGGAGAAAAAGATTGAATTAGAAGCTTTTAAAGATTATTTTGAAGGAGACTCAAAAAGTTGAAAAAGATAACTTTTAGATCTATTCCAGAAGATACAAGTATGCTTTAGCTGTTTTAGAAACAGGTGAAGTTGATATTGCTACTGGTATGCCTCCTGTTTCAACTCAAACAATAGAAGCAAATGATAAATTAGAATTAATTTCTGAACCAACTACTGCAACAGAATATATTTGTTTAAATGTAGAAAAAGCTCCATTTAATAATAAAGATTTTAGAGTAGCTTTTAAACTATGCTATAGATAAGAAAAGTATAATCGACTCTATTTTCTCTGGAAGAGGAAAAGTTGCAAAATCAATAGTAAATCCAAATGTTTTTGGTTATTACGATGGTTTAGAAGAATATCCTTATGATGTAGAAAAAGCTAAAGAATTAATTGAAAAAAATCAGGTTTAAAAAGATGCGAAATTTTCTCTTTATGTAAATGATAGCCCAGTAAGATTACAAGTGGCACAAATAATTCAAGCTAATTTAAAAGATGTTGGAATTGAAATGACTATTGAAACTCTTGAATGGGGAAACATATCTTCAAAAAAACTGGAGAAGGAGATTTTACAGCTTATTTAGGAGGATGGATTTCAGGAACTTCTGATGCTGATATAGTTCTATATCCTTTATTAGATAGTAAATCAATAGGTTTCCTGGAAACAGAGCTCGTTACTCTAATCCAGAATTTGATAAGGAAGTTGAAGCAGCAAGAGTAGCTTTAAGTCCTGAAGAAAGAAAAGAACACTTTAAAAAAATGCTCAAATAATAGCTCAAAATGATTCTCCTCTTATTGTTTTTATACAATAAAAATGAAAAATATCGGTATAAATAAGAGAGTGAAAGGATTTGAATATGATCCAACTACTATGCATAAATTTAAAAATTTAGAAATTAAATAAAGTTTTATTGGAGCTATTGTAAATTACAATGGCTCCCTATATTTTTATCATAAGGAGATGAACTAAAAATGAATATAGATTTAAAAATATACATTAAAGAAAAACAGTTGAACTTTTAGCAATACCAAGTCCAGTAGGATATACTCATAATGCTATTGAATGGGTAAGAAAAGAATTAGAAAGCTTGGGAGTAAAAAAATATAACATAACAAAAAAAGGGAGCATTAATAGCTTATGTTAAAGGAAAAGACTCTAATTATAAAAATGATTTCTGCCCATGTTGATACTTTAGGAGCAGTAGTAAAAAAAGTTAAAAAGAATGGAAGACTTGAAATTACTAATGTTGGAGGTTTCGCTTGTAGCTCTGTTGAAGGAGAACATGTAACAATACATACTCTTTCTGAAAAACATACACAGGAACTATACTTCCAATTAAAGCTTCTGTCCATGTTTATGGTGATGTTGCAAGAGAAATGCCAAGAACAGAAGAAACAATGGAAATAAGAATAGATGAAGATGTAAAACAGATGAAGATGTTTTTCAAACTAGGAATATTACAAGGAGATTTTGTTTCTCTTGACCCACGTACAAGAGTTTTAGAAAATGGTTATATAAAATCAAGATATTTTGGACGATAAACTTTGTGTAGCACAAATTTTAACTTATTTAAAAGTATTTAAAAGATAATAAATTAAAAACCAAGAACTGATTTATATATTTATTTTTCTAATTTTGAGGAAAATTGGACATGGAGTTTCAGTTTTTCCTGAAGATTTAGATGAATTTATAGCAGTTGATATTGGACTTGTTGCTGGTGAGGATGCTCATGGTGATGAAAAAGAAAGTTAATATTATTGCAAAAGATAGTAGAAGCCCTTATGATTATACTTTTAAGAAAAAGCTTCAGGAAGCAGCTGATAAAAATAAAATACAATATACAATAGGAGTACATAATAGATATGGTTCAGATGCAACAACAGCAATATTACAAGGATTTGACTTTTAAATATGCTTGTATAGAATCAAATGTAGATGCAACTCACCATTATGAAAGATGCCATAATGATGGAATTGTTGAAACTATAAAATTATTAATTGCTTACTTATAAAAATATATTTAAATAATAAAAAATGGAACTATCATATGTTTAAATATGCAGTAGTTCCATTTTATTTTATTTCTTAATTAAATCTTAATTTTTTTAGTATAATATAAAAAAATAAGATAGCTTAAAACATCTGTTATAATAAATTAGGTTTTATTTTATAAAAATGAAGGGGTTTTTAATAAATGCAAATTGTAACTGACAAAAATAAAGTAGCACTTTATTTTAAAGATAATGCTGTTAGCTATAAAGAATTTATTTTAAATACAAAAATAAAACAATATGCAAATATAAAAGAATTTACAAATAATATGATTTATATGGAAAATAGACCAGAATTACTATATAGTTTCTTTTCTATATGGGATAGCAGAGCAACTTGCGTCTGTATAGATGCTTCAAGTACAGCAGAAGAATTATCATATTATATAGATAATTCAGAAGTTGAAAAAAATATTCACTTCAAAAGGACAACTTGAAAAAAAGTAGAGGAAGCTTTTCACTATCTTAAATAAAAAAAGTTGAACTTGTTATTGTAGACGATATTGAATTTGATAAAATTAAAATTGATGAAAAATATAGAAGCTAACTTAGTTATTAATTCACCTGAAAAGAGAAGACATAGCACTAATTTTATATACATCAGGAACAACAGGAAAACCTAAAGGAGTTATGCTAACATTTGATAATATTCTAGCAAATGTAGATTCACTTGATGTGTATAAGATGTATGAAGAAACAGATGTAACTATTGCACTATTACCTTTACATCATATCTTACCACTTTTAGGAACAGGTGTAATGCCACTTCTATATTCAGCTACTATAGTATTTCTTGATGATATGTCTTCTGTTGCTTTGATAGATGCAATGAAAAAGTATAAGGTAACTATGTTAATAGGAGTACCTAAACTTTGGGAAGTAATGCATAAAAAGATTATGGATACTATAAACTCAAAAGGAATAACAAGATTTATTTTCAAACTTGCTAAGAAAAATAAACTCTTTAAGTTTCAGTAAGAAGATATTTAAAAAAAGTAAGTGAAAGGTTTTTGGAGGACATATTAAATTCTTCGTTTCAGGAGGATCTAAATTAAATCCACAGGTAACAGAAGATTTTTCTTACTCTTGGAATAAAAAATTTGTGAAGGATATGGAATGACTGAAACATCTCCAATAATTTCATATACTCCTAGAAATGATATAATGCCAAATTCAGCAGGAAGAGTTATAAAAAGATGTAGAAGTTAAGATAGCTGATGACAATGAAATACTTGTTAAAGGGTAGAAATGTAATGAAGGGATATTATAAAGAAATCCTGAAGCAACAGCTGAAATAATAGATAAAGATGGTTGGTTACATACTGGAGATTTAGGAACTTTAAAAGATGGTTATCTATATGTAACAGCTAGAAAGAAAGAAATGATAGTTTTATCAAATGGTAAAAAAATATAAATCCTATTGATATAGAAGCAAAAATTAATGTCTATGACTAACCTTATTGCTGAAGTTGTTGTAACTGAATATAATTCTATTTTAACCGCAGTTATACATCCTGATTTTAATAAAGTTAAGGAAGAAAAAAAGTTGATAACATTTATGAAGTATTAAAATGGTCAGTTGTTGATAAATATAACCAAAAAAAGTTCTGACTATAAAAAAGATATTAGATGTAAAGATAGTAAATGAAGATTTTCCAAAAGACAAAAGATTGGAAAAATTAAAAGATTTATGATAGCTGATATGCTAGAAGGAAAAAAATCGAAAAAGAAAGAAAGAAAAACCTGAACCTGATTTTGAAGAATATAATAAAATTAAAAATATTTAGTTACTGCTAAAGAAAAAGAAGTATATTTTGATTCTCATATTGAAATAGACTTAGGTATGGATTCTTTAGATATGGTTGAATTTCAACATTTCTTAGATTTAAACTTTGGAGTAAAAGAAGAAAAATCTAATTTCTAAACATCCATCATTATTAGAACTTGTTAATTATGTAAAGGAAAAATAGAAATCAAGAAAAAAATTGGAAATTTAAACTGGAAAGAGATCATTAATAAAGATACTGATGCGAAATTACCAAGTTCTAGTTTCTTAGCTATAATTTTAAAAATTTCATATCATGTATTCTATTTAATACTTTCTTTAGAGTTAAGGTTAAAGGAAAAAGAAAAAAATTGAAATGGATAAGCCAACTATTTATGTTGCTAACCACCAAAGTTTCTTAGATGGTTTCTTATTCAATTATGCTGTTCCTTCAAAAATTAGTAAAGAAAACATATTTCCTTGCAACAGTAGCACATTTCAAAAAGTTCTATGATGAAGTCTTTTTGCAAATTCAGCTAATGTTGTTTTAGTTGATATAAATAAAGATATTGCAGAAGTTATGCAAATACTTGCAAAAGTTTTAAAAGAAAAATAAAAAAATGTAGCTATCTATCCTGAAGGTTTAAGAACTAGAGATGGAAAAATGAATAAATTTAAAAAAGTCTTTTGCAATATTAGCTAAAGAGTTAAATGTTGATGTACAACCTTATGTTATAAGTGGAGCTTATGAATTATTCCCTACAGGAAAGAAATTTCCCTAAACCAGGAAAAAAATATCAGTTGAATTTTTAGATAAAAATTAAAGTTGAAGACTTGAATTATGATGAAATTGTAAGCAAATCATATAAGGCTATAGAAGAAAAATTAACAAAAATAGAAATTTAAAGTTATTCACAAAATACTTTATCTATGATAAAAATAAAGAGTAGTTTTTATATTTATTTTTTTAAAAATTTGGGAGTAGTGATGTTGTAATGAAAAATAGGTTTTGACCACGGTAAATATCTAGAAGAACAATCTAAATATATACTTGAAAGAGTGAATAAGCATGACAAATTATACATTGAGTTTGGTGGAAAACTTTTAGGAGATCTTCATGCAAAAAGAGTTTTACCTGGTTTTGATGAGAATGCTAAGATAAAAGTTTTAAATAAACTTAAAGATCAAATAGAAGTTATAATTTGTGTATATGCTGGAGACATTGAAAAGAAATAAAATCAGAGGTGATTTTGGAATTACTTATGATATGGATGTCTTTAGACTGATAGATGATTTAAGAGAAAATGAGCTAAAAGGTCAATAGTGTTGTTATCACAAGATACGAAGATAGACCTTCTACAGACCTTTTTATAACTAGACTTGAGAGAAGAGGTATAAAAGTATACAAACACTATGCAACAAAAGGTTACCCTAGTGATGTTGATACTATAGTTAGTGATGAAGGTTATGGAAAAATGCCTATATAGAAACAACAAAAACCGATAGTTGTTGTAACTGCTCCAGGGACCTGGTAGTGGGAAAACTTGCAACTTGTTTAAGTCAACTTTATCATGAATATAAAAAGAGGAAAAAATGTAGGATATTCTAAATTTGAAACTTTCCTGTTTGGAATGTACCTTTTAAAACATCCATTGAATATAGCCTATGAAGCAGCAACAGTAGACTTAAATGATGTTAACATGATAGATCCATTTCATTTAGAAGAATATGGAGAAATAGCAGTAAACTATAACAGAGATATCGAAGCTTTTCCTTTATTAAAAAGAATAATCGAAAAATAACAGGAAAAATCAATTTATCAATCACCTACAGATATGGGAGTTAATAGAGTAGGTTTTGGAATTACTGATGATGAAGTTGTTAGAGAAGCCTCTCAACAAGAAATAATAAGAAGATATTTTAAAACTGGTTGTGATTATAAAAAGGAAATACTGATTTAGAAACATTTAAAAGAGCTGAATTTATAATGCACAGTTTAGGATTAAAAAGAAGAAGATAGAAAAAGTTGTTACTTTTGCAAGAAAAGAAATTAGAACTTTTAAATAATGAAGAAAAGTCTGATAAGCAAAAAAACGCTTTCAGCTATAGCATTTGAAATGCCTGATGGACAAATAATAACAGGAAAGAAATCTTCTTTAATGGATGACCTTCAGCTGCTATATTGAATTCATTGAAGTATCTTTCAAATTTTGATTAAAAATATGGTCGCACACTTGTGACTCTAACACTCGTAGGGTGTCAGTCATGAGTTAGACCATTAAGTATAGTCAGCATATATAGAAATATGTATGTAGAGTAGCAACTTTAAAAAGCTATCCAATACTACTCGAATTGCTGGAAACCCCTAAAACTAGTATAACTCACAACATAGTACCTAAATAAAAATATGGTACAAGTGTGAAAGTGGCGAAAGCAGAAAAATATACTAGATGGCATAAGGTTAAAACCCTAAGTGTTAAGATAATGGGCAATCAGCAGCCAAGACCGAAAGGTAAGGTTCAACGACTATTCCTCCTGAGGGAAGTACACTAAAGCTAGTGGAAGTGGGTAGACCCAAACAGATAGAGCTGTGGGATAAGATATAGTCTGTGCTTAATAGAAATATTAAGAAGTTCAAGGCTAATCTCCTTAATTTATTAAGGAGTGTATATGCCAAGAGAACTGCATAAGTGGTAGCGTACTTATGTGAACGACAACCCTCTAAAAACGACTGAGTCAGTTTTAGGTTCATATATTTAGAAAAATTTTTACTTTTTCATTTACTTATAGTATAAAAAGTGGTATACTATATATAGGTAAATGGAGGTAAAAATCACATGGAAAAAGCATATAAGTTTAGATTTTATCCAACTAAAACTCAAATAACAATATTGAATTGTACTTTTGGTTGTGTAAGATATGTCTATAATCATTTTTAGATTTAAAACAAGAACTATATAGCAAAGAGAAAAATCTATTTCATATAGTGAGTGTAGTAAAAGAATTAACAGTTTTAAAACAAGAGAAAGAATGGTTAAAAGATGTAGATAAATTTTCTTTACAAAAATTCTTTAAAAGATTTAGATAAAAGCCTATAAAAACTTTTTTTAGTGGAAGTGGCTATCCAAAAGTTTAAATCTAAGAAAGATAATAGAAAAATCATACAGAACCAATTATACAAATAATAATATAGAGTTTTTAGATAAATGGATAAAAAGTACCTAAGTTAGGAAAAACTAAAAATAAGAGATAAAATGAAACCACAAGGAAGAATAATAAGTGCAACAATAACACAAGTACCTAGTGGAAAATATTATATATCTCTGTGTTGTACAGATGTAGAAGTAGAAAAATTAGAAAGTACAAATAAAAAAATGTTGGAATAGATTTAGGTATAAAGGACTTCGAGATTACCAGTGATGAAATCTCAATAGAAAATCCAAAAATATTTACAAAAATCTTTAAATAAACTAGCAATATTACAAAGAAAACTATCACGAAAACCAAAGGGTAGTTCAAATAGAAATAAAGCTAGAATAAAAGTAGCAAGATTATTTGAAAAGATATCAAATCAAAGAGAAGATTTTTGCAAAAATTATCAACAATACTAATAAAAAGAATATGATATTATTTGTATGGAAGACTTACAAGTAAAAAAATATGGTAAAAATCATAAATTAGCAAGAAATATTGTAGATGTATCATGGAGTGAATTTAATAGAATACTAAGTTATAAAAGCGAAATGGCATGGAAAAACAATAGTAAGAGTAGATAAATTTTTGCAAGTAGTCAAATATGTAATTGTTGTGGATATAGAAATGAAGAAGTAAAAGATTTAAGTGTGAGAATGGACTTGTCCAGTATGTGGAGCTGTACATAATAGAGATATAAATGCAGCCAAAAACATATTAAAAGAAGGACTAAAGATATTAGGTATAAGTGCTTAAATATACAATATATGAACCGTAGGAACTATGGGGATAGCTTGGTAAATTTAGTTGGCTAACAGAAGCAACTACTACCCAAGAACCCTGCGACTCTAGCACTCGTAGGGTGTCAGTCGTGGGAGGTTCAGGATGAATTATTATTAATTTCACCGACAATTTTAGAGCCTATTATTAAGTTGAAGGAAAAAACTTTAAAAAAATAAACATATACCACTAGATTGTGAAGAAATATTGATTGCCTTAAGTATAACAGCAGCAACAAATCCTATGGCAGAGCTTGCACTGTCAAAACTTTCACAATTAGCAGGGTACAAGCACATTCTACTCATATTTTAGGTAGAAATGATGAGCAATCTTTAAGAAAAACTTGGAATAGATGTAACATCAGATCAAGTTTTTCCAACTGAAAATTATATTATAATCAATAAAAATAGAGGGGCTGTTGCAAATTATAAAAAGTAAAAATAGTTCATTACTGAGTAAATTTTCTTAACGATAAAAATCAAGAATCTCGCTGCAAATCAGGAAACTCGCTATGCTCAAACACTCCTGAATTTGCTCGGCTCATTCTATTTGATTTTTATCTAAAAATCCCATTCGTAACTCACTTATTTTTACTTTAGGTTTGAAATTTTTAATTTTGCAACAGCCTCTTTTTCTATAGAAGAAAAAGAGAACTGAAGAAACAGTTCTCTTAATCCATAAAAAGAGGGTATTTATCATTAATCATTATTTATTAATCATTATATTTAGGATCAGCATTTGTTATATTTTTCTAGCATATTTGGATATTTTTCTTTAAAAATTCTTATAGAATAAGTTAGCCAACTTTTTAGCAGCTATGATATATTGTTCTTTATCTTCCCAAGTATCTATTGGATTCATAATTTCACTAGGAACATTAGGACAAGATTGAGGAATATCAAGATTAAATATTTCATCGTGTTTATACTCAGCATTATCAAAATATCCACTCAATACTGCTGTAACCATAGCACGAGTATATTTTAGATTTATTCTTTTTCCTGTTCCATATGCTCCACCAGACCAACCTGTATTGATTAAATAAACTTTTGTATTATGTTTTTCTAATCTTTCACCAAGCATTTTAGCATACACACTTGGATCCATAGGCATAAAAGGTTCACCAAAACATGTTGAGAATGTTGGTACAGGTTCTTTAACTCCTAATTCAGTACCAGCAAGTTTAGCAGTAAATCCAGTTACAAAGTGATACATTGCTGCTTCTTGACTCAATCTTGAAATTGGAGGTAAAACTCCAAAAGAGTCAGCTGTTAAGAAAATAACAACCTTTGGTATTCCACCTACACCTGCTAATTCAGCATTAGGAATATAGTGTATAGGATATCCAACTCTGGTATTAGGAGTAATACTAGCATCTTCATAATTTATCTTTCTTGTTTTTTCATCCATAGTAACATTTTCTACAACACTTCCAAATTTTATAGCATGATAGATTTCAGGTTCACTTTCTTCTTTTTAGATTGATACATTTAGCATAGCATCCACCTTCAAAGTTGAATACTCCAGTATCACACCAACCATGTTCATCATCACCAATCAATTTACGATTTGGATCTGCTGATAAAGTTGTTTTACCTGTTCCAGATAAACCAAAGAAAATTGCAGTTTCATGAGTAACAGGATCCATATTAGCAGAACAATGCATAGGTAAAATATTTTCATGAGGGCATTATATAGTTCATTATAGAAAAGACACTTTTTCATTTCTCCTGAATATCTTGTTCCACAAATTATAGCCATTTTTCTTTTTCAAAATTGATTATGATAGCTGCTTCAGAATTAACTCCATCTATTTCAGGTACACAGTGGAAATTAGGAGCGAGATATAACTGTGAAAATCAATTTTTATTATTTTCATTGTATTCTTCATCAGTTCTTATTAATAATTGATGTATGAATAAATTTTTGGCTAGAGCATTTCATTTATAAAACGGAATCTTCTAGTATATTCAGAATTAGCACCAGCCTTTCCATCAAAAAAACATAGATTTCTTTTCTTTTTGAAGGTAAGCTAATTAATTTTCAAGAATAGCATCAAATTTTTTCACTTTCAATAGGTTTGTTTCTACTCCAGTCAATGTGATTCATGTACACTTGGAGTATCAACAAAAGAATTTATCATCTGGAGCACGTCCAGTATATTTTCCTGTTTCTATAACTAAAAGCACCAGTATTATTTAGTTTTCCTTCACCATTTGCTAAAAGCTTTTTCAGTAAGCTCTGCTGGGCTTAAATTATAATGAACTGCTAATACATTATCAATTCCTAATTTTTCAAGTCCATACATCTTCATAATAAATCTACCTCCATTAATAGAAATCGTTAATTTTTAAAACTTTTTTTGAGCTAAGATTTAATATTATATCTTAAATAAATGATAAACTCTTTTTTTATATAAAAAGCAACTAAAATTTTCTAAAAAAGATAAACTTTTAATCAAAAAAATAGAATAATTTTTTTATCCAAATTATATAATATATATATTTTATATAGCGATTATGATTTTTGTAAATTAAAAATTCTTAATAAAATAAAAAGTAAAAATAGTTCATTACTGAGTAAATTTCTTATTTTTACTTTAAGATTGAAAATTTTTAATTTTATAATAACTTTTTCTCAATAAAAATCCTAAATTAATAGGATTTTTCTTATCAACTTATTTTTCTGAGTATACAGAAACTTGTTTTTTTATTTTTTTCCTAATCTTTCAAATTTTACATATCCATCGATTAATGCAAATAGAGTATGGTCTTTACCAATTCCCATATTGTTTCCAGCATGGAATTTAGTTCCTCTTTGTCTAACTATGATATTTCCAGCTTTAACAACTTCTCCATCGTATTTTTACTCCAAGATATTTAGGATTAGAGTCTCTTCCGTTTTTTTAACAGAACCTTGCCCTTTTTATGCGCAAATAATTGTATATTTAATAAAAATTGCATTTACTTATCCTCCTTTTCTACAAGTCTAATGTACTTAGGATATTGTTTAGTTAATTCTTTTTAAAAAAATATAGCCATAGCTTCTGTGAGTATATTTCGTTTGTGTTAGTTTATCTCGGCTAATATTTTTTTAAATCAACATCAAGAAAGCCATCATTTATTTTTAAAATCAACTTTTTAACTTTTAATACTTCTTGTATACCTATTAAAGTCATTTGCAATGATGTTGAGATAGCAGAACAAATTATATCACTTCCTTGTTCTGAGTATCCAGAATGTCCACTTGCTTTATATCCTATGATGTTACCATTTTTCTAAAAAATTTCTACTTTTGTCATAAACTATGCTATTATTGAAGTTACTTTTACTTCAGTAAAAAGTTGTCTATGACCTTTTTTTCTGTGACTAGCTTTTTAGGCTTGTATTTGAAGTTAATAACTTTAGCTGCTTTACCTTGAGATAAAACTTCTACAACTACTTTTTGCTCCTTCTACTAATGGTTTTTCCAACTTTAACGTTGTCTCCACCAGCTACTAAAAGAACTTCTGTTAATTCAACAGTTGCATTAACTTCAGCATTTAATTTTTCTACTCTTAATACATCACCTTCTGTAACTTTATACTGTTTTCCACCAGTTTTAATTACTGCGTACATATCAACACCTCCATATGTAATTCGCTAATATAAGGTTGCTGAACACCTTTATTATGCGTTAATCCTATTTATATTAACATAGAAATTTGAAATTGTCAAATATATTTCTAAGAAAATGAAGAAAAATTTTATTGATCAGATGAAATTAAAATTTCTTTGCATTATTCAGATAAATGTTATATAATTAAGTTAATATATTAAGCAAAAACAAAAATAATTTTTATTGAGGAGGAAATATGTCAAAAAGCACTATTTATGGTACACTTTGGGACTACTCATAATGACACAAGAGAATTAACTATAGATAAGATGAATAAAAATTTGCAGATGAATTTAAAAGATTATGATTTATTTACAGCTTATACATCAAGAATAGTTTTAAAAAGATTAAAAGATAGAGGTGAAAATTACAGCACACCTTTAAAGAGTTTTTAAATGCTTTAGCAGATCAAGGATATGATGAGTTACTTATACAAACTTCTCATGTTATCCCTGGGATTGAATATGAAAATTTAGTGAGAGAAGTAAATTCTTTTTCTGATAAATTTAAGACTGTAAAGATTGGAAAACCACTTTTATACTATATTGATGATTATAAAAAGTGTGTTGAAGCATTAGCAGAAGAATATGTTCCTAAAAATAAAAAGAAGCTCTAGTTCTTGTTTGTCATGGGAACAGATTCACCACTAGCTACTAGTTATGCAATGATAGAATATGTTTTTAGTGATTGTGGTTATGATAATGTTTTTTGTAGTTTGTACCACAGCATATCCTTTAATGGATAGTCTAATAAAAGAAACTTAAAAAGGCTGGAATAGAAGAAAGTACTCTTGCTCCATTTATGTTTGTTGCTGGTGAACATGCTAAAAAAAGATATGGCAGTAACTTATAAAGAAGAACTTGAAGAAAATGGTTTCAAAAGTAAATGAAGTTATTTTAAAAGGTTTAGGAGAATTTGATGCTATCAAAAATATATTCTTAAATCACTTAAAACTTGCTATTGAAAAAAGATGATAAAGGACATAGCAGACTTTTAAAAAGGAATACACTAATAAATACCTATAGTATCACTAAACAATAAAAGGCTGTTCACAATAAAAAAGTAAAAATAGTTCGTTACTAGTAAATTTCTTATTTTTCTTTAAATTGAAAGTTTGATTTATAACATGTATTTAGTAATAGGTACTTTTATTAAATGTGTTAGAACACTCGTAGGGTGTTAGTCGTGAGTAGTTCACTTATTTAATAAATCTGAAAAAATTCTTCAGCTTTTTTTAAAGTCATTCTCATCAGGGTGAGTAGAAGCAGCTTCCCATCTCGCTAATCTTTCTGGAGTTACAGCGTGAGGATGTCCCAGCTGGGAAATTTTTTTCATTACATTCATCATTTCTTTTGATATTCTTCCCCAGATTAAAAGACCATCTTTAAAAAAATATTATTTTTCAGAACAAAGTTTTTAGCATTTTTCAAAAACATCATTCCAATGTTCTGAGTTAGGTCTTGCTCCCAAAGGTTCCTAAAAAAATAAAGATTTTTTTATTATTAAGAGTTTTTAAAAATCAATGCTATCTTTATCCATAGTTCCTTTATCACACCAAAAACCTATAATTATGTTTTTCATAATCAGAAGGCTTTATATTTTTGCTATCTTTCACATTTATAATTTCTTTTTTTCCACATTTAAAGCATTATATATTCTTTCACAAACTGCTTTAGTATTTCCACTTATAGTTGAGTAAACAATTAATGTCTTCATAAATTCCTCCCAATTAATTCAATTATATCGGCAACTAAGCTATTTCCCAAAAAGATTCCTTTTTAATTGATATATAGCAAAAGTTATTCTCAATTTTTTTATAACCTTTATCTTTCAAATTCTTTTTAGTCTTTTTAAAAATTTCCTTATAAATTTTCTCATCACAATATTTTTGTATTTCAAGTAAATTAAATTTTTCAAATTGCATTAAACCAGAAATCATAGAAAGTTTATAATTAAGTTCTGAAGTTCTAGAATAAAAAAACTTACTTGTTGATTCATATTATAGATTCCTATATCTTGTATATGTCCTCCAGCTCCAACACCAATAGGAAGTAAATTTTTTTAGACTGTTGTTATTCCTTATATATTTGTATTTATCTTTACCATTAGAAAGCTTAGTTAATTCTAACAGCTCATAGGAATTCTCAATACAAGCTTCATAAAAAGATTATGTAATTCTTCATCTCTTTTTAGACTATAGATATAGATAGACTTATCTTTTTCTCTTTCTTTAGAAATATCAGAGCCATCATGTATCATAAGTGAGTAAAAGCTAGTGCTATCAACTTTAATTTCTGATAATAATCTTGCATCTTCTAAAAATTTCTTCATCAGTTTGATTAGCATAGTTATATATTATATCTATACAAATAAGTCCCTGAAAATCTCTTTTTAATTTCTTTTAATCTTTCTACAACATAATTTTTATCATATGTCCTATTTAAGAGCTTTCTTCCTCTATTAGAAAAATGTTTGAATACCTACACTTATTCTATTAACTCCATATTTTTCCATAATTTCAAGTTTTTCAAAACTTAAATTATGTAAAGTTGTTTCAAAAAGTCATTTCATAATCTTTGGAAAATATAAAATTTTTCTCTTAAAGTTTTTAATATTCTTTCTAATTGTTCTTTTCTTAAATATAGTTGGAGTACCTCCACCAAAAAATACAACATCAACTTCACTTGTCTTACAAAAATTTATATGCTCCATATTTTTTTATTTCATCACAAATATATTTAGTATACTCTTCCAAATCATTATCTAATTGCTTTCTATTCATATTACAAAAAGAACAGATTTTATCACAATAAGGTGTATGAAAATATAAAAGCAAGTTGTTTACTTCATTCACTCCTTCAAGTAGCGATATAAAAATCTTCTTTACTTGCTTTAAAAATTTTTTTGTAAATTTGGAAATAACATTTCCTACATCATGATGAGACTTATATCTTATTTTTAAACATGATATATCCTTTTCTTATGTTTTTGGAATTATATAAGGTTTGTTATCCTCATTGTACAAAACTTTACAATCTAAATTATAGACATCTTTTTATATTTTGTTCATTTATAACTTCATAAGGACTACCTTTTTTATAAATTTTCCATCTTTTAAAAACTATTAAATTATCACAGAATAAAGAAGCTAAATTTAAATCATGTATAATAATGATAACTGATATATTTTTCTGAGTGGATATACATTTTAAAATTTTCATAAACTCCACAGCATTATTTAAATCAAGAGCAGAAGTAGGTTCATCTAAAAAGTAAAATTTTTAGTTTCTTGTACTAAAGCTCTAGCTAATAAAACTTTTTGTAATTCTCCACCAGATAGAGTTTCAATATTTCTATCTTTTTAAAAATTCTATATTTAATAAATTAATATTGTAGTTTACAATTTCAAAAATCTTTTTCACAATAATTATTCCAAGAATTTTTTTAATAATGGAAATCTTCCTAATAATATATAGTCAAAGACAGAAATATTAGAAATTATTGTAGAATGTTGTGGAATATATGAAATTAATTGAGCAATTTTTTATGGCTCAATTTTTAATATCAGTATTCATTATTTCTAATTTTTAAAATCTCCATTGAGATATTTAATAATATTTTTTTAGCTAATGTTGATTTACCACAACCATTTTGGTCCTATAATACCAGTTAACTTATTCTCATCTATATCTAATTTCAATTCTTTTAGAATTTGTTTTTACCATAGAAATAATTAAGATTTTCTATACTTACTATACTCATTATTTCCTCCTAGCTTTCAAAGCTAAATATAAAAAGAAAGGTGCACCTAAAATAGAAGTTATAACTCCTATGGGAACTTCAACAGGAGATAAAATAATTCTTCCCACTGTATCACAAAATAATAAGAATACTCCACCATAAATTAATACAAAAGGAATTAATCTTGAATTTAAAGGTCCATATAATACTTCTCATTATATGAGGAACAATAAAGTCCCAACGAAACCAATCATTCCCTGTAAAATGCTACTGAATAAGCAACAACAAAAGAAGAAACTATAAGCAAATGAAATTTTTAACTTAGATATATTAATCCCTAAAGAATGGGCTTGTTCATCACTAACATCAATATATCAAGTTCATTTCTTTTAGAATAAAAATATACTTGAGAAAGACTAAAGGAAAAATTAAAAAAATAGTATCTGTCTCCAACTAGCATTTCCTAAATATCCCATAAGCCACATAGTAATTTTTAAAAGAGTCTTCTCCTATCATATAGATTGAAAAAGAAGTGAAACCTCCTAAAAAAATGAAGAAAAGAGTAATTCCAACTATAAGTAAAAGTATTTACCTCTATTTTTGTTACCTCTTTTTGAAATTTTAAAAATTAAAAGTGTACTTAGCATACAAGAGATAAAAAGCTATTACTCCATAATAAAAATTCTGGTAATTTTAACAGATAAGCTATAACAGCTCCAAAAAGTTGCACTTGAAGCAATACCAATTATATAAGGATCTGCAAGTGGATTTTGAAATATTATTTGTACAATATTTCCACTTGAAGCAAGTAACATTCCAACTAAAAATGCCATTATAATTCTTGGAAGTCTTAATTCAAATACAATCATTTTCATATAATCATCCATAGGATTTAAAAAAATAATAAATTTTTTTATTGGAATAATAACACTCCCTATAGATAAAGAGAGTGTTATTAGTATAAAACTTATCAGCAACGATATTAAAAAAATATTTTTTTCATCTGATTTCCTTTTTATTAGAATCTATATTTAAAACCAGTGTAATAAGTTGTTCTAGGAGCAGGGTCATATAATCTATCTCCACTGCTAAGAGTCACACTATTATAGTATTTAGCTCCAAATACATTATCTACTCCTGCATATATGTCTAAAGAATCATTTACTTGATAATTAGCTCTTAAATTAAATACAGATTTTTGCTTTATCTTTTCCATGTTTTTATTTGCATTGTCAACAAAGGCTGCTGCTTTATATTCATATTCTGCTCCAACTGTAAATTTAGAACTTATATTATAGTCCACAGATAGTAGTAATTTATGATTAGGAACTTCAGCAATTTCTTTTCCTTCAATATTTTTATCATTGTCTTTTTAATATTTTAGTTTTTACAAAAGAATAAGATTCTTTAAAAAGTAAAGTTTTTCAAGCTTTTTGTTCAGCACTTAAATCAAAACCATATCTTCTAGTTTTTCCCAAGATTTGTAGTTTTAAAAACCATTAGTTGGATGAGCTCTACCACCATCAAAAATAGTTGCAATTTCATCTTTTGTTTCACTATAATAGATGTCAGCACTTAGGAGAGAACCTAATAAATAATCGTTCCATCCTACTTCAAATTGGTTAGTTTTTTCAGATTTTAAATTATTTTGTTACATAATCAAAGGCTCCTGAACGAGTTCTTACTTTATCACTTAATTGAGAAGGAGAAGGTGATGTAAAAGCTCTTTCATATTTTTAAATAGACATTTCCAGTATCTGAATATAAATGATTTACTGCTAATGTACCAGCCCAGTTATTCATATCTCTTTTAACAGTTGAAACATCATCTAAATTTCTTCTACTACCATCAAATTTACTTTTTTTCATATCTTAAACCTTGAATGAATTCAAAATTATTAACTTTATAAGTGTTTAAAAGCAAAACTTTCAAAAAGTTTTTCTTTGTTAAGTCCATATGTGTGTCAACAAGTTTCATTTTTCCAACTAATTCCATTTTAGAAGCTCTTATCATATTATCATCTGTATAACCTAGACCAATAATAATATTACTTCCACTATTATCATAAGTGTATTTATCTTTTGCTTTTTATGCTAATTTTTTTCTATCTTCAAAAATTAGAATGACTAGAAAAAATCTACTCTAGAAGGATTTCTTAATTGAGTTATTAAAGCATTTAGTCTATTTGTCATAGCAAGTCTAGCACTTGCAGGTAAGCTAGAGTTTCTAAGAGCAGAGCTTAAACCAGCTACTTGTCCAGCTAGAACCCCTTTGTACATTCCAGTACCATCACTTATTGATTCAGAAGGAATTTCTGTTTTTGATAAAAAGCTACAACATTTAAATCATTATTATTAGTTATTTTTTTGAATTGTATGTCAAAAGAGAACTCGTCTTTTTTTAATTTTATTGTTATCATTTTTTTATCATCAGAACCTAGTCCACTTTGTCTTCTATCTTTATCCATTTGAGTTTCTGTTAAAGAAGCAGGATAAGTATATTTACTTCTATAACCACTGTATTTAAAAAGCTATATTATCTGTTTTATTTATATTATAATTAATTCTTCCAGAAAAAAATAATCAGAATTAGTGAAAGTCATAATCTCTATATCCATGTTTTCTATTTTTAGAATAATTTATATCAAAATCAAAAATTTACCTACACTAGTTCCTGTTGAGACATCAAATTTATTATTTCTAAAAACTTGATATTTGATATCCAACTCCACCACGAATATTTTTACTCTTATATTTTTTTGTAATAATATTTATAACTCCTCCAGAGTTCCACTACCATAAAGAACAGCTCCTCCACCAGGAATAACTTCTATTCTTTCTATTTCATCAATATTTACAACATCAATAGGAACATTTTGGTGAGAAGTATCAAGCATATTTGCAGGAATTCCATCAACTAAAAAGTTGAACAGTTGCTTTTGCTTTCTGAAAACCTTGACCTCTAAGATCAATTGCAGGATGAGTACCTTCTTTTATATTTACACCAGGAATAGAATCTAATACTTCTGAAACAGAGGTATAACCCTTTCCTTCAATGTCTTTAGATTTTTAAGATAAAAAGGGGAAGTTGTAGAACTTCTTAAACTATTTTTGAAAACCAGTTTCAGAATAAATGCTTTTTTTCACCTAAAGTCTATTGTTTCTCCATAAGAAGTAGCACAAAATATAAAAAAGTGATAAGCTCATTAAGTATTTTTTTCATTTTTGCCTCCATAGAATTAAATTTTTGGTACCATTCCCAATAGTAAAAAAATTTAAAGTTTAATTCTTTTATTTTTTTCTAATTTAGATTTTTAAAACTTCCATTTCATCAAAAATTCTATAAGAACTTCTTAACATAAGAGATGAATCTAAGATAAAAAAATATTTTTTTGTTTTTTTCCTGCTTTTTGTTTTAGCAATAACATTAGAAGCCTCAATAATTTGCTGAGGGACTATCTAAACTCATAGCACCAGCTAAAAAATCTGGATTTTCTTTTCAAAATATATTCTGGAGATAGTATAGGTCTTTGACCAGGGACATTAGATGCAATATTAGTGACACCTAAATGTTTAAGCACATCTCCAGGTAAAGAATCATCAGAAAAAAAGCTGTCATAGGCGAAGTTGAAAATAAAAATAGCTCCTTTTTAAGTTAGAAGATTTTTTTATGATTTTCTTTAATAATTTTTTTCTAGTTTTAAAGAAGAAACTTTTTCTTAAATCTTCAGCTTCATTTTTTTCTACCTGAAATAACTCCAACAACAGAGTTAACTCTAATATTTCATTTAAATTAGAAGCATTAGAAACAATAACTTTATAACCTAATTTTTTTATAGACTCAACATTTTTTTAACATCATAGAACTAACTACAACTAAATCAGGTTTTGTATTCAACTATTTTTCTAGATTTAAATTACTAATACTTCCTATACTTTGAAGTTTTTCAACTTTTTCATAAGGATAAATCTTACTTTTTAGTAGTTTTTCCTATAGCAACTATAGATTTTTTTCTCCTCCTATTTTTAAATAATATTTCTATTACACCAGGATCTGTTACTATGATTCTTTTATATTCTCTAGCTTCAATCTTATTTCCATATTTATCAACAATTTCATTATTCTCAATTTTTACTGCAAATGATGTAAAAGCTAAAAAGAATAAAAAGAAATAAGTAAAAATTAGCTTTTTCATTTTTCCCCTCCTTTCTTATTAAATATAATATTTTATTTAAAAAAATATTTTTGTAATGCTATATATTATATAATCAGTTATTTAAAAAAAGCAACAAAAAAATTATATATAAGTCAATTTAACTCCCAAATTTTCTATATTCTTATTAGAATCAATAAAAAAAGACTGTTGAAAAATTAATTTTTCAACAGCCTCTCTTCTAATTTTTGATAAAAACTTTATCTTTTTAAAATAAATGTACTCTTGCTATCTCTAATCTCATTGATATCATCTTTTTAATTTTGATATAGTTACTTCTTTCCCATCAACACCATTGAAACCTACTAACACTATTTTATCTTCATATTCTTTTTGATAAAGTAATTCACATAGAAGACATAGAAATCCATTTCTTCAAAATTTATAGTACTAAATATAGCTAAATTTTTTTATAGCTATTTCTTCAGCATTAACTATAAACTTTTTCTTCATCTTTGTATAAATATAGCTTTTCTTCTTCTATAATCTTATTTAAAATAAAATTATATCTTTCAGATTTCTTTCTAAATTATAGTTAGATTTTGTTTCATCTAATTGTGTTTCAAAATTATATTTCTTTTCTCCATTTTTCAATGAAAAACTTTATGTTATTAAAAAGCTTTCTTTAAATTCTATTTCCAATACTTTATCATTATTTCCAGAAAGTAAGTATAGTTATAAGAAACTTTTGCACAAATTACATACTTCATATCCTATCTCCATTCTTTAATTTTATATAAATTCTTTTTACAAGGTTTAAAATCATCAAGAGGTTTTTATTCCTATATAAAGAGATTTTTGGAGCTAAGGATGAAATACTATCTATATCCTTTTTAAAGCTACATCAAACCTCTCGATTACAAAAGATTTTTCCAAATAATTTTAATCTTTTTCTTATAATACAGTCTATCTTTCAATTATTTCATATTCTTCATAAGGAAAGAAATAAATTATTGCATTTTTATTGCTTTTTATTGAAAATAACTTATCCCAATACAAAGCAATACCAAATACTATAAAAATTAATATCTCTATTCCACCCTTATAGAATGCTCTTATCCCTTCACTAAGTATTTCTAAAAAATAAATATAAGAAAAAGTTGGCAAAGATAAAAATAAAAAAACTTTTTCTTTTTCTGATAAATCTGGATGTCTATATATTAACTTTTTCCTTTCTATATTTAAACTTTCAGTTTCTTGTTCATCTTCTATATTTTTCTTCTTCAAGTTTTAAATATTCTCTCAATTCCTTTAATGTACAAATCTGCATCATCTTTTAGCTGTTCCAAAGTATGTTGAAGGAGAAATTTTTCTTGCTGGAATATTCCATATCTTATATTCTTTTTCCATTTTTTTATCTTTTATTAATATTCTTTCTTGTTCCTTAAAAATACCATAAAATAGCTAATGCTGGTATATTTGTTGAAAACCTAGTTGGAACTTTCATTGGTATTTTAGTAATTCTTTTTATTTCATTTTAAATTTAATTTCAAACTTTTTCAAAAATTAAATCATAGCTAATTTTCTTGTATACGAAAAAAATGTTCATCTGAGATAATTATTTTTTTCTTCACTTAAAAAAATAATTACATATTTTATATATTTTTTTAACAAAAAGATATACTAATAAAGGTGGAATAAATGCTAATAATAAGAAAAAAATAAATTTTTCTAAATCAAACTTGTTGTTTTGTAAGGAATATTTTTTTATTGCAATTATAGCTTCCCAAATTCCCTTAGGGACTTCTAGTTTAAAAATAAAAACTGGATACATTTTATTGAAAATATATTAAAGGCAATTATTGCGAATACTGAATAAAAAAACTAAAATGATTTAATTTTATTTCTTTTTTTCTCCATTTATTCCTCCAGTCTTTTAAAAAGTTAAATAGTTCTTACAATACGAAAACCAAAATTCTTATAAGAATCAAGTAGCTATAGTTTCACTTCTATTAGTGATGACAGAACTTTCTGCGAGTAAGCTCCTAGAACCACCTTTAATTCTTCTATATATATGATAAGGCTCAAAAAGTTTTATATGTGTATAGTTTTTCCATTTTCTATCTCACTCAGTTGTATCATAACACCATTCCCATATATTACCACTGCAATCATAAAAGTCCCTAATTGATTTGACTTTTTAATCCTACATCTTTGTATTGAGACATCATCTATTTTCAAAAATCTGATTTGCCAAGATACCAAGCTACTTCATCTATATTATTACTTCCTGAATATTTATATTCAAAATGTCCCTTGTTCTATTGCTTTTTGTCCTCCACTTGCAAACCATTCCCATTCTATTTCTGTTGGTAATCTAAAAACCTTCTGTATTTTTCAAAGTTTGCTTTATCAGGACTTACTATTTTTCCTCCTAATTCTTTTTATCATTAATGTTTCTTCTAAACTTTTACTCAATTCATATACAGGCTCTAAACCATATTTTTCACTTAGTTTATTACAGAATTCTAGTGCTGCCCACCAATTAACAGTTTCAACAGGTCTATATAATGCTTTAGCTTCTGAAAGGATTATTTTCCATAACTTCTAACCACATTATTTGAGTTGTAGAGTATTTACATACTTCTATATCAAAAAACTTCCTTTTAATTCATTTTGAAAAAGAAGGGATATATTTTTCCACCTTTGAACTTTTATCATATATTCATCTTCAAAATTTTTTTAGATCTATCTCTTTCTTTTCCATTTTTACCTCATTAAGAATATTATATTTTTCTTTTTCTAAAAATGATTTGATTCTTCTTAAAACTCTTCTCACTTCATTTTTCTCCATACTATAAGCAAAATTTAAATTTTTCACCTTCAACTAAAACTTATAACATAAGATGGCTTATCTTCCAATTTATCTTTAAATAAAATTTTTTAATAGAAGTTTATGATATTCTATTATTTCAATTTCTTTTATATTCTCAACTATATATTTTTTTATAACATAGTTCAAAATCAAAATAACTACTTGAGAAAGCTAATTCTTTAAAATTTATAGAAATTCTTTCATACTTATATTCTCTGACATAAAATTATAAAATAAAAAGACAAAGTGAATTGTAAAGAGTGGAATAAAAAGAAAAAAAGGTTATTATATATAAAAACTGAATAAACTAAAAATTATTATACAAAAGATATAATAGAGTTTTTCTTAACTCATGTTTTACAATTTTTAGTAATTTCTAAGCTATCTATTTTTTTCTTTGATTTTCTATTTCCATAATCTATTTTCTCCTTATCCATGAGGTATTCCACGTAATGCAAACATCATTATTGTAAAAAAATGGTAGTATTAAAAAAATAAAAAGTCCCTAATATATAAAAATAAAAATCCTTTTCTCTTAAAAAAATCAGTAAGAAGAAAAGTTTAGTTAATATAAATAAAAAAATCTATTCCCTAAAATAATAATATTTGAAAGAAATTATAATGTCATCTTCATGATAACTCATCAAAAAAATAGATAAGATTTACTATTAATAATATAATAATAGCTAGTTATTATTTTTACTTTTTAAATTAAATTTTTCAACACCCTAAAGTGTTCATTTATAAATGATAAAACTAAGAACATAATTAATATTATAGAAAATACTAGTTAAAATTATTAATTCCATTTATTCTTCTCCTTTAAAAGAAAAATTATATTACATTCTACTTCAAACCAAGGGTCCTTCTTCATCTTCGCCTTCGATTATATCAAAACTTATTTGACAATCTTCTAAGTTTAGAATATATGAGTTAGCTTCTTCATCTTTTGAAAAAGTCATCTTCTTATATTTTGTATTTTTCAATTCTATCCTTAATATCTTCTCTTTGAGTAACAAGCTCAACTAAGTCTTCTTCTAAATCAAAAACCCTAAATTTATAAAGTTTTTCATTGATAGTCTTTAGTTTTTAATAATTTTTTTCTTCTAACATATTTTTCCTCCAAAGTTTTATATAGTTATTAAATTGTTCTAACAATACGAAATCCAGTGTTCAATACAACATAAGCAGCAGTTTCAAAAATCCGATAAAAAGGGTAGTACAACTTTCAGCTGAATGAAGCCATGAACCTCCTCTAATTCTTCTATATGCACTGGAAGGGTCAAAATTAAAATGTAATGATTTTTATATTTTCCATTTCTTCTGTGTCATAACACCATTCCCATATATTACCACTACAATCAAAAAGTCCTAATTGATTTGGCTTTTTTAAGCCTACATCTTGTATAAGATAATTAGAATTCTCAACATACCAAGCTACTTCATCTATATTGTCACTTCCTGAGTATTTATAGTCAAAAGTTCCTTGTTTCTATAGCAACTTGTCCACCTCTTCCAAAACCATTCCCATTCAATTTCAGTAGGTAATCTAAAACCTTCTGTATTTTTAAAATTTGCCATTTTAGGATCAGCAGTTTTAATAGTTTTTCCTTTTAATTCTCTTATTGCTAATATTCCTTGCTTACTTTTTGCTTAGATCGTAGACAGGTTCTAAAACCATATTTTTCACTTAACTTGTTACAAAATTCTAATGCTTTCCACCAAGTGATATTCTCAGCAGGTTCATTATTTCTCTCAGTTTCTAAAGAAATCTCTCCCATTATATCCAACCACATCTTTTTTGTTATAGGATATTTACATACTTCTATATCGAATACTATTTTTCTATCTCTTCAAAAGAAGGTTTATATATTCCACCCTTAACTTTTACCATGTATTTATCTTTAAAATTTTTGTAGTTCCATTTTATCAATTCCTTTTTATAATTTTACCATATTATAAAAAAATTGGGTTACAATTTTGCAACCCAATATTATTTTTATATTTCTTTTTAATTAATATTTAGCATTATCATTGCATAAATAGAAACCACAAACTGTACTTAATGGTGTCATTGCAAAGGCAGGACTCAGTTTTGCTCCTGTTCTTTCACCATCAATTAAGTCAAAAAACAACTTTTTCAATGAGTGGTCTGGTAAAATTGGATAACCAACAGCTGGTCTTAAGAATGTTGGAACGATATCTTCAGATACTCTTGTTTCCATATACTCAGAAGCTGTTTCTGCTATAGCATTGCAAAGTAAAGTTTCAAGTAAAGCCTAAATACTTATCATCTTTAAAGATTTTTACTTCCAACTGAAATAACAAAACCTCCAACATAATCTTCTTTTTCTATATATTGAGCAAGATTAGGAGAAACTTCAAAAGTCATTCCTTCCATTTCTAAGAAAGTTTCAGTCTTTCTTTACATCTAAAAATATCCATAAGCTGCTCTAAATTCAACTTTTTCTTCTATCAATTTTTCATATATTTTTCTTTAAGTCATTTAAAGTCTTTTTCTTCTTCAGGAGTGTTTTTAACTCTTAAAAGCATATAGAGCAATATCCCATTTTTAAAAGTATCTTTAAATATTTCAACAGGTAGAGATAGGAATTGTTTTCCTAAAACTTTAGGAATATAGCTAACAGTTTTCTTAACTTCAGGAAAAACTTTTTTCTCTTCAGTTCCATTATTGTTATCTATATATCTCTTAGCTATCTTACGAAGTTGATTTTTGTTTTTGTTTCAAGAAAAATCTTTTTCTCTTTGTTGATAAAAGTTGAGAAACTACTGTTATAGTATCCATAGCATCTGTAACATGTAAAGAATAATCGTAATTAGGTAAAACTTTTTAATCCTGTATGTAGTTTAGAAGTTGCAGCTCCTGCAATTAATACGGGAACTTGCATTCCAACTTTTTGGAATAAATCTGCAACTCTTTCCATTTCTTTTTAGAGAAGGACTTATAAGTCCACTTAAAGTTACAACATCTGCATTTATTTCTTTTGCTTTTTCAACAATTTTATCTCTTGGAACCATAACTCCTAAGTCTATAACTTCGTATCCATTACATTCTAAAAACAGTTCCAACTATATTTTTTTACCTATATCATGTACATCTCCATCAACAGTAGCCATTAGAATTTTACCTTTTGATGAAGCTTTTATCAACTTTATCTAGATATGGAGTTAAAAATGTCAACACAGTTATTCATAACAGAAGCTGAACGAATAAGTTGTGGTAAATAAAGTTCTCCTTGTTCAAATAGTCTTCCTATTTCTTGCATTGCAGACATCAATATATTTTCTAAAATTTCAAGAGCTTTATATTTCTTTAATAAATCTCCTATAACTTCTTGTAAAGATTCACTTCCACCTTGAATTAAAAGCTTTTCTAATTTTATCTTCAGGTGTTTCAGCAAAAAAATTTGAGCTTCTTCTTTTCTTTTTAATTAAATTTAAAGAAAGTAGAGCTTCCATGTCAGTACTTTCACCAAATATGAAAGATTTAATCTTTTCTCTTTCATCATCTGTCCATTGAGGTGCTTTTTTTCTTTTGGATTTAAGATAGCAAAATTAAATCCTCTTGGTACAGCTTCTTCTAAGAAAAATATGGTGAAATGCTGCTCTTAGTACATTATTTCCTCTAAAAAGCAAATGATAGGTTACTTAATCCACCAACTACTCCACAACCTTTTTAAATTTTTCATGGATGTAATCAATAGTTTTTAATAAACTCTCTTGCATGGTAACGGTCAGCTTCTTGTCCTGTTCCAACACTTAGAATATTAGGGTCAAATACTATATCAGAGTTTTTTTAACTCCTATACTCTTTAGTAAATCATAAGCTCTTTGACATATTTCAATTTTTCTTTCAGCACTGACACCTTGTCCTTTTTTTCATCAAAAAGCCATTACTATTATTGAGGCTCCAAACTTTCTAATGATTTTAGCTTTTCTTAAAAAAATTCTTCAGTACCTTCTTTTAAACTGATAGAGTTTACAATTGCTTTACCAGAAGTATTTTTTTAAGTCCTTCTTCAATAACAGCAAAATCAGATGAATCTATCATAATAGGGACTTTTGCTATAAAACTATCATTTTGTAAAAACTCTTAAAAAGTTTTTCATTTCTTCAACGGAATCTAAAATTCCATCATCAACGTTTATATCTAAAACTTTTTGCTCCTGCATCTATTTGTTGTCTTGCAACTTCAAGAGCTTTTAAATAGTTATGTTCTTCTATCATTGTTCTAAATAATTTTTGAACCTGATATATTGTTTCTTTCACCAACACAAGTAAACTTATCATTAAAGTTATATATTTCATTTCCAGATAAACAAGTTTCTAATAAATTTTCTTCAGGTAAAAACTCTTGGTTTTTGCCCTTTTTACTAATTCTGCTATTGCTCTTATATGATTATAGTTTGTACCACAACAACCACCTAGAATATTTATAGCTTGATTTTTCTATAAGAGGTAGAAGATCATCTCTCATCTTTTTGAGCAGTTTCAACATAATCTCCATTTTTGATTAGGTAGACCTGCATTAGCATGTAATGATACAAATTTTGTTGTTAATTCTTTTATTTTTTTAAAAATAAGAGGTACTAAATCTTTAGCTCCAAATGAACAGTTAAATCCAAATGAAGTTACAGAATCTCTATCTAAAGCAACAATTAAAGATTCCATACTTTGTCCTGTTAATAACTTTTCCTTGTCTATTTACAGTAGCTGAAATAGAAATTGGTAATTTTACATTCTTTTCTTCAAAAACTTCTTCTGTTGCAAGTAAAGCTGCCTTTGCAGTTAATCCATCAAAGATAGTTTCTAATAGAATTCCATCTACTCCACCATCTATAAGTCCTGCAACTTGAACTTTTATAACTTCTTTCATTTCATCAAAACTAACTGCTCTTTTATAAGGTATATCTCCTACAGGAAAAAGATAAACTTTTTATTTGTAGGTCCAACAGAACCAAAGACATAAACTTTTTTTACCACTTTGTTTAACTGCATCTCTTGCAATTTCTGCTGACTTTTTGCCAAGTCATAAACTTTATCTTCTAAATGATAATCTTTTAGTGAAATAGCATTACAGTTAAAACTATTAGTTTCAATTATATCTGCTCCAGCCTCTATGTATTTTTTTATGTACTTCAAAAAAATTATATCAGGTCTAGTTTCATTTAATACTTCATAACAACCTTTTTGCTCCATTAAAATCTTCAGGAGTTAATTCATATTTTTTTGTAAAACTGTACCCATTGCTCCCATCTAAAAACTAATATTCTTTCTCTTAGCTCTTTTTCAAACTCAAACATATTTTCCTCATTTCTAATAAGTTGAAAAATAGTTCATTACTGAGTAGATTTCTTAACGATAAAAAAATTAAGAATTCGCTGTAATTCGACAAACTTGCCAACAAGTTGGCTTCAGACACGTCGACATTTTGCTCGAGCTCATTCTATTTAACTTTTTATCTAAAAATCTACATTCGTAATTCACTTATTTTTCTTAACAGCACTTAAAATTTATTTTCTTATAATTCCTGTTGCATCTATTATTTTTTTAGCAGTTTCTGGTCTATTCATTGTATATAAATGTATACCATTGATATCAGAAGCAACTAAATCAACTACTTGTTCTATTGCATAAAGCAAGCCCAGCTTCTCTTAATGCTGAAGGGTTATCTTCATATTTTTTTCTAAAATCTTTAAGAATTTTTTTAGGGTATAGTACAAGAACATAAAAAAGTGATTTTCTTTATTTGTTTAGCATTAGTTACTGGCATAATTCCTGCAACTAGTGGAACATTAATTTGTAATTTTTTTCTAATTTATCTCTAAATGAATAGAAGAATTCATTATCTAAGAAAAATTTGAGAAATTAAAAATCCACTCCTGCATTAACTTTTTCTTTTAAATGAAATAAATCTAATAGGTCATTAGTTTCTCTATGTCCTTCAACATAGTATGCAGCACCTATTGAAAATTTATCACCTTTTCTTTTCATGGATATAGTTTATTAAATCTCTAGCATAACTGAAAATCTCCTACTTCTAATTCTCTATCAACAGGATAGTCACCTCTTAAAAGCAAGAATATTTTTCAATATTATGTTTTTTTCTAAATCTTCCAATACTCTATCTATTTCTTCTTTTTAGCTCCAATACAAGTTAAGTGAGCAACTGATTCTACTCCATTTTGATTTTTTTATTCTATCTGCTATTTCAACAGTTCTTCCTTTAGTATTTCCTCCTGCTCCATAAGTAACACTTATATAGTCAGGTTTTTCTAAAGATAATACATCTAAAGCAATTATAAACTTGATCTAAACCAACCTTATCATTAGGTGGAAATACCTCAAATGATGTAGTTAAACTTTTTCCCTTTATAAATATCTGCTATCTTCATAATTCTCCTTTCTTATCAAAAAAATCCTAAGCTTTTTAGCTTAGGAAGTCTTTTATCTTAGCTATGTCTCTTCCATCGCTCAGGCATTAGCACCACACTTTTTGTAGGTTGCTGAGATTTCATAGGCCTGTCCCTCCATCTCTCTTTATGGTTTTTAATTAGCACTTATTTTATACTATTTTTTTGTCAACTTGTCAATAACTATACAAAACTTTTTATTTTTGCCATTTTTTTACTTTTCCATCTAAAGTACATTGCAAGTCCTCTAATCCATTCATCCATTGCATTTGCTAGCCATATTCCAGCTAGTCCCCATCCAAGAGAAATACCAAATAGATATGAGAATAAAACTGCCACTGAAAATACGCAAGTTATTCCCATAAACATAGGAAATTTTTATATCTCCTGCTGCATGAAGTGAATTTATTATAACAATATTAAATACTCTTCCCATTTCTAATAGAATCATTAAAGGGAATATTTTTAAGTGAGGCTTTTTAAAAATATCTGGATTAGTCGTAAAAAAATACTCATAATTGGCTTTCTGAAAAAGAAAAAAACTAAAGAAGTTGTAACAAAAGGCAAAAAATAAAAAGCAATTTTTCAAACTTTTTAAACATTTATGATAAACTTCTTTTATTTCACCTGCTCCAACTAAGTGTCCAACTTGTATTGCTGTTCCTTGACCCAATGCTATTGATAAAGTCATAGTAAAACTACTTATAAGCATTAAATATGTACGTGAAGCAATAATAGTTGTTCCCATAGTATTTACCATTGCGACTATCATAAGTTGTCCCTACATTCCAAGCTAAGTTTTTCACCTGCAGTAGGTAAAACCTATTGATAAAAATATTTTTTTCACTATTTTTAAATGGGAAAGGGTTTTATGTATTTCTTTTTTTAAAAAGTAAAAATTACAATATTTACACATCATATAAAAACGCTGCCACACAACCTATTCCTCTTGATATAACTGTTGAAATTCCAACACCTGTTGGCTCTAAAACAGGCATTCCTAACCAACCAAAAAAATAAAGAAAGCATTACCTATAATATTTAAAATATTTACCCCTACATTAATAATAAGAGTCTCTGTTGGTCTTCCATGGCTCTTAAGTATAGCTCCACAAGATAAAAATTATACCTTGAAGTATACAAAGTCCTCCCACCATTTGAAAATAATATTTTCCTATTCTAATTAGCTCAGCTGGAAGATTTATTTTTTTGAAGTAAACTTTCCCAAAAATAAATAAATTCCACCTAAAAATTAATCCTAATAAGACATTAAGAACTAACGAAACACTTATAACTTGTTTTAACTCTTTTTATAATCCTTTTGCTCCTAAAAAAATTGTGCTGTTAAAATTGCTGTTGCCATATTAATAAAACTAAATATTACATTCTGAATATTAAGTAATTGTGTTATTCCACCTATCGCACCTACTGCTTCGTCACTGTAATAACCAAGCATTATTGTATCTATATTACCTACAATTGTTACCAATAACAATTCAAAGAATATTGGAATTATTAAAGAAATTAAATTCTTCTTACCAACATTACCAATACTATCCATGTGCATCCCTCCTAAAAATAAAATAATAAAGGCTATTCTATAACATTTTTTTAAAAATTGTCTAGTCTATTAAATAAAATAAAAATTTTTATAAGTGTGTAATATCTTTCACAAAATTGTGAAATAAAAAGCTAGCAAAAAAATCTGAAAAAAATTGTATTATTTACTAAATAAATATCTCTATTAATTATGTGTATATATTTTTAATTAATCTAAAAATAAGTTTCAAATTGTAAAAAATAGTACACTTGTATTTTTAAAGTATCGGAGGTAAAAAAATGCTAAAAAAACAGCATTTTGAAATATTAAAAAAATCATTGAAAATGAAAGAAAATTATCAAAAGGTATCAGAACTTCTAAATTTAACTGAAAGAAGTGTTCGTTATAAAATTGATGAAATCAATGAAGAATTAGGTTCAAAGAAAAATTGAGATAAAAAGAGAATTTTTTCTTCGATGACTGAAAATGATATGGATAAGCTTTTTGATAAATATTGAAGAGAATAACTATATTTATAGTCAAAAAGAAAGAGAAGAATTAATAATACTCTATACTTTAATGAAAAAGATAATTTTTTTATTAAAAAGAATTAGCAGATAAATTAAGTACAAGTAAATCTACTATAAGAAATGATTTAAAGAATTTAAAGAAAATATTATTGGAGTACAATATTAAACTGCTTCAAGATGATAAGCTAAAAATACTATTTTGACTATTCTGAAGAAGATTATAGATATTTTACAGCTATTTATCTTTATAAGTATGTAAGCTTTTGATAAAAAGTATGACAAAATATTTTTTTGCAGATCTTAGTTATTTTAGGAAGATAATATACAAGGAAATTAAAGAAGAATATATAAATGAAATAGACTCTATTTCTAAAAAGAATTAAAAAAAGCTAAACTTGATTTTATGGATGAAACATTAAATATTTTAGTTATTTTTAATGCTTATTTCAAAAAAAGAGAAGAAAAAAACTCAAATTTAATTCTTGATAATATAGAGATTTTTAGAAAAAAAGAGAAGAGTACACACAACTAAAGAAAAAAATTTTTTTCAGACTTTAGCAATACTAACTTACTTTTCTTTACAGATTATTTATTTAAAAATCAGTAGAGATGAAAAAGATGTTTTTCATAAAATTTAGAAATTGGTTAGATATTACTGTAGCTGTTATAAAAAAATAGTAAGAGCTTTTTGAAATAGAAAGTAAGACTAATTTAAAAAAATATGGATGTCTTTTTTTAGATGAGATATTTTTACTATATAAAAGCCTTTAATTTTTTTAGGACTAGGAGAAAAATAAAAGCTTAAAAAAATTCAATACTAAGAGATGTAGAGAATTTATATCCATCGATATTTAATTTTTTTTGAAAAAGAATTTCTATTATTTGGAGGATATTATAGAAGAAAAAGTTTCTGAAGAAGAGATTGCGTATTTAGTACCTTTTTTCATAAAGCTCTACAAAAATAATAATAAAATGAATAAAAAAAGGCTGTCTTAGTAACTACTTATAAAGAAAAATATAGCACTCTTCTTAAAAAGAAGATATAGAAACTGAATTTTTTTGGTTGATATAGATAAGATACTTACTTTGAAAAACTTTTGAGCAAATAAAAAGATCAGTTAAATGACTATGATTATATTCTTACAACATTCAATGTAGAAGAAGATTTTATGAAAGAAATTAAACTAGCTAAGGTCATAGAGTTAAATCCTATATTAACAGAAAAAGGATATAAAAAAACTTGAAGATTCAGGTCTTATAAAAAAATAAAAAAATAAGGATGACTAATTTATTAAAAAGTAATTTTAGAAAAATTCATCAGAAGTTAATGTGAAAAAAATCTTATACATAGTTTAGATGAGGCATTTCCTGAAAAAAATTTATAATGATATAGACAGAAATAAATTTTCCATAGCTAACTTTTTTTGAAAGAAGAAAATATTTTTTTAGAACGAATTTAGATTCTTTTTGAAAAAAATATTAAATAAATTTTTTTAACTTATCTTTCTTGCAAAAAAATGATATTAATGATATTATAAATAAAGCATTAAGTAACAATTTTTACTCATATTTAGGGACTTAAAAACAGCAATAATTTTTCATAAATTTAATACTAAAAACAGTCAAGATAGTATGATAATTGCAGTAAATGAAAAAGAATTATACATAAATTCTCAAAAAAATTAATACAATTATATTAATAAATTCAACTTATGAAATAAAAATTTAGAGGAATTATCTATAATTTTGTGAAGTTATTTTTTTCAAAATAATAACTTTAATTTTAATGAACAAACAGATATCTATAATTTTTTTAATAACGATGGATAATTAAATTTATTAGTAAACTATGTGCATAGCTTGGCTTTCCAAGTGAACACATTTATATAAAATGAGTGTATTTCATTCATTAACATCTAAAAATAAAAAAATAAAGGGGGATAGTTATGTGGACATCTGATACTATGACTTTGTCAGAAAGTATTATAACTTTCTTGATAGGATTTTTCAATAGTTTTTGCTGCTTTGATAGCATTAGCACTATTCATTATCATATCATCTAAAAGTTATAAATGCTCTAGTCAAAGAGGAAGAAGTAGTAGCACCAAAAGCCTGTCGCTAATGTTTCAAATAACAATGCAAACACAGCTAGTGCTAAAGCGGTTGCTGAAAAAGACAACCAAGAAGCTGAAAAATTTGGCGGTTATAATCTCAGCTATCAGTGAAGAACTGAGAGAACCTGTTGAAAATTTCACTATCGTTAGTGTAACAGAAATTTAAAAAAATTAAAAAAATTTTTAAGGAATTAGGAAAGGAGAAAAAAATGAAATACGTAGTAACAGTAAATGGTAAAAAAATTTGAGGTTGAAGTTGAAAAAAAGTTGGAGGAGCAGGAAAATCATTATCTCGTCAACCTGCAGAAAGAAGAGAAGCAGTAAAATCAGAACCAGTTGTAGAAACTAAGGCAGCTGTAGCTCCAGCTCCAGTTGAAGCAGCTCCAGCAGCAACTACTACTGGTGGAACTACAATAACAAGCCCAATGCCTGGAACAATTTTTAGATGTTAAAAGTAAATGTAGGAGATAAAGTTAAATTTGGACAAACTCTTGCAATACTAGAAGCAATGAAAATGGAAAATGATATTCCAGCAACAGGAGATGGAGAAGTTGCTGAAATAAGAGTTAAAAAGGAGACGCAGTAGAAACTGATGCAGTTTTAATAGTTTTAAAAATAAGGAGAGGATATTAAATGAATTTTTTTAATGTATTAGCAGAACTATTAGAGGCGTCAGGGTTTTGCAGCACTTACTTGGCAGAATATAGCAATGATATTAGTATCATTTGTTTTGTTCTACCTAGCTATAGTTAAGAAAATTTGAACCTTTATTATTACTGCCTATATCTTTTGGTATGTTTTTAGTAAACTTACCATTAGCAGGTTTAATGGACGAAGGTGGAATCATATATCTAATGTCTTATGGAGTAAAAAGTAACCTGTTCCCTTGTCTAGTATTTATGGGAGTTGGGGCAATGACAGACTTCTCTCCATTAATAGCAAACCCTATCAGTTTACTATTAGGAGCAGCAGCTCAATTAGGTATATATGTAGCATTTATATTTGCAACTCAAATAGGATTCACTCCAGCTGAAGCTGCAGCAATTGGAATAATTGGTGGAGCAGATGGACCAACATCTATATATATTGCAAATAACTTGGCACCACATTTACTAGCTCCAATAGCAGTTGCAGCTTATTCATATATGGCATTGATACCATTAATTCAACCGCCTATTATGAAACTACTTACAACTAAAAAAGAAAGAGCAGTAAAAATGGGGCAATTAAGAAAAGTTTCTAAAACTGAAAAAATAGTTTTCCCAATAGCAGTTGTTTTATTCTGTTCATTATTACTACCATCAGTTGCTCCATTACTTGGATTATTAATGATGGGTAACTTATTTAAAGAATCAGGAGTTGTTCAAAGATTATCTGATACAGCACAAAATGCTATGATTAACATAATAACAATTATGTTAGGTCTAAGTGTTGGAGCTAAAGCAGATGGTTCAACTTTCCTAGATGTAAGTACATTAAAGATAATAGCAATGGGACTTGCAGCTTTCTGTTTCTCAACAGCAGGTGGAGTTATTTTAGGAAAAATTCTTTATTATGTTACTGGTGGAAAAATAAATCCACTTATAGGATCAGCAGGAGTTTCTGCAGTTCCTATGGCAGCACGTGTGTCTCAAACAGTTGGTGCTAAAGAAAAACCCAACTAACTTCTTATTAATGCATGCAATGGGACCTAATGTTGCAGGAGTTATAGGATCAGCAGTTGCAGCTGGATTCTTTATGATGATATTTAAAGGAACTATGTAAAAAAATTTGTTAGTAACAATATTTAAAAATCATATAAAAAAATAGTCATAAGGTTGGGCTCAGGCTCAATCTTATACTATTTATAAAAAAATTTAGGAGGGATTTTTGTGAGCAAGGTAATGTCTTTACACGATGCAATAGCAAAAATATGTTGAATCTGGAGATAGTTTATGTTTTGGAGGATTCACAACAAACAGAAAGCCTTATGCGGCTGTTTACGAAATTATTAGACAAGGACAAACTGATTTTATTGGATATTCTGGTCCAGCAGGAGGAGATTGGGATATGTTAATAGGATGTGGAAGAATAAAAGCTTTCATAAACTGTTACATAGCTAACTCAGGATATACAAATGTTTGTAGAAGATTCAGAGATGCAGTAGAAAAAGAAACATAATTTATTATTAGAAGATTATTCTCAAGACGTTATTATGTTAATGTTACATGCTTCTTCATTAGGATTACCATATTTACCAGTAAAATTAATGGAAGGTAGTGACTTAGAATATAAATGGGGAATAAGTGCAGAAATCAGAAAGACAATTCCTAAATTGCCTGATAAAAAATTAGAAAGAATTCCAAATCCTTTCAAAGAAGGAGAAGATGTAATAGCAGTTCCAGTTCCAAGACTAGATACAGCTATAATTTCTGTTCAAAAAAAGCTTCTATTAACGGAACTTGTTCAATAGAAGGAGATGAATTCCATGATGTTGATATAGCTATTGCTGCAAGAAAAGTTATAGTTATAGCTGAAGAAATAGTAACAGAAGAAGAAATCAGAAGAGATCCTTCTAAAAACTCTATACCTGAATTCTGTGTTGATGCAGTAGTTCATGTACCTTATGGATGTCACCCATCACAATTATATAACTACTATGATTATGACCCAGCATTCTATAAAAATGTATGACTCTGTAACTAAAACAGATGAAGATTTTGAAAAATTCATACAAGAATGGGTTATAGATGTTAAAGATCATGATGGATACTTAGCTAAATTAGGTTTACCAAGAGTAAGTAAATTAAGAGTAGTTCCAGGATTCCAATATGCTGCAAAAATTAGTTAAGGATGGTGAATAATAATGGCAAAAGAATTATAAAAAAATTATACAAATAAAGAAATGCAAGCTATTACTATTGCTAAAGAAATAAAAAGATGGGCAAATAGTTATAGTAGGGACAGGATTACCTTTAATAGGAGCAACTGTTGCTAAAAAATAAATTCGCCCCTAATTGTAAACTAATAGTTGAAAGTGGATTAATGGATTGTAGTCCAATAGAAGTTCCAAGAAGTGTTGGAGACTTAAGACTTATGGGACACTGTGCTGTTCAATGGCCAAATGTAAGATTCATAGGTTTTGAAACAAATGAATATTTAAATGGTAATGACAGAATGATAGCTTTCATCGGAGGAGCTCAAATAAATCCTTATGGAGATTTAAACTCTACTATCATCGGTGATGACTACGTAAAACCAAAAACAAGATTTACAGGAAGTGGAGGAGCTAATGGGATAGCTACTTATTCAAATACTGTAATTATGATGCAACATGAAAAAGAAGATTTATTGAAAAAAATTGACTATGTAACAAGTGTTGGTTGGGCAGGAGGACCAGGAGGAAGAGAAAAATTAGGACTTCCTGGTAACAGAGGACCTTTTGGCAGTTGTTACAGATAAAAGGTATCTTAAGATTTGATGAAGAAACTAAGAGAATGTACTTAGCTGGATACTATCCAGGTGTAACTATAGAAGACATAGTTGAAAATACTGGATTTGACCTTGATACTTCAAGAGCTGTTCAATTAGAAGCTCCAACTGAAGAAATTATCAAAATGATAAGAGAAGATATAGATCCAGGACAAGCATTTATAAAAAGTTCCAGTAGAAGAATAAGAGAGGAGATAATAGATGAATTATTCAATGCCAAAATATTTTCAAAAATATGCCTAAGTTGGGAATTCACTAGCTAATATAGATGAAGCTAATGAAAATGCAGTAAGAGAAATCGAAGCAGCGATTGCTGAAAGTATTGCTGCAATGCAAGACGTAGGAACTCCTGATGAAAAAATTCATGATAAAGATCAAATGACTGCATTAGAAAGAATAGCAGAATTAGTAGATGAAGGAACTTGGTATCCTTTAAATACTCTATACAATCCAGAAGATTTTGAAACTGGAACAGGGATAGTAAAAGGGCTAGGAAGAATTGGAGGAAAATGGGCAGTAGTTGTTGCATCTGATAACAAGAAAATAGTTGGAGCTTGGGTTCCAGGACAAGCAGATAACTTATTAAGAGCATCAGACACAGCTAAATGTTTAGGAATTCCTTTAGTTTATGTACTAAATTGTAGTGGTGTTAAACTTGATGAACAAGAAAAAGTTTATGCAAATAGAAGAGGTGGAGGGACTCCATTCTTCCGTAATGCAGAATTACAACAATTAGGTATACCAGTAATAGTTGGAATTTATGGAACAAACCCAGCAGGTGGAGGATACCACAGTATCAGTCCTACAATATTAATAGCTCACAAAGATGCTAACATGGCAGTTGGAGGAGCAGGAATTGTTGGAGGAATGAATCCTAAAGGATATATTGACATGGAAGGAGCTATTCAAATAGCTGAAGCTACAATGGCAGCTAAACAAGTTGAAGTTCCAGGAACTATCCATGTTCACTATGATAAAACAGGTTTCTTCAGAGAAGTTTATGATGATGAAATTGGAGTTATAGATGGTATTAAAAAAATATGGATTACTTACCAGCTTATGACTTAGAATTCTTCAGAGTCGATGAACCAACTGAACCAGCTTTGGATCCAAATGATTTATATTCAATACTTCCAATGAATCAAAAGAAAATCTATAATATCTATGATATAATAGGACGTTTATTTGATAACAGTGAATTTTCTGAATATAAAAAAGGATATGGACCAGAAGTTGTAACTGGACTTGCAAAAGTTGATGGATTATTAGTAGGAGTTGTTGCAAATGCACAAGGACTTTTAATGAACTATCCTGAATACAGAGAAAAAGCAGTTGGTATTGGTGGAAAACTATATCGTCAAGGACTTATCAAAATGAGTGAATTCGTAACTCTTTGCTCAAGAGATAGATTACCAATAGTTTGGTTACAAGATACAAGTGGAATAGATGTAGGAAACCCTGCTGAAGAAGCAGAATTATTAGGATTAGGACAATCTCTAATCTACTCTATAGAAAACTCACATGTACCTCAAATAGAAATTACTTTAAGAAAAGGTTCAGCTGCAGCTCACTATGTATTAGGTGGACCACAAGGTAATAATACAAATGCTTTCTCTTTAGGAACAGCAGCTACTGAAGTATATGTAATGAATGGTGAAACAGCAGCTTCTGCAATGTACTCAAGAAGACTTGCTAAAGATCACAAAGCTGGAAAAGATTTACAACCTACAATTGACAAAATGAATCAATTGATAAATGAATATACAGCTAAATCAAGACCAGCATATTGTGCTAAAAACAGGTATGGTTGATGAAATAGTACCTCTATATGATTTAAGAGGATATATCTCTGCATTTGCTAATGCAGTATATCAAAAATCCCTAAATCAATTTGTGCTTTCCATCAAATGATTTTTACCTAGAGCTATAAGAGAATTTGAAACTTATACAAAAAAATAAAAAAATATAATATAAAACTTACCCTATCCATTGATTTTTGTCAATGGATAGAGTTGTAAGTTAATATTGAAATTTAACTTAAATATTTATAATATAAAAATAAAAAATCAATTAGAAATGAGGAATAATGGAAGAAATAAAATATTAAAAATTAGATATGTTTGACGACATTAATGTTAGCAGTATTAGCTAATTTACTTTTGGTGAATTTTTAGAGAAAAAATATTACTAGTTTTAAAAAAATATTGTTTACCTGCATCTGTTGTTGGAGGAACAATATTTGCATTATTATCACTACTACTATTCAAAATGGGAATAGTTCAATTAGACTTTTGACTATAAAGCTATAAACCAATTATTCTATTGTATATTCTTTGCAGCAAGTGGAGCAGCAGCTAGTATGGCACTTTTTGAAAAAAAGGTGGAAAAACTTGTTGTAATATTTGCAATTTTGCAGCAGTTTTAGCAGCTTTCAAAATGGGGTAGCATTAGCAGTTGGTAAGTTTATGAATATAGATCCATTAATTTCAATGATGACTGGAAGTATACCTATGACTGGTGGACATGGGAAATGCAGCATCATTTGCACCAATAGCAGTTGATGCAGGGAGCACCAGCAGCTATGGAAGTTGCAATAGCAGCAGCTACATTCGGATTAATTTCAGGTTGTATGGTTGGAGGCCTTTTGGAAACTTCTTAGTAAAAAGATTTAAATTAGATGAAAAAAAATTAGCAGAGAAAAGAAGTAATAGGGAGAAATAGATGCTGAGGGAGAATCACGGAAATCTATTAGTTGATAAACCAAATATTATTCAAGCTGTATTTCTTTAATGTGTATAGCTATAGGAATAGGACAAAATTATAGAACTAGTTTAAAAATCTGTACAAGATAGTACTGGTTGAAAAGTTGCATACCAATACACGTATCTTGTATGTTTGCAGGAATTATAATAAGATTAATATATGATAGAAAAACAAGGTAATCATGAAGTTCTATATGAATCAATTGATATAGTTGGAGAATTTTCATTAGCACTATTTGTTTCTATGTCAATTATTACTATGAAACTATGGCAATTATCTGGATTAGGATTAGCATTAATAGTATTATTAATAGCACAAGTTATATTAATTATATTATTCTGTTATTTCTTAACATTCAAGTTATTAGGAAAGAACTATGATGCAGCAGTAATGACAGTTGGACATATAGGATTTGGATTAGGAGCTGTTCCAGTTGCAATGACTACTATGCAAAGCTGTATGTAAAAAAATATAGATATTCTAAGTTAGCATTCTTTGTAGTTCCTGTAATTGGAGGATTTATCAGTAACCTTACAAACGCAGTGATCATAACTAAATTTTTAGATTTATGCTAAAGAGTTACATGCTGTATGGATAGGATAGATTAATTTATTTTTAAGGAAAGGATAAATATATGAGTATATTTACGATGGGAATAGATGTTGGTCTCAACAGCATCTAAATGTATAATATTGAAAGATGGTAAAGAAATTGTAGCAAAAGCTGTTATATCAGTAGGGACAGGAACGAGTGGACCAGCTAGAGCCATGAAAGAGGCTTTAGAGCAAATTGGTTTAAGTTCTGTAAGTGAATTACAAGGAGCTGTTGCAACTGGTTATGGAAGAAACTCTTTAGCAGAAGTCCCAGCTCAAATGTCTGAATTATCTTGCCATGCAAAGGGAGCATATTTTCTATTTCCAAATGTTCACTCAATTATTGATATCGGAGGACAAGATTCAAAAGCATTAAAAATTGGAGACAATGGAATGCTTGAAAACTTTGTTATGAACGATAAATGTGCTGCAGGAACAGGAAGATTCTTAGATGTAATTGCAAAAGGTCTTGGAAGTAAATCTAGAGGATCTAGAAAAATTAGATGAGAAATCAACTGTGGATGTAGCAATAAGTTCAACTTGTACTGTATTTGCAGAATCTGAAGTAATATCACAACTTGCTAAAGGAACAAAAATTGAAGATATAGTAAAAGGAATCCACACGGCTATAGCTAGTCGTGTCGGTAGTTTGGCAAAGAGAATTGGAATAAAAGATGATGTTGTTATGACTGGTGGAGTTGCACTTAATAAAGGTATGGTTAGAGCTTTGGAAAGAAAATCTAGGCTTCAAGCTTCATACTAATGAATATTGTCAATTAAATGGGGCAATAGGTGCTGCATTGTTTGCTTACCAAAAATATACAATGACTCATCAATAAAATTTAAACTTTGGTATTAACTTCATAGAAAATAGTTTGTTACAGAAATGTAACTTACCTATTTTCTATAAATTATTATAGACAAATAAAAATGTACTTAGAAATGAATAGGAGGAAATGAAATGGGAAAAATGGAAAAATTACCTAATAAAAACACCAAGACCGATAGAAGGGCATAAACCTGCTGCTGCTATCTTAAGAGGTGTGGTTGATAAAGTTTATGCAAATGCATGGGAAGCAAAAAAGAGAGGAGAATTAGTTGGATGGAGTTCATCTAAGTTTCCAATCGAATTAGCTAAAGCTTTTGACTTAAATGTTGTATATCCTGAAAACCATGCTGCATCTGCAGCAGCTAAAAAAAGATGGATTAAGACTATGTCAAGCTGCAGAAGATATGGGATATGACAATGATATTTGTGGATATGCTAGAATCAGTTTAGCATATGCTGCAGGGGAACCAACAGATGCAAGAAGAATGCCACAACCAGACTTCTTACTATGTTGTAACAACATCTGTAACATGATGACTAAATGGTATGAAAAATATAGCAAGAATGCACAATATTCCATTAATAATGATAGATATACCTTTCTCAAATACTGTAGATGTACCTGAAGAAAAAAATTGATTATCTAATTGGACAATTTAATCATGCTATTAAACAATTAGAAGAATTAACTGGAAAGAAATTTGATGAAAAGAAATTTGAAGATGCTTGTGCAAGAGCTAACAGAACAGCAGCAGCTTGGTTAAAATCTTGTAAATATATGGGATATAAACCATCTCCATTAAGTGGATTTGACTTATTTAATCACATGGCAGACATCGTTGCTGCTAGATGTGATGAAGAAGCAGCTATGGGATTTGAATTACTAGCAGAAGAATTTGAACAATCTATAAAAGAAGGAACTTCAACTTGGGAATATCCAGAAGAACACAGAATTCTATTTGAAGGAATTCCTTGTTAGCCAGGATTAAAACCATTATTTGAACCTTTAAAAGACAATGGAGTAAACGTAACTGCAGTTGTTTATGCACCAGCATTTGGATTCAGATATGAAAATATAAGAGAAATGGCAGCAGCTTATTGTAAAGCACCTTGTTCTGTATGTATAGAAACAGGAGTTGAATGGAGAGAAACTATGGCTAAAGAAAATGGTATAAGTGGAGCACTTGTAAACTATAACCGTAGTTGTAAACCTTGGAGTGGTGCAATGCCAGAAATAGAAAGAAGATGGAAAGAAGACTTAGGAATTCCAGTTGTTCACTTTGATGGAGACCAAGCTGATGAAAGAAACTTCTCAACTGAACAATATAATACAAGAGTACAAGGGCTTGTTGAAATAATGCAAGAAAGAAAAGAAGAAAGATTGGCAAATGGAGAAGAAGTTTATACAAACTTTGAAAACACTAAAGAAACTGACTGGTCTAAAGAAACAATAAAACATTAATATTAGGAGGAAGAAAGAAAGATGGCTGAAATTAAGGAATTGTTAGAACAATTTAAGTACTATGCAGAAAACCCTAGAAAGCAATTAGACAAATATCTTGCTGAAGGAAAGAAAGCAGTAGGTATATTCCCTTATTATGCACCTGAAGAAATAGTTTATGCAGGTGGAATGGTTCCATTTGGTGTATGGGGAGGACAAGGACCTATTGAAAAAGCAAAGGATTATTTCCCTACTTTCTATTACTCATTAGCTTTAAGATGTTTAGAAATGGCTTTAGATGGAACATTAGATGGTTTATCTGCTTCAATAATTACTACACTTGACGATACATTAAGACCATTTTCACAAAACTATAAAGTAAGTGCAGGAAGAAAGATACCTATGGTATTCTTAAACCATGGACAACATAGAAAAAGAAGAATTTGGTAAACAATACAATGCAAGAATTTTCAGAAATGCTAAAGAAGAATTAGAAAAAAATCTGTGATGTAAAAAAATTACTGATGAAAAATTTAAAAAATGCATTCAAAGTTTATAATGACAATAGAGAAGAAAAGAGAAGATTTATAAAAATTAGCTGCTAAACATCCACAAAGTATTAAAGCATCTGATAGATCTAATGTTTTAAAAAGCTCATACTTCATGTTAAAGGATGAACATACAGCTTTACTAAGAAAAAATTAAATCAAGAATTAGAAGCTATCCCTGAAGAACAATGGGATGGAGTAAGAGTTGTTACAAGTGGAGTTATCACAGACAACCCTGGACTTCTAGAAGTATTTGATAACTATAAAGTATGCGTAGTTGCAGATGATGTAGCTCATGAATCAAGAGCATTAAAGGTTGATATAGATTTATCTATAGCTGACCCAATGTTAGCACTTGCTGACCAATTTGCTCGTATGGATGAAGATCCTATTCTTTATGATCCAGATATATACAAGAGACCTAAATATGTATTAGATTTAGTTAAAGAAAATAATGCAGATGGTTGTCTACTATTTATGATGAACTTCAATGATACTGAAGAAATGGAATATCCATCATTAAAAACAAGCATTTGATGCTGCTAAAGTTCCGTTAATTAAAATGGGATATGATCAACAAATGGTAGACTTTGGACAAGTTAAAACTCAACTTGAAACATTTAACGAATTAGTACAATTAAGCAGATTCTAGGAGGAAAAATGGATCAAAAATATGGGAATATGATGATTTTATTTTCAAAGGTGACGAACTAAAAAGGTATGACAGCAAAAGGTAAGGACAAAGTTAAAGCTGGAGGTCAAACTGATTTAGTAATACCAGCAGTAACTCCTGATGGATTACCTCTTATAGCTGACAATGCTTTTTACAGAAGAGGATTAACTTCTGTTGTAATTCCTGACACAGTTGAAAGTATTGGATATGATGCTTTTGGAGTATGTAAATTAAAAAGAAGTTAAATTACCAGAAGCATTAGTAAATATAGAAGGATTTGCATTCTATAGAAATAAATTAGCTAAAGTTGAATTTGGAAGCAAAGTAAAAAAATAGAACCAAGTGCATTTGCTATGAATGAACTTTTCTGAAATAGCTCTTCCTGAAACTTTAGAATATATAGGAGCATCAGCTTTCTATAAAAATGCTTTTTGAAACAATAACTTTCCCTAAAGCATTGACTAAAAATAGATATGTATGCTTTTAGAAAAAAATAATATTCATAAAGTAGAAGTTGCAAATTCAGTAGATTTACATAAGTTTGCATTTGAATCTTTCACAACTGTTGAAAGAGTATAGTTTATAAAATGAAAGTACCATTGATATTAAATATCTTTGGTACTTTTTATTATCTATTTATTTAAAAATTCTTTCTATACTTTTTATCTTTTACATAGAAAAATTCTTCTATAGATTTTTTTCTTCAAAAAGATTATAATTCTTTTTAACTCAGTTGTAGCTAAATTTAAAAATTTCACCTTTTTCTTATATTTCTAGCTAAGCCTTCAAAAAGCTCTTTTAAGAAATCTATATCTTTGTAATTTGACATAACATTTCTATCATTCAACCATTTAAACATTCTCTCGAAAATCTTTTGGAAAAATATTCCTATTTTCTTCAATTGCATCTCAATATTTTCTTTTTCAATGAGTTCAATATCTTTATTAAATAAGTTATGGAAATTTTTAGATAAAAATGGTCAATATACATATCTGATACTATCCCTTTAAAAAAATTCCAAATTTATCTACTAATAATTCATTTAAATAGTTTTCTTTCCTATCTGAAACTTTTATCAATTATTCTATGCAGTCTAATACCTTCTTTAAAGCTTCTGGAAGCTCTATTCTATCAACTAAAGCCTTTATAGTAATCACCCTGTAAAATTACCATATAAAGTCTTTTTATCTGTGCTTTTCATCAATCTCTAATTGAAATCAATGAGTGTCCTAAAAAAATTCATAATAATCCTTTCAAAATAATATTTTTATTTAATGATGTTATCATATTAATACTTACTTTGTCAAATAAGTATAAATGAGGAACAAAAATATAGATATAAAAAAATTATTATAGTATTTTCAATACTTTAAATTTTTCTTAGGGAACAAAATTAAATCCTAATCTATTCCTTGAATATTTTCTAAAAATTGTATATTATATAGACAGATTAAAAAGAAAATGAGGAGATATAGATGAAAAAGGTAAGATTTACGATTTCTGATTTTATGAATGAGATAATAAAAAGTGATTCAGAGTACTTTTTAGATTACCAATTGGGAAAAATAGGCAATATAATATTTAACTATTATATAGATAAAAACTTAAATAAAGTTCTCATAGAGGATTCTTTGGGGGAAGTTATACAATTTAATTTAAATAAAAAGTAATGAAGAAATTTATCTTGACACTTTGATAAGAAATAAAATAGAAATAGAAGCAGAATACTGGAGAAATATATTTTTACCTATATAAATAATTTAAGATACAAAAGGGAAGAAATATTGTTTGCAAAGATTTTTAAAAAATATTGAAACTGCATTAAAAGATGGAAATAAAATAAAAATAAAAATATCATAATTATATAAGACTTATTAATCCATATTTTTATAAAAAGTATCAGATAGTGAAAGTCGTTCATATCTATTCTGCTATTGTGAGAAGAATAAAGATTATAGAAACTATAGAATATCTGAAATAGAAGAAATATGGTTTACTAATGAAAAAGATTGAAATAAAAAGATAAAAATATATAGATGAAGTCTATAGAAAAATTTTGATCCATTTTTATCATATAATAATAGGGTGAAAAGTAAAAATTTACAGAAAAAGGGCTTGGAACTTTATGAAAAGGTTTTAACCAATAGACCTAAAAGTTTTGACTAAAGATGAAAATATATATACTTTTGAATGCGATAATAAATTAGCAATAGTGTATTTTGCACAATTCTTTTCATTAATTGAAATTTTAGAACCACAAGAATTAAGAGAGAAATTAAAAAATGAACTAGAAGATACATTAAAAATATATAAAAAAATAAGGAGGAAAAATGCTTAGTTTGAGGGAAGTAGAAAGAGAAAAACAGAGCAAATCATTCAAAAAATTTTTTTAAGAAGCTATGCAGAAAATGAAAAAGAGTCAAGATAAGAAAGATTTAAAAACTTGGCTAGTTTCTGAGTTACAAAAATGAACTGCCTAATAAGAAAGCAGAAGATATAGAAAAAGATAGCCACAGAACTTATATCAGGAATAGAAATATATTATACTAAGAAAAAGAAGTTGAAAAATATCAAAGTGTAGGAATAACTAATGGGGGACTATGTAGGGAATGAAATATTAGAAAAAGTAGCTGATGAAATAGAAGAAGCAGAAATTGTAGATACAAAAGAAGTTATTGAAGATATGAAAGAAGCAAGTAATATCTTATATCAATATAATGAAGCTATGATATATGAAACTGCTGCAATAAAAAGAACCACAATTAGTTGCTAATGTTTTAAGTACTAAGTTTGTAAATAATTATATTGACACTGTAAATACTGCAATAGATAATGCTAATAAAACTATCATAGAAAGTGTCACAACTAAGGCAGGAACAATAAATCAAAACCCTAATTTAGATGGTTTTTATTTTTGAAGAACATCATGCTGGAACATTTAATATAGATGCATCTGTTAAACAAAAAGTCTTATCATGCAGAAGCATTAAAACCAGAACTTGGAGAAACTTATGGAAAAAATTCTATTGATATTGTTATAGAAGATAGTGGAAAATATGTTAAGAAATATTCAGCAAAAAGCGTATAAAAAAATGCTAATGAAACTGCAAAAATCTTTTTATGATAAAAATAACTGGATATAAATATAAATTTCAATCAAAAATTAGTACCAACAAAACCAAACAAAAAGAAATAGTTAATTCAGTTGATAAAATAAAGTTTGATAATGTTGAAAGTAAAGGAGTAACTAAGACAGAGATTAAAAATATTCAAAAGTGAATTACAAAGTGAAAAATAAAAACAGATATATTTAGCTTTTAAAAAAAGATGTCAATACTATTTCAATATCAAAACAAATAGGAAAAACAAGCTATGGTTAATGGAACAATGGGACTTGGTATAGGAATGGTAGCAAATATAGGGGCAAATATTATCACAGGAAAAGAAGTTGAAGCAGAGGAAGTTATTGAAGCAGGAATAAAAACAGGAGCTCTATGGGAATGGCAACAGCTGTTGCAGGTGGAATAAGAGTTGCTGTTGAAAAGAAAGTTATTCCAACAGTATTTTCAAGGATATTGACAAATAATACTATTGGTGCAATAGCAGCAGCTTCAATGGATATAATAGGAACAACTTTTAAATTAGGAAGTGGAGAAATAACCTTAGGTAAGGCTGTAAAAGATGTAGGGAATTCACTTGGTACTGGATATGGAGCAATAATATCTTCTGGGATAGGATTTTCAGGTGGAATGGCATTGGCTACAACAATAGGATTAGGTACAATAGGAACAGTTGGAACTATATTAACAGGAGGATTAGCTTTAGTAGCAGGTGCTGTCTGTGGAGTTATTGGAAGTAAAGTTGCAGGAGCAATAACAAGTGGTATAGGAGCAGTTGCTGAAACTATTGTTGATGGAGCAGTGAATATAGTTAAAGCAGGTAAAGAAGTAGTAAAAAGCCTTGCTAGTGGAGTGTGGAATGGAGTTAAATCAGTAGGTAGTGCAGTAGTTTCAGGGCTTAGTTCAGTAGCAAGTGGAATAGGAAATTTTATAGGAAGACTTTTTGGTTAGTAATTTTAATTTACATATAAAAATAAAAAATTTAGGAGGGTAAAAATGGAAACAAATTTAGTTAAGTATTTAAGAGCAAGAAGACCAATAATTTGGGTAAATAGTGGTGATTACAAGGAAATTGATACTATTGTTAAAGAGGCAACAAAGGATTATCAAGATAAAGCTATATGATGAATATAGAGCTTTTGGGAGCAGTAGATTTTGAAACTAAGATAAAAGGAGAAGATGTAACTGATTTATATAACTTTTTAGATACCTTATATTCAGAGGGAATAAAAGACTAATGTACTTTTATTAATTAAAAATGCAGAAGAAGAAATGAAAGATGCTAAAAAAATATTGCTTACATTAAAAAGATAGCTGAAAACAAGATATTCAAGTCCAGACTATAATTTTACAATAATAGTTGTAAGTGAAACTGAAACTGTACCCAAAAGAATTAGAAAAATTTACTTCTATATTGGATATCCCAAATATGTCAAAAAGATGAGATAGAAAAATATATTTTTAAAAATTTTCTAAGGATAATAATATAAAAGTAGATGAAAAAAAGATATAGGAGAAGTTGCTATTTCTTTAAAAAGGGCTAACTAAATTAGAAATAGACCATGTACTTAATATGATAATTGAATCAAAAAAATAATATTTCAATTTCAGGTAGAGATATAATAATAAAAGAAAAAGGGACAAATAATTAAGAAAATCATCAATATTAGAAATAATAGATTTTAAGGAAAAATTGAAGATATTGGAGGTTTAGAGGGTTTAAAAGAATGGCTTAAATCTAAAGCACAAGTATTCAGAAGACTAGATGAAGCTAAAAAAATTTGGAGTGGATACACCAAAAAGGAGTTTTACTTGTTGGAATGCCAGGTTGTGGTAAAAAGTTTAGCAGCTAAAGCTAGTGCAAGACTTTTCAATGTTCCACTATTAAGACTTGATATAGGAAGATTATTAGGTAAATATGTTGGAGAATCTGAACATAATATGAGAGTAGCATTAAAAAAACTGCTGAATCTATAAGTCCTTGTATATTATGGATAGATGAAATAGAAAAAGCCTTTGCAGGAATAAATCAAGATGGGGGAGCTAGTGATATTACAAAAAGATTATTTGGACAATTCTTAACTTGGCTACAAGAAAAAAAGAAAATACAGTTTTTGTTGTTGCAACTGCTAATGATATAACTGCTTTTTCCTCCCGAATTTTTTTAAGAAAAGGAAGATTTGATGAAGTATTTTTTTATAGACTTTTCCTAATGAAGAAGAAAGAGAAAGAATATTTGAAATTCATTTTAGAAAAAAAGAGGAAAACTTACAGATGCTATTGATATAAATGAATTAGTAAAAAGTAACAGAAGGATATTGTGGTGCAGATATAGAAGAAGTTGTTAAAAATACAGTTGAAAATATTTTTTTGTACTTGAAGAAGAAAGAAAAGAAATAACAACACAAGATTTATTAGATTCAATAAAAAAATATAGATTCTTTATCAAATATATTTAGCTGATAAAAATAGAAAGTTTTAAAAGAAAAGTTATGATAGATTTAAAAATTAAATCTGCCTCTATTACAAAGTCTAATAAGAATAGAAAATTAAAACCTACATTTAAAGATATGGTAATAGTAAATGGTGGAAAAATATAAACCTTCGTTTTTTTGATGAAGAAAAGAGAAGTTTTTGATATAGAAGTATGTAAATATCCAATAGCACAAGATATGTGGACAGAAATAATGGATAAAAATCCTTCAGAATATAAAGGAAATAGAATTCCAGTAGACACAGTGAGTTGGTGGGATACTTTAGAATATTGCAATAAATTAAGTAAAAATATAATTTAGAACCCGTTTATGATTTAAGTCAAAGAGAGGAAGGAGTTTTAAGAATAAATCAAATTAGGGAGGAAATTCGAGTATCCTAATATGGCTGATTTTAGAAAAACAGAAGGTTTTAGATTACCTACTGCATTAGAGTGGGAATGGTTTGCAAGAGGTGGTGAAATTGCAATTCAAGATGGAACATTTGATTATAATTATTCAGGAAGTGATAATATAAAATGAAGTAGGATGGTATAAAGATAATTCGGCAAGTAAACCTCATGATGTAGGAACTAAAAAGCCAAATCAATTAGGAATTTATGATTGTACTGGAAATTTAAGAGAATGGTGTTATGATACAGCTAGTTCAGGGTATGTATCAGAAAAAGTTAGCTTATATATATGATACTAGTGTTAGAGATAGAAAAATTAAGAGGTGGAGCTTGGAATTGCTATGATGATTGGTGTTTCATTAATGATGATAGTGATAGTTCAGATGGAAAGTATGGAGGTGGAAATATAGGTTTCCGTATAGTTAGAACTATTTAGATTTTTAAAAATTTTTGTTTTTAAAATACTCTCTCCTCTAAAAATGAAGGGAATACATAAATTAGACCAGCTATCAAATGTCAAGTAAATTTTTGTGAATTTATTTCAATTTGTAACATAAAAAGACCTAAATTATTTAGGTCTAAATATCCCTTATACTAGATTTTATCAAATATTTGGAGTATATGCTTTTTTTATTTTTAAGTACAGAAAAAAATAATATTACACATTTTTTTCTTGATACTGTGCCAATTGCTGTTAAATGTTTTTACCTCTAGCTATTGTAATAAACAGATAATGCTGGATCTTTAAAACTTGCAACTGTTGCAGCTAACCATATAGCTCTTCGTAAGTATGGAGAGCCCTCGCTTAGTTATTTTCATTTCTGTTCCTAAAAATTCTCCAGATTGTTTAACTGCTACATCTAGTCCTGCAAAAGCGACTAACTGTGAAGCTTTTTCAAATCTTGAGATATCTCCAATTCCTAAAAGGATACAAGCTCCTAAAAACATCTCCTATACCTGTTATAGTAGTTATTTCAGAGTTTAATACTTTCAACATATTTGATATTTTCATTATCAAGTTCTTTTAATTGATTTTCTATAAAAGAAATTTGATTAAAAAAATATGGTCGCACACTTGTGACTTCAGTCATGAGTTAGACCATTAAGTATAGTCAGCATATATAGAAATATGTATGTAGAGGTAGCAACTTAAAAAGCTATCCAATACTACTCGAATTGCTGGAAATCCCTTAAAGCTAGTATAATCTACAACATAGTACCTAAATAATATGGTACAAATGTGAAAGTGGCGAAAGCAGAAAAAATATATTAGATGACATAAGGTTAAATCCTAAGTGTTAAGATAATGGGCAATCAGCAGCCAAGACCGAAAGGTAAGGTTCAACGACTATTCCTCCTGAGGGAAGTACACTAAAAGCTAGTGGAAGTGGGTAGACCCAAACAGATAGAGCTGTGGGATAAGATATAGTCTGTGCTTAATAGAAATATTAAGAAGTTCAAGGCTAATCTCCTTAATTTATTAAGGAGTGTATATGCCAAGAGAACTGCATAAGTGGTAGCGTACTTATGTGAACGACAACCTCTAAAACGACTGAGTCAGTTTTTAGATTCATATATTTAGAAAAATTTTACTTTTTCATTTACTTATAGTATAAAAAGTGGTATACTATATATAGGTAAATGGAGGTGAAATCACATGGAAAAAGCATATAAGTTTAGATTTTATCCAACTAAAACTCAAATAACAATATTAAATTGTACTTTTGGTTTGTGTAAGATATGTCTATAATCATTTTTTTAGATTTAAAAACAAGAGCTATATAACAAAAGAGAAAAATCTATTTCATATAGTGAGTGTAGTAAAAGAATTAACAGTTTTAAAACAAGAGAAAGAATGGTTAAAAGATGTAGATAAATTTTTCTTTACAAAATTCTTTTTAAAAAGATTTAGATAAAGCCTATAAGAACTTCTTTTAGTGGAAGTGGCTATCCAAAAATTTAAATCTAAGAAAGATAATAGAAAAATCATACAGAACCAATTATACAAATAATAATATAGAGTTTTTTTAGATAAATGGATAAAAAGTACCTAAGTTAGGAAAACTAAAAATAAGAGATAAAATGAAACCACAAGGAAGAATAATAAGTGCAACAATAACCCAAGTGCCTAGTGGAAAATATTATATATCTCTGTGTTGTACAGATGTAGAAGTAGAAAAAATTAGAAAGTACAAATAAGAATGTTGGAATAGATTTAGGTATAAAAAAACTTTGCACTTACCAGTGATGAAATCTCAATAGAAAAATCCAAAAATATTTTACAAAAAATCTTTGAATAAACTAGCAATATTACAAAGAAAACTATCACGAAAAACAAAGGGTAGTTCAAATAGGAATAAAGCTAGAATAAAAGTAGCAAGATTATTTGAAAAGATATCAAATCAAAGAGAAGATTTTTGCAAAAATTATCAACAATGCTAATAAAAGAATATGATATTATTTGTATGGAAGATTTACAAGTAAAAAAATATGGTAAAAATCATAAATTAGCAAGAAATATTGTAGATGTATCATGGAGTGAGTTAATAGAATACTAAGTTATAAAGCGAAATGGCATGGAAAAACAATAGTAAGAGTAGATAAATTTTTGCAAGTAGTCAAATATGTAATTGTTGTGGATATAGAAATGAAGAAGTAAAAGATTTAAGTGTGAGAGAATGGACTTGTCCAGTATGTGGAGCTGTACATAATAGAGATATAAATGCAGCCAAAAACATATTAAAAGAAGGACTAAAGATATTAGGTATAAGTGCTTAAATATACAATTATGAACCGTAGGAACTATGGGGATAGCTTGGTAAATTTAGTTGGCTAACAGAAGCAACTACTACCCAAGAACCCTGCGACTTCAGTCGTGGGAGGTTCAGAATTCTAACATATCTTCAGGTAAAAGGATATTTAGATAAAAAGTTCCTTAGAAGTAACTCCAAATGTATCTGAAAATAAATCTGAATATTCTGGAAATACTTGATCTAAAAATACTAATAATTTTTTCTTTTTCAAGTAGAGCATTCATTGACAAGAGATGTATGATATCAATACCAATGTAAAAACATAAAAATCACCTACTAAAAAGAAATCAGATAGAGAAAACCTCAACTTTACATCATACAACCTCGTTAGATATGCAGTATGAGGTACTATCCAGCTTATATGTATATTCAAAGTAAAGAAGAGGTGTCAGTCTAATTAAGGAAGATAAAACTTCAAGGAGGAAACTACAACCTCTATCTGTTAGGTTAATTATCTCATAAAAATGAGCTTTAAAAAATATATTGTATGTAGTTAGTAACTAACTACAACATTATTATATGAGGAGGTAATCAATGAAAAGAAGCTAATAAAACTGGCTCTATCAGTAAATTAAAGGTAATAGAAGAAAGACCTTATGTACTTTATAGTCCTTATTTTTATGATAGTGTCAGCCAAAAATATAAAAGGTCTACATTGGGATATTTTTCAACATTAGAAGAAGCTAAAAATGTATAAAAATCGCTTATTTCTCCAACAATATAAATCTTTTTAAAAAAGTAATAATAATGTAGATTCATTGACATTTGAAGAAGTATATAAGTTATGGCTTGAAAATAAAGATGTTAAAAATCAACTATGAAAAACTATGTAACTAATTTTAATAGAAGTTCTATCTTACATAAAATGCCAATAGATACTATTAATGGCTTATTTCTCAAAATATGATAAATAAGGCTGATTTAACAAAAGGAAGCTTAAGAAATTTAAAAAGTTTTTGGGCTAATATATGGGATTTCGCAATGTTAAATGATTTATGCAGTAAAAAGAATTATCCTAAGTTATTGAAGTTACCAAGCATTGAAAGAGGTAATAAAACAAGTTTAAGAGAAAAGAATTATTAGTAATAAAGAATTAGAAATCTTATGGAATAATTTATACAAAGATAAAAGAAAAATCGTTGATATAGTCCTTATACTGTGTTATACAGGGCTTAGAATAGGGAGCTATTAAATATTAAAGTCAAGGATATAGACTTAAAAGAAAAGACAAAAGATTATAAATTCTAAGACTGTAAATGGTATCAGAACTATACCAATACATGATAAATTGACTTCCATTAATAACTAATAGAATGTATAAAGGTAATGAATATCTATTTACTACTTCTGATAATAAGCATTATAAGTATGATTCATTTGATAATCACTTTAGAATACTATGTAAAGACCTTAAATTGAAATATCATACATTACACGATACAAGGCATACATTTGCTACTTTATTGGTAAATGCTGAAGTAAATAAAGAGGTAATAATTAGATGATAGGGACATAAAAGATATAAAACAACCTTGACATCTAGTGTTCATAAGAATTATGATGATATGAAAAAGCAATTAATCAAATATAAAATTGAAAGAAATCCTAGTAACCAAAGAAGTTATTAGGATATTCTTAAAACCAAATTTACTATCAACAAATTATCAACAAAAATATCCTTTCCCTCAACAAAAAGCCCTCAACTTTTTGCAAGTTCGGGCTTTTTGTAGAAAATTAAACTATAATTAAGGAAACGATACAAGATAAATATAACATTATTTAATTATTTTGTCAACAACTTTTTGATTTTTTTAATAAAATTTTTTTAAAGTAATTTTTAATTTTATTATTTCATAAAAATTATATTGATATATATAGGTTTTTAATTAAAAAAATTTCTTAAAAAAATCATAAAAATTTTTTCTTCATTATTTCAAATATTATTAATAAAATAAAATTTTTACTATCAAATTTTTCTAATCTATAGATTTTTTTTTATTTTTTTCTAAAAAAACTATAAAGACTATAAGAATAATAGCCACATTATTAATTATATAAGTGATATCTGCACCAATATATGATGACAGATAACCTGCATACAAAACTCCCAAAGGAATCAATCCACCTGAAAAAAATGATAATAATGAGAAAAAACGACTTTGATATTTAATTTCAACATTCTTTTGGAATGAAGATATTAATGGAACATTTACAAAAGGTAGTTATTATTCAATAAAAATTGAAAAAAATATAAATATCACAAAAATATATATAATGGTTATATTTAAACAATACTATGGATAAGAATCCCTAATAAACACATCAGTAAACTATTTCAATATAAACAATAACTTTTAATTTCTGAAGAAATTTAAATTTCTCATTATAATAAATAAAAATTCCTGCAAAGACGCTCCCTACTCCATAAGCAGTAGCTGAAAATCCAAAATAACTTTTCTGATATTTTATATTTTTGAATTAATATTCCAGGATTAATTATTTCATCATTATTAGCTATAAAAATTTAAAAACATAACTAATATAAAAGAAATTAAAAAACAATTTTATTATTTTTATGTAAATTATTCCTTCTTTAAAGTCTTTAATGAAATTAGAATCTTCTTTGACTAAATTACTATCTTTCTCATATTTTTATTAATAATTCTTGTAAAAGAGAAAAATAAGCTAATGATACTATTAACAAAATAAAATCAAAAATCAAATGTTGAAAATAGATATGTTCCAATAACTGAGCTAATAATTATAGTAATATTTTCTAAAAAAACTTTTGTAATCCATTGTATTTTTTTCAAGTGTTTCAGGAGTATTGAGTTCTGAAAATATTACCTTAGAAGCTATAATAAAAATGTTGAAATAATATTTATGAACAATGAGATAAAAAAATAAAAGAATTAACGAATTAGAATTTCTAAAATATAAAAAAATAGAATAAAATATAAAATTGAGGTTAAGAAATCACATGTTAAAAATAACATTCTTTTTATTAAATTTTTTTCAATTATTGTTCCAACAAAAAATTGAAAATAACAACAGTTGGAAGATTAACCATCGCAAAAAGAAGAAACCTGTTATTTTTAAATTTTTGAGTAATATTTAATATATATAATGGTAAAACTATTAGATATATTGTATTACCAAATAAAGATACTGCTCTACCTAATAATAGTAATTTTATATTACTTTCCTTGCTACTTTTAATCCTCCATAGATATTTTTATATTATTTTTCTGAACCTCTCACGACTAAAGTCGCGAGGTTCCTAAGTACTATTTAGTTTCTTTTGAATATCTAATATTCAAATACTAGCTAATTTCCTTAAGACTTTAATGGACAAGCTCTCCATTGAGAACATTTACATCCTGTTGGCTCGGTTCAAAAACCAGTTTTTATTTTTAAAATCCCATACATTTTAATGTTTTTACATTTCCTTTTTATTCTTTCAATTTCTTCATTATGCAATTTAACAAATTTTTAAATTCTTTTTGTGCTTTTTCTATATTTACTTCTTCAAATTTTCTTTTACATTCTTTATTAAAAAAATGCAGAATACAAATCTCTTTGTATTTTTATTTCCTAATATTTCTACCCATCTTTTTGATAGACTTTTTCTTTTCATATTCATTTGTACTATGATTTAGCTGACTAGCTTTTTACTTTAAAAAGTATCAATTTTTATTATATTTTTCCAATATATTCTAATTTTTCTATTTATTGTTTCAATTAATAATGCAGGTGCTCTATTTGATAAAGATTTTTCCAAATCTCTTTTTCTTTTTAAATTTTCCAGTCTTTTCAGATATTTCAGTTTTCTTGCTTCTTCTCTGTAGAGCTTTTAAAACTCATATTTTTCAACTTTTACTATTGTTCCAATTTCTAGTATACTATTCGCTAAAATATTATGAGATTGCTTTCTTTTCTCTGCGATTTTTCTCTGTAAATTTGAAAGTTTTAACTTTGTTTTTACATACGATTTGCTCTTTTCCATTTTTCTTTATTTTTTTATATTAATTGTGCCATCTTTGTTATATTTATTAGGATTGTTTGCTCTTCTCTGTCTATCTAGTTTTCTTTGTAGTCTTATTTTTTTCTTTTCATTTATTTCTATATTTTCAGCTAAAATCTTTTAATTCTACTTTATTATTACTAACGATTGCTATTGTTGAAGTTCCTATATCAATTCCAATTTCATTTTCTCCACCAACTTTATGTTTTTAGGAGGTGTTCCTCAAAAAGTTATTTGAATATAATATTTATTTTTCCATTTACAACTCTTTTAAGTAATCTACAATACAATAACTTATCTAAAAACAACTTTGTGCATATTTATCATTATTTTTTTATTATTACAGAAATCTTTAAGCCTAACCAAGATATGCAACAATCTTCTTTAAAAATCTAAGTCCTGTAATATTACCTTTTTCTCTAACAGAATAGAAATTTTTATAACTTTTAAAATATACTTTTTAGCTTTACCATACTTAAATTTTTTCATAAGTCATAAAAAGCTCTTTCAGCTAATTCTTGTCCCATTTGAGAACCTATATTCTTTTTAAAATTTTTTTGTGTCATAGGTTTTCACATATTTATTTAATTCAAATTTAGATAGTAAATATTTTTATCTAATTCTTTATATTTTTAGATTGTTCTTTTTATCTAATTTCTTAATTTCTTTATACTCAGAAGAATTTATCATTTTCTATGTCTTTTAAGAATTTCACTAAGGCAAGAATTATATATCATTCTGGCTATGTTTAGTCTCTTTTCTAAAAATATGTTCTTGCCATAGTTCAGTTTTTAAAGCTAATGTCAATACATAATTCGCCATAGTTCCTCCTTCTCATCTTTCTTTTTGAGTTTGGATATATCTTCTATATTTTACACACCACACTATATGATATTGAATTGAATACACATATCCTCTTCCAAAATTAATATTTTATATTTTTATTATCATTTTTATTATACTATATATATTTAATTATTTCAAATTTTTGTAAACAAAAATATGCCATTCATCTCACAACGAACACCCTAACGAGTGCTAGAGTCGCAAGTGTTCTGGCATAATTCATAAAAATCTTTAAATATATCTTTTACTCCTGTGAAATACGAGCATAAAAATAATTTTTCATAACTTTAACATCTTCTTTTTATTTTATCCTTCTACTTTTAAATTCTATATCTATTAAATTACCATTAAACAAATCAAATATAAATGTATTACCTTCTAGTCTACCAATAATCTCTTTATTTTTATATCTATTTCTATTTTTTTCCAAAATTATATAAAGAATAGTAAATATCCTCTATTTTTAGCTTTTAAAAATATCTTTTACATTATTTTTAGAAGGATTTTCTCCATTTATAGAAAAAGGCTATTTTAGTAATTTTGATACATCATCTTCAGGATTTACATAAATTACTGCATGCATATAGTTCTTTTTGAGGAAAATAACATATTTCTCCAGTATCTACATCATCTAAATCTAAGAGTTCATATTTATCACATAATTCTGTAGTAATTTCACCTCCAATTTTAAATTCCCCTAGTGAATAACTCTCATCATAAATTTCTATTTTTACTACTTTTTCTTGAATATATATCTGTAAAAATATATGAATTTTTCTATTTTTGTTATCAAACTATATTCTTCTTCTATACCATGTTCAGAATATTCTGTGTGATAATTTTTTCATGAGAGGATAAATATATTATCTCCTAATGTTACTCCTTTATAATTATATATTTCTAAATTTTTCTTCCTTATATTTTTTAGTTAATTTATCAACATTTTTATCATATTCAATATTTATTTTTAAATCTTCTAAAAATTCATTATATAATTTTCTCATATCAGTATCTTTTTATTTCATCTGAAATATTCTTAAAAATTTCTAACCATTTAACTATATACTTTTCATCTGATAAAAAGCATAGATCTTCTCCATATCCAATATATCTTATTGCCCATTTTTAATAAGTTCTATATTTTTTTCATGATTGAAGTATAATTCAAATTGTTCTTGTATATTTTCTATTATTAGATACATTTTATTTCTCCTTTACTTACTCTCCTAAAATCAATATTTGAAATATACCAAATAGAATCATAAGAATCAGCTCCCAACTCAAAGCTAAAATTTTATGTAATTTTAAAATTTTCATCTTCAACTAAAAGTATTTTTAAAAGGTATTAGCTAAGATTCCCAAAGAATAATATCACTAAAAAAATATTCCAGTTGACATAGATAAAAGTAAATAAGAATAAATTTTTCACTCAATCCAAAACTTTCTAGAAAATAAAAGCACTGTCATTACACCAGGACAAGGACAAAGTCCCTAAAAACAATTGAAAAAAACCCAAAAATATTTTTACCTTTTGTTTCATGGCAATGTTCACAACTTTTATTTCTTAAAATAGAATAAATATTGTATAAACCTATTAAAGATAATCAAAATAGAAGCTATCATTCTTGTTCTATTATCTAAATCATAGAATAATAGCATAGAAGCTTTATCAGATAGATTTATAATAAATTTTACCAATAGATAAGCTGATAAACCTTGTAAATATGCTATCAAAGCTGATACTAAAAAGTAATTTAGGAAAATTTAATTTTTCTTTTTACTGAATATGTTAAAACTAAAAGTTTTTCCCATGACCTGGATCCTAAAGAATGGACTATTCCATATAAGAAAGTAAAAAAATAGTATTGTGTATACAACTTTATTATTTTCTTTTTCTATTAACTCACTTATTTCTTTTTCAACTATTACTTGTTGGTATATTGCTATTTTATACATAATCAAATTAAAAATTTGAAATCAATAAATAAACTAATGCAATAGCAATTATTCCAACTAAATATTTAATAATCTTTTTCATCTAAAAATATACCTCTAATCTAAAAATTTTTACATCATTCCAATTGTCACATACATAGCGTATAAATAAAAAATGATATAACAAATAAATGCAAAAGAAAAGTGCAAACATTATATTTTTAATAAACTCTTTTCATTTTAGATCACTTCCTTTATTTTTAGCATTAAAATTAATTTAAATATAAGAAGAGTTCCAAAAAAGCTAGTAAAAAAATATCCCAACCACTTTAAGTATTATTCCCATTATATCTTTCATTCAAATGTCACCTCATATTCATCTGGACTTACTAAATTAAAAGTAAAATTTAATCTTATCATTTGTAAAAAAATTTCACTTTTCGCCTTTAAATCATTCTTATTACTCTTATCCATTCTCAAAGAAGATAGATCATAGTCATAATTATAATAGTATTTTGTATCGTATAAAGCTATAGTTAATTTAGAATTCTTATCTATCTTTTTCATCAATAGGAACAAAAATAAATCTCTAAACTATCATCTTCTAATTTTTGCTTGTTCAAAAATTATATCATTTTTCCTTATAAGTTTTATTATTATATTTAATCCTTATATGCTTATATAAATGCTTTTAGAAAAAAACAATATTTCCCTTTTCTACATTCATATCCTTATCAGGCTTTCAAAACTTTTCTATTAAGCTTTGTATTCAACTCATCTAAAATTAATTGTATTTCCACACCTTCCATTTTCTTATTATCAGTCTTAAGAGTTAAAAGCTGTTTCAAAAAAACATGTGGATGTGAGAAAATATTAAAACTAAAAAAATAAAAAAATAAAATAAATTCTTTTCATTTGTTCATCTCTTTCTAATTTAATTTACTTTTTTTATAATACATCTATTTACTTATTATATCAAATATTTTTTTAATTTTTTTCTAAAAAAAGCTCTTTTTCTATTGCTGAGGTATTTAAAATTTAATTGAAAAAAATACTTAATCTATGTTAATATTACTATATTAAGCTAATAAAAAAATAAAAAAAGGTGGTTATTACTTTGATACGATATACAATAAAAAAAGACTTCTATATTTAATACCTATATTATTTGGAGTAACTTTCCTAACTTTTTAATGTTATATTTAGCTCCTTCTGATCCAATTTCAATGAAATACAGTTCAATGGCTACCGTTGGAGATTCAAAATACATAGAAGAAAAAGAAGAAATGGGTTTTAAATGACAGTTTTATAAAAACAATATACTAGGTGGTCTAAAAAATGTTTTATCTGGTGATTTTTGGTATATCTACTAAATACAATGTACCTGTAAAAGATGAAATAGCAAAAAGACTTCCTAAGACATTAGCCTTAACAGGAACATCTATTCTTATAACTATTTTTAGCTTTTTCCTTTGGGGAATAATTTCAGCTAAATATAAAAAAATAAATGGATAGATTATATAATTAGATTTTTCATTCACTGGGACTTTCCATTCCTAGTTTTTTTGGTTAGGTTTGATGTTGATGTATATTTTTCAGTAAAATTTAAACTTTTACCTATAGTTGGAAGTAAGGGAATAAAGAGTCTTATTCTTCCATCAGTAACACTTTCTGTATGGCTGGTTGCTGTATATATAAGAAGAATAAGAGCTTGTATATTGGAAGAAATAAACAAAGATTATGTTGTTGCTTTAGAATCTAAAGGAATTTCATCTTCAAAAATAATGTTATTCCATATATTACCAAACTCTTTATTAACAATAATTACTATGTTTGGAATGTCTATTGGTTCTATATTAGGGTGGAACAACAATTATTGAAACAATTTTTTGAATATCGTGGACTTGGAAAAAATGGCAGCAGATGCTATAACAAATAGAGATTATTTTTAATGCAAGGTTATGTAATATGGACAGCTATAATTTATGTTGTTATAAATCTTCTTGTTGATATTCTTTATAAATATCTTAATCCTAAAATTAAAAATAGGAGATGATAGTTTATGATAAATAAAAAAATTTAATTATAAGTTTTTCTATAATTTTAACATTAGCTGTCATTATAATTTTTATAACATTTTTTGCAAACTATTTAGCTCCTTTTAATCCTGATTATCAAAATTATGAAGCTATTTCTCAGGCACCAAACTCTACTTATCTTATGGGAACAGATTATGTTGGTAGAGATATTTTTCAAGAATACTCTATGGTGGTAGATATTCTTTACTTATTGCTCTATTAGTAACTTTGCTTGTTGCTTTTTATAGGAATTGTAATAGGACTGATATCTGGTTACTTAGGGTGGAATAGTTGATATTGTTATAATGAGAATAGTTGATATGATCATGGCTTTTTCCATATATAGTTTTTGTAATAGCAGTTGTAACTATCTTTGGTGGAGGCTTAAAGAATTTAATTTTAGCTATGACTTTGATTAGTTGGACTAACTATGCAAGAGTTACTCGTGCTATGGTGATATCTTTAAAAAAATAATGATTTTATAAATCAAGCTAAATTGAGTGGTGCTAGTAATATTAGAATTATGTATAAGTATTTGGCACCCAATGTATTACCTTATTTAATTGTTTTGACAACACAAGATATTGCAAATAATCTTTTGACATTGTCAAGTTTATCTCTTTTAGGAATTGGAGTTCAACCTCCAACAGCAGAATGGGGACTTATGTTAAGTGAAGGTAAAAATTTATTCAAACAGCACCCTGGATATTATTTTTTTCCAGGTTTAGCTATATTTATTTGTGTGGTTGTTTTTAATTTACTTGGGGACAGTTTAAGAGATATACTTGATCCTAAAAAGTAATTTTTATATTTTTATTTATGTACAGGAGGTAATTGTGAAGAAAAAAAGTATTATTAGGAATCTTTTTAGCTCTTATTTCAATTGGAGTCTTAACAGCTTGTGGAGATAAAAAGGAAAAAGAAGCAGTATCAACAGAGGCTCAAGCTACTGGAGGGCATATGAATATCGCTCTTTACTGGTTTGGAGAGACATTGGATCCAGCATTAGACTGGGACGGTTGGACATTAACAAGAGCTGCTGTTGGAGAAACTTTAGTGACTGTTGATGAAAACTTACAATTAGTTGGTCAATTAGCTGATTCTTGGGAAAAATGTTGATGAAACAACTTGGAAATTTCATATTCGTCAAGGAGTAACTTTCCAAAAACGGAAATCCTTTAACTCCAGAAGCAGTTAAAGCTTCTATAGAAAGAACAGTAAAAATGAATGAAAGAGGAGAATCTGCATTAAAGTTAGCTAGTATAGATGTTGATGGAGAATATGTTGTTATAAAAACAAAAGAACCTTATGGTGCATTTTTAGCAAACATATCTGATCCTATGTTTATAATTGTTGACACTAGTGTTGATACTTCTAAATTTAAAAGAAACACCAGTTTGTACAGATCCATATATGGTAACTTCATTTAAACCTGCTACTTCATTTGAAGTTGTCGCTTATGAAAACTATTGGGGAGGAAAACCTGCACTTGATAGTATAACTGTATTTAATATAGAAGATGATAATACAAGAGCTCTTGCATTACAATCAGGTGATGTTGATATGGCTCAAGGTATAAGAGCTGGAGATATAGCTTTATTTACTGATAATAAAGACTATATTGTTAAGACAACAACAGGAACTCGTATTGAATTTTTGACAATGAATACAGTAAAATCTGTTCTAAGTGATAAAAATCTTCGTTTAGCTGTTAACTCAGCAGTAGATTATGACACTATTGCAAAAAGTTGTTGGTGGAGGAGCAGTAGCAGCAAGAGCCCTTTCCCAGCTAGTGCACCTTATGGTTATGATGAACTTAATAAACAAACTTTTGATTTAGAAAAAGCTAAAACTCTTTTAGCAGAAGCTGGATATAAAGATACAGATAATGATGGTTATGTTGATAAAGATGGAAAAAAATCTTGAACTAAATATCTATGGAACTGCTGGTGGAAATACTAGAGCAAACTCAACTGTAGCTGAACTTTTTAGAATCTCAACTAAAAACAGCTGGAATAAAAGCTAATATTAAAATTGCTGAAAATCTTGAAGATATTAAAAAAGAATTTAGAATTTGATCTTTTATTCCAAAACTGGCAAACAGTTTCAACTGGAGATTCTCAATGGTTCCTAGATAATGCTTTCAAAAACTGATGGAAGTGGAAACTATGGTAAATATAGTAACAAAGAATTAGATAACTTAATTAATAAACTTGCTACTACATTTGATGTAAAAGAACGTCAAAAAAATAACAAAAGAAGCTAGTCAACTAATAATAGATGAAGCTTATGGAACATATATAGTGAGTCAAGCTAATGTAAATGTTTCAAATAATAAAGTGGAAAAAATATGCATAATTTCCCAATAGACTATTATTTCTTGACAGCAGATACAAAAAAATAACAAAAATAGGAAAGTGATTTTATGAAACCTCTATTAGAAATTAAAAAAATTTGAATATCAACTATAAAAAATTCTATAAAAGCTGTAAAAAATGTTAGTCTAACATTGGAAGATAATCAAATTATTTCAATAGTTGGTGAAAGTGGAAGTGGAAAGAGTACTCTGATCAGAGCAATACTCAAACTGCTTCCAACAGGTGGAAAAATAGAAAGTGGGAATATCTTTTTTTAGAGAAAGATATTCTTACTTTAAATAAAAAGAACTTAATAAACTTAGAGGAAAAGATATAGGAATGATATTTCAAGATCCTAATTCAACTATGGATCCAATAAAAAAACTATTGAAAAAAACAGTTTATTGAGTATATTTTAGAGCATAATAATATATCTAAAAAAGGAAGCTATTAACCTAGCAAAAGAATATTTATTAAAAGCTTAGCTTTAACTGATGTTGATAGAATTTTAAAATCCTATCCTTTTGAGCTTTCAGGTGGAATGAAACAAAGGGCTGCAATTGCTATGTCAATGGCTCAAAGTCCAAGATTATTATTGGCTGATGAACCAACTAGTGCTCTTGATGTTACTGTTCAAGCACAGGTTATTCAAGAATTAAAAAAATAAGAGAAAAATTTTAATACAGCTATTATTTTAGTTACTCACAATATGGGAGTAGCTTCATATATATCTGATAAAAATTGCTGTTATGAAAGACTGGGGAACTTATAGAATTTGGAGATAAAGAACAGATTATTAATAATCCTCAAAAAGAGTATACAAAAATTATTGTTAAATGCTGTTATAAATTTAAAAATAGAAAAACTAAGGAGAGCTTATGAGTGAAGATTTATTAATTATAGAAAAACATTTCAAAAATCATTTACAGTTGATAAAAAAATAAAGAATTAAAAAGCTCTTAAAAATATAAATATTAGATTAAAAAAGGTGAATGTATAGGAATTGTTGGAGAGTCTGGTTGTGGAAAAATCTACTTTAGCTAGAATAATAGTTGGAATAGAAAAGAAAAACATCAGGTAAAAATTATCTTTGATGACAAAAGAAATAGATGGTATTTCTAAAACAAAGGATATTCAAATGATTTTTCAAAGTCCTCTTTCATCTTTTTAATCCTCGTATGAAAAATTATTGACTATATGTGGGAGCCTCTTAGAAACTATTTTAAATTATCTAAAAAAAGAGTACCCTCTCATAATTAAATCTTTAGTAGATGTTGGTTTAGATGAAACTGCTCTTGAAAAAAATATCCACATGAATTTTCTGAGGACAACTTCAAAGAATTACAATAGCTAGAGCAATAATAATTAAACCTAAATTAATAGTTTGTGATGAAATCACTAGTGCATTAGATGTTTCAGTTCAAAAACAAATTTTAGAACTTTTTAAAAAAATTACAAAAAGATTTAGCTCTATCATATCTTTTTATTGGACATGATTTAGCTGTCGTTCAGAATATTAGCCAAAAAAATTGTTGTCATGTATATGGGAGAAATAGTAGAAGAATTAAATTCTATTGATTTAAAAACTAAAGCAAAACATCCCTATACAAATTTACTTTTTAAATTCTGTTTTTTTGAAGTCAATAAAGTATGATAATAAAAAAATTATTGTAGATCATAGGCAATAAGAAATGGTAGTTTTATTTTAAAAATTTTTATTAGAAAAATTTTAAATATCTACTTGATTTTATTTAAAGTTTGTTATATCATTATAATAGTAAAAGGTTATTTTTTTAAAATGACTTTAAAAAAATTAAAAATTATATAAGATTTCTAAGGAGGAAAAATGGCAAAAAAATAGTAGAATGTATTCCAAATTATAGTGAAGGTAAGGATTTAGCAAAGATTGAAAGAATCGTAGCACCATATAAAAAATAATCCTAAAGTTAAACTTCTAGGTGTTGAACCAGATGCAAATTACAACAGAACAGTTGTTACAGTATTAGGAGATCCTGAAGAAGTTAAAAAAGCTGTTATTGAATCAATAGGAATTGCAACTAAGGAAATAGATATGAATGTTCATAAAGGTGAACACAAGAGAATGGGAGCAACAGACGTTGTACCTTTCTTACCAATTCAAGAAATGACTACTGAAGAATGTAATGAAATTTCAAGAGAAGTGGCAAAAGCAGTTTGGGAACAATTCCAATTACCAGTTTTCTTATATGAAAGTACAGCAACTGCTCCAAACAGAGTGTCACTACCTGATATCAGAAAAAGGTGAATACGAAGGAATGGCAGAAAAATTAAAACAACCTGAATGGGCTCCAGATTTCGGAGAAAGAGCTCCTCACCCTACTGCAGGAGTTACAGCTATTGGTTGTAGAATGCCTTTAATAGCTTTCAACATCAACTTAGCTACAACAGATATGGATATACCAAAAGAAATAGCTAAAGCTATCAGATTCTCAAGTGGAGGATTTAGATTCATTCAAGCTGGACCAGCTGAAATTTTAGATAAAGGATTTGTTCAAGTAACAATGAACATCAAAGACTACACTAAAAACCCCTATTTACAGAATTATGGAAACTGTAAAAATGGAAGCTAAGAGATGGGGAGTAAAAAGTTACTGGTTGTGAAATCATAGGAGCAACTCCATTCGCATCATTAACTGACTCTTTAAAATACTACTTAGCATGTGATGGAATAAAAGATGATGTAGATGCTATGTCTATGGAAAAAGTTGTTGAATTAATGGTTAAATACTTAGGTTTAACTGATTTTCGACGTTAAAAAAAGTTTTAGAAGCTAACATCTAATAAGTAGATAAAAACAAAAAAAGGCTGTTACAGAAATAATTTGCAACAGCCTTTTATCTTAATAAACTATAAAGGGAGGGATTATGCAAGCTGATTTAGTTTTTATATAATATTGACAATTAGTTACATCAAGAGAACTTGATAACAGTAAAAATGGACAATATTGAAGTAATAGAAAATAATGGATATATAATAATAGAAAAAGATAAAATAGTTGCTGTTGGTAGTGGAGAAGTTCCAAAAGAATATCTTTCACCTGCTACAGAAATGGTAGATTTAAGTGGTAAATTAGTTACACCTGGACTTATAGATTCTCATACTCACTTAGTTCATGGTGGTTCAAGAGAAAAATGAATTTCGCTATGAAAATTGCTGGAGTACCTTACCTTGAAATATTAGAAAAAGGTGGAGGAATTTTTAAGTACTTTAAAAATCTACAAGAAATGCAAGCGAACAAGAGCTTATAGAAAAAAACTTTAAAGAGTCTAAGACATATGTTAGAACTTGGTGTTACAACTGTTGAAGCTAAAAAGTGGATATGGTTTAAATTTAGAAGATGAGTTAAAACAATTAGAAGTTACTAAAAATTTTTAGGTTACTTACAACCTGTTACTTTTAGTTTCTACATTTATGGCAGCTCATGCTACACCACCTGAATACAAAGATAACAAAGAAGGATATGTACAAGAAGTTATAAGAATGTTACCTATTGTTAAAGAAAGAAATTTAGCAGAATTCTGTGATATCTTCTGTGAAGATAAAGTTTTCTCTGTTGATGAAAGTAGAAGAATCCTAACAGCTGCAAAAAGAATTAGGATATAAATTAAAAGATACATGCTGATGAAATTGTTTCACTTGGTGGAGTTGAACTTGCTGCTGAATTAGGAGCAACTTCTGCTGAACACTTAATGAAAAATAACTGACTCAGGAATAAATGCTCTTGCTAATAGTAATGTAATAGCTGATTTACTTCCTGCAACTTCATTTAACTTAATGGAACACTATGCTCCAGCAAGAAAAATGATAGAAACTGGAATACAAATAGCTTTATCTACTGACTATAACCCTGGTTCTTGTCCCGTCTGAAAACTTACAATTTGTTATGCAAATTGGAGCAGCTCATTTAAAAATGACTCCTAAAGAAGTTTTTCAAAGCAGTTACTATAAATGCTGCAAAAGCTGTGGATAAACAAGATACAATAGGTTCTATTGAAGTTGGTAAAAAAGCTGATATAACTGTTTTTGATGCTCCAAGTATGGCTTACTTCTTATATCACTTTGGAATAAATCATACTGACAGTGTTTACAAAAATGGAAAAATTAGTTTTCAAAAGATAAGAGATAGAGGATATTATGAAATATAACTTAGAAAATTTAATAAAAGATTTTAATTCAAAGAAGAAATTAAAATTTTTATTCTTTTGGGGACATACTCAAAATGGAGATGAGATAACAAAAAGCTTGTTTTCAGTCAGTGGTATAATTGTAAATTTGTTGTAGATGAAATCACATATCATACTGCTGAACAATATATGATGGCTCAAAAAGCATTATTATTTGGTGATAATGAAATTTTCCATAAGATTATGAATTCAAAACATCCAAAAAGAATATAAAGAATTAGGAAGAAAAAAATTAAAAATTTCTCTGATTCAAAATGGAATGAAAAATAAATATCAAATAGTATTAAAGGGAAATCTTGCTAAATTTTCACAAAAATGAAAAAAATTAAAAACTTTTCTTTTAAATACAGGTACTAGAGTTTTAGTTGAAGCTAGTCCTTATGATAAAAATTTGGGGGATTGGACTTTCAGCTGATCAAGAAAAATATTGAAAATCCTTTGACTTGGAATGGGGAAAAATCTTTTAGGTTTTTGCTCTTATGGAAGTTAGAGATTTAATTAGTGAGTAATTTAAAATTTTAGGAGGAATAAAATGAAATTAGTAGAATTAGATGTATTGAAAATTTTTGGACGTAGTTGACTCAAACTCACCTGCACCTGGTGGAGGATCAGTTTCTGCTCTTGCATCATCTTTAGGAGCAAGTTTAGCAAGAATGGTTGCTCATTTAAGCTTTGGAAAGAAAAACTATGAAGCTCTAGCTGATGATGTTAAAGCTAAATTCGTTGCAAACTTTGATGAATTATTAAAAATTAAAAACGAATTAAACGATTTAATCGATAGAGACTCTGAAGCATATAACACAGTTATGGCTGCATACAAATTACCAAAAAGAAACTGATGAAGAAAAAAGCTGCTAGAAGTGCTGAAATTCAAAAATCTTTAAAATATGCTATTCAAACTCCTTATGATATAGTTGTTTTATCAGGAAAAGCAATCTCTTTACTAGGAGAAATCTTAGCAAATGGAAACCAAAATGCAATAACTGATATTGGTGTAGGAACTATGTTATTAATGGTAGGACTTGAAGGTGGAATCTTAAATGTTAAAGTTAACCTATCTTCAATAAAAGATACTGAATATGTAGAAAAATAACAAAAAGAAATCTATGATATAAAAGCTACTGCTGAAAAGAAAAAAAGAAAGAATAATGGGAATAGTTAACGCTGCATTATAATTAAAAATTTTTAAGAAGAGGCTGTTGTAAATTCATAAAAAGTAAAAATAATTCGTTACTGAGTAAATTTTCTTAACGATAAAATTTCCATTCGTAACTCACTTATTTTTACTTTTAGGTTTTAAAATTTTAATTTTGCAACAGTCCCTTCTTTTTATTCATTATAAGTACCAATTCATCTGATAAATTAATTCTTTTTATAAAAATTATTATTGCGGTAGATAATAAAATATTATATAATTTATATAAATGATTTTTGAAAATAATTTATAAAGGGGTGAATGATGGATAATATAAAAACAGAGAATTAGACAAATTGAAATTTTAGCACTTACTCTTTTTATGATAATTTTAGTTTGTTTTTAACATATATAATTAATGAAAGTGAAAATATATTCTTAGGTTTATATAGAATTATTACTTCTCCAGCTATTTTAGTAACTGATTTTCATTAAAGTTGGTGGTATAGGAGCAGCCTTTTTAAATGCACTCTTAATTTTTATCTTTTAACTATTTTCTAGTGAAATTGTTTAAGATAAAAAAATAACTGGAGTAGTTATAGCAATGTTCTTTACAGTTTTTGGTTTTCTCATTTTTTTGGAAAAAAATATTTTAAATATCTTTACCTTTTTATCTAGGTGGTATTCTCTACAGTGTATACACTTCAACTGATTTCTCAGAACATCTTATCTCTATTGCATTTTCAAGTGCTCTAGCTCCTTTTATTAGCAGTGTAGCTTTCTATGGGGAAGTTGCTTATGAAAACATCTTATATTAATGCAATTTTTGATTGGTGTTTTTAATTGGTTTTATTGTTGTACCTTTGGCAAAGAGCCTTTATGATTTTCCATGAAGGTTATGATTTATATAACTTAGGTTTTACAGCTGGAATATTAGGTTCAGTTATAATGGCTGTTTTAAAAGTTATATCATTTTGAAATTAACCCACAATTTCTTGTATCTTCTGAGTATGATATGGCATTGAAAAATTATATGTTCTTCTGTGTTTGTTGCCTTTATAATTGTAGGTTTCTATATAAATAATAATTCTTTCTCAGGATATTTTTAAACTAATGAGAGATGATGGATATAAATCTGATTTCACTCAAAAATATGGCTATGGTCTAACTTATATTAATATGGGTATGATGGGACTTATCAGTGTTGCTTTTGTGACTTTTTACAGGACAAACTTTTAATGGATCCTATACTAGCAGGACTATTTACTGTTGTTGGATTTTCAGCAAATGGAAAAAAACTATCTTTTTAATACCATACCTATATTTATAGGAGTACTTCTTGCAAGTTTTTGGAAGTAAGGGAAAGTATGTTTTTACAGTAGCTATCTCAGGGACTATTTGGAACAGCTCTTGCTCCTATATCAGGTGTATTTTGGATCCTGTTGCAGGTATAATTGCTGGTTGGTTACACTTAGCAGTTGTACAAAAATGTCGGTTTGGTTCATGGTGGACTTAATCTTTACAATAATGGTTTCTCAGCAGGTATTGTTGCAGGATTTTTACTTCCTATATTTCAATATGATAACTGATAATAACAATCAAAGAAAAATGAATATTCAAAAGAAACATATGAATTTTCTTAAAAGCTGTACAAAAATATAAAAAAATAAAATGAAGGAAGAAGAAGGTGAAAGATAAATGAAAATTATTAGATATTCCTAATTTAAAAATTTTTAAAAGTTGGAGTTGATAGCGATCCATTAAACAATAATAATTTAGAATATTTAGAAAAACAAAATGCAATTGCTGCTTTAATAGTAAAATCATGCTGGAGATAAGGTTTTATTTGTAAATCAGTATAGACCTGGGGTTCATAATTATATATATGAAGTTCCTGCTGGACTTATTGATGAGGGGAAGAGCCTATTCATGCTCTTGAAAGAGAAGTTAGAGAAGAAACAGGTTATAGAAGAGAAGATTATGACATTATCTATGATAGTAACACTGGATTTTTTTAGTTTCTCCAGGTTATACAACTGAAAAGATTTTATTTATATCATAAAATTAAAAATCTGATGATATTGTTCCTTTAGAACTTGACTTTAGATGAAACTGAAAAATCTATACACTAGATGGATAGATATTAGAGATGCAGGAAAACTTACTTTAGATATGAAAACTATATTTTCTTTTGCATATATATGCAAATTTAATAAAATAGAACTATATTTTTTTCTATTTTTCAGTGGTAAAAAGTTTATAAGAAAACTCAATTTATATGTTTTGGAAAACTATTTTTATTTATATAGAAAAAGGGATATTAAAAATTCTGGATGTAACTCATTCCTAAAATTTCTAATATCCCTTTGAAAACTTTTATACTATATTTTTAATAATATAATCTAAGAAAAATTTTTTTATAAAAATATCTTTATTTTTTTATTCATATTTGTCAACTCCTTTTATTGCTACAACTATTCTCTTTAATCCTTCCTCTAAATAAACTCTTGGACAAGCAACACTTATTCTAAAAATACCCTTCTCCTGGTTTACCAAAAACATGTCCACTTTCAATTAATAAATCATATTTAGTTATTAAAAATATCTAAAAGTTCTTTATAATCTACATAAGCTCCAAAATTAACCCAAGCTAAGTATGTTCCTTCTGGTTTTTATAATTAATTTTAGGTAAATTTTCTTTTTAAATATTTTTCCATAAAATTAAAAATTATCTTCTATATAATCTAAAAACTTGTTCCAACCAATATCCACACTTATTATATGCTGCTATTGATAAAACCATATCCAAAGGAGGTGCAAAACGGTATATAGTATTTGTTTTTAGTTTCTTTTAACCATATTTCTCTTTAATTTTTCATCATCAATTACTATAGAAGCTAATAGGTAATCCAGCAACATTAAAAAGTTTTACTTGGAGATACCGCAACAATAATATTTTTATAATTAGTAATTGTTCTTATTGGAAAATGCTGAATATTTTTCTAGTTAAGTCACAATGTATTTCATCAGAAAGAATATAAGTATTTGTTTCTTCACAAATTTTTACAATTTCTTCTAATTCTTCCTTAGTCCACACACGACCAACTGGATTATGTGGTGAACACAAAATTAATAATTTATTTTTAGGGTCACTTGCTTTTTCTCTTTAAATCAGAAAAATCAATTTTTGTAATTACCATTTTCATTAATTAAATTATTATTTATAACTGTTCTTCCTTGCCCTTTTTATTAATTCAGAAAAAGGATAAAAATACAGGAGGTTGAATAATAACACCATCTTCAAGATTTGTTAATGCAGAAATAACAAAAACCTATTGCAGGTAAAATTCAGGGAATAAAAATATTGAATTTTTATCAATTATCCAATTAAATTTATTTTTATACCACTACATACAGCATTCAAATATTCATCTCCTGCCATTGAATGCCCTAAAAACTATGATCAATTCTATTTTTTTAAAGTTTCTAATATTTCATCAGCTACTTTTAAAATTCCATATCTGATAACCAAAGTGGTAGTGTATTCTTAGTAGCACGATTATCTAAAAAGTCCATATGATCCCATTTTTACACTATCTGTTCCTCTTCTTTTCATAAGTCTTATTTAAGTCTATCTTTTTCATATTTCTCCTCCTAATAATAAATTTTTTTATAAGTAATTGATAATATTAATCATTAAATACTTTTTATAATTATCTAATTCTGTATTATAGTCTTCTTCAATTATTTTATTCCATAATTCTGCATTTTCTATTTTTGTATTTTTTTCAGGAATAAATACAGGATCTAATCCCATTTTTAATTGTTTTTCATAATCTTTTAAAGTTATAATAGCTGGTTTATACAGTAAAATTAAGGAAAAATAAATTTACGAGAGATATAAGCCCACACATAGCTGATGCCATACTCCATATTGTTGAAGAACCTACTACCAATGTCCTAGAAAATGCTAATATTGTTGTTACTATATTTATAAGAGTACTTACAATTTTTTTACATTCTTTCTATTTGTATGTCCACTAAAAAGAAATAGTTTATTCTACTTAAATATAAAGAATATGCCATAATAGTTGTAAAAGTAACAAGAACATTGCTATTGTTATAAATATTGTTCCAAAAACCTTGTACAACAGAATCAATTGAATGTGTCACATAAATATCATAATCTCCTATTATATTTTTGCACAATATAATTTCCATCAGTACCTATAACATTATAACTATCTGTCACTAATATCATAAGTGAGGTAGCTATACAAATAAGTAATGATATAAAAACTGAAAAAATGTTTGGGATAATCCAGCCTGAATCTGCTTTTATTATTTTTTTAAATGAACATTTTTAACATCTCTTTAAAAAGTCTTATTTGTGGAAACTTTAATGCAATAGAAAAATAGTAATCCACTTCCCAAAGATAGAATTATAAGAGATATTCCCCTATACAAAAATTATCAATAGATATAATTATATTGCTAATTGACATACTTTCATCTCCTTTTTAAAAAATCAATAATTAAATAGCTTTTAACTTGTTAAAAGACAAAATACATTGTATAATGGCACTATAAAATGATATATCATATATTGTACGATATAATTATACGAAATTGTTTATTATATTGTCAATATAGTTTTTATTATGGAGGATTATTTTGGATAAATTAAATATATTAGTTTCAGAAAAATATAAAAAGAATTAGACAAGAAAAATTTAAGTTTGGGTGATTTAGCTAAATTAAGTGATGTGAGTAAATCAATGCTCGCACAAATTGAAAGAGGTGAAGGAAATCCAACACTTTCTACCCTTTGGAAAAATTGCAAATGGGAATGCAAGTATCTTTTTAATACTTTTAGTTGCTCAACCTAAGTTGCTTATAAAGTTACTAAACTTGGCAGAAATTGAACCAATACTTGATATGAATGGTGAGTTAAAGAATTATTCTTTATTTTCTGATATTGAAAAATAATTTTAGTATTTACCAAATAGAAGTAGGTAAAAGAAATTTCTTGGATCTCAGAAGCTCATTTACATGGTACAGCAGAATTTATAACTATTATACAAGGGACTCTTGAAATAAAAATTAGAAGATAAAAACTTTTATCTTTAAAAAGGGAGAAAAATCTTTTGGTTTAAAAGCTGATGTTTTACATAGTTATCGTAATCTAGGTGAAGAGACTACTATTTTTATAATATTCTTTATAATAAATAACTGTACCCTTTATTTGGTTATTTGTCAAATAGTGTTGATAAAAAGTTTAGACTATGACCTGATAGAATTAAGAGAATTTTTGAGAAATAAAAACTTAAGAATTCTCTTTTTATTAAAAACTAAATCACATTATTGTATTAATTATATTAAAAATTAAGTGCTAATTGAGATAATACCTACTTGAATCAATACACGCTATTGTTTGAATAATATCTTGGTAGATGTTAAAAATTAATCTCTAATTCAGGGATTTTTCTAGGAGATAATCTACCTTATCTTTGCTACTTAATTTGCGCTTAAAAGCTTTTGACAATAGTAGTTTACCTGACAAAGATCAGGATAATATTTTTAATAATGATTTCCAGAATAGCTTTTAGTTTTCTTTTTAACGAATCATCTTGAATAGAATTCATAATAGATATTCTAGTTTGATTAAATGCTCTGTTAACAAGATTAACAATATGAAATTTATCTATTACTATTTTTGCATTAGGAAAGATAGAATTCACTAAGCTAATATATGGAACATACATATCCATGCAGATATTTTTACATTGTTTCTGCTTCTAAAGAAAATCTTGAAAAATATTCTGTAAGAGAATTAAGTCTCCTATCTTCTACGATATCAATGATACTTTTATTTTGATAGTCAGCAAAAACAAAAGACATAGCGCCATCAATATTTTTAACAGACTTAAATTCATCAATACAAATAGTTTCTGGTAAATGTTCTTTATTAACTTTAAAATCAGGATAGCAAATATTCATAATTCTTTTGCACAGAAGCAACAGAAATATTATATTTCTTAGCAATATATGTAAGTGATACATTTTTCTTTAAGTTCAAGAGCAATAGTATACTTAAGATTATTAGATATATTAGATATATTAGAGTTATCACTGACAATATTAGTGAAAGGAGAGAAAGTTTTTACAATCCTTACAAATATATCTTTGTATAGTAAGCTCAAGTTCAATATTGTAATTTTGAATAGGAATATATTTAATTTTACGATGTCTTGAACCATTTTTAACAATATTTTTTTAGAACTACAGTGAGGACAAGCACAGTAATCTTTTTAGAAAACCTTTAAAAACTTTAATTTGATAATCATCTTTTTAGTAACTTGACAATATTCTTCTTCTGGAAAAGAAATATTATTATCTTGAATATTTAAGATATTTTTGATAAGATTAGATAGAGACAATGAAATCACTTCCTTTTTATGGTTATTTTCAGCGATTTAATTTTAACAGGAAAATTTTATTGTCTCAACTTTTTATTAAAAATGGCATTGATAGAAATTTATTCTATCAACACCATTTATTATACAACCTAAAAATTATAAAAATCTGAAATATTGTACACCCCAAAATATTAATATTATTACACCAATTATAAGGCAAATTGTAAAAGAATGTTTTGAACTTATCTCTTTCTTCTTTTCTTGCAAAATCTGAAAATTTCTTATATTTCTCTCTTATAGATTTATCTTCCAACTCTTCTTTTTGTATATGGAATATAAGCAAATTCTTTCAAGAGAGCTATTGAAAATTCGTCATTTTCTTCTGGATAATATCCATCTGCTAATAGACTATTAGTACAATGTCTATTATAGTAATATACTAGCCAAATCTCAATCACTTCAATAATTACAAAAATTAATGTTGGTATTAATAAAAATATATGAAGGTTTATAAAAAGCCAAACATTAATGCACTTCTTTGATCTAAACACTGCTTTAACTGTTAGAACAATAATACTATTTTTACAAGAAAAAAATAAAAAGAATAATCCAAAAATCTTTTCTTCCTCTAAATAATGGAACCCAAAAAGCCCCAAAATAATAATGTCCAACTAAAACCCATAAATCCACTTTCTTTTTCCCATCTTTTTCTAAGTTTATTCTTACTGACATAGGCAATCCTTTTTCAATTAATTTTATAAACATTAAAGAAGTATTTGAATAATAGCAGCTACTACAAACATTAACGCTTTCTTTTTCTCCGTCACTTCATCTAAAATTTCTTTAGTTCTCTCGTCACTTATTAAATCATTATCTGTGTATTCAAAATAATTGTATTTTTTAACAAAACATTAGAATACTCATCATCTTTTAATGGTTTCCAACCTTCCGCTAACATTTTTGAGTATAGTATTTATTGTAGAAAAATGCTATAACCCAAGATATCATTAATACTATAAATGAAATTAAACCATCATATTTATATTGTATCAAAATTTCTTTGTACATATATTTTATAAAAAAATTTAATATAAAAAGAATAAAAAAGATAAATTCCTCCCATAAATAAGAAACTTTTTAAATCTTGTCTTGCTGCTAGCATAAAAGCATTAAATAAAGCAGTTGTATAACTATAGCCAACAAAAAGCATCTTTCATGTACCCATCTTTTTCTAATCTAATTATTGTTGCCATGTATCCTCCTTTTTAATAAAAATTAAAAATTTTTAAAAAACCTTCTGTATATTTTTCTATTAATGAGTCATCATTTTTATATAGTAAATCACTTAAATAACTTTGATGAACTCTTATTATAGTTTCCATTATAAACTCTGCTTCCTCTTCTTTTATGCTTCCTTCTTTGACCATTTTATTTATAATAGGCAAATCTCTATCATATATGTTTCCTTGGATTAGCATAGCCTTTGTTAAGTCTATATGTCCTTCAATTTCATCAGGAAAGATTTCGTAATATTTTTATAATATTTTTCAAGCTTTATAGCTATATTTTTCCAAAAATAGAGTATGGAATATTTCAGGTCGTTCAAAAAGAATGTTTTGTAAAAATCTTATAAACTGTTTCATAGACTTCCATTGCTTTCATATCTTCTGTTATTTCATTTTTAAATCATTTAAATAGTCTTTTAAATAATTTATAGATGCATACAATATTAAGACTTCTAAATTTTTCAAAATAATTATAGATTGTAGCACTATTATATCCAGCTTTTTCTGCTATCTTTTTAATGGATAACTTTTCTAAACCTTCATCTAATATTAATTCTTGAGTTGCTTCTATGAAATACATCATAACTCTCTCTTTATATTCATTTCTTCCACTATAATCCCCCTTAAAAGAGTTGTTATTATTTATATCCATGCCATATTTTTCAATATCAATACCCAACAGAAAATAGTGAGTATTGATAACATACTTGTTGTTGCAACAATTTCACCTGCTAAATCTCCATCAGCCTTCATTTCTTTTGCCATAGTGTAAGATGCTACAGCTGTAGGGACAGGCACTCATCGAGAGCAATGCAACTAATTCTATTCCTTGAAAAACCTATTAATTTACCAATTCCTATAGTAATTAATGGATTTACTATAAGCCTTAATAGATTTACTGAGATTAGATATTTGATATTTTTTTAACATATTTCCAAATTGTAACTCAGCTCCTAAGACTATAAAGGCAAGAGAGTTGAAATTTTAGAAATATCTGATAATGTTTTATATATTGGTTTTGGAATATTTATTCTTAAAAGAATAAATATTATTCCTAATAATGTTGCAATAATTAAAGGATTTTTGAATACTTGTTTTACTAGCTTTAATTTACTTATCTCTCTACCTGAATAATATTCTAATATTATAACTGCTAAGACATTGAAAGTTGGAATAACAACAATTGTTAAAAAGTGAAACAGTTGCTAAACCTTCCTTTCCATAGATACTATCTACAATAGCTAGACCAAATAAAAACAAAGTTTCCTCTATATACTCCTTTGAATTAAAAACAGATAATTTTTCTTCTCTTTTACTTTTTGGCATATAGATTAACCAGGCTAAAAAGACTATAACAAAAATGATTATAAAAGCATAGCCTAGTAATTTTAAATTGTCTATGGAAAGTTTAGATAAATCTCAATATTATAGACATTTAAAAATAGTAAGGTACTCATAAACACTCTAAATACTAATTTATTCATGGTATTTAAACTGCTTTCATCTACCATTTTTAATCTTTTTAAGTAAAAACCCAATGCCATAGTTAAAAATATTGGTAATACTACATTGAGTGCCAATAAAAATTTTTCCATATTTATATCTCCATTTTTATGATTATCTTTTTATAGATTTTTCTCCATAAGCTATCCAGCCTTCTGTTGCTATAAGTAAACACCATTTTTTTCTCCATATCAAAAAAATAATGATGTTCTGGTATATTTACAAAAAGAAATTCTAGAACTTTAAAAAAATTCTTTTCCAGAAAAATACTAATTCACTGATCTGTTATTCCATCTCCAACATAATGAATTTCATTACTTGCTAAAATGTTTTTCTTTTTATATCTTTAAATTCAAAAATTTTTATCATATCTAAAAAGTCATTTTCTTTAAAAATCACAACTTGTATAATTCTTTCTCTTTGACAAATCTATTTTTTTGTTCCTAAAAAGCTAAAGTTATTATTTAAATATTCTACTCCATAATTACTATCTGGATAATAACAAATATTTCCTATCTTGTTTATAAATTCTTTTTATTTCATTTTTCAATTTCTTCAGCAAATGTCATTTAAATATCACTCCTGCTTCTTTGTACCAAAGTAATAGATCCATCTCATCCATAGGAATATTTACAAATTCACAATATTTTCTCATTTTTTTCTTCTATTTCTAAATATAGCTTAGGACTTAAAGTTTTTGGGCAACTCATCTATAACCTCTAATTTAACTAAATTTTTTTAGTATATGCCTATCAAGTATAGCAACATCTGCTCCAAAACCTACATTTCTTAAAAATGTCCTGCCTCTTTATATGACATTCCTTTAATATTTTTTTACTATCCAATCTCTTTTTCATATACAGTTGGAAGTGAATTAAAAGAAATCTTTAGTTATTATCTTGCCTCTTTTTGTCATTTGCTCTCTTAATTCTACTAGGTATTTAGCCTTATTATTTTTAAATCTCACTATATTTAAATATTCTACAAGTTCTTCTGCACTTCCTTTAAAAATTAAATCATCTTTCTTAAGGTTTGTTATAGCTTGCCAAGCATTCAATGCTTTAGATTGAGGTGTTAATATACAAAAAGATAGTTCTAAATGTATATCTTTATTAGAACCTTTTTCCCAAGTATTTTTAAATTCCTCTAATCTTTTCTTTATATCAACTTTTATTTCCTTTATAGATTTTTCAATTTCTTTAAAAATATTCGTTTTTTCATATCATTTTTTTCCTTTTCTAAAATATTCTATAATTCTAATTTAACATATTTATTTTCGATAATCAAGAAAATATTTTTTTAACAATATCTAATCAAGAAGTCCACTACTTCTATAAGTAGTGGATGAATTTCTCTTTTATTTTTGAATTTTTATTAAAAAAATATGATACAATTAAATCAGCTGAAAAAGAAATTTCTATTATTAAATCTAAGTTGTGGAAAGAATATTTTTGAGTGAAGTTTTTAGTGTTGGTGGAGCAAGTATAGAAGTTATAAAAATATATTCAAGGGCAAGGAAGAGAAAATGAAGATAGTTAAAAAGCATATAAATTTAGAATATATCCTACCTTAGAACAAATAACCTTTTTCTCGAAAAACTTTGGTTGCGTTAGAAAAGTATATAACCTTATGTTAGATGACAGAAAGAAAAGCTATGAAAATCAACAGGAATTAAAACTGAATATCCTACTCCTGCAAATATAAAGAAGAATATTCTTATTTAAAAGAAGTAGATAGCTTAGCTCTTGCTAATGCACAACTAAATTTAGAAAAAGCTTTTAAAAAATTTTCTTAAAAAGTAAAGATTTTGGTTTTCCAAAAATATAAGTGTAAATCTAACCCAGTCCAAAGCTATACTACAAATAACCAAAAACACAATATACATTAAAGATAGCTACATAAAACTTCCTAAATTAAAATCACTAGTTAAAAATTAGACTACATAGAGAAATAAAAAGGTATAATTAAATCAGCAACAATAAGTAGAAATAGTCTTGATCATTATTTTGTTTCAATATTATGTGAAGAAGAAATAGAAGAATTACCAAAGACTAATAAAAAAATATTGAATAGATTTAGGAATAAAAAGAATTTGCAACAATGAGTGATTGTACAAAAAGTAGAAAAATTTGAAGCTATCAAAAAGAATATGAGAAAAACTGAAAAGAGAACAAAGAAAACTATCAAAGAGATGTAAACTTGCTAAAGATAGCGATAAAAAAACTATCAGATAGTAAGAATTATCAAAAGCAAAAAGAAAAAGTAGCAAAGATCCATAATAAAAATTAGAAATAAAAGAAAAGATTTTATAAATAAGTTGAGTACAAAAATTATCAATAACCACGATATAATCTGTATAGAAGACTTAAATATAAAGGGAATGTTAAAAATCACAAATTAGCAAAAAGTATATCAGATGTAAGTTGGAGTGAATTTGTAAGACAACTAGAATATAAAAGCAAATTGGTATGGAAGAAAAATTATAAAAGGTACCTACATTTTATCCAAGTAGTAAGACTTGTTCTAGTTGTGGTAATATAAAGGAAACACTAAAATTATCAGAAAGAATATATCATTGTGAATGTTGTGGACTAGAAATAGATAGAGATTACAATGCAAGTATAAACATATTAAGAAAAAGGATTAGAAATATTAAGAGAAGAAAAAATAAGTTAAAAATATATCAGGGTAGGGACTACCCAAAGAGCTTAGTAAATATATGTGGCTAATAAAAGCACATACTTCCCAAGAAGCTCCTACTTTTATAAGTGGGAGTAGTTCACTAGAAATAGCTCATCCAAAAATTCAGGGAAGAGTTAAGAAAAAGAGCTATAGAAAAATTTGAAATACTATAATAATAAAAGGCTAGAGCAGGGATTATTGTTTAGCCACTTTTAATTAAGTTATCAATGGGAGTAAATAACTTAACTTATATTATTATTTATCATTTTTGACAATTATCAATGGGAGAAGATAATTGCTCAATTGTTTACTACATATTATTTATCATTGGGATTATTGAGCTGGAAGTATTCTTACTTCAACTCTTCTGTTTGCTTGTCTTCCTTCTGGAGTTGCATTAGAAGCTATAGGATTTGAACTTCCGAACCCATTAGCAACAATTCTGTTAGAAGAAACACCTTGTGATATTAAATATTGAGCAACAGAGTTTGCTCTTCTTTGAGATAATTCTTGGTTATGAGCATCTCCACCTGTACTATCAGTGTATCCATTTACTTGTATTCTTGTTTCAGGATATCTTACTAAAGTTTGAGCTACTCCATTTAATGCAGAATAGAAACCAGATGATATGTTTGCACTATCACTTGCAAAAGTTACTCCTCCTGGTAGGTTAACAACTAAAGCATTTCCATCATTTCTAACTTCAGCTTGAGTTCCTTTAAGTGCAGCTCTTAACTCTCTTGCTTGATTGTCTTTGTAAGCTCCCCAACCCATTCCAAGTAGTGATCCTACAGCTGCTCCTATAAGAGTTCCTTTTTGTATCTTTTCCTATTATTTGTCCAGCTAGAGCGACCAACAGCTGCTCCTCCTGCTCCTCCTGCAGTAGTATATCCACCATTACCAGCTTCAAAAACCAGTACATCCTACTAGAGATAAAGCTAGCATACAACTTGCTATTATTTTTCTGTTTTTCATTTTTCCTCCTTATCAAAAGCTAAGTTTTCACAACTATATTACTATATTTTTATGAATTTTATATGAATTTAGCTTTATAATACTTACTTATTATAGTAACAAATGAATTATATCACATAAATTACAACTATTAAAAAGACTTTTTAGAATTTCTATAAAATATGGATTTAGTATTTTATTTTAAAAAATTTTTAAGACATCAATTAGATCTTTTTCTGTCGTTTCTTCTGAGGATAAATTTACAAAAACAAATGTTTAATTCAAAAATTATCAGTTTTAAATTTTATTTTATCATCTGAAGAAAAACTATCTCTCTTCTATTTGGAGCTGGATAAATTAAATAGGCTTTTTTTCACAAGTATGACTATTTTTATACCTATCATTATATATCTTCACATATGAAAGCATCTGATAAATATCATCTGTAGATATCTTAAACTTACTATCTAATTTTATCTAAAAATTTTCCATTTTGGTGTCTAAGATAAATATTTCCTTAGTATTCTTATTTTTATAACAATATCAGGTTTTTACTTTAAACATATTATCAATTTCAGTATTATTCAAAGTCACATTAGAAAAACTGAACAAGAATCATCTTGTACTTTTGACAGTAAGTTCATTATAAAACTTTTTCTTTTACTATATTTATTAACTTATTTGTTATATAGTTCTCAAAAATTATTTCCATTGGAAAAAGTATAGTTGCTACTCTCCATTAGCTGTTGCAAAAAAATTGATGATGATTGATCATTCAAAAAATATTTTTAGCATATTGAATAGCATTTTTATAGTAGCTATTTGTTCTGTCAAAAGTAATGTATTTTAGACTTTCAATAGAATTAGAAAGAACTCTAACATTTTTCAAAATGATGTGATATTTTATTTAAATTATCTTTTATTTTTTTAGAATTTACAGATATCTTTTTTTAACTTTTGAATAGTTAATTTTATAATACTGTTTTCTAAAGAACTGATAGAGAATTCATCAAACTTCATAAAAAAATTTTTCTTTATGCGAAAAAGTTATATTTTTATATGATTATTTATATCTAATTTTTCCTTTAAAAAAACATTAATATTTTCATTTCTATCTATATAATTGTACAGTAAACCTTTTTCTATAATTTCTTCAACTTCCTTTATAAAAAGATTAATAAATATTTCTAAAATTGATGTGTCAGTTATTGCTATTTTTGAATTATTAAAAATTTTTCTTTGAAGTAACTAACATTCTGTAATATTTCTAAAAAATCTAATTTTTCTGCAACAATATCATTTTTCTACTAAAAGGTATTTTTAGGTAATATTTCTATTTGAATATCATTAAAGAGGTATAGTTCCCACAAAATTCTGAGGAACTATACTATCTTTAGTAATTTTAAAAACTCATACCTATCTTCTAAATTATTATCATAAATATATTTTTAATTTTGAATATATTTTTGTTTTTAATCTTTTTGAAATTCTCTGAATGTAAATATTCTCTCTCCATAGAATGATCACTATTCCTCATCTTCAACAGAAAGATATATTTTTATAATTATTTTTTTATCTTTTAATGCTTCTTCATTAAGTTTATAAATAGATTTTCTTTGATTATTTAAAGAAATATTCTTTGAAATTATAAAAGCCATTATTAGAAAAAAATAGTTTTTATTTTCTCAAAATCATCATAAAAAATATTCTTGTAATAAAGGAATAATAGAATTTTTAAATACTTTAACTAGCTCTTCAAAAAGTGCTTATATTTAAGAAATATGAATGTCCTATTGTATGCTCTCTATCTAGTAAAAATTCTATTTTTCATTTATACTTGATAAAAAGTAAATCTACTTTTATATCCTCTACTTCCTTTAAAAATATTGTATTCAGGCATTATTTCAATAAAATTAAATCTTCTACGAAGTGCTATATCTAATAAAGCTATTGATCTATCAGCTGTATTCATTGTACCAATAATATATAGATTTTTAGGTATAGTGAATTTTTTTCTTTGAATAAGGTAAGATTACTTCCATCTCTTCCTTCTCTCCTCTCTTTTTGAAGACTCAATTAAAGAAATTAGCTCTCCAAAAGATTTTTGAAATATTTCCTCTATTTATTTCATCTATAACTAAAAACATAATTATTTTCTTTTGTCATTCTTAGCTCTCTTACACATATCTTTAAATATTCCAGAATGAAGAGTATATTTTTAAATCTTTACTTTCTTCTTTTAAATAAGGTCTTATACCTTCAATAAAATCTTCATAACCATAAGATTGATGAAAAGTAATAAATTTTATTAAGTTTTTTTATCTTTATATTCCTTAAATTTTTAAATACTTTATCGTCATTCTTTAATTTAAAAAATAGATTCGTTTTTTTCAATAATTCCAACAGAATAAAAAAACTGAATTATATGTTTTTCCTGTACCTGGTAGATTATATAATATGGTATTTAAAGGAAAGTTGAAATCTTTTTATATGAATAGAATTCTCCTCTTTTTCATCGACCATACTATTTATTTTTCACTATTTAATTTTTCTAATGTTTCAAGAATTTTATTAAGTTCTTTTTCATAAGCTATTTTTAACTCTTCTTTACTTTCGTTTATTCTACTCCAATTTTTTTCATAAGTTATGTATTTTGCGTAAGCTAAATAATATTCAAATAAATTTTTAAAGTCATTATAAATTTCATCTTGAAAGTCAATGTCATTAAATTTTTCTTGATTAACTATATAAGCTTTTATATACCTTGGAAGTTCCATAATTAATCTCATTTTATAAGTTGGAAGTCCTTCAACACCTAACTTATTAAAAATCATTAATATTTTTCTAATGGTAATTTTTTTATCCCAATCAATATTTGTTTCTTTTTTTACACTTTTTCCAAATGCCAAAAATAAGATATTTAATATTTTGTCCATTTTGTTTTTCCTGAGTAAGAATAAAACATAGGATAAATACCATTAGCTGGTTCTTCAGCTAATTTTTCTTGACCAAAAAAACATAGCCAAGGAACTGAATCTTTGCTTTCAAACTTCCAATAAATATCTTCTTTATAATAGTCTTGAAATAAATCTCTCAATGGATGAATACTAATTTCTATATGTTTTTGTGTCTTATTACGAGTTATAATCCCTAATGTTCTAATAATTAATTCTTTAAAATGTTGATTTATATTGTTATCTAATATTTCTGTCATGATATTCTCCTTATTTAATTTAAGATTTTTATAAGAGTAGCAAAAGAAATTTTTTGCTACTCTTAATTTTTATTTGTTTTTCCCTGAATTTTTGCTGCAGCACTTGTTGCTCTCGAAGAGAAACTGTCTTTTGGAACTATACCTCCATTATTTTTTAGCTGTTGCTGATTGTATTCTTGCAGCAGCTTCTGGTGTCATTTTTGTTTTCATATTTATCACCTCCTTTATTTTATTAGATTTATATTAAAATTTTCTTCTAAATATTTTTAGAAACTTATTTACTAATTTTTCATTAGTAAAAATTCTTTTTAATTATAATTTCTATCATTAGATTAGGGTTAGGAAAAAAATTTCTAAAATTATATTAAATATTTCAGCTATAGTTCTAATTTCACCCTTAAAAGCTTTTCTTATATTCTTCTATTATTTTATTATTTAATTTTCCTTTCCAACTTTCTTCTAATTGTTTTAAAAAAATCTTGTAGAATCTCTTAGTTCTTGTTTTTATATTTTTTTCTTTTTTTCAATATTTAATAAATTATATGAATCTATTGATAGATATAAGTAATAGTTGTATTCATAATAATTTTTTTAAGTCAATTGTACTTTCTACATCTTTAATAATTTTTTTATGTTTATCTAAGCTATAATCATTTTTTTAAAAATATTATACTCTTCATTAAATGCATATATTTTTTTCATTATTAAGTTTTGTTCGTTTAATACTGTTAATAAAAAATTTTCTCAAAATCCATTTTTGAATTCTCAATATTTTTTTCTAAGTTTTTTTGATTAATTTAGAAATATTTATATAGTAATTTAAAAGGGATTCTTTTTCTTCTTCTTTTTATATTTTTGTGACTCATCTATTAGAAATTTAAAAAGTTTTTTTCTTTTTCTTCGTCGCTAATTTTATTTGAAGAAGCTAAATAGATTATTTCAAAATAAAATTTTATAAATTCTTTAACTGTCTCTTTATTATTATGATAAATTTTCCAAATAATTGTTTTTAAATAAAGAATTTGAAAAAAATTCTTCCTCCTTTTGAGATAAATATTCACAATTATTTTTAGCGTCATATAAAAGATTCTATACTTATCACATTTTTCTTTTTATCCAATTTTTAATTGTTTTTGGGTCATTATCTAAAAATATATCATCAAATTTTTCTTTGTTATTTCTATAAAAAAACTTTCAAACGAACCATTTAATTTCAATGAACTAAAAATTTAATTCAAAAATCTAAAGGTGATATTATATCTTCCCATTTATCAGGAAAGTTATCAATTTTAGAAATATAGCTATCAAATAAAGGGAATGCTAATATAAATTTTTAAATCTTTATTCTGTTGAAAACTATTTAAATTATAAAGATTTTCTATTTTAAAGAAAAATATTTTCCATTTCTTTAATTTTTATAACTTTTATTTTTAGGAACAATTTTATTTAAAAGCATCACAGAAATATTGTAATATTTTTTTCCTTTGGTTTCTCAGATTTTTACATCATCATATCTACCAATATAATCTTTTTAAACTTTTCTGTTTATCCTCTTTATTACTATTTTTCTTGTTTATCTCCTTTAAAAAAATTCTAAATTCAAAAATTTCATCTAAAATAGAAAATAAATTTTGTTTATTATCTTTTACAAATTCCATTTGATATTCTTCCATTTTTTTCCTCCTTAATTTTATTGTTTATTTTAATCTTTAATTGAATAATATCACTAAGTTTTTACTTCTTCAAGAATTATGAGACGTTTTTGGAATAAAAATACCCCCAGCTTTGCTCTGGGGAGTATTTTCTGTGAATAATGGGAGTTCTGTTATTCAGTGATTAAATTTGCTTTTTTGTTTGACATAAAGAATGCAGCTGTACATCCTAAAGACACAACACATCCAATTACTATTGCAATGTGTTCAATAACTTTTATATCTTTATCTCCAAAGAATCTTACAAATCCTTCAGGTGCTGCAAGGATATAAGAAGTTACAACCACTGTCATGAACATTGCTGGTATTAAAGCAATCCAGAAGTTCTTTCCTCTGTTTGCTAAGTATTTAACAGCTGCCCATAGAGCTATTGTAGCAAGAGTTTGGTTTGCCCAACCAAAGTATCTCCAGATAACATTGAATGGGATGAAACATAATGCAATACCTAATACGAATAAAGGAATTGCAACAACAAATCTATTTACGATAGGCCCTTGTTTATATTTTAAAGAGTCAGCAATAGTAAGTCTTGCACTTCTAAATGCAGTATCTCCAGAAGTTATAGGACAAGCAACAACTCCAAGTAATGCTAGTGCTCCTCCAACTTTTCCTAAAATTCCAACTGATATTTTATTAACTACAACTGCAGCTGTTCCTGCTTCAGCAAGTTGAGGTATTCCACCAAAGAATGACATTGCTGCTGCAGCCCAAATAAGAGCTATAATTCCTTCTGATATCATTGCACCATAGAAAACTTTTCTTCCATCTTTTTCTGTTCTTAAACATCTAGCCATCATAGGAGATTGAGTAGCATGGAAACCACTGATTGCTCCACAAGCTATTGTTATACATAGATAAGGAAAAACTGATCTTCCTGTTGGATTCATATTTACAAAAAGCTATTTCAGGAATATTTGCATTTGTAATAATTAATCCTCCACCAATTCCTATTGCCATTACTAAAAGTGATAATCCAAATATAGGATAAATTTTTCCCAATAATTGCATCAATTGGTAAAAACTGTTGCACAAAGATAATATATTATGATAACTGCCAACCAAACTTCATAGCTTATCCCTGTTATATCTTTTAAGATTTGAGCAGGGCTCATTATAAATACAACTCCAACTAATAGTAAAAGTACAACAGAGAAAACTCTCATTATTTGTTTTGCAGTCAATCCTAGATTTTCTCCAACTATTTCGGAAACAGAAGCTCCATCTCTTCTCAAAGACATCATTCCTAAAAAGGAAATCATGAACTGAACCTGCAAAGATACAACCAAATACTATCCAAATAAATGCAACTGATCCCCATAATGCTCCAGCAACTGCTCCAAATATTGGTCCAGTACCAGCTATATTAAGAAATTGAATAAGAAATGCCTTTTGTCCAACTCATTTCCATATAGTCAACACCATCAGCTAATCTTTCTGCAGGTGTAGCCTTTTGAAGAATCTATACCAAAAAACTCCTTCAACAAATTTACCATAAATTAAGTAACCTAGCACTAAAAGCTATTATCGATCCTATAAAACTATACATAATATATGCCCCTTAATTAAAATTTTTCTTTATTATACACTATTTTTTTGCTTATTTTTTTATATTTTTTGGGAATAAGATGTTATTATTTAAGCTTGAAATGTAATTTTTCACAAGTATTTATTAAGATTTAAAAATTTGTTATACTATAACAAAAAAGAGAGAACTATTATAATTAATTTGATATATTTTAAGACATTAATTTTTTATTTTGTTATAGTCTTTTCTTTTTGAATTTTTAGATTTGGAGTTAATTTATGAATATACAATTTATTTCACACTTAGTAAGTAATATCGGTTGTTCCGCAATAATTGCCTTTTTCTTTATAAAAAAATAGATAAAGGCAAATATAATTATAAAAAAAGTAAAGCAAAAACTAAAAAAAGATATAGTAGCTCTATCTTTTTTTCTTCTCATTACTTTCCATCAGTGGAACTTATATAGGATTAAATTTTAATGGTGCAATTTTAAACACAAGAAATATGGGAGTTGTTGCTGGAGGACTTCTAGGAGGCTTATGTTGCAGCAATCACAGGTCTTATTGCTGGAATACATAGAGCTATTGTTAATCTTGGAAGAGAAACTGCTATTCCTTGTGCTATTGCAACTATAATAGGTGGATTTTTAACCGCTTATGTTTCACGCTTTACTAAAAAAATAAAGACAGAATGTTTTTTTGCTTTTCTTCTAGCCTTTGTTGTTGAAAAATTTAAGTATGGCTTTAATTTTAGTAATACAAAAAGATAAAATTTTAGCACAGAGTATAGTTAAAAAAATTTCTATATTCCTATGGTGTTTATGAACTCTGTTGGAGCGGCTGTTCTTATTTTACTTGTTGAAGACATCATTCAAAAAAAGTGAACTTATAGCAGGTAATCAAGCAAAACTCGCCTTAGAAATAGCAAATAAAACTCTTCCTTATTTTAGAAATACTGAAAAATCTTAGTGAGGTTTGCAAGATAATTGCTAATTCTTTAGGAGCAAGAGCTGCTGTAATAACTGATACAAAAGAAATTATTGCAGGCTTTTCTACAGATAAGTCTGTAATAAACAGAACTAATATTAGAAGTAATAATACTAGGGAAGTTTTGAAAACAGGTGAAGTTATGCTTGTTATAAAAGATGATGAAGATGAAATTATAGAGGATTTCTTTTATATTTCTCCTCATATAAAAGTCTTGTATCATCTTACCTTTAAAAAGAAAAAATGATGTATCAGGAACTTTAAAAAAATATTCTTTGATACTGCAGAAAAAAATAACAGAAAAAAATAGATATTTAATGATAGGTCTATCTCACCTTATTTCAACTCAAATGGAAATTAGTAAGGTAGAAAATTTAATATCTTTACTTAAATATTCTGAGTTAAAGGCTTTACAATCCCAAATAAATCCACATTTTTTTATTTAACGTTTTTAAATACCATGACTTCTCTTATCAGAACTAATCCTGAAAAAAAGCTAGAGAAGTTACTATAGATTTATCAAACTATTTAAGATATAATTTGGATAATAATTTAAAAAGTGTAGAATTGATAAAGGAATTAAATCAAATTGATACCTATATTAAAATAGAAAAAAAGCTAGATTTGGTGAAAAAAACTAAATATAATTTATGATGTTGATGAAAAGCTTATATAATTTTCAAATACCTAGTTTAATCATACAACCTCTTGTTGAAAAATAGTATAAAAACATGGTATTTTAAAGAAAAGAGATAAAGGCTTTGTAAAAAAATTATTGTAAAAAAGAGTTGATAAAGATATAGAAGTTGCAATTGAAGATGACGGAGTTGGAATAGAACAAGCTGTAATAGATAATTTAGATAAAAAAATAGAAGAAAAATATAGGTACTAAAGAATGTTCATCAAAGATTGAAACTTCTTTACGGTGAAGGTCTAAATATAACAAAAATTAGAGCAAGGGACAAGGATAAAAATTTAAAAATACTTGGAGGTGTAAAAATATGATTAGTTGCATTATAGTTGAAGATGAGCTACCTGCAAGGGAAGAGTTAAAATATTTTTATAGATGAAGAAAAAGGAAATTAAACTTATTGCTGAATTTGATAATCCCTTAGATACTTTTAACATTTTTTTAGAAAAAAATTCTGTTGATGCTATTTTTCCTAGATATCAATATGCCTGATATGAATGGAATTAGTTTAGGAAAAAAATAGTTACAAAAATGTATTCTAATACAAAAATTATATTCATTACAGCCTATAAAGATTATGCTGTTGATGCTTTTGAAATAAAAAGCTTATGATTACCTTTTTAAAAGCCTTATTCGGAAAGTAGAATAAGGAATCTTTTTAAAAATCTTTAGTCAATATAAAAAAATGAGACTGTAAATACAGTTAAAAAAATAATAATCTAAAGAAAATCACTATCAATATGGATGAAAGACTTTATGTCATTTCATTAAATGATGTTGATTATATAGAGGCTGATGAAAAAGAAACTTTAATTTTCTCTAATCAGAAAAAAATATATAAGCAAAATTAAAAATTTCAAAATGGGAAGAAATGTTAAAAGGAAACAATTTTTTTATCGTTGTCATCGTTCTTTCATAATAAATTTAGATAAGATAACAGAGATAGAACAATGGTTTAACTCATCTTGGATAATAAAAATTAAAAAAATTATTCTACAGCTATTCCTGTAAGTCGAAATAATATAAAAGAATTAAAAGAATTGTTTTTAGGTTAATTTAATAGCAAAGAAAAAAAGGGGATTATAGATCCCCTTTAAAAAAATTCCTTTTTTTCTTCTTCTTCAAGTTCTTTTTATTCTATCAGCTATTTCTTTTGTTTTTATATTCTTCTTCATGATGAACTTCATCTTTTAAAATTATATCTGCTGGTCTACTTTCTAAACAAATATTAACAAATCTCTTGAAACATTGATCTAGCGAAAAGTACTTTTTGTCATACATCATTTCTGGGTGGAATTGTACACCTAGTATAAACATTCCATCTTCATTAGTTCCTTCAACCGCTTCTATTATTCCATCTGGAGCAGTAGCTACAACTTTAAGTCCATCTGCTAATTTTTTTAATGCTTGATGGTGGAAAGAGTTAACTCTTTCAACTTCTAATTTATCAGCCATTCTAAATAAAGTTGAGCTCTTATCAATTTTTTTATAGAATGTGTTGCTTGATAAGGTGTTCCTATTTGATAATGTTTTATATGTTCTCCTGGAGCATAAGAAATATCTTGATATAAAGTTCCTCCATAAACAACATTAAGTATTTGCATACCACGACATATTGCAAAAAAATAGGTTTCTTTTAAGTCTGTAGCTGCCTTTATTAAAAGCAGTTTCATGTACATCTCTTTCAGGGAAAAATAGCTTCTAATTTTTTTCTAGTGGTTCTTCTCCATAGAAGTGAGGATCTACATCACGTCCACCAGATAAAAACTATACCATCTAACAATTTAACTTGTTCTCTTATTGCAGAAACATCTTTTTAAAAATAGGTAATACTACAGGTATCCCACCTGATTTATAAATAGCATCAACATAAGAGTGAGCAACACAGGAATATTTATCTCCCAAAAAAATAATTCATCTTTTTCTTCAAATATCATACTTGCAGAAATTCCAATAATTGGTTTTTTCATAATACTTCACCTCGACCTATTATAATTATTTTTTTCCTATTCATTTTTAAGAAATTTTCTTTTTCTAAAATTTTTAAATTTCTACTGATAACTTCTCTAGAACTTCCTAATTTTTTTAGCAATCTCTTCATGAGTTAAAGATATCTCATTTTTTTCAGACTGTATAAAAAAATTTGATAGCCTTTCCTTAAGTGGTATTAATAAAATATTCTGTAAAGATAATAAGGATTTTTGATAATTTCTCTCTTGTTAAATCATGTAAAAAATCTTTCCATTATACTATATTTTTTTCTAAAAAGATTTAATATAGTATAAGGTATTAAAAAGAACTTCACTATTTCTTTCAACAACAAAAAGCTATATCTAAAATTGGAGAAATTAGCTTATTATTAAAATCTTCAAAAAAATTCTACTTCATTATCTTTTAAATAGTATAAAGGTAAATCTCTTGCTTCTAAAGATGATAAAAAAATCTTAATCTTCCTGATTTTTAGAAATAAAAGCCCATCTAATTCATGAGAATTAAAAAAAGATAGCCTCTTTCTTTAAAGATAAAAACCCGACTTGAAAAGAATTATTTTTAGCTCTATCATTTTTGATTTAGTTCAAACCAAAAATGGAAAAAAATAACTTTCAAGTTGTTTTTATATCTTCTTTACTAATCATAATCCCACCTCTTTTTATTATATCATAATTTTTAAAAAAATTAGTAAAAAAATATTTTTTTATAACAAATTATATGATAATAATATTTAATTTCGATAAAATTAATTTTATTACTTTTATATATCAAAAAAATATAGTATAATAATAAAAAAAGAAAAAAAGAAAGGGAGTTTTAATGAAAGTTTTTTTATTATAGGTGGAAGTTCCGGTATAGGTCTTTCTCTTGCTAAAAGATATTTGTCCTTGGGCAATGAGGTTGCTATTTGTGGAACAAACGATGAAAAAAATTAAAAAAAGATTGAAGAAGTTAATAAGGGATTAAAATTGTATAAGGTTGATGTTAGAAACAAAAGTGATTTAAAAAGTGCTATTGAAGATTTTTTTCACAAGGAAATTTAGATCTAATCATAAATTCAGCAGGTATATATACTAACAACAGAACTACAAAACTGACAAATGACGAAGCCTTTGCCATGATAGACATAAACTTAACAGGAGTTATCAATACTTTTGAAGCAGTAAGAGATATGATGTTTACAAATAATAAAGGGCATATTGCAATTGTTTCATCCATTGCGGGTCTTATTGACTATCCTAAAAGCCTCTGTTTATGCAAGAACAAAATTAGCAATAATAGGGAGTTTGTGAAACATACCGAGCATTTTTTTAGAGATTACAACATAAATATAACTACTATAGTTCCTGGCTATATAGCTACGGACAAGTTAAAAATCTTTAAGCAAAGAAGACATAACGAAATAAGCCAACTGTTCTTTCTGAGGAGAAATCTACAGATATAATAGTTAAAAGCTATAAATGACAAAAAAAGAAAAGGTAATATATCCTTTAAGTATGAGAATTTTAATTGCAGTAATTACAAAATTACCTAAGAAGCTTTTTAACCTATCTTATGATAAAACAAGCTACTTGGGGAGAAAAAAAGATATAAGGAAGTAAAAAGAAAGGAGAATTTTTAATTTTTATGATGCACATATTTGATATACTTGACAAGTTTTTAAAAAAATTAAATTCACAGGAGAATTAACTGTTGAGATTGTTTGTTTTAGACTAATATTAGCAATACTTTTTGGAGGTATTGTTGGTTATGAAAGAGAAAAAAATAACCGTCCTGCTGGTTTTAGAACTCATATTTTAGTTTGCTTTGGAGCAGCTATAGTATCTATGGTACAAGACCAATTGAGATTAAATATCTTAGATTTAGCTAGTACTGAAGGTTCTGCAGTAGCTTCTGTTATAAAGACAGACTTAGGAAGACTTGGAGCTCAAGTAATAAGTGGGGTTGGTTTCCTAGGTGCTGGAAGTATAATGAAAGAAAAAGGTGAAACAGTTGGAGGTTTAACTACAGCTGCTGGAATATGGGCTACTGCTTGTGTTGGTTTAGGTATAGGTTGGGGATTCTATAATATAGCTGCTGTTGCAGTTGTATTTATGATTATCATTATGGTAACTCTTAAAAACTTGAATCAAAATTGGTTAAAAAGACTAGACTTTTTAAAAATTTGAAGTAAAGTTTTTTTGATTCAGAAGATTTTGCAAATGGACTTATAGAAGCCTATGAAGTGTTTAGACAAAGATCTATAAAAAAATAACTGAAATAGATAAATATCAAGACGATGCTTTAGTTACTTTTACTGTTAGTATGAGAGGTAGAAATAATATTTCAGATGTGGTTGTTTCACTTTCATCTATACAAAATGTTGAATATGTAAGGGATGTATAATGCGTGTTATAGGGATAGACCCTGGAACTGCAATAGTTGGATATGGAATTATAGATTATAATAAAAAAATAAATATTCAATAGTTGACTACGGGGTAATATTAACTTCAAAAGATTTAAGTAATGAAGAAAGATTAGAAATTGTATACAATGAATTAAATAAGATTTTAAAAAAATATAAGCCAGAGTTTATGGCAATAGAAGACTTATTTTATTTTAAAAATAATAAAACTGTAATTTCTGTTGCTCAAGCTAGAGGAGTTATTTTACTTGCAGGTAAACAAAATAATATCCCTATGTCAAGTTATACTCCACTACAAGTAAAAATTGATATTACAGGCTATGGAAAGGCAGAGAAAAAAACAAGTTCAACTTATGGTACAGAAATTTTTAGGACTTTCTGAAATACCTAAACCTGATGATGCTGCCGATGCTTTTAGCAATATGTATTACTCATATCAATTCTTTAAGTTCTAATATAAGTTTTACAGGAACAAGTAATCTAAAAAAATAACTCTTTCTTCTGATACAAATAAGATATCTCTTGAAGAATATAAAAATTATTAAAAAATAAGGAAGTTTTATGAAGGATATAAAAAAATTTTAGTTTTTAGATGTTGATGGAAGTTTAACTGATGGAAAGATTTATGTAGATGATAAAGATAATTCTTTTAAAAGCTTTTTAATGTAAAGGACGGTTTTGCTCTTGTGAATTGGCTAAAAACTTGGTGGAGAAGTTGCTATACTAACAGGGAAAAAAATCTAACATAGTTGAAAGAAGAGCAAAAGAGTTAGGAATAAAAATATGTTATACAAGGTTCAAAAAAATAAAAACTCAAGACTTGAAAAAAATTACTGGATGAATTAGACATAACTTTTGAGAACACAGCCTATATGGGAGATGATTTAAATGATATTGGAGTTATGAAAAAAAGTTGGTACTAACTGCTTGTCCTAAAGATTCTGTTGCAGAAGTTTTAGAAATTTGTGACTTTTATTTCCACTAAAAAAATGGAGGAGACGCTGCTGTAAGAGAATTTTTTTAGAGTTTATTATGAAAAAAATGGTATGTGGCAAGAAGTTTTAAATAAATATTCAAATGAATAATTTATCTATTTAGTAATAGGAGGGTTAAGATGCTAAATTTTGAAAAAAATTAATAATATGATTGATTTAATTGAAAAAAATGAAATTATGCCTGGTCTTAGTTTTAATGAATTTGCTATTGCTTTCTATCAAGAAGTGAAATTAGTTCCTCTTTCAAGATATTTAAAGACAAATAATAGAGCCAAGAGAATGCCTAAAATTATGACTATGAAAAAAGGCTGGAGAATTATTACTTTTTACTAAAACAGATGATGAAACTTTAAGTTTTCTAAAAAGAAAAAGGTTATAATGAAATCCCTGAACTTGACTATAAAAACTATGATGTTACTAAGAAGATTAGATCCTATTGATAACTGGAAGAAAATTTTAGCCTTTCTTCGATGGTGATAAAACTGTTGAAGAAATTAATCTATCTACAAAAACCTATTTTTATTTCCACAAGAAATAAAAAAACTTGAAGAGTTCATTAAAGATGAATTGAGTATAGATGACGAAGAATTTGAAAAAAATTTATGAAATTGAGCTCTCTTGCTATAAAAAAATAAAGAACTTACAAAAGCTATTAGAAAACTAACAAGATAAACATATTTCATAAAAAAACTCCTACTTATAGAAGAGGAATAGTTCACAAAAATAAGTCAAGAATTACTTTTGAAAAATATTAATAAAATTTTTGAAAACTGTGATAATAATCACAGTTTTTATTAGTTAAATGATAATATATATAAGAAATTTTTAATACTTTTGAAGAATAATGTAAATTTTTGAACTATAATTAAAATTTGTTTAAGTTTTTAGAATTGGAGGAAAAAGATATGAAACTTAGATTAAGTGTTGAAGAGTTTGACAAAAGGTCTAGAAGAATTATCAAAAAAATATTTGATACTAGCCCCAAGAACTTTTTGAAAAGAGGGGAACATATTCTGACACAGATGTTGTTAGATATGCAAAGGTAAATAGTTTTTCTGAAATGAACTGGGAAGATAAATCTCATTTTCCCAGCTAAAAGAGGCACTATTACCAGTTAATGAAGTACTATTTTTATTTTACAGAAGATGAATACAAAGTGGCTGCTGAAGATACAAGAGAAAGATTAGTATTCTTAAGAGCTTGTGATATGAATGCTGTAAAAAGAATAGACCAAATATACTTAGGAAATGGAGCTAGTAACGATTTCTTTTACACTAGAACTAGAAAGAAAACTAAGTTTGTTGTTGTAGGTTGTACAAAAAGTTTTAGAAACTGTTTCTGTGTTAGCATGGGAACAAATAAGGCGGATAACTATGATGCTGCTATGAATATAAGAGGAAATGAAATTCAATTAGAACTTAGAGATGACGATTTAAAAAGTTTTTCTTAGGGAAGAGAAGTTGATTTTGATATAGATTATGTAAGCAAAAAAATGATTTTTGAAGTTGAGTTACCAGATAAGGTAGACTTTATGTATATGCAAAATCATAAAATGTGGGACGAGTATGACACTAGATGTATAGCTTGTGGAAGATGTAACTATAGTTGTCCCTACTTGTACTTGTTTCTCAATGCAAGATATCCACTATAAAGAAAAATAAGAATATGGGAGAAAAGAAGAAGAGTTTGGGCTTCTTGCCAAGTAGATGGATATACAAATATAGCTGGAGGACACTCATTTAGAGTAAAACATGGTCAAAGAATGAGATTTAAAACTTTACATAAAATTCATGACTATAGAAAAAGATTTGGAGAAAAATATGTGTGTAGGTTGTGGAAGATGTGATGATATGTGTCCACAATATATCTCAATATCTGAAGCATATGAAAAAAAGTTGCACGTGCTATGAAAGAAAAAAAGATAATGAAGAATTGATATCAGAAGTTTATGAAAAAGTTGTAAAAGCAATGAAAGAAAAAAAGAGAGTAGAATATGTGTAATTGTGATAATCCTTATATCCCTTGTCCAGCTGAAAATTATTGAAATAACAAAACATACAGATATTGAATGGACATTTAGAGTAAAAGCAGATACAAGTATAAACAAAAACCAGGGCAATTTTATGAAATTTCTCTACCTAAGTTTGGAGAAAGCCCTATATCGGTTTCAGGTATAGGATCAAATTTTATAGATTTTACTATAAGAGCTGTTGGAAGAGTTACAAATGAAATTTTTTTGAATATAAAATTGGAGATAAACTATTTCATTAGAGGACCTTATGGAAATGGTTTTGATTTAAAATGAATATGTAGGTAAAGATTTAGTTATTGTTGTTGGAGGAAGTGCTCTAGCACCAGTTAGAGGAATAATACAATTTGTATATAATAATCCTGAAAAAGTAAAAATCTTTTTAAATTAATTGCAGGTTTTAAATCTCCTAAAAGATGTTTTATTTGCAAAAGACCTAGAAGAATGGAGCAAGAAACTTGATGTAGTTTTAACTGTTGATGGAGCAGAAGAAGGTTACAAAGGAAATATTGGTTTAGTTACAAAAATATATTCCTGAATTAAAATTCAATGATTTATCAAATGTTTCAGCAGTTGTTGTTGGACCTCCTATGATGATGAAATTCTCAGTAGCAGAATTTCTAAAATTAAATGTTGCAGAAAAAAATATTTGGGTTTCTTATGAAAGAAATATGCACTGTGGTATAGGGAAAATGTGGACACTGTAAAATGGATGCAACATATATTTGTTTAGATGGATCTGTATTTGATTACGAGTTTGCAAAAGAATTTAGTAGATTAGTAATAGATTGGAGAAAAATATGATTAGAGATTTGAATATTAGAAAAAGTAATGAAAAATGCTTTTAGAATAACTAAAACTAAATACAAAAACTGCACTTAGAGTAAGAGTTCCAGGAGGATTAATAGACCCTGAATGTCTTATGTTAGTTTCAGAAATAGCTTCGAAAATATGGAGATGGACAAGTTCATATAACAACAAGACAAGGTTTTGAAATTCTTGGAATAGATATGGAAGATATGCCAGCAGTAAATGAAATGGCTCAACCTTTAATTGATAAAGTTAAATATAAATCAAGATGAAAAAAAGGAAAAAGGTTATTCTGCTGCAGGAACAAGAAACGTTTCAGCTTGTATAGGAAATAAGGTTTGTCCTAAAGGCTCAATATAACACAACTGCTTTTTGCAAAAAGAATTGAAAAAGTAATATTTCCTAATGATTTACATGTTAAAGTAGCTTTAACAGGTTGTCCTAACGATTGTATAAAAAGCAAGAATGCATGACTTTGGTATTATAGGAACTTGTCTACCTGAATATGAAATGGATAGATGTGTAACTTGTGGTGCTTGCGTAAAGAAATGTAAAAAAAGTTTCAGTTGAAGCTTTAAGAATTGAAAATAATAAAATTGTTAGAGATGAAAAATAAATGTATAGGTTGTGGAGAATGTGTTATAAACTGTCCTATGTCAGCTTGGACTAGAAGCCCTAAAAAAATATTATAAACTTATGATTATGGGTAGAACAGGAAAAACAAAATCCAAGACTTGCAGAAGATTGGTTAAGATGGGTAGATGAAGATAGTATAGTTAAAATTATAGAAAATACATATAAATATGCTAAAGAATTTATATCTAAAGATGCTCCAAATGGTAAGGAACATGTGGGATATATAGTTGATAGAACAGGTTTTAAAGTATTCAGAGAATGGGCTTTAAAAAGATGTTACTCTACCTAAAGAAACTATAGAAAGAGAACCTATATATTGGTCTGGACCTAAATACAATTATTAAAAATAAAAAGTTCTGCTGAAGTTAAATTATTTAGCTTTGGCAGTTTTTTTTACTATGATATAATACTAAAGAGGTGATATAATGCAAAAAGAAAAAAATTTTTAAAAAGAGTATTTAGTTGAAAGAAAAGGGACTTATTCATTAAAAATGGGATGCCTTAGATAAAAAGATTTGGGAATGCAGATTTAATTTCTATGTGGGTTGCTGATATGGAAATAAAAAGCTCCTAAAGAAGTTATTGAAGCACTAAAAGAAAGATGTGAACATGGAGTTTTTTTGGTTATTCTTATGTGAGTGATGAATACTATAATTCAGTTATAAATTGGTTAAAAAGAAAAACATAACTATGAAATAAAAAAAGAGTGGCTAAGATTTACAAATGGAGTTGTAACTGCAATATATTGTTTTTGTAAATATTTTTCACAAAAAGTTGATGATGCAATTTTAATATTAACTCCAGTGTATTATCCATTTCATAATGCAGTAAAAGATAATAATAGAAAATTAATAACTTGTGATTTAAAGAATACAGATGGTTATTTTTACTATTGATTATGATGAAGTTGAAAAAGAAAATAGTTGAAAAACAATGTGAAAATTATTTATACAATGTTCACCTCATAATCCAGCAGGAAGAGTGTGGAAAGAAGAAGAATTAGCTAAAATTTTTAGAAATTTGTAAAAAAACATAATGTTCTAGTTATTTCAGATGAAATACATCAAGATATTATAATGAAAGGATATAAACATATACCTTCAGCAATAGTTGCTAATGGAAAATATGCAGATAATTTAATTACTGTATCAGCAGCCTCTAAGACGTTTAACCTAGCAGGTTTAATACATTCTAATATAATCATTAGTAATGCTGAATTAAGAAAAATATGATGAGGAAATAAAAAATAAATCAAACAGAAATTAGCATTTTAGGAATGTTAGCAACTCAAGTTGCCTATGAAAAAAAGGTAGTGAATGGCTAGAAAATGTTAAAGAGATAATTGAAGATAACTTTAATTACTTAAAAACTGAATTAAATAAGCATATACCTGAAATTACAATAACAAATTTAGAAGGAACATACCTAGTATTTTTAGATTTAAGAAAAATTATACCTATTGATAAAAGTAAAAGAATTTATTCAAGATAAATGTAATTTAGCAATAGACTTTTGGTGAATGGTTTTGGAGCAAGTTTTAAAGGATTTATTCGTATAAATCTAGCAACAGATCCTGAAATAGTTAAAAAAAGCTGTTGAAAAACATTATCACTGAATATAAGAAATTAAAATAAAAATATTATAAAATGAAGAAAACTGTTGTAAATAATAAAAAAGTAAAAAAATAATTCATTACTGAGAAAATTTTTAACGATAAAAATCAAGAGTTGCTGTAATTTTGAAAACTTCAACAAGTTGGCTTCAGACACTCCGACAATTACAGCTCACTTGTTTGATTTTTTTATCTAAAAATTTTCATTCGTAATCACTATTTTTACTTTCAATAAAATTATTTACAACAGTATTTTATTTGAATTCTTTTTAACTTCTGCTATCCAATTTTTCAATTCTTTTTGGAGTTAGGTTAGCTTGATTTTCTTCATCAAGAGCTAGTCCTATAAATTTACCATCTTCTATGATACTTGTTTCTTCATAGTGGTAACCATCAGTACTTGTAAATCCAACTACTTTAGCTCCTTTTTTTACAATAACATCATATAGATGTCTTATTCCACCACAGAAAGATTCTCCAAATGCAAATTGATTTCCAAGTCCAACTAATCCAACAACTTTACCTGTAAAATCAATTTCTTCTAATTTCTTTAAATTGTTCATCCAAGCTGCATGAGCTTCACCAACTTGATAAGTAGGTGTAACAAAAATAAGATTTTTCATAATTTTCTATTTCTTTAACTGCACTTTTTAATATTAAAAGTTTTAAAATCATCATGCTTTTAAGAAAAAAATTCAAGTTCATCAACAACACCTACAGTTGTTTTTGTAAGAGTTGCATAAAAAAATTCCAATAGTTTTCATAAAAATTTCCTCCATTATAGTTCACATATATCTTTTTATTACTGCACTTGCTAATAACATACCTGCAACAGGTGGTACAAATGAAATACTTCCAACATTTTTAAATTTTTCTCTTCCACCGTCTAAATTAAGTGGTTTTTCTTGGGACTTCATCTGAATACACAACCTTTAATTTACTAATTCTTCTATTTTTTTAACTCTTTTCTTATAACTTTTGCAAGAGGGACAAACAGAAGTTTTTAATATCAGCTACTTGAAATCTTGAAGGATCTAATTTGTTACCAGTTCCCATACAAGATATTATTGGAGTTTTAGACTTAGTAGCAAATTCTATTAAATCTAATTTAGCTGTTACTAAATCAATGGCATCAACTATATAATCATATTTTTTTATCTTTAAAAGAATAAATCTACATTTTTCTTTTAAAAATTTTTTTCATGATATACAGTTAAATTTATTTCAGGATTAATTGCTAAAATTCTTTCTTTAGCAACTTCAACCTTAGCTCTACCTATAGTAGATTGAGTTGTAATAATTTGTCTATTTAAATTAGTCTTTATCCACTGTATCGAAATCAACTATAGATAAATTACCAATACCTGCTCTAACCAATGACTCAACAGCAGCTCCTCCAACTCCTCCAAGTCCAAAAACAATTACATTAGAGTTTTTAAGTTTCTCTAAATTATCTGAACCAATTAATAGTTCTGTTCTTTGTAAAAACATATGTTCTCCTTAATTATTTACTAACTACTAAATAATAACATAAAAAAATAAAAATGTAAACTACTAAGAAAAAGTAAATTTTAATAAAGTAAATTTTAATAAATTAAAAAGAGGTTTGTTGCAAAATTAAAACTCAATCCTAAAGTAAAAATAAGTGAATTACGAATGGAAATTTTTAGATAAAAATTAAAAGCAAGTGAGCCGAGTAAATGTCGACATGTTTGAGCTAACTTGTTAGCGAGTTAGTCGAATTTACAGCGAAACGTTAATTTTTATCGTTAAGAAATACTCAGTAATGAACTATTTTTACTTTTGTGAATTTGTAACAACCTCAATTAATTTTAATAATTATATGCATTAGATAGATATTTTTCACCTGAGTCAGTAGAAAGTACAACTATTCTTAGTCCTTTATTTGCATTTTCTTTTGAGTAGTCAAGAGCAGCTTTAAATGTAGCTCCACTTGAAATTCCTGCAAGGATACCTTCTTTAAAAACTTAACTTTCTCATCATTTTAAAAGCATCTTCATCATCACAAACTAATATACCATCTGCTAAAGTTCCATCATATACAACAGGTATTCCACCTATACTCATTCCCATTCCTTGTATTTTTATGAGATTCTATATAACCTTTTTGAAAGTAAAGGCGATGAAGCAGGTTCAACAGGAAAGTTTTAATATTAGGTAATTTTTCTTTCAATTTTTAGCAGTTCCTGAGAAAACTTCCACCAGTACCTGTTCCACAAATATATACATCAACTTTATTATCCATATCTCTTAAAATTTCCTCAGCTGTATTTTCATAGTGAGCCTTTTGGGTTATTTGGATTAGTAAATTGATTTGGAATAAAAGTATTTCTTTTTCTTCTTTTTAGTTCTTCTAATTTATCTAAACAAGCCTTTCATTCCTAAAGAACCATCAGTTAAAAATAACTTCAGTTCCATAAGCTCTCATAAGTTGGATTCTTTCAACACTCATAGTATTAGGCATAACAATTTTCAATTTATAATTTTTAATAGCACATATCATAGCAAGTCCTATACCAGTATTACCGCTTGTAGCTTCTATGATAACTGTATCTTTGTCTATTAAACCTTCTTTCTCAGCAGCTTCAATCATTTTTAAAGGCAATTCTGTCTTTTTGTACTTCTTCCAGGATTTGACCCTCTAATTTTATATAAATTTCATTTCCAAAAAGTATCAATATTATTAATTTTAACTAAAGGCGTGTTCCCAATTAAATCAATTACAGAATTTGCTAACATAAAAATCCTCCTATCAAACTTTATTTTTCAACTTATTGTATAACTAAAAAGAAAAATTAAAGAACTCATTAAAAATATGAAGTTCACTTTTTATTTAAAAAGATTGATTTTAAATTACTTTTAGATAAAAATAAGTTCATTGAAGTAGAACTAAAAGCTTTATAAAATTTCTTTTAAATTTTGATATTTTCCATTGTGGACATTGAAAAATTTTTAAAATTTCTACCTTTGGTATTTAAAAATTATCTAAATCTTTAATGAAATTGTAATTCATTTTTCAGATAAAGAATGAATATCAGTTATCAATTTAATTTCTTTTTCTTTTTATGATGTAAAAAAATATTCAAAAATTTCTCCATTAGCCCAAGCATCCTCATTATACCAAGACATAAGTTTTAAGAATTCATCTAAACTCATTCCTTTTGCCTCAATTGAAATTTGTTTTAAAAAGATATTCGATTCTTTTCTAACTCACCTTCAAATACAGGAGCAAAACCATATTCATCTTTTTCTAAAAGATAACTATAGAATTTACCTAAAAATTTTTTTCTATTTTCTTCTAGATCACCAATAATATGATGAAAATAATCAGTTAAAAATTTTTATATAAAGTGTAGACATAAAAATACCTCCTTAAATCATATCAAATTTAAATGTAATGCTTTTTATATTATACATCATATCAGATAAAATATCTATTTAATAATTAATTTTAGTTAAAGTTTATAAAGAAAATAAAAGATTTTTAATTTTTTTGTGATTTATGATACAATAATAAAAGATTATAATGAATATAGTAATGAATGATTGAGGTAAAAAATGAAATTAGTAATAATGGTAATAATATCAGCTGCTATAGGTTGGATAACAAACTGGGTAGCTATAAAAATGCTTTTTAGACCACACAACGAAATAAATTTAGGTTTATTTAAAAATACAGGGATTAATTCCTAAAAGAAGAGCTGAAATAGGAACTGGTATTGCAGATGTAATTCAAAAATGAATTAATTTCTATAAAGGATGTAATTGCAAATATAGACAGGGAAGAATTTTCTAAAAGACTTAATGATTTAATTGATGATGTATTAGAAAAAAACTTAAAAACTAAAGTAAAAAGAAAAATTTCCAGTTATGCAAATGTTCTTTTTCAGATAAGATGGCTAAAGATGTAAGTAATACTATAAAAGGTATAGTAATGGAAAAATCAAGAGAAGATATTTGAAATATTCTCAAATTATGCTGAAGAAAAATATAAATTTTTCTACAATAATTACAGATAAAATTTCTAATTTTTCTCTGGATAAGTTAGAAGAAATTATAAATGGTTTAGCCAAAAAGAATTAAAACATATTGAAGTTATAGGAGCTATATTAGGAGCTTTTATAGGATTAGTACAATATTTTATTACTTTTATTTGTAAAGTAAGAGTGGATTGTGGATAGAATTATAAGTGAACTTGAAATGCCCAATGAAATTGAAATTCAAAAAATCATTGAGACCAAAAAAGTTTTGATGAATATATAGGACAAGAAAACTTAAAAAGAAAAAAATGAGTATTTCAATAAAGGCTAGCTCAAAAAGAAATATGACAGTTGACCATATTTTACTTTTATAGGTATCCAGGTTTAGGTAAAAACAACTTTAGCTGGAGTTATTGCTAATGAAATGCAAGCGAAACTTAAAAAAATAACATCAGGACCTATATTAGAAAAAGCAGGAGATCTAGCAGCAATTTTGACATCTTTAGAAGAAAAATGATATCTTATTTATAGATGAAATTCATAGATTAAATAACACTGTAGAAGAAATTTTATATCCTGCTATGGAAGATGGAGAACTTGATATAATTATAGGAAAAAGGGTCCCATCTGCAAAGTCAATAAGAATAGAATTACCACCTTTCACATTGATAGGTGCTACAACAAGAGCAGGTCTTTTTGAGTGCTCCGCTTAGAGACAGATTTGGTGTTAGTCATAAGATGGAATATTATAATATAGATGAGATAAAAGCTATTATTATAAGAGGAGCAAAAAATTTTTAGGAGTAAAAATTAGTGAAGAAGGTGCTATAGAAATTTCAAAGAGAAGTAGAGGAACACCAAGAATAGCTAATAGACTTTTTAAAAAGAGTTAGAGATTATTGTGAAATAAAAGGAAACGGAACAATAGATGTGCTGAGTGCTAAAAATGCCTTAGATATGTTAGGTGTTGATAGCAGTGGTTTTAGATGAATTAGACAGAAATATTATTAACTCCATAATTGAAAAACTATGATGGAGATCCAGTTGGTATAGAAACTTTATCTCTTTTATTAGGAGAAGACAGAAGAACCTTAGAGGAAGTTTATGAACCTTATTTAGTAAAAATTGGATTTTTAAAAAGAACTAATAGAGGTAGAGTAGTAACTCCTAAGGTCTACCAACATTTTTAAGAAAGATGAGGTAAAAGATGAAGATAAACACGAAGGTTAGATATGGATTAAAAGCCTTAGCATATATAGCTGAAAAATTCAAATGATAAAAATTAGTTAGAATAAAAGAAATTTCTGAAGATCAAGATATATCAATTCAATATCTTGAACAAATTCTTTTAAATTAAAAATGAAAATATAATTGAAGGTAAAAGAGATCCCTACTGGTGGGTATAAATTAACATTAAAACCTAATCAAATAAATTTATATACTATATATAAAATTTTAGATGATGAAGAAAGAGTTATAGATTGTAATGAAAATGCTGAAGGAAAAAGCACATAATTGTAATGAAGAAGCTTGTGGAGAAACTTGTATCTGGAGTAGACTTGATAATGCTATGACTAAAAATCTTATCTGAAACATCTTTAGAAGATTTTATTAAAAATGGTAAAAATATAGGAGAAAAAAATTGTTAAGTGTTCTTGTTACAGAAGTTTATGATGAATATATTTTAGTAATTGATACAAAATGATATAAATCATATTAAAAATGTTTTTAGAAAAGAAAAAGGAGATATAGTTAGAGCTGTTGATGGTTCTAATGAATATCTTTGTGAAATTGAAGAAATTAATGATAAAGAAATTAAAGCTAAAAATAATAGAAAAAGCAGATAAATTTTTCTTTAGATATAGAGCTAGATGCAGGTATTTCTATACTTAAAAGGAGATAAGATGGATCTGACTATACAAAAATTAACTGAATTAGGAATAAACAAAAATCATTCCAATTGCAGTCAAAAAGATGTGTAGTCAAATTAGATAAGAAAAAGACAGATGGGACACAATAGCAAAAGAAGCATTAAAAACAATGCCAAGGAGTTGTTCCTACTGTGGTTGACGAAATAAAAAGATTGACAAGTTAAATTTAAAAAGATTATGATTTAGTGTTAGTTCCTTATGAAAATGAAGAAGAAAGTATTTTTTAAAAAGATATTTTAAGAAATTTAAAAGTTAAGCCTTCAAAAATCTTTATATGTAATAGGAGCTGAAGGTGGTTTTGAAAAAAGAAGAAATTGATTTTTGAAAAGTCAAGGAGCTAAAATTATAAGTTTGGGAAAAAGAATATTAGAGGGCAGAAACAGCAGCAATAGTTACAGGAGGAGTAATAATAAATGAGTTTTTCTAAAAAGTTGCTTTTTCATACCTTAGGTTGCAAGGTTAATCAATATGAAACAGAAAGTATAAAGAATCAGCTTATTAAGAGAGGATATGAGGAAGTTCCTTTTTGAAGATAAATCTGATATATATATTATAAATTCATGTACTGTTACAAGTATAGCAGACAGAAAAACTAGAAATATGCTAAGGAGAGCAAAGAAAAATAAATCCTGAAGCAAAGGTAATAGTTACAGGTTGTTATGCACAAACAAACAGTAGAGAAATATTAGAAATAGAAGATGTAGATTTTGTTATAGATAATAAGAATAAAAAGTAATATAGTGAATTTTTGTTGGAGCTATCGAAGATATAAGTTTTGAAAGAGAAAAAAATGGAAATATCTTCCAAGAAAAAGAGTACCAAGAATATGAGTTTGCTACTCTTAGAGAAATGACAAGAGCTTATGTAAAAAAATACAAGATGGATGTAATCATTTCTGCTCATATTGTAAGATACCTTTTGCCAGAGGTAAAAAGTAGATCAAGAAAAGAAAAGAAAATATTTTAAAAGAAATAGAAAAAAATTAGTAGAAGATGGTTTTTAAAGAAGTGATATTAATAGGTATAGATTTAAGTGCCTATGGAGAAGATTTTTGAAGAAAAAGATAGCTTTGAGTCTTTACTTGAAGATATATTAAAAATAAAAAGATTTAAAAAAAGAGTTAGAATAGGTTCAGTTTATCCTGATAAAATAACTGATAAATTTATAGATTTATTTAAGAATAAAAAACTTGATGCCGCATCTTCACATATCTTTACAGTCTTGTGATGACACAGTTTTAAAAGAATATGAGAAGAAATTATGGAAGTGCTTTCTTATAAGAGAAAGTTTATTAAAAGTTAAAAATCTAAAGTAAAAAATATGGAATTTACAGCAGACGTAATAGTAGGTTTTCCTAAAGAAGATGACTCAATGTTCCAAAATACTCGTAATGTCATAAAGGAGATTGAATTCTCAGGTTTACATATTTTCCAATATTCCGATAGAGAAGGGACTATTGCAAGTAATATGGATGGTAAAGGTAGATGCTAAAACTAAAAAGCAAAGAGCAGATAGCCTAGATCAATTGAAACAAGAAATGATATTAGAGAGTAGAGAAAAGTATTTAGGAAAAGTTTTTAGAAGTTTTAGTTGAAGAGGAAAAAGGAAGGTGAGTATTTCGGATATTCTCAAAAATTATTTGAGAGTTAAATTTAAATCAGAAGAAAAAGAATCTTATAAATCAATTAATAAATACAAAAAAATAAAAATCGATAGAAGATGATATCTTAATCGGTGAAAAGGAGAATTTTTATGGCAACTAAGAAAAAGAAAAAGAGGGCGTGCTCTGTACTTGTACTAGTATTAACAGTAATTTTATTGGTTCTTTTATTTCTTAACTTTTTAGAGGAAAACAATATAAAATTATCAAAAAGACGAAAAAGTATTGATTATAGGTAAACAAAAATTTATTTGCTATATATGAAGATAGACTAGCAGTAAAAATTCCTTATGAACTTTATATTGATAGTGAAGAAACAGTTGAAGATTTAGTTAGCACTAGAAATTATGAACAAGTATTAGAAAAAAATAAATTCTATTGTTCCTGAAAAAACTTACAAGATATATAGTTATAAAAAGTGGAGAAATAAAACTAGATGTAGAAAATCAAAGAAATATTCCTGAAACTAATATAGGTGATAAAAAGATTTATACTAACATCGAGTGTATATGCTATGTTTAAAGATTTATATCATGAGAAAAATTCTGTTGATGAACAAAATGAAAATATTTTAGTTGATGTATTGAATGCTAATGGAGTAGGTGGATATGCAAGAAAAGACAGGAGAGCTTATAAAAAACAAGTTTAGGTATGAAGTATAATGCTGCTAACTATGAAACTACTCAAGATCAAAGTTATGTTATTTTTAAATGACATATCTAAAGAAAAAGCAGCTGAAATATTAGATAAATTACCTGAAAAATATTTTTAAAAATTAAGACTAAATCAACAATACCAACTTTAGCAAATATAGTTGTGATAATTGGAAGTGAAAAATATTAATTTTAAAAATAGATATTTATGGTGCTGACTCTGTTTTTAAAAGATGCAACTGATAAAGTTAAAAATTGGGTTATACTGATATAAATACTTCTGCTGCAAAAGAAGGAACAGAACAATCAGTTATAGAATACAATAAAGAAGATTATTTTATAGCATTAAGAATAGCAAAAGAATTAGGAATTACGGACATGATTGAAAATAATGAATTTGGTTAATAGAATTGGCGTAACTATAAAGTAGAAGATGCAAAATGACTATAGTGATATCTTTTAATTTTAATTTTTTTATAGGGAATAGTCTCCCATTGAATGGAATTTTAATGGGAGTAGTTCTCCATTCATATCCTTTATAATCGGAAAAAGAAGAAGTCCATTTTTTTATATTTTTAGCTTGATTTTATATTCTTTACAGACAGACAAATATTCATATAATTTTTTTGATTCTAGTTTTATTCAGTATAGTGAATTTTTTTCTTTTCATTATGTGAATACAATAAGAAAAAGTATTTTATATTTATTGCCTTTAGATGTGGCATTTTATATGTTAGTAGTTTTTAGAAGTATTATTAATAATGAAATTGATATAGTGTATTTAATAATTAATGTAGTAAGTTTTTCATTTTAAATTATTTTTATAGCAGTAGAAAGAACAAAAAGGAAAGTAGATGAAGCTTAATAAGTATAGAGATAATGATGTAGTATTGGGGGATAAGAGAAACACTAGGGAAATATGGTTTAAAGTTATAGTTTTCCTATGTTTTTGTGCTTTTTAAGACTTTTATACCTTCAAGTTTTACAAGGAAATGAATTTTCTTATTTAGCAGAAAGAAATCAATATAAATTAATCAAAATAGATTCACCTAGAGGGAAAAATACTTTGACTCTAAAGGAAAATTAGTAGTAACAAACGGAACAGGTTACAGACTTATATATTCTTTAGGAAGAGAAGAGAATGAAGAATATATAAAAAGAAATAGCAAAAACTTACAGATAAAACAGAAGAAGTTGTAAGAAAAAAAGAGTTAAATATGGAGAAATTTTCCCATATACAAAAGACAATGTTTTATTTGAAGATTTAGAAGAAGAAAAAGCACATAAATTAATGGAAATAATAAATAATTATCCCTACTTAGAAGTACAGGTGTATTCAAAAAGAAAATATTTGTATGATACAGTAGCTTCCCACACAATAGGTTATGTAAAGAAAATCTCAGAAAAAGAGTATGAAAAACTTAAAAGAAGCAGGGATATACTCCAAGAGATATGATAGGTAAATTAGGTATAGAAAAAGACTTATGATGACCTTTTTAAGAGGAAGAAATGGATTTAAATATATAGAAGTAAATGCTTTAAATAAAATTGAAAGAGAAGTAGAAAAAGTAAAAAGTCCAATTGTTGGTAAGAATTTATATATGGGTATAAATATGGAATTACAACAATATATGGAAGAAGAATTTGAAAAAAAGATGGTAGAAGTGGATCTTTTGTTGCATTTAAATCCAAAGACAGGAGAAATTATAACTATAGTAAGTTATCCCAACATATTCGTTAAATACTTTTTAGTTCACAAATTTCACCTGAAGAATGGAATAAAAATATCAAATGATCCTAGAAAAATCTTAACCAATAAGACAATTGCTGGTGAATACCCACCAGGTTCTACATTTAAAAATGATATCAGCTATGGCATTTTTAAAAAGTGGTATAGATCCAAAAGCTAAATATACAATGACTATAACGGATATTATCAAGTAGGTAATTGGAAATGGAGAGCTTGAAAAGAGGTGGTCATGGACCAACAGATATGAAAAATCTCTTGTTGAATCAGCAAATACATATTACTATAAGTTTTTCCGATCAGATTGGATACGCTCCTATAGTAAAAGTTGCCAGAGATTTTAGCTTAGGGCAAAAATCAGGTATAGATGTTCCAGGAGAAAAACAGGAATTATTCCAGATCCTGATTGGAAAAAGAAAAACTAAAACAGTTTGGTTTAGAGGAGATACTATACTCTTTCAATAGGACAAGGTTTCACACTTGTAACACCAATCCAACTAGCAAAAAGCTTATACTTTTTAGCTAATAAGGGTTGGGCGTATGAACCACATGTAGTTTCAAGAATAGAAGATGTACAAACTGGAAAAATAGAAACGGTTGTTACACAAAAACTGTTTTTAACTGATTATCCAGCTTCATTCTACGAAACTATAAATGATGCTTTTGATTGCAACAGTCGATCAAAATAATGGTACAACAAAAAAATAATGAAAAAATCCATATGTTAAAGTTGCAGCAAAAAGTGGTTCGGCACAAATCCACATTCTAAATTGACACATGCTTGGGTAGCTGGGTATTTTTCCAGCTGATACAGAACCTGAAAGTTGTTTTTGTCTGTCTACTAGAAGGAGCAGGTGGAGGAGGAGTAATGCGAGGAATGGCTAAAAAGATTTTTAGATAAATACCTAGAAGTTGAAAAAAGGTATAGAAGTTGTTAAAAAGACTCTCAAACAGAAACTAAAACAAGTTAATACTTCTACTACTCAAAGGAATGTAAATAATAATAATTCTGAACAAGGAAGAGGAGAAGAAACAGTAAATGAAGAAAGAGAAACCGAAACAACAAGTACAACAAGTACAAGTGAAGGAGAAGAAAACTAGTATTAAAGAAAGACTTAAAAGTATTAAAGACGATGTTTTAAGTTTAAAAACAAAAACAAAGGTTAAAGATGAAAAATAAAAATGAAAAGCCTAAGAAAAAGAAAGAGCTTAAAACAGTTAAAGTAACTGAAGTGACTCAAGTAATTGAATCAAAAGTTAAGAAAAGTAAAAAAATCAAAAATGATTTAGAAAAATGTATGTAATACCTCTAGGGGGATTAGAAGAAGTTGGGAAGAATTGTACCATAGTTCAATATAAAGATGAAATAATAATAATTGACGCAGGAGCAATATTCCCAGATGAAAATTTACCAGGTATTGATTTAGTAATACCTGACTATTCATTTTTTAGAAAAATAATAAATCTAAAGTTAAAGGTTTATTCGTAACACACGGACATGAGGACCACATAGGTGGAATACCTTATTTGTATGAAAAAAATAGAAAAAGATACAGTTATCTATGGCTGGAAAACTAACAAATGCTCTAATAAAAATCTAAATTTGAAAAATTTTGGAGTAAAGAAAAATCTACCAAAGATGGTTGAAGTAGGATCAAGAAGTAAAAATAAGTGTAGGAAAAGTATTTTACAGTTGAATTTGTAGAAAGTTACACACTCAATAGCTGACTCTATTCTTTATCAATAAAAACACCTGCAGGACATGTGTTTGTTACAGGAGATTTCAAAATAGATTTAACTCCTGTTGATAATGAAAAAGTAGATTTTGTAAGACTATCTGAGTTAGGAGAAGAAGGTGTTGACTTGATGCTCAGACTCAACAAACTCTGAAGTAGAAGGTTTTACCCTCTGAAAGAAGTGTGAGGGATGCTTTTTAGACAGGAGTTTCAAAAAGCTACTGGAAGAATAGTTGTGGCAGTCTTTGCTTCACATGTTCATAGAATACAACAAATAATAGATACAGCTGCTCAATTTGGAAGAAAAATTGCTATTGATGGAAGAAGTCTATTAAAAGGTTTTTGAAATAGCTCCAAGTGTAGGAAGATTAAATATACCTAAAAACATACTTATACCTATATCAGCAGTAGACAATTTCAAGATGATGAGTTGTTATTCTATGTACTGGTACACAAGGAGAACCTTTGGCAGCACTTTCAAGAATAGCTAAAATATGCACAAGCATATAGTATTAAGAGAAGGAGACACAGTTATAATTTCATCTACTCCAATACCAGAAATGAAAAAGGCTGTTTCAACTAATATATAATATCTTAAGATATGATGTAGATTTAGTTTTTAAAAAGTTAGCAGGAATCCATGTTTCAGGACATGGAAGTAAAGAAGAACAAAAATTGATGTTAAATTTAATAAACCCAAAGAACTTTATGCCTGTTCATGGTGAATATAGAATGCTTAAAGCACATATGAAATCTGCTATAGAAACAGGAGTACCAAAGGATAAAAATACTTATTACTCAAAATGGTGATAAAGTAGAAGTTACAAAAGAATATGCAAAAATAAATGGAAAAAGTAAATTCTGGAGAAATTTTTAGTAGATGGTTTAGGTGTAGGAGATATTGGAAGTAAAGTTATCAAAGACAGACAACAATTATCTGAAGATGGAATAGTAATAGTTGCTTTATTCAATAGATAAAGCAAACAGGAAAAAGATTCTTTCATGGGACTGAGATGTCTACAAAAAGGTTTTCGTTTTACTACAAAGATTCAGAAGATACTATGAAAAGAAGCACAAGACTTATTATTGAAGAAAAATAAGAAAAGAAGAAACTTATTTAGGGAAGAGATTGGCAAGATTTAAAAGGAGATGTAAGAGATTTACTTTCAAGATTTTTCTATGAAAAACTAAAAAGAAATCCAATCATTGTTCCTATGTTGTTAGAAGTTGAAAGTTAGGAGAGGAAATGAACAGTAAAAAGAGCTTTTTAAAGAAAAAGCACATAATTTAGAAGCTATTGTTAGAATAGGAAAAGATGGTTTAAATCAAAATATTATTCAAAAGTATCCTTGATGCTATAGAATCAAGAGAACTTATAAAGGTTAAAAATTTTACAAAACTGTGAAGAAGAAAAACTGTAATTTATTCAAAATTAATGGATAATAAAGAGTTTGAGGTTGTAGGAATGATAGGTAGAACTATAATTATATTTAAAGAAAATAAGGAACATCCGACAATATCATTGGAATGGAAAAATATTTAAGTTTGGAGATACTATGAGTATGGAACTTACAGAAAAATGTAAAGAGATTAGAAAAGCAATTAATTGAAGTTGTGAAGTAAAAATGGAGGACATTTAGGTCCAAATTTAGGAGTTGTAGAGCTTACAGTTTGCCTAAATGAAGTTTTTAATTTTAAAGAAGATATAGTACTTTTTGATGTAGGTCATCAGTCTATGTTTATAAAATCTTGACTGATAGAGACGATAAATTCCATACTATAAGAACAAGAGGAGGTTTATCACCTTTTCTTGAGATCCAAGTGAAAGTACATATGATCATTTTATATCAGGACATGCAGGAACAGCTTTAGCCGCAGGAGTTGGTTTTGCTACTGCGAATCCTGATAAAAAGTTGTAGTTATTGTAGGAGATGCTTCTATTTCAAATGGACATTCTTTAGAGGCACTGAACTATATAGGCTATAAAAAGTTAGACAATATATTAGTTATATGTAAATGATAATGATATGTCTATAGGTGAAAATGTAGGCTTTTATCTCAAAATTTTTAAAGAGAGTAATATCTAGTGGTAAAAGTATCAAAATTTTAGAGAAGATGTAAAAACTTTTATAAATAAAATAAAAGCTAATAGATTAAAAAAATACTTTAGAAAGAATGGAGAGATCTTTGAAAGGCTATGTAACACCTTTCTATGCCTTAGAAAGTTTAGGATTTAGATTTTTCAGTGTTTCTGAAGGAAATAATATAGAAAAGCTTTTACCTATGTTCAAGAAAAGTAAAAAGATTTAAAAGGTCCCTATAATCTTTACTAGTAAAAACAGAAAAGGGAAAAGGTTACTGTTTTGCTGAAGAAAACAAAGAAAAGTTCCATGGTATAGCACCTTTTAATATTGAAACAGGTGAAATACATATAAAAGTTCTGTTTCATACTCAGAAATATTTGGAAATAAAATCTTAGATTTAGCTAGAGAAGATAAAGAAATATATACTTTATCAGCAGCAATGATAAAAAGGAACAGGTCTTGACAAGTTTTTCAAAAGAATTTCCTGAGAGATGTATAGATACAGGAATAGCTGAAGGTTTTGCAGTTACTTTTGCTGCGAGGACTAGCAAGATCACAGAAAAACCATATGTTTGTATCTATTCAACTTTTATTCAAAGAGCTATAAGTCAGCTTATCCATGATATATCTATACAGAATCTCCTGTGAGATTTATTATAGATAGAAGCGGAATAGTTGGAGAAGATGGAAAAACTCACAATGGAATATATGATTTATCATTTTTCTTAACTATACAAAATTTTACTGTTCTTTGCCCAACTACAGCTAAAAGAATTAGAAGAAGCTTTGGAACTATCTCAAAGATTTTAATTCTGAACTTTTTAGTTATAAGAATACCAAGAGATTCAGTATTTAATATTGAAGATGATAAGCCACTAGAAATTGGAAAGATGGAAAGAAATTAAAAAGGAAGTAAAAATTTATTCATAGCAACAGGAACTATGCTAAAATAATATTAGAAATACATGAAGAATTAAAAATAGAGTGTATAGATGCAACCATTGTAAGTGCAGCTCTGTTAAACCTCTTGATGAAAAACTATCTATTAAACTATATAAAGGAATACGATAATATTTTGTTTTGGAAGAAAATTATGTAAAAATTCTTTTGCAACATCTATTCTTGAATTTTTAAATGACAATGGAATAAATAAATTAATTCATAGAATAGCCTTAGATTCAGCTATAATTCCACATGGAAAAAGAGATGAATTGTTGAGCAGAAGAAAGATTAAAGGGAGAAAAGTTTAATAGAAAGAATAGAGGAATTCGTTTATGGGAGATAATAAATCTAAAAAGTTTATTGATTGTCTTTTAAATTTTCAAGATGTCAAAGACCTTGAATTGTGTGATGACCAGGGAGTAAAAAGTATCAACTCATACTTATGATGTATTAAATATTTCTATAAATAAAATAAAAGGAAAAATATGTGGATTATGAGTTTGCTTTCACAGAAAATAGATTTCTTTGCTATAACTGTAGGAATAATAATACATGATATAAGTAAGTCTAGTTTGAGGAGGAATGAAGAAAAATTTTTCACATTCTCAAATGATGATAAAAATCCTGAATACATCAAAGCGGAAGTTTACTCTGTATTAGAATTAATAGAGAAAAGAATCAGGTTATAAAACTGATTGATAGTGTTAAAGAAAATATTGCCCATATAGTGGAATCACACCATGGTAAATGGGGGCAAAGGTACAACCTGAAACAGAAGAAGCAAATTCTAGTCATATAGCAGATATGGAGTCAGCAAAATATCATAGGATAAATCCTATTCAAGCAAATGATATCTTAAAATACTCAGCAAGAGGTCTTGGACTCAGTGAGATTGAGAAGAAAATTAAATTGCTCAGCTAGCAGTTATAAAGGACAGAATAAAGAGAGCAAAAGAATTAAATTTAAGGACTTTTAGTGAACTGTTAGATGTCTACAAAGAAAAAGGGAGAGTTCCAATAGGAGACAAGTTTTTGTGTTAAGATCTGAAGAAACTAAAAACTAAAGAAGTATGTTGATAAAAATGGTTTTATAACTTATTTATGAAAAATCCCTTTAATGGAGTATATGATAGATGACAAAAATTTTTAAAAAGAAAATGAGATTAGATGAATATCTATGGAAAACGAATATTTTGAAGATTTAGAAGTAGCTAAAAAGCAGATTATGGTAGGTAATGTTATAATAAATGAACAAAAAAATGGATAAGCCTGGAATTATGATATCTTTAGATAAAAATAAAAACAGTCAGAATAAAAGAAAAATATTCCCTATGTAAGCAGAGGAGGATTGAAAATTAAAGAAAGCAATAGATGTTTTTGACTTAAATTTTAAAGATAAGATAGTTTTAGATATTGGAGCTTCGACAGGAGGCTTTTACAGATTGTTCTTTGCAAAATGGAGCAAAATTAGTTTATGCTGTAGATGTAGGAACAAATCAACTTGATTGGAAATTGAGAAATCATAATCAAGTAGTGAGTATTGAAAAATAAACATATAAATGATTTGGAAAAAAGTGAAATCAAAGATGAGATAGATATTATAGTAATGGATATTTCATTTATTTCAATAAAAAAAGTTCTATATAAAAATAAAAAGAATTTTTTTATCTGAAAATAGCTATGCTGTCTTTTTAATAAAAGCCACAGTTTGAAGCTAGAAAAAGAATATATAGATAAGGGGAATAGTTAAAAGATTTAGAAATTCATAAAAAAAGTAATTACAGATATAATTGAAGATGCCAAGAATTATGATTTATTTTTAGAAAACTTAACTATTTCTCCCATAAAGGGAACTAAAGGAAATACAGAATATTTAGCTAAATTTTTCTAAAAAGAATATTTTTCAGATAAAGAAATAGAAAATATGATTAATAACAACATTAGGGAGGAAAAAAATAAGTGAAAGTAAGTTTAAGAAAGGCTGCTATGGTTTTAATGATAGCAATTTCAGGGTTATCTTTTTCAGATGATGACAGAACAGGATTTTTATCTAATATGAGAGAGTTAAAAAGAAATATCAGATATTATGGATGTTATTCAAGATAGCTATGTTGAAAATGCTAATGCTCATAAAAAACAAAGAAGAAAAATAAAAAAAGACTCCACAAGCTGCACAAAAAGTACAAAAAGTAACTAAAAAAATCTTTGATGCAAGGAGCTTTTAAAAAGGAATGTTGGAATCATTAGATGATCCACACTCAGTATATTTTACAAGAGAAGAATTAAGAAGTTTCCAAGAAGATATTAAAAGGTAAATATGTTGGTGTAGGAATGGTTATTCAAAAGAAAAGTGGGAGAACCTTTAACAGTAGTTTCTCCTATAGAAGATAGATCTGCATATAAAGCTGGAATAAAACCGAAAAGACCAAATAGTTGAAATAGATGGAGAATCAACATATAATTTAACTAGTGAAGAAGCTTCAAAAAGATTAAAAGGTAAAAGCTAACACTAGTGTTAAAGTAAAGGTTTATAGAGAAGCTAATAAGTTAACAAAAAGTTTTTTTGAATTAAAAAGAGAAACTATAGAATTAAAAATATGTAAAGAGTAAAATGCTTGAGGGTGGAATTGGTTACTTAAGACTTACTCAATTTGGAGATAATGTTTATCCTGATATGAAAAAGCATTAGAAGGATTACAAGCAAAAGGTATGAAAGCTTTTAATTTTAGACTTAAGAAGTAACCCAGGTGGAGAATTAGGACAATCAATAAAAATTGCTTCGATGTTTATAGAAAAAAAGGTAAAATTGTAAGTACAAGACAAAAGAAAGGGTGAAGAAACAGTTTTACTCAAGAGAAGGTAAATATTTTGGAAATTTCCCTATGGTTGTTTTAATAAATGGTGGTAGTGCTTCAGCTCAGAAATTGTTTCAGGAGCATTGAAAGATTATAAGAGAGCAACACTTATAGGTGAAAAAGTCATTTTGGAAAGGGTAGTGTACAAACTTTACTTCCTTTACCTGATGGAGATGGAATAAAAATAACTATTGCTAAATATTATACTCCAAATGGAATTTCTATAGATGGAACTGGAATAGAACCTGATAAAAAAGTAGAAGATAAGGATTATTACCTAATCTCAGATGGAACTATAACTAATATAGATGAAAATCAACAAAAAGAAAATAAAAAAGAAATTATAAAAGAAGTTAAAAGGTGAAAAAGGCTGCAAAAGAAGTAGATACACATAAAGATATACAACTAGAAGCAGCAATTAAATTCTTAAATACACCAACACAAAAAGAATACACCTTCACCAAAGAAATAGAGGAGAGAATATGCTATATATAGTTGCAACGCCAATAGGAAATTTAGAAGATATGACTTTTAGAGCTATAAGAACTTTAAAAGAAGTTGACTATATTTTTGCAGAAGACACAAGAGTAACAAGAAAATTATTAGATCACTATGAGATAAAAATACGGTCTACAGATATGATGAGCATACTAAGCAACATCAGGTAGCTAATATAATAAATCTTTTAAAAGAAGAAAAAGAACATTGCTTTAGTCACTGATGCAGGGAACTCCTTGTATATCTGATCCAGGTTATGAAGTGGTTGATGAAGCTCATAAAAATAATATAAAGGTTGTAGCTATTCCTGGTGCTAGTGCACTGACTGCATCAGCCTCTATTGCAGGTATAAGTATGAGACGTTTTTGTTTTGAAGGGTTTTCTACCTAAGAAAAAGGTAGACAAACTCTTCTAAAACAATTAGCTGAAGAAAAGAAAGAACTATAGTCATCTATGAATCGCCTTTTAGAATAGAAAAAACTTTAAGAGACATAGAGACTTTATGGGAAAAAGAGAAGTTGTTATTGTTAGGGAAATAACAAAATTTATGAAGAAGTTTTTAAGAGGAAGTACTACTGAGCTTATAGAAAAGCTAGATCCTATAAAGGAGAGATAGTATTACTTGTTGAAGGGCAACAAAGGGAGGAAATAAATATGTCGATGACACAGATTAACTGGTATCCAGGACATATGACTAAGGATTTAATAGAAGAAAATTTAAAGCTTATTGATGTAGTTTTGGAAATTGTTGATGCAAGAATACCTTTATCAAGTAAGAATCCTAATATAGCAAGTCTTAGTAAAAATAAAAAGAATAATAGTTTTAAATAAGTCTGATTTAGTTGAAAAAGAAAGAATTAGAAATATGGAAAAAGTATTTTTAAGGAACAAGATTTTGCCGATGAAGTAGTTGAAATGAGTGCTGAAACTGGTTATAATTTAAAAAAGCTTTATGAGGCTATTGAGTTTGTTTCTAAAGAAAGAAAAAGAAAAATTATTAAAAAGGACTCAAAAAAGTTAGTACAAGAATAATAGTTTTAGGAATACCTAATGTAGGAAAATCTAGACTAATAAACAGAATAGTTGGTAAAAAATAGTGCTGGTGTTGGGAATAAACCTGGTTTTACAAGAGGAAAACAATGGGTCAGAATAAAAAGAAGGTATAGAGCTTTTAGATACTCCTGGTATACTATACTAAAATTTGAAAGTGAAACTGTAGGAGTTAATCTTGCAATATCAGGTGCTATAAGAGACGAAAATATTACCAATAGAAGATATTGCTTGTTCTCTTATAAGAAAAATGTTAAAACAAGGTAGATGGACAAGTTTAAAAGATAGATATAAACTTTTAGAAGAAGATAGAGACGATGAAATTATGGAAAATATTTTACCAAAGGTTGCTCTAAGAATGGCTATGCTAAACAAAAGGTGGAGAACTTAATGTTTTACAAGCAGCTTACACACTTCTAAGAGATTATAGGTCAGCTAAGTTAGGTAAATTTGGATTAGATGAAATAAAAGAGGTGTAAACAATGAATAAGTTAGATTTAAATATGAAAAGAAGTTCATAAAGAATTGGTTGATTTTTGTAAAGAAAAACTTTTAAGAAAAACGGATTTTTCTAAGGCGGTTTTAGGTTTATCAGGTGGAATTGACTCAGCTCTTGCAGCTTACTTTATTAAGAGATGCCTTAGGGAAAAAGAAAATGTACTTGCTATTATGATGCCATATAAGAGTTCAAACCCAGATAGTTTTAAATCATGCTAAATTAGTAGTTGAAGATTTAGGGATAAATTCTAAAGTTATTGGAAATAACAGATATGATAGATGCTTATTTTAAAAAATGAAAAAGATCCTACATCTTTAAGAATGGGAAATAAAATGGCAAGAGAAAGAATGTCAATTTTATATGATTATTCATCTAAAAGAAAAATGCTCTAGTAGTAGGAACATCTAATAAGACAGAAATTTACTTTAGGATATAGCACACAATTTGGAGATTCTGCTTGTGCTTTTAAACCCAATAGGAGATTTATATAAGACTAATGTTTGGGAACTTTTCAAGATATTTAAATATTCCTAAAAGAATTAATAGAAAAAGAAACCTAGTGCAGATTTATGGGAAGGTCAAACTGATGAACAAGAAATGGGACTTACATATAAGGAAGCAGATCAAGTTTTATATAGAATGTTAGAAGAAAATAAAAAACAGTAGAAGAAATTTTAAACGAAGGTTTTGATAAATCTTTAGTTGAAAAATATTGTTAAAAAGAATGAATAGAAGCGAATATAAAAGAAGAATGCCACTTATAGCAAAAATATAAAAAGGTGAGGTGCCTATGCAAAATCAATTAAAAGAAGATTTAAATGACTTTTTAAAAGAAAAAGAAGAATTGAGAGAAGTTATAGGAAAAGATTGGAGGAAAGTAATAATTCTCAAGCTAAAATTATAACTTCATTATTCATGGAATAGTTTTTAGTAATTTTTGTAACTGGAATAATCTTAAAAACAACTTTCACCTATGACAACACTTTTACTTTTTACTTTTTAATAATCAGTTTTAAAATTATTTGGATGTTACAACAGATGCAAAAAATCAATGCATTTTCAATTTTGGGTATTAAATTCTATTGAAATTAGAATAAATGAACTTGATAAAAAGACAGATTGAGAAAATTTTAGAAGGTTTAGAAGAGAAAGAATAGATGAATAAGGACTGCTTATAAATTTAATAGTCCTAGTAGGATAAAGCTGTTTAAAATAAAATATTATGTTCTAATCTAACTAATGACTAGCTTTTAGCGATAAAATGAAAGTTATGCGAGTAGCAAGCACCATCATCTGCCTCAGCCTTTGGAGCAAATCTATCACTACTAGTCATATGAGATATACTCATAATTTTGAAGAAATAAATGGATTTGTTCGGGGTTCCAAAAGAGAGGACAATTTGTCACAACTACAGAAAAGAAGACCCACATTTGATGAATTAGATATAAAGAATATCACTACCCAGAATTATTTGTAGGAGCAAAATGGGATACTTTGGTAGTATTTATTATGGACGAAAGTATACTCTTTTAAAGGAAATGCTACACTAAATGAAGATTTAAAAACACATGACACCCCAATCCTAGAGAAAAGGTGGGTGGTGTGTGGATAGATACCCAGCAAACACTTTATACGCATTTTCATAATCCTAGATTTCTTCTTATATGATTTCAGTAACCCATAACTACTGTTACTCCAAAAATAGAATTTTCAGTATTCCAATTTCCCTCACATAAATTTTCTTCTACAGGAAGTACATACATGTAAAGCAATGATGAAAGAAGAGTTTAATGCAGGAGGCGGTGAGAGAGAGTTGAGGAGAAGCTAAATTATCAATTTACTGAAGATTTTGCTGTGAGATTTGATGTAATGACACATGTTCCACATGATAGTATAAAATCATCTCTTGATGCTATTAACTGCTTCATATAATCTATATAAGTGGAAATACTGAGATCAATGCTATAGCAGGATTGGATATGATAGTTTCAAATATAGAGATACACAAAAAAATATGCAAAACTATGGTTCAAAACAAACCAGTTTATAAACTTAGTTGTTGAATTGAGTTTAATTAAAATAAATATAAAATAAAATAGAACTTGTTTGAGTTCTATTTAATATAAATTAACGAGTTAAGTATAGTAATAGAACAAACTATAAATAAAGTTGCAACAACTCAGTTGCTTTTACAAAGGTCCTCCATCTTTATTGATACCAAAATTGTAATTAGAAGCACCCTATTCATACTTGCTGTCCCACCATGGCCTATCAGGTTGTATTAAAACTAAACTAATATATAAATGCTGATAGAATAATACATTTAATAAAGTTGACATAGCTCCTCCTTAAGAATTTAATTTACAATAGAATTATAACATAAAGAGATATTTTTCAACTGTCTATAACTTGTAAATTAAAAGTTTTAAATTATAATATATAAGCTTGTCGAAACATCAGAGTACAGATGAGTGGAAGTTAAATTAACTCTCGTGGAAAATCTGCTATTGCAAATGTTAGCATCAATAGTCAATATCAGCAACACGACAAAATCTTGTTGTCGTTTCTATTACTGATAATTTTCTATGCAGTATACCTTAAATAACAAGCAAAATTAAGGATGTTATTAAAATTATGAGATAATTGTACCGCCTCTTTTTCTTTTAGTCAGTCTTATCAGTTTTCTGCACAAAGTTATGATGTAAGATTTTCGTAATAATACATGTCTCAATTAACTGAAATGCAAGAGAGGACGAAATGTTTAGTTAGAGCTGATGAAGAATCAAGACTCTGCAGTTATATAGGGTAACCAAAATTTGGATAAGTCGTTCTTTGTGAAAAGAAAATCAAGAAAATCTAGAATATGATATTAGAGATTCAAATCTATTTGAAGAATGTAGTTATAGATAAAACAAGAGATAGTGTTTCAATAACATTACAAGTAGCTCCAAAAAGTTGGTTATGTAATGGATACAACAAATAATAGAATAGATGTAAATTTTCATAGAACTACTAAAAATAAACATCTTATTGTTATAGACCCAGGACATGGAGGAAAAGATCCTGGTGCAAAGAGATCGCAGTAGAAAAAATAGTTCTTTCAGTTGGAACACTTAAAGGAAGAACTTTCAAAGATTTTAATGTGGTTATGACAAGAGATTCAGATGTTTTGTTGTATTAGTCAAAGACCTAAGATGGCAGAAAAAAGTAATGCAAAATTATTTATGAGTATACATGCAAACCTTGAAAGTAAGAATGCAAATGGAGTTGAAGTTTCTATTCTCTAAAAATCATCTCCATATGCTGAAAGAATCTAATTTTGAAAACACTATGGGAGAGCAATATGGAATAGCAGTGATAAGATAATCTCAAAATATCAGGAGAATTAGCACTATAAAAAGAATCAGATTCATACAGACTAGCAGAAAGAGTGCTAGAAAATATCTGCCGAAAGAAAGATTTAGCATTAGAAAATGGTGGAGTCTCATGGAGCAAACTTTGCAGATCGTGAGAGTGACGAATGGTACAGGATATTGATAGGAGCTAGTATTTGTAAGTAATTTTATGATGCACAGCTCTTTTGAGCTGATCCAGACTTCTCAAATAAAAGATGGCAGAGGAGATTATCAGTCAGAGAATATTTGACAGTGGATGATAGTCAGTAAAATAAGAGTAACTGTCCCAGTCAATTTGACTATTTGCTATTAGCTGAATACTATACCTCTTATTAGTTATACACTTTCACTGTATGCCTTCTAGAGATAAAAGTCGAGAAATTGAAAGTTAGAAAAGTTGAAGTCAGCAGTAAGAAATGGTTGAAGCAATTCCTGGGCTATGCTGTAGCTAGCAGTAGTTCAGATAGCCCTAGATAAGTATGCTACTTACGTACAAACAGGCACGCACCGCGATTTGTTACAGAGCAGCAGTTCAAGATATGCTAAAGAACTATCACAGCAGATTTTAGAGTTAATAAAGCTGCTTATTTTAGTGATGACTACAGTATACTATGAATTTAATGATAAAGATTTGGTCAGAAGCATATGCATGCCTTTACAAATGGCAACGCAAGAAACAACAGGTAATAGAGTGAAACTAATTTATTGTAATAAGAGGAGTAAGAGAGTAAAATGTTTGATAAAGTTGAGAAAGTTGTTACAGATATGAAGAGCTAAACCAAATGCTGTTAGTTGTGCCCAGAAGTTTTAGCAGATTCTATGATAGAATGCAACAAGGCAATCAAATGAAATAACGAGATTGCTGATATACAAAAGAATACATATGTAGATGATATTGAATTTATAAAAGAAAAGCTCTAAGACTGGAAAAGATCCAGAGGCGAAAGGAAAACGCTTAACGAAGAATTAAAAAGAAGCAGAAGAAAAGATTACTGGAAGTTCTTGAAGAAGAATTAAGAAAATATCTAATACTACCAAAAAGACAAAGAAAACATGATACGTTATCGTTGAAACAAGAGTGGAGCAGGTGGAGATGAAAGCAGCTTCCTATTTGCAGCAGACTTTATTTAGACGTATACTAAGATATGCTGAAAGAAGAAAAATGGAAAATTGAAATTGGTAGAAAAAGCAAGATGGAGAGCTAAATGGACTAAAAGAAGTAGCTTTTCACTATACTGGTTTAGGAGCGTACTCAAGATTAAAGTTTGAATCTGGGAGCTATAGAGTACAAAGTGGGTTCTGCCAAAGACGAAGGCTTCAGGAAGAATATACACATCAACTGCAACAGCTGCAGTTTCTACCAGAAGTTGAAGATGTACAAGAAGCGAAGAAGCTGACCCCAAAGGATTTAAAATAGATACTTATAGATCAGAGGAGCTGGAGGTCAACACGTAAACATGACTGACCTGGTGTGAGAATTACACATTTACCTGGTGGAACAGTGCTACATGCTCGAGATGAAAAGATCCCACCTAAAAATATTAGAGCAAATGAAACACTCTATTTACTAAACTTTTATGAAATGGGAAACAAGAAGAAAACAAAGAAGTGAAGTTGAATCAGAAAGAAGATTATGGGTAGGAAACAGGAGATAGAGCAGAAAAATTAGGAACATATAACTTTCCCAGATGGAAGAATCACAGACTCATAGAATAAACACTAGTACAATCACATCACCAGCATCTTTCAGACGGGGATATAGCATGAAAATGATTGATGCATTCTATAACTCACCAGCAGAGCTATTATCTCGCTTCCTAGAGCAATAATGAATTTACTAGAAATATTAAAAATTTTGTCTGAAGAGTAGTTTGAAAATACTACTTTTCAAAACCCTGTTTAGAAGCAGAAAAATAGTGTCTTATGTTTAAACGATGAATAGATCTTTATATTCATCATAGAAGAGAACTGACTGGGAAAGAAAAACTTCTATAAAACAATTTTTAAAACAAATGGTGGAAGAAAAAAAATCTTTGATGAAATAAAGGGAGAAAGAAGATTATAGACTAAATTTAGATATTTTAATATCTGTTGAATATCTTAAGAAAAATGGGTTCCTAGATGCTTTAATTAGATACAGAATATATTTTTCAGAGCTTTAAGTAAGTGGAAATACTTTAAAATATAGTATGTCAAGAGAAATTGAGAGATAAAAATAAAATTAGAATGTTGATGTTAAGAGCTGAATGAAAACCATTACAGTATATTTTAAGAATGGGATTTGTGGACTTCCTTTAAAGTCAGAAGAATGTATTAATCCCTAGACCAGATACAGTTCAAAACAGAAAATGTTTTAGAACATAAGATGCATGAAGAAACTTTGAAATTTCAGAAAAAGCTACAAAACTATAAATAAGGCACAAGGAAGAAGAATTATTTCAGTTGGTACAACTGCAACAAAACTAGAATCTTCTGTTGATGAAAATGGAAAATTAATTGCTCAAAAAAGATACAGGAATTTTATATCCATTGCCAATTCATAGTTGATGCTTTAATAACAAACTTTCACCTTCAAAATCAACATTGTTGATCTTGTTTCAACTATATGACAGAGAAAAATGCTTGAAATATAATTTGTCATTAAAAAGAATATCTTTTAGCTTTGGTGACAGTATGTTTTTTATTAATTGGGGTGTTGAGAATAATAGCAGGTGAAGCTAAAAATAGAATAATAAAGACAAGAAAAGGTTCAGACCAACTCTTGAAGTGTAAAAGAATCTCTTTTCAATAATTGCTCATATAGAAAATTCTGTTTTTTAGATCTATTCAGTGGGTGGGAGGTATCTCATGAGCTGTGGTGAGGTGCTAAAGAGCTGTCATGATAGAAAAGATGGAAGCAAAATATATTGAAACATTGATAACAGGTTTCCAGATAGATGTGGAGCTTATAAAAATGATGTTGTAAGAGCTGTAGAAATAAGGGGAGAAAAAAAAAGGAAAATTTGATATAATATTCATGGATCCACCTTATCAAGATAATATCACTTCCAAAGGTTTTAAAGCTATAGATAAAGTGAATATTTTAGCAGACGATGGTAATAATCTGAACATCATTTATTTGAAGATTGAAGACAATATACATCTTTTAGAAAAACTGATGAAAATATAATAAAAAAATATTAACATTTTACAAAATAAATAGCAAGTTTTCTTGAATTTTATACCTAATTATATATTCGATTACTTGATACATAAATGTTTTCGAACTCCACAAGGCTCAACATTTATGGACATCATAACAATCATTTAATTTTATATAAATCTTTCAGAAAAACTAGAAATTAATTATAAATATTTTTTATTATATGAAAGGGTAGAGATGTCAAAAATACTTTGAAGAAAATTTAGAATTAGATAAAGTATTGAAAACTAGAAGCGGAGACTTAGTCTAGATGATGCAATAAAAGAATATGAAAATGCGATGAACTTAAACTGCTTCAAGATGTTAAATGAAGCTGAGGTAGATTAATTAAAGTCATTGAAAAATGGAGAAATTGAGACAGAGAGATTTAAGATAGTGATTTCAAGTTTAAAAAGAAAAAACAATTTTTTGAAACTGAATTAAAAAAGGTTAAAGAACCATATCCAGAAACTATAGCAAAAGGAATGGGTACTCTTTTAAATGGTGGTAAAGATTGAGACCTTTTACTTTTACAACTGGAATTATTAAATCCAAGATATACAAAAAGGGTAAAGTCAATATAGAATAGAAATGATACATTCTTATTCTCTTGTTCATGATGACTTACCAATCTTGACAATGATGATTATAGAAAGTAAATTAACAACTCATAAAGTTTTTTGGAAGCTGAAGCTATTCTTATAGGGGATGCACTTGACTTGCTTTCTATATGTTATCAGAAAAATTTAAATATTTATCATTTGAAATTACAAAAATTATTTCAAAACTTCTGCTTATTCAGGAATAAATGGAATGATAGGTGGGCAAATGATAGATATTGAAAGTGAAAATAAAAATTAATCTAGAGACTTTAAAATATATTCATAAAACATAAAGACAGGAAAGTTAATAAAACTTCCTATTGAAATAGCTTAGTATTATAGCTGATGTTTCTGAAGATAAAAGACTTTGATAGAAGAATATACGGAACTCATTGGTTTAACTTTTCGAGTAAAGATGATATTTTAGATATTGAAGAACTTTAAATTTAGTAAGCCCGTTGGAAGCGGAAGATTTACACAAGGTTAAGAAGATGGATATTGAAATTGATTACAAAATGCTCAAGGAGCAGCAATTTAGCACTCATGACTGAAAAATTATAGTCAGTGAAAATGATATTCTTGTTGGAATTAGCAACACCTGCTACTTCTAAGTTTAGCTATAATGCTACAAAAGAAACCCTATTATTATGGCAGGAATAATCTATCTCAGTAGAAGCAGGACCTTTATTGCAAGTGAAGATAAACCTGGAAATAATATTACTGGAGTAAGTGATAGAACTCCTATTAAACAAACAGCTTTGAACTTATGAAAAAGAAATTCTTTACCTAATCTCTTAGTTGGTCTTTTGACATACTTCAAAGTGCAGACAATCTATAAAACAAATTGAAAGAAGCTAAAAATATGCTTCTGAATTAGGAATTGAAGTTATCATGAATAGCAACATACTAATGATATTCAACAAGTTACCGAAAGTTTAGCTAGTGAAGTTGATGCAACATTTGTTCCTCATTGACAATACAATAGCAAGTGCTATACAACAGTGAAGCAAAGTTACTGACAAATCAAAATAGGAGTTTTCCTTCCGCTGGATACTATGGTCGCTGATGGTGGTGTTTTAGGTCAGGAGTCGACCAACATCAAACTGGAGTTGAAACTGCAGTTATTGCAGAAGCTATTAATGGTAAAAAGCCCGCTGACACTCCAATCGTCGAAGCTAATGAAGGTGTAATATACTTAAATGAAGAAAAAGCTAAAAGAATTAGAGGACTGAAACTCCAGAAAATATTAAAGCAAAAGCACAAATAGTAAAGAGTATTTAGAAAATAGTTCGTTGGTTAGCCAGATGCTACGGGATAAAAATTAGCAGAATTCGCTGCAAACTAGCAAACTCACTTTTAGTTCAAACAAGCCGAGATTTGCTCGGCTCATCTCTATTTAATCTTTATCCCAAAACTCGGAATATAACTCACTTATTTTTCTAAAATTTTACATAGTAGATAGGGCGAAGAGGAAGATGGATTTAGTTATTTCAGCAATTTCACAAGGATTGTTGTGGAGTTTATTAACACTAGGTTTATTTATTAGTTTTCGTATATTAAATATTGCAGATAAGGACAACAAGAGTGGAGCTCATCCCTCAGGTGCTGCTGTTTGTGTTGTACTTTATTCAGCGGATTTTCTCCATTTACTGCAACTATAATTGCTATGCTTGTCAGGGTTCACTTTGCCGGACTCACAGCTACTTTTATAACATATTGCAAAATACCAAAGTTTACTTGCAGGTATTCTTACTTCATGACAGCATTATTATTTATTAATCTCTGTATAATGAGAAGACCCACTTTAAGTTTACTTTAATAAAAGAAACTATCTTTTGATAGTCTTTACTAAAATTAAATCTTCTCCTTACTTTGATATTATTTTATTAGGATTAGTGATTTGATTGTAATGTAGCTATGTTCCTATCAATACTGAATGAGACAGCCTGCAACTGGTGATAATCCTAAAACAATTTTACTAGGAATTTCTACCAAGAAAATGACCAATTGGACTTATGTTATCAAATTCTATGATGTTTCTAACAGGAGCAGACTTTCGCATAACGGATACGCTGATGTAAACAGTGGATTAGAGCACTGTTGTTGCACTGGCAGCCATTATAATAGGGAAGTTATTTCTACTAGATGTCAATTTTTAACTCGTCTTGTTTGTATAGTATTTGGTTCTATGATATATCGTTTACTTTTTAGTTTTTGTATTGAAACTAAAATGTAATACAAGCTAATGACTTTTAAAATTGTATCTAGCATCTGTTTAATAGCACTATTTTTAAGTGTACCCTGAACTTAAAAAGTTATCTATTAAAGTAAAATAGAAAAGGGGATAAATAATGCTATACATAGAATTAAAAATATAAATAAAAGCTAATCCAAATATAAACAGAGATATTATGCTTTGAAGAATATAAATCTTGTAATTAATAAAGGGATTTTATTACAATAATTGGTGGAAATGGAGCAGGAAAAATCAACTATTATTTAATGCAATATCATGTCTTTCCTTTAGATAGTGGAAGCATATCCATTAGATGAATAGATATTTTCATCAACAAAGGAATTTGAAAGAGCCAAATATATAAGTCGTGTTTTCAAAATCCTGGATAATACAGCTCCTCGTATGACAGTTGCTGGAAAATATGAGCATTAGCTTTTAATCGTGGAGATAGAAGAACATTAAAATTTAGTAAAAGATAAAGGGATAAACCTATCTTATTTGAGAAATTTATTAAAAATCTTAATCTAGGTTTAGAGCAAAACATAAATACTGAAAATGGGAGTGTCATCGGGTGGACAAAGACAGGCTATCGCTTACTTTATGGCAACAATGAAAGCTCCTCAACTTATTTAGTTAGATGAGCATACTGCATGCACTTGACCCAAAAGACACAAAAAGATTATGACTTTTATCAGAAGAAAAATAAAAGAAAAATCTTACTGCTCTTAAGTGATAACTCATAATCTTCAAGATAGCTTTTAACTATGGCACAGAATGTTACTTTTACATCAAGGAGAAATTGTTAGAGACTTTCAGAAGAGGAAAAGAAATTATCTGTAACAGATTTGTATGAGATTATGGTTGACCTCGATGAATAATATTTATATTATTTTTATAGGGAAATTATGCTATATTATAGATAACAGAAAATTTTTATTAAAGGGAGAAAATAATATGAGAATAAGAAGTGTTGAAACAGCTATAAGAGCAGATGTTAGGCAGAAATATTCCTACGGAGCAGATGCTTTTGCAGCCATAGCCCGACAATTTAAAGTACTAACCAATCCATTTCCAGTAGAAAGTCTTTCTATAATACTTTCTTTCTCCAGAAATGGAGAGGTACCTACACGTTGCTCAAGTGAGAATAAATGCACCAAATGATGATTTGGTGATCAAAAGGGAGATTTTTGAGTATTACCAGATCAATTTGGTTATGGAAGAAAAGTAATTAATTTGAGGTGGAATTTTAATTAGTGAAAGAGAAATACTACTATAGATATTTTTGAATTAGGTGTTGATATTAAAATTCATAAAAACTAGAAGATTATTCTTTGCTGATTATCCACACCTCAAAGAGAATTTACTGGATAGCTGAAAAGCAAAGCAATATTAGAAGATGAAAGCTTGGATAAGAGTTGTTAAAACAGAATTTTAGCCTTTTGAATTCCTGCAAAACGATGACACTGTGAAAACCTATAGTTGCTAAATATCTAGATGACTCCTGTACCATTAGAAGAAGGGTACATTGCGGTTCCTGGAAAGATAATGCTATCTTTAAGTCAAAAGAGAAAAATTTGATTTAACGGGTATGCAGAAGACATTGTTGAATGGATGTTTGGAAAACCTATACCTAAACAAGAAGAAGAAACCTGGATGAAGATAAGGTGTTAATATGAGTAGCATAATAATAGCAGCTATGAAGCTAATATCATTTGTAGATAAAGGAAGTTATTCAAATATTGTTCATGATGCTTTAAAAAATTCTATCTTACAGCTAAAGAAAAAGCCTTTATTACAGAAATATTCTATGGTGTTCTAAAATAAAAATTTTTAGACTATATGATAGAAAAAAATACCAAAAGAATAATAAAGAAAGAATGGATAAAATCTATTAG
>BNJV01000958.1_pt1 | contig 188982 bp, 366 predicted proteins | sample 8540591 | NCBI WGS metagenome assembly BNJV01 (sample SAMD00202457, study PRJDB9452) | human saliva metagenome | host: Homo sapiens | reverse complement strand
GACGTCGATGTTCATGTGCGCGGTACGACCATCACCATCACCGGCGAGGAATCCCGGGTCGATGTCGTCGTCCTGCTCCTGTCCGAGCTCATCGACGTCGCTCGTGCGGGCGCCCCTGACCGCGGATGCCGTCAGGCGCGCCATCAGTCTGCTGGACGTCGCCGCCCGTCGTCGGCCGGGGTCCTGGCCGACGACGTCCTGACCGCTCATGGCCGTTCCGTCCGCCCCAAATCCCTCGGCAGAAGACCTGCACCGACGCCATCGAGGAATCCACCATCACCTTCGGCATCGGCCCGGCCGGCATGCCGCCAAGACCTATCTGGCCATGGCTAAGGCTGTGGACGCCCTGGCGCGCAAGCAGGTCTCCCGCATCATCCTCACCCGGCCCGCCGTCGAAGCGGGGGAGAACCTCGGCTTCCTGCCGGGGAGTCTGACTGACAAGATCGACCCCTACCTGCGGCCCCTCTACGACGCCCTTCACGACATGCCTCGAGGCGAGGCCCTGCCCGCCTCATGGCCGCCGGCACCATCGAGGTGGCGCCCTGGCTCACATGCGCGGGCGCACCCTCAGCGACGCCTTCGTCATCCTGGACGAGGCTCAGAACCTCAGCCCCGAGCAGATGAAGATGTTCCTCACCCGCCTCGGTTTCGGCTCCAAGATGGTCGTCACCGGTGACGTCTCCCAGATCGACTTGCCCGGGCAGCGGCCTTCCGGCTTGCTCGTCGTGCGCCGCATCCTCGACGGCGTCGACGGCATCGCCTTCTGCGAGCTCGGCTCCGCCGATGTCGTGCGCCACCGCCTCGTGGGGCGCATCGTCGAGAGCATACTCCGCTACGAGGCTCAGACGGCCGCTGAGCGGGCTGCACCTGCCCCGGCCATGACCATGACGCGCGCGCGACAATCGTGACAATCACAACAACCACGATAACCGTCGCAACCGCCGCGGCCGCACCCTTCAGAATTCCGCGAGAGGAACCGCCGTGAGTACCGAGGTCGTCAATGAGACTCAGACCGCCATTGATGGCACTGAGTTCTCCGCGCTTGCCGATCACGTTCTGCGCGCTCATGTCAATCCTCTGGCCGAGTTGAACATCCTGTTCGTCGACCCCGAGCCCTATGGCCGAACTCCACATGCGCTGGCTCAAACTGTCCGGTCCACTGACGTCGCGAGCTTCCCCATGGATGAGCGCGGCCCGGCACCGCTGAGAGCGAGACGCCGGCAGGAACCTTGGGCGACATCGTGCTGTGCCCGCAGGTCGCCGCCAAGCAGGCCATTGAGGCGGGCCACTCCGCTGTCGAGGAGATGCTCCTGCTGACCACCCACGGCATCCTCCACCTTCTGGGCTACGACCATGCCGAGCCGCAGGAGAAGAGGAGATGTTCGACCTTCAACGCACTCTGCTGCTGACCTTCCTCGCGGAGCGGGGCCAGTGAGCGGCACGCCCGTTGCCCTCCTGATCGTCCTGGCCATTATCGTCCTGGCATTCGGCGCTGTGCTGACGGCCGGAGAGACGGCGCTGATGCGCATGACCCGCGCCGCCGCCGAGGACCTCGTTCAAGATCAGCGACGCGAGTGCCGGTCGGGTCTTAGCCTTGGCCGGCGAAAACGCCAGGTCTGAAGCTCTGTCGCTCGATCCGCGTCGCCGTCAATATGCTCGCCGCGGTCCTGCTGACCCTGGCCTCCTCAGGCCTGCTGGACCGGTGGTGGCAGGTGCTGGTCGTGGCCGTCGTGCTCAATATTGTTCTGCTCGGCCTGGTGGTCGGCTTCTCCCCGCGTTCAGTCGGGCGTCGTCACCCTGATGGCACCCTGCTGGTCCTGGCCGGCGTGCTCACTCAAGGTCGACGCCCTCGGCGCCCCGTGGCGATGGATCGACTCTCCCGCTACGGGCGCTCGGCCGCCCGACCGATGCTGAGGCCCCGCGCCGGGTCACCGGGGCTTGCGCGAGATGATCGACGAGGATCGGCGGGCCAGGACCATCGAGGACGAGGACCGCGGATGATGCCCAGCGTCGTCGGTAGCCGAGCCAGTTCCTCGTGCGCGGTCATGGTGCCCGCGCCGACATGGTCGCATCGACGCCGACAAACCCGCCTCCGCCGCCATGCCGCCTGTTCGTGCGCTCCGGTTATTCGCGCGTGCCCGTCGTGAGGGAGGACGCCGATGATGTCCGCGGCATCCTCTACCTCAGGGCGCGTGCTTGCGGCGTTTGTCCGACCGCCCTGAGCATGAGACCCGCCCGGTGTCCTCCTTCGCCGCGAGGCCGTCTGGATCCCTGAGACCAAGCCCGCTGACGACCTGCTGCGCGACATGCAGACCGGCCGCGTCCACATGGTGCTCGCGGTTGACGAGTACGGCGGCACCGCCAGACTGGTCACCGTAGAGGGACCTCCTGGAGGAGGTCGTCCCGGCGAACTCACCGACGGGCACGACCATGCCGAGCCCGAAGTCGAGGAGCTGGGCCAGGGCGCTATCGCGTCCCCGCGCGTCTGGGCGTGATGAGCTCGGCGAGCTGTTCGGTTTGAGAGTCGATGACGATGACGTCGATACGGCGGGCGGTCTGCTGCCACGCGAAAGCCATCGGCGCGTCCTCCCGGGGCTCATGGCGGCGCTCGGGGTGGACCTGACCGCCGAGACGCGTCGGCAGACGGCAGCCAGTCGCCTCTCATCGTCAGTCGCTCCCGGGCCCGGTCTCATCCCGGCGCCCGCGCCTGATATCCGCCCGGCGGGCGCTCTCCTGATAGACCCTCTGCGACCCGAGACGCCGCCACCGCGTAGTGCGTTCCGGGTCTTACGGGCTTTCCCGGCCTCCCGGCCTAACCGCAGTTTTCCGATTGCTGGCGCTGAACACGGTCCTGGGAGAAGATACAGCCGATGAGTGATTCGACGGGCGAGCAGATCCAGCGCCGCCGATGGCGCGAAGTGGTGTCGACGATCCTGTCCGCGTCGGGGCGTGGCCGACGGCTGTCAGTGCTGTCAGTGCTGTCAGTGCTGACAGTGCTAATAGTGCCGGATAAGCGCCGTAGAGGGACTTCCACCGGCTCCCTTTCCCAGTGATGCCGAGCTCGCCGGACGGCCCTAATAACGCTCTTCGAGGACAACGACGAGGACTTCGACGCACTCTTCGCCGCCTCTGCGCGTCGAGATCATCGTTCCCGAGACGCCGAGGATTTTCGGGCGGGCTTCGCCTGCTGGTGGGACGCCCCAGTATGCCGGGAAGTCGACGCTGACCAACGCCCTGAGTCGGTACCAGGTCGCACATCGCCTCCTGGCCGGCCTCAGACGACCCGCCACAGTAGTGCGCGGTGTCGTTCACCTGCAACGATTCCCCAGCTGGTCCTGGTCACGACACCCCCGGCCTTCACCGTCCCCGGACTCGCCTCGGTAAACGTCTCCAGCGACCTGGTGCGCGCGACACCTGGCGGGTGTCGATGTCATCGCCTTCTGCATCGGCCGACGAGAAGATCGGCCCGGGCGACCGCCATCACCCGCGACCTGGCCGAAGCGCGCACGCCCGTCGTCACGCCGTGGTGACCAAAGGCAGATATCGGTGTCCAAAGGAGGCCCTGGCGGCTCCGGCTGCTGGCTGTCGATCAACTCGGCGAATGGGCCGATATCGTCCGCATCGGCAGACGCGGCCAGCAGATCGATGTTCTGACCGTGCTCGTCTCCCACCTGCCGTTCTCGCCGCTGTACGCACGCGAGATCACCGGTGAGGCCGCGAGCATGATGATCCGGCGAACTCGTGCGCGAGGCCGCCCTGGAAGGCGTGCAGACGAACTGCCCCACTCTTTGGCTTGGTCGTCGTCGGTAGTCCTCGACCCGACCACGGATACCACTGGGGCGCGTGTCAGAGGCGAGGCGGGCGACTCCAGGTGCGCGTGAGCCTCGTCGTCGAGCGCGAGCTCCCAGAAGGCCATCGCCCAGTCGGCCGGGGAGGATCTCGTCTCAAGGAGATCGGCATGATGGCGCGCAAAAGTTGAAAACTCCTGGGAAGGAAGGTCTACCTCGATGCATGTGCGGACCGCCAAGGTTGTGATCCAGTCCGAGCCTTGACCAAACTCGGCTGGATCGGTTTCTGAACTGGGCTTCTCGCCTGGGCGTCCCTACATGTCACACGTCCTTGCCGCCCTCGCCTCGGAGATGCCGCGTGCGTGATCATCTTCTGGACTCAGGACTTTCCGCCCCACAGAGGTGGTGGGATGAGGCACGCAGAGGGCTATTCCGTACCCCGCCGAGCAGGGCATCACCGGTGTCCACCACCGTCGATCACCCTGCTGGCCAGCGACGCCGAGCGCCGTTGCCCCGCTGCTGGGAGATCGGCGAGAGGGCGAAGTCGCACGCGCGCCGCGCTGGACCGAGAGTCGACGTCGCCCGTTCCCCGCACTGCGAGCTACGGCGCGAATCCTGTGGCGGACCCGGACGGCCTGAGCTTCCACCACTCGCTTCGTCGATGATGTCGTGCGGCGCCGACCTCGACGTCGCCAGCCACATGCCTGACGCGGCTGGCCGCTGGGCGCACGCCGACTTCCTGCCGCCCTCCTGGCCGCCGCCATGGGCCTGCCCAGAGCGCGTTTGGCCCCTCGTACGAGCGCACCGTGGCGCGTCGTGTTTTCGCGAGGATCGTCCGGCGACCTCACGTCGTCGATGCCACCGATCGAGGGACTGGGGCCCGCTCTGGCTCGCTTGCGCCGGAAGCAGTCTCAACGATAAACCTCCCAAGCGAGGCCGTCCCGCGACAAGAGGCCCCGAAGCCTGGCCGAGGTCTCCGCCTGGTCGCCCACGAGACGTCGACCACGTCCCGTCAACTCTGCAGTACCGGTCACGCACAACCCCTGGGGCTTCCCGACGAGGTCGTCGCCCACGGCCCGTCACTCCCGCCCCTGTACCGCTGGCCCGCGACCGGCACCCCTCAACCTCGACATGGAGGACCAAACCTCGACCTGACCATTACGGTATTCACCGCCATCCTCGACAGGAGGATGACCGACTACAAGGCCGGCATCGTGCTGGGCCTACTGCCGACTCCTGGCCGCCATGGGCGCACCAAGAACGGGCTACGCCCGTGTGAACTCCGGCGGCTCACATCCAAGGCAGTCGTCAAGGGCCCAACCCATCCATGGAGGTCGACGCCAGATCACGGCTGGGAAGCCTGACCACCCGGCCGACCAAGCACGACACAGACACCACCCAACGCGCATCCTACTCCCGACCCTGAGCACATCGCCATCCACCCGGGTGGCGGGCCAGAACCTGTTCGACATCCACCGCCTACGAGCCGCGGCACGCCCGCGGCGTCGCGAACGACATCAAAGTTCGAGATGCCAGCGGGCAGGCCACCGACTCCACAGGAGGTCGTGCGCCACAGCACCGGTCACCTTCTGCTGTACGTGCCGTGGTCGACCCGGCGAGTTCGACGTCGCCATCTACCTGTTCGTACGACGTGGAGGAGAACGCGGCGCCGGACAACTTCATGTCGGGCGTCTTCGACCCTGGCCTGCGGATGACGCCGTCTTCGCTCTCGCGAGCGGAGGGCGCTTCCTGGCGTGACCTCTAATGAGTCCTCGCGACGCGTCCCAGCATACACGGACTCCGGGATGATGCGCCGAGACGCGAGGCCGGGGTCTGCGCCCGCGACCCGCCGTGATCGGCGGCCGATACGGCAAGTCCACCGCCTCGACCCCGGACTCCGACCGTCCCTGGCCGCCAACCGCCGCTGGGCCCGCGACATCGCCGCCGCTCCCGCGTCGTCCGGGGCGATGACGTTCGGGTCGAGGGCGGGCGCCGCCCGTACGACTCCGCCGACGAGGTCGACGCGGTCGCAGAAAGGCGACCGCGGCCGCCGCCGCGACGGCACGCGCCGTGACCCCGCCGAGCGCGCCGCCGTCCTGAACCGGGTCGGAGACGTTCTGGCCGCCCGCCGACGCTCATAAGGTCGCCGCGCAGGCTCCGAGACTCAGCAGGACCATCGACCAGTCCGATCCCGAAGTCGGGCCATACGCTTCTGCGCACTAGTGTCCGAGACCTCGCTGCTCCTGCACGATCCGGCGCATGGCCGGCGCCCGCTTCGTCGGTGGACTGGCCGTGAGTCGCCTCGCCGTGGAACTTCCCGCTGGCGATCCCACGACGTGGCTGCGGCCCTGGCCGCGGCAGCGCCGTCGTCCTCAGGCCGGCGCCGCCCGGCCAAAGCGCTGCGCGCGCCGGGCTCAGTGCTGCGCCAGCACCGACTGCCGGCCTGCCGGAGGACCTTGTGGTCCTTGCTCTCCGCTCGACGACGGCGATGTCTCGCGTCACCTGGTGACCCACGAGCAGAGTCGACCGGGTGGTCCTCACCGGCTCCTACGACACTGCGCGGCTCTTCCGCTCCTGGAAGCCGAATATGCGCCTGCTGGGGGAGACCAGCGGAAGAGACGCCCTGATCATCACTCCCTCGGCCGATCCGGATCTTGCGGTGCGCGATGTCGTGCCCTTCACCTTCGCCCACGCCGGACAGAAGTGCTCGCGAGCTCGCTGCTCATCCTGGTCGGATCGGCGGGCGCCTCGGGCATCGCCCGTCAGCTCGTGGACGCCACCGCCTCCCCTGCGAGGTCCGTGGTCAGACATCTCGATTCCCCGGTGGGGCCGGTCGTCGTGTCCGACGACGAAGAGCGCTGAGACTGGCCGCGCTGGGGGCCGACAGGCACTGGGTGCTGACTCCGCGGAACCTGGGAGACGGACTGCTTGGCGGCCCGGTATCCGTGTCGGTGTTGTGCCGGGCAGCGAGTTCCATCTCACCGAAAGTGCGCGCCCCGGTCCTGGGCGTCATGCGGGTGGATGACACCTCGGGAGGCCATCGACGCCGTCAACGCTGTCGATTACGGACTGACCTCAGGGCTGCACACACTTGACGCCGATGAGCTCGCCATCTGGCTGGAGGCCGTTGAAGCCGGGAATCTCTACGTCAATCGCGGTATCACCGGTGCGATCGTGCGTCGTCAGCCCTTCGGCGGGTGGAAGCGCTCGGCCATCAGTTTCCACGACCAAGGCCGGTGGGCCCTCCTACCCTGCTCGGCCTGGGCCGAGGTCAGTGCCGGCTACCGGTCGGACCACGAGGGCCGCACTGTCCAGGGGCATCGCGACGGCGACAACCCTGGAGCCCGCGTGTTTCCAAGCTCTACGACGCCGTGCGCACGCATCTGGATCGCCACGATATGGCGCGGCTTCGCCGTGCGCTCGTGGCTGACGCCGAGGCATGGAGCGCAGAGTACGGCGTGGGTCGAGATGTCACAGGGCTGGCCTGTGAGCGCAGCAATGCTGCGCTGCGGCCCACGCCCGTCGTCGTGCGGGCCGCCGGCGGCACCATCCTGCCGACCTGGTGCGTAGTCGCGGCTGCCGGCGGCGTGCTGGCGGGCGCTTACGTGGGCTCCTGTCCGTGGCCGACCCAGGCTTCCCGCTGAACTCGCGGACGCGCCAAAGCTGCGGCCGATGTCGACGTGGAGGTTGAAGGGCGCCGGGCGTGTGGAGCGCGCGACTGGCGGACCTGGCGACTTCAAGGCGCTCGGGCTGCGCGTGCGCGTTCTGGGGCCGCTGCGAGGGATGGCCGAATTCCGGTGGCGAGGCGGGTCGCCTGACGAGCAGCGGCCCCGACATCGCCCTTTACACGGGGTCCGTGACGGCCTGCCCTCACGCAGGATGCTGGTCTTCTTGCGCGAGCAGTGCGCAGGGTGGCGGTCACCAGCCACGCTGGCACCCGCTCGACCTGGCCGCAGATCTGCGTAACGACGGGCGCGCCAGCCTCGCACGCGTCGCTCTGCGGGCACTGCTCGCTTGCCGGCCGCTGTGCCTCTCACGGTTTCTCCGATGCTCAGCGGCGCGCGTGGCTCTCTGATGTCATGCGGGGGCGTGAGGGAATCGAGAACCATCAGGGAAGAAGCGAGGTGCCTCTCAGCCTAGCGGGATTGTTCGGTGTATTGGCAACCTCAAGGCGATGATCTGGCGATTCCGGTTGCGGCCACCCTGATGATCCCGTCAGAGGACTAGCATCCGGGTGGGACAGAAGCATCCTACCCACCGTGCAATCGGCGACGTCTCCCTTCTTCCAGGACTCGCGAAATCATCGCTTTTCGTCCGACAGATCTTCCGATGAGGGTCGGCAAGATGGGCACGTCATTCGGATAGCGTCCGAGGTGAGTCGAAGATAAGCAACGTGAGTGCGCGCCAATTCTTCCAGTTGCACTGTAGGGTCGCGCATGCTCTGGATCGAGAAAAGAGCAGCCGTGGCGCGCAGGGGCGTTGATCTATGTCCGTCGGTGCCTCGAACGGCGAGATTCTCGAACAGGGCTCATGGCCAGATCGGTTCCAGGCGAGGATGTCGCCCCGTCGTCCCTAGGATGACGGCGATAACTTCGTGCAGCCAGTTCGAAAAGCGATAGGACACGGCGAGTGAGGGTTTCTCCGGTGCTTCACGGATCATTCCGGTGAGGAAATTCCGAATGAGGCCAGGTTATGTAAAGATGCGTTCGTTCGACGTCATCGAGACCGCATGACCGATGCCAGCGCGTTGAGGACCTGCGTCGATGCCGTCCCCGTCTGATCCTGCTCGATCCTCGTGTAGTAACCGACGCTCACTCCTGCCAGCCGGGCCAAGTTCCTCGCGCCGTAGGCTCGGGTACGCGTCTTGGCGCGCTCTCCCAGGAGTCAAACCAATCGACTCTCTGGAACGGTTTGTCGCGCCGGGTCTTGAGGAAAGTCAGAGTCTCGCCTCTCATGCTTTCCAGACTAGCGTCGGATGCGCCGCCGATGGGCTCGCCTGGATGTCTGGCGGGTATACAGGATGCGCATCCTCCGGATGTCGCCACTCCCACGGCTCATCGCATCTGCATGCCGGTTGATGGGGGCCGGGGCGCGTGCATGTGCCAGGAGGGTCGCGCTGAAGGCGTCCACCGGCGTGGGTGCACGTGGCTCGAGTACACATGACTATGGTCTTGCCGGCTTCCCGAGCCGCCGCGAAGCATGGGCGATATGAATATCGGCGAGGGGCCAGCAGGGGCGGGTGAGGGGCAATGAGTGAGGATGCGAGGGTGCGCGCCCGCTCAGTCGTGGTTGGGTCTCATCGCAACGCTCGGGCGTGCTCGTCGTTTGCCATGGATGGTTCAATCCTTTTCCTGGCAATGCCCAGCATTAAGAGGGCGATCCAGCCGACCACGGAGCAGAGCCTGTGGATTCTCGATATTTACGGATTTACGGTCGGCTCCCTTCTGGTTACTTTCGGGAATCTCGGAGATCGGTTTTGGGCGAAGAAGCGCTTTCTCATTGAGCGTCCGCGATCGGAGTGGGCTCGACATGCAGCGCTTTCGCCTCTTCCTGAAATTTCCGATCGGCACTCGCGCTCTCATGCTCGGGGGCGCCACTCTGCTTCCGTCATGCCTCGCCGTCATCAGGTGAATTATTTTCCGACGCAGTGCGGCGGGCGCAGAGCGATTGGTCTTCGCCGCAACATTTTTCCCGCCGGATTCGTCATCGGGGCCGATTGTCGGCGGGGTGATGCTGAATCGCTTCTGGTGGGGATCCGTATTTCTCATCAACGTTCCCGTCATCGTCGTGTTCCTGTGCCTCGCGCCGATTCTGCTCAAAAGAGGTCCATGGCTCGAGGCCGGGACGAATCGAGACATTCTCAGTATCGTCCTGTCGGCGACTGGTCTTCTGCTTGCGATTTACGGCGTCAAGCATGCGCGACTATGGCGTTGATCGACTCAATGTCACACTCTGTGATGGTCGGCATTATAATTCTGGTCATATTCTTCGTGTGGCAGAAAAAGGCTCGAGGATCCTCTGCTCGATGTCCGCCTGTTCCGAAGAAGCGCGTATTCGCCGTTGCTGTCCTGACCGGACTTCTCTCACTCTTCGTCGTGGTCGGCCGCGGCGTGATCTGAGTATGACTTATCTCCAGTTCGTCCTCGGATACGCCGTTCTGCATGCCGCGGTACTAGCGATCCCGGGAGCGATAGTCCTCACTCTCTCGAGCGTGTTCACTCCTCATTTCGTCGAATATGCGGGTGCTCGCGCGGCGCTCGATCCTCTGCCACTTCTCATGGCTGCGGGTATGCTCCTGCTCCTCCTGGCCAGTACCGCTACCGGCCCCATCTTCTACATGACGTCGACCGTCGGTCGCCGGTACTGGATTCGAGCATCTCGTTCAGCCTCGTCGCTGATACCGCCGTGGGGGCTGTGCCCGAATCGCGCGCCAGGCGGCGGGTGCGATTGCTGGGGCAGCAACGAAATCGGCAACGCGCTGGGCATCGCACTGCTCGGGTCGCTCCTCACTGTTGTATTCCGTGCCACCTATGACGGTACGGGAAACCGGCATAGGGAGGTCGTCGAAGCCTCGGGGAGTCGGCTCGGCTGCTTTCGACCATGCCCGAGTCGGCGTTCCTCAGCAGCTTTCACGCCGTCGGTGCCGTAGCCGCGATTATCTGCGGCTCTCTGGGCATTCTCGCCATCCGCTGGATCCCCGATGAGGCTCGGCAGGGTGATCCTTCTGACCGCGCTCCCGGTTCTTCGGTAGAGGTCTGTGCGCGCTCGGAAGACGGCGTCTGTCCGGCGAGGATTGATCCTTTGGGGCGGAGTGCTCACTTCCATCTCACCGGAGGCGGGGAACTCCTCCAGGAGAACACCGACTCCACGGGCACATCGAAGTACCGGGCGATGCGCAGCGCCAGGTGGAGGGAAGGGGCGTACTCGCCGCGCTCCAGGTAGCCCACCGTCTGGTAGTGGACGCCGAGCGCCTCGGCGAGCTCGCGGCGGCTGATCCTGCGATCGGCGCGCAGGACCGCGATCCGGTTGTGGACATTCTCCTCGGCCATTACAGGCCCGACTGCGAGCGGATGGTGGACTGCATACGGGACAGGGCACCGATGCTCTCCCTGCGGAAGGAGCGGCGGATGACCTCGGGAACCATGGCGAATCCGACAACAGCCCATGCCACCCAGGATCCCCGATGGCCATGACGGGGTTGAAGGCTCCGCCGATCTCCCAGGCCGGGTCGCCCGCCAGCGTCCAGCGGGTCAGGGTGCCCCGCCCAGTACGTGGGCAGGACCAGCTGAATCGCCTGGGCCCAGCAGGGGAGCCAGTCCAGGGGAAGAGAGGAGCCGCCCGTGAGGAGAAAGGGGCAGGGGCTGCCAGGTAGGTGATCATCACGCTGTAGGGCCCTCGGGCCACAGAGCCCATGAGGGAAGCCCAGAGGAGCGGCGGCTACGGCGGACAGTACGATGAGCGGCAGGCATATCAGGATCTGGAGTGCGCTCACGGGCAGCGACCTAGTGAGGACGGTTCCGATGAGCACGGCCCCCTGGATGATGACGGACATCGTGATGGTGGATATCGTCTTGCCGATCGCCCACCAGGGAACCGTGAGGCAGGATCCGCACCCGCAGCAGGGGCGCCGCCGACCCGATCGGTGTACATCTCCCCGGCGATCTGCAAGACGATGAAACGGCCGAATGCGCCGATGCTGCCGTGACCAGCATGGGGCCGAATGCTGTGCCCGCGTTGACGGAGTCGCTGCCGAGCATTCCAACCACGATGACTGGGAGGACCGCGATCAGCAATGAGAAGGCGCCCGTTCCCAGAATGGATGGTCGGAGATCGCCGGCCGCCTGGCGGACGGCCGCTCGCAGGATGGCGGGGAAGGTGTGCATGCTCATGACTGCTGCTCCTCGTGCTCCTTGCCCACCAGGAGAGGTGGGTCTCCTCCAGGGTGGGGCGGGGGTGATGGTCAGGCCGGTGATGGTGCCGAGGTCGAGCCGAGTGAGGAAGTGCTCGGGCGCGGCCGTGGCGTGGACGTGGTGCTCCCGTCCTGGATCCAGGTGACCTCGGCATCAGGGCTCGGCTGCTCGCGCAGGGCGGTCACCGAGCCGTCGGCGATGATGCGGCCCCGGCTCATGATGAGGGATCCGCGAGGCGATGCGCTCGGCCTCGGCCAGGTCGTGGGTGGTCATGAGGATGGTGGCATTGTCATCATCGACGCGCTGGAGGATGAGGTCGTGCAGGTGCGCCTTGGAGACCGGGTCAGACCCGTGGTCGGCTCGTCCATGAGCGAGCGGCTCAGGGGCGCCCGCAGAGCGCGGCGGCGAAGTCGATCGTGCGCCGCTGCCCGCCCGAGTCGGGACGAGGCGGGGTCGTCTTGCTCCGCCAGTCCGACGGCGTCGAGCACTTCGGTCACGCCCATGGCGCTGGGGGAGGCGGTCAGCTGGATGGCGCGGATCCATTCCAGCTGGTCGGCGACCCGCCACTTGGCGTGGTCGGTCCAGTTCTGCTGGACCAGGCCCACGCGCGCCCAGAAGTCGGCGCCCGCCCGGCGCGGGTCGGTGCCCAGGACCCGGATCGACCCCGACGTGGGGCCAGGGGCCCAGCAGGTTCTCCACGAGAGTCGTCTTGCCGACTCCGTTGGGGCCTAGCAGGCAGACGACCTCGCCGGCGTTGACCGACAGATCGAGTTCTTGCAGGACGGGCGCCGTGCCGTAGGAGAAGCTGAGGTTGTCAACGGCGACAACAGGGGCCATGGCGCCATTCGTCCTGCCTGTACGGTTGTCCATAGCAGTAATGCTACAGCATGTTATGGAAGTTGTGTCCCGGTGTTGTCGTCCTAGCGGTTTCGTGTCGCTGATCTGCGCCCGGGCGCAGAATGCGGTACCGTCTGCCCCGTGCGAGCGACCACGCGTCCGGAAATGAGCCTCCTGCTTAGTCGCCGCGGCGGGGCCTGACCAAGGCCGGCACCCCGACCGCGGCTCATTCGTGTTGCCAGCCGACGGGAGAACACATCGCCTTGCAGTTTCTCCCGAGCAGAGCGCCCACCCCGAGGAGAAGATCATGCGCACCGCTCGCCCCGCACCCCAGCAGCCCTCCCGGAATGCCCTTTTGGCAAAGTGCGTCCCCTTCATTGATGTCGTTGAGACCGATCTGCCCGACCGCACCTGGCCGACCAAGCGCATCACGCATGCTCCCGCTGGCTCACCACGGACCTGCGCGACGGCAACCAGAGCCTCATCGAGCCCATGGGGCCCGAGGCCAAAGCGGGCCATCTTCGACCTGCTGGTGCGCATGGGCTTCAAGAGATCGAGGTCGGTTTCCCCGCCGCCTCCCAGACCGACTACGACTTCGTGCGCTCGCTGGTGGACGACAACGCCATCCCCGAGGACGTCACCATCTCGGTGCTCACCCAGTCCCGCGGCGACCTCATCGACCGCACCGTGGACGCCTGCGTCGGCATGCCGAGGGCCACCGTCCACCTCTACAACTCCGTGTCCCCGCTGTTCCGCGAGGTCGTCTTCCGCATGGACCGCGACGACATCCGCGAGCTCGCCGTTGACGGCACCCGCCAGGTCATGCGCGCGCGCCGAGAAGGTTCTGAACGATGAGCACGATCTTCGGCTTCGAGTACTCCCCGGAGATCTTCATGGACACCGAGCGCGAATACGCCCTGGAGGTCTGCGAGGGCCGTCATGGACGTATGGCAGCCCGAGGGCGACCGCGAGATCATCCTCAACCTGCCAGCCACCGTCGAGCGCGCCACGCCCAACGTCTACGCGGACCAGATCGAGTGGATGAGCCGCAACCTCTCCCACCGCGAGGCGTGTGCCTGTCCGTTCACAACCACAACGACCGCGGGATCCGGGCGTGGCCGCCGCCGAGCTCGGCCTCCTGGCCGGCGCCGATCGCGTCGAGGGGCTGCCTGTTCGGGTCATGGCGAGGCGCACCGGCAGCGTGGACCTGGTGACCCTGGCCCTCAACCTGTTCAGCCAGGGCGTGGACCCCATGCTCGACATCTCCGACATCGACGAGATCCGCCGTACGGTCGAGCGTTCTACACAGATGGATGTGCCGCCGCGCACGCCCTACGTCGGCGAGCTCGTCTACACCTCCTTCTCCGGCTCGCATCAGGACGCCATCAAGAAGGGCTTCGTCGCCCGTGCGAAGCAGGTCGATGCCAAGAAGGCCGAGGGACTGGACTCTGAGGGCCGCCGAGATCGCGGTCCCGTGGGCCATGCCCTACGCCCATCGACCCGCATGACGTGGGTCCCGCTCCTACGAGGCGGTCGTGCGCGTCAACTCCCAGTCCGGCAAGGGCGGCGTCGCCTATCTGCTCAGGCATGCGCACAATCTCGACCCTGCCGCGTCGCCTTCAGATCGAGTTCTCTCGCATCGTCCAGCGCCACGCCGACGCCCACGGCGGCGAGGTGGACGCCCGAGCATGTGGTCGATCTTCACCGATGAGTACCTCCGGCCGCTGCCGCGCCCGATGCCGAGTTTGCCCGCATGGGGCGCTTCTCGCTCAAGGGCGCCACGCTGACCGCTACCAGTGAGGGCGAGGCGATCCTCACCGTGACGATCGCCGACGGGGCGGAGCGCAGGCTTCCTGACCGCCTCCGGCAGTGGCCCGCTCGACGCCTTCGTCACCGCTCTGGAGCAGACCGGTGTCCGTGTGCGCATTCTCGACTACGCCGAGCACGCCCTCAGCGAGGGGCGCGATGCGAAAGGCCGCCTCTATGTCGAGTGCGAGGTCGACGGCCAGGTCCTGTGGGGCGTGGGCATCGATCCGTCGATCACCACCTCCTCCTTCAAGGCCGTCATCTCCGCGGTCAACCGGGCGCTGCGCTGAGGGGCGCGATCCTGGTCATGGGGCAGGGTGCTGGATGACGGGCAGGCTCTACCGAGACGAGGCCGTCGTTCTGCGCACGTACAGGCTGGGGAGGCCGACCGCATTATCGTCATGCTGACCCGTTCTCACGGGCAGGTGCGCGCCGTCGCCAAGGGGTGCGTCGCACGACCTCGCGCTTCGGCGCGCGCCTGGAGCCTTTCACCATGATCGATGTCCAGCTCTACCGCGGGCGCAGTCTGGACGTGATCGCCCAGGTCGAGACTCTGGACCCTTTCGCACGCGCGATCACGGGCGACTACTCCGTGTTCACCTGCGCCTCCACCATGGTCGAGACGGCCGAGCGGCTCACGCAGGACGATGGAGACCTCGACACCACGGAATCCCCGCAGCAGTACCTCCTGCTCTACGGGGCTCTGGCCGCCCTCGCCCCGCAGGCGCCATGCTCCAGGACTTGTACTGGATTCGTACCTGCTGCGCGCCCTGGCCCTGGCCGGGTGGGCTGCGTCGTGCTACGACTGCGCGCGCTGCGGTGCTTCCGGACCGCACGCCGCCTTCCATGTCCAAGCGGGCGGGGCGGTGTGCGCCGGTTGCCGGCCCGCGGGCGCAGTCGATGTCGAGCCCGGGACCATGGCGCTTCTCGGGCGCTGCTGAGCGGCGACTGGGGCGTGGCCGATGTCTCCGCCGAGCGGACCGAGCCCAGGCCTCCGGGATCGTGTCGGCATACTTGACCTGGCATCTTGAGCGCCGCCTGCGCTCCCTCTCCCTCGTCGAAAGGGCCTGACGTGAACGACCAGCCCCCCGCTGAGCCGGATCTTCAACCTCTGGATAAAGGCGTCTCCCATCCATCGGCGGGCCTCACTCCGCCGGATCTGCCCGCCCCAGGCGATTCCCGCTCACGTCGCCTGCATCATCGGACGGCAACGGGCGCTGGGCCAACGCCGCGGTCTGGCCCGCAGTGAGGGGCACCGGGCGGGGAGGCACCATGATGGACGTCATCGCCGGCGCCGTCGAGATCGGGATCAGGAGTTGAGCGTCTACGCCTTCTCGACTGAGAACTGGAGGCGCTCGCCGGCTGAGGTCCGCTTCCTCATGGGATTCACCCGGCAGGTGCTGCGCGCTCAGACCGACGATCTCTCTCGCCTGGGAGTGCGTCGTGAACTGGGTGGGGCGTGAGCCCCGCCTGTGGAAGTCGGTCCTGACCAGGTGCCGCTCTGAGCGCATCACGTCGGAGAACACGACTCTCACGCTCAATATGTGTCTGAACTACGGAGGGCGGGCCGAGATCGCCGACGCCGCCCGGGCGATCGCCGAGGACGTGGCCGCCGGGCGCCTCAAGGCCTCAGCGGTGGGTGAGCGGACGTTCCCGCGTTACCTCTATTCGCCCGGTCATGCGCGATGTCGATCTCCTGATCCGCACCGGTGGTGAGCAGCGCACGAGCAATTTCCTGCTATGGGAGGCGGCCTACGCCGAGCTGTATTTCTCCGACCTGCCCTGGCCGGAGTTCGACCGCACCCAGTTGTGGCGGGCATGCGAGGCCTACGCGAGCCGCGATCGCCGCTACGGGAACGCGGTGGACCAGGTGACGGGCACCTGACGCACGAAGTGCGGAGCAGCAGGTATCTCCGGAAACCGACTGACTGGCTGTCTCCAACCGGGCGCCCCTACCGGCTGCTCCGGTCCTCCCCGGGGCTCTGCTCGACAGCGATTGTGGGAGTTGTGGCCTTGGCCGAACGGTTGGAACGCTCCGAGCAGTCCGCGCAGAGCCCGAAGAATTCCGCCGTGTGCTCCATCTGAGTGAAGCCGTGCGCGGCGGACACGGAGGCGATCCACGCCTCCAACTCGCCCCAGCTGACTTCGACTGTGTGGCCGCAGGAACGGCACACGATGTGGTGGTGATGCTCGGTCATGGCAGCAGCGGTAGAGCGTCTCGCCCTCCGCGTTGCGCACCTGGTCGCACCTCCCGCTCTCGGCCATGGCGGTCAGGTTCCGGTAAACCGTGGCCAGGCCCACCTTGGTGCCCTCGGACTCAAGGGCGGCGTGTATCTGCTGGGCGGATCGGAACTCCTCCGTACGCTGAAGAATGTCGTTGACCGCGGCGCGCTGCCAGGTGGCCCTGGGCCGTACTGAGGTGGATCCTGCGGTGCTGCGGGTCATGGTCATGACTGTGCCTCATCAATGAGCGGGGTGGTCTGCTCCGGGCGTCTCCTGCGCCGACACAAGTGTGCCATCTGGACGAGCGTTCGTCGGGCGGGTTCGGGCGAAGCGCGTCAGAGAAAGCGGACCAGGGCCGTCTCCACCGCCACGACGGCGTACAGGCCGACCAGCGGTACGACGATCGTGGCGCCCGAGGGACAACGACACCACATAGGTGATCAACAGTCCTGTGACGCACACGACGACGCCGATCCCCATCGACAGCCGCATCGTCACGATGAAGGAGCGGGACAGGAGCTGGGCGATGGCGACCGGCACGATCATGACGGCGGAGACCAGCAGAGCCCCCACCACTCGCATGGATACCGAGACGGTCAGGGGCGGCGACCACAGCGATCGTCATGTTGAGCACGCCGGTGGGCAGACCGATGGAGCGGGCGAACTCCTCGTCGTGGCACAGGGGCGAACAGGGGGCCCCGCAGGCCCGAGCCCCACGAGTCAGGGATGAAGGCGGACAGGAGCGATGCAGAACCAGGCATCCGAGACGGAGACCGTGGCGATCGACCCGAACGAGGTAGCTCGTGAGATTGGTGGTCGTGCCGCCGGCGAGTTTGATGAGAATGACCCCGCCGGCGATGCCGCCGTAGAACAGAATCGCCAGGGCGACATCGCCACGGGTTCGCCCGTACGCCCGGATGACCTCGATCAGGATGGCGCCGATGATGCTGACGACGATCGCCCGGGGGATCGCCCAGGCGTCGTGCGGAGAGACGTTGGCCGCTGCGCCGCGCGATCCACCCCAGGGGCCACGCCGGTCAGTGCGATGTGCCCGATGCCGTCGCCCAGAAGGGCGAGACCGCGCTGGACGAGGTAGGTGCCGATGACGGGGGCGGACAGGCCCACGAGGACTGCGATGATGAGAGCGCGCTGCATGAGCGGGCTCGCGAGCATCTGGCTGTATGTGGATATCAGATCGGTCATGAGCGCTCTTCGGGGCGTGCGGCGCCGGGGGAGGGGATGTCGGTGGTGAGCGTCCCGGGCGCGTGGTGGACGCACGGGGCGCCGTTGGCCGTGCGGATGTTCGTGCTCGCAGTCGCCGAGGCGGTCGTGCCCCACGACATCGTGCTGGGCGTGGTCGTGCCGGGAGGGCGAGATCGCGGGCGGGGCCGTCGGGAGATCCCGTCCCTCCACGAGGACGACGGCGCGCTCGACGACGTCGGCTCAGTTCGCCCATCTCGTGCAGCACGGTGATGAGCGTGAGCCCGTCGGTCGTGCAGCGAGGTGAGGAGTCTCGGCGAGGGGCCTGCCGCGAGGCGCGGTCGATGCCGGCCAGGGGCTCGTCGAGGATGAGCAGGCTCGGGTCTCGCACGAGAGCGCGCGCGATGAGGACGCTGCGCCTGCCCGCCGAGAAGACCTGGACGTGATCGCGGGGCGCGGTGGGCGAGTCCGACGGCCTCAGGGCCGCCATCGCTCTGTCGTGGGCGCGGCGACCGCGGTCTGCGAAGGGGCGGCGCGGGCCCAGCAAGCCGGAGCGCACGACCTCTAGGGCGGTGGCGGGCACACCGGATGCTGCGCCGACGCGCTGAGGCACATAGCCGATTCGGCTCCAGGGCACGCGGGAGCGGCGCTCGACGTCGTGGCCGAACAGGCGCACGCTGCCCGTGCGGGACCGGGTTGAGGCCGAGGATCGTCTTTGACCAGGGTCGACTTGCCTGAGCCGTTGGCGCCCAGGAGCGCCACCGATTCGCCGGTGGTCACAGTCATATCGATGCTGGAGAGGACAAGGGTGGAGCCGAACGCGACTGACAGATCAGTCACGGCGACGGGCGGCACCGTGTCGAGGACGGGGAGGCGGCGGCAGGGGAGCTCCGCCCGCCGCTGGGCTCTCGCCGATCGTGTGGATGCGCTGGGCGACGCCGTCCGAACGTCCCGGACGGCGTCGCCGCGCTCATCCCGCGGAGGCGGGGAGAAGGCGGATCGTCATGGAATCCTTGGGGCTCCTTGTCCTGTGCAGGTCGTCACTTGCAGGCCAGCGCCGTGCGCAGCGCGTCGAGGTTGTTGGACATGGCGCCGGCGTGGTCGGCGTCCTCCGGAGCGGACCTCGATCGGGACTGAGAACAGCGGTGGTAGCGCCGGTCTCGCTGGCGACCGCCTCGGCGGTCTCGGGGAGACGAGCTCCTCGGTGAAGATCGTGGTGGAGCCGGTGTCCTCGACGGCCTTCTTGGCGGCGGCGATGTCGGCGGCGCTCGGCTCTGTGCTCGGGATCGATGCCGGAGATGGAGAGCCTGGGTCAGCCCGTAGCGGTCGGCGAGGTAGCCGAAGGCGGCGTGAGAGGTGATGAAGGTCTTGCGCTCGCACTGGCTGAAACCGCCCTGGTAGGAGGAGTCCAGCCCGTCGAGGGTGGAGGTCAGGGGAGCTCGAGGTTGGCCTTGTAGTCGTCGGCGTGATCCGGGGTCCGCGGCGGCCAGGGCCTCCTCAATGGCGGTGGCGGCAGACTTCATGCGAGACCGGGTCGAGCCAGAAATGAGGGTCGAGGGGAGTCCGCGTCGTGGTCGGCCTCGCTTGTGCGCGCCTCATCGGCGGCTGTCATCGGCGTGCTCCTGCCTCGTCCTCCATGCCCCTCGTGGTGCTTGAGATCGACCTTGCCGGACAGATCGAGCACCGTGGGACCGTTGACCTGGGTGACTGCCTTGTCGAGCGAGGGCTGGAAGCCCTCGACATAGGCGACGAGGGAGGCGCCTCCAGGGTGCTGGTGACCTCCTTGCCGGACAGGTCGTAGTCGTGGGGCTCCTGACTCGGCGGGCGTCAGGCTGGTGACGCTGACGTGATCACCGCCGATGGTCTCGGTGAGGTACTGGATCGGGTAGAACGAGACGGCCACTGGCAGGGCGCCTGCGGCGCTCCCGCAGTTCTGCGTCGGCCGACGACGCGAGGTCCGGGGACAGGGCGAGCAGGCGGTCGAGGGACAGGCCCAGTGCCGCTGCGGCGACGGCGGACAGGGCGCGACGGATGGTGACAGGGGAGTAGTCATGGGCGCCATTGTCGAAGTGATAACGATTATCGTCAAATGGCGTGACGACCGCCTCCCGCTGAGTGTGACGCGTCAGACTCACGGCGTCCCGCCGTGATGCGCCTACGCCGCTCTGGCTGCGGGCGGGCGATCGCGCCCCGTAGGATGGCCGCATCCTTTCCCGACTCGTTCGCATCAACCAGGTGCGGACGGCGACATCAGGAGACACCTCTGTGGCACAGAATTCCTCCGCGCTCGAGCGCGTCATCAACCTGGCCAAGCGCCGCGGCTTCGTCTTCCCCTGCGGCGAGATCTACGGCGGCACCCGATCTGCCTGGGACTACGGGCCGCTGGGCGTCGAGCTCGAGGAGAACATCAAGCGCCAGTGGTGGCGGTACATGGTCCGCTCGCGCGACGACGTCGTCGGCCTGGACTCCTCGGTGATCCTGCCGCGCGAGGTGTGGGTGGCCTCCGGGCACGTGGGCGCCTTCACCGACCCGCTCGTGGAGTCCCTCCACACCCACAAGCGCTACCGCGCCGACCAGCTCATCGAGGAGTACGCCGAGCGCAAGGGCCTGGATCCCGACACCGTCCAGCTGTCCGACGTGCCCGACCCGGTCACCGGCCAGCCCGGATCGTGGACCGAGCCGCGCGAGTTCTCCGGCCTGCTCAAGACCTACCTGGGTCCCGTGGACAACGAGGCCGGCCTGCACTACCTGCGCCCCGAGACCGCCCAGGGCATCTTCGTCAACTTCGTCAATGTCATGAGCGCGGCCCGCAAGAGGCCCCCTTCGGCATCGGCCGGGTCGGGCAAGTCCTTCCGCAACGAGATCACGCCGGGCAACTTTCATCTTCCGCACCCGCGAGTTCGAGCAGATGGAGATGGAGTTCTTCTGCGAGCCGGACCGACGACGAGTGGCACCAGTACTGGATCGACTACCGCAGGCCTGGTACGTGGACCTGGGCATCGAGCCCGGAGAACATCCGCCTGTACGAGCACCCCCGGAGGCTCTCCCACTACTCCAAGCGCACCGTCGACCTGGAGTACCGCTTCGGGTTCGCCGGCTCGGAGTGGGGTGAGCTCAGAGGGCATCGCCAACCGCACTGACTTCGACCTGTCCACCCACGCAGAGCACTCCGGCAGGACCTGTCCTACTTCGACCAGCCCAAGAACGAGCGCTGGACGCCCTACGTCATCGAGCCCGCGGCCGGGCTGACCCGCTCGCTCATGGCCTTCCTCGTGGAGGCCTACACCGAGGACGAGGCCCCCAACACCAAGGGCGGCGTGGACAAGCGCATCGTGCTCAGGCTCGACCCGCGCATCGCCCCGTCAAGGCGGCCGTGCTGCCCGCTGAGCCGCAAGGAGGAGCTCACCGGCCCCGCCCGCGAGCTGGCCGCGCGCCTGCGGCGCTCCTGGAACGTCGAGTACGACGACGCCGGTGCCGTCGGCCGCCGCTACCGCCGTCAGGACGAGGTGGGCACGCCCTTCTGCCTCACCTACGACTTCGACTCGCCGGAGGATGCGCGGTCACGGTGCGCGCGCGCGACACGATGGCCCAGGAGCGCATCCCGCTCGAGGGCGTCGGAGCGCTACCTGGCCGAGCGCCTCATCGGCTGCTGAAGCGGATCGGCATCGCCCGACCTCTGCATCGCCCGTCGGCATGCACTGGGCGGGCCCGCGCTGTTCCTGTGGGGGCGGAGGTCGCGCGATGTCAGATCCCTCGTTGCTCCATCGCCTCATGGCTCTGCGTGCTCCGCAGGTTCGCCCCCGAGCCATCATTGCCATGAAGAGCGAGGAGACTCCCGCGCCCCGGCTCGCCCTGGGCGCGCCACTCATTCCTCCAGTCATCCCGCCCATTCCCATACGCCATGCGCATGCCACGGCGAGGTGACCGTGCCCCTCCACGAGCGGGCGGGCGCGCGCGTCATCGTGCTGGCCGCGATCGTTGTCCCCATTGTGATCGCCACGCTCATCGGGCCTGGTGGTGCTGTGGCCCGGGAAGAGCTCCCTGGTCGGCTCTCAGGCCTTCGGGCGCCGAGGGACCAGCCTGGAGACCGCCACGATCACGTCCACGTCGCTGGAGCGGGCTGTCAGGAGGCGAGCAGAGTCGCTGGGCGACACTGGCCGACGGCGGGCTGCTCGCCGACGCGGTGTGCGCCCGCATCACCTCGGGCAAGGGCGAGGGTCTTCGTCCTGCCGGTCCACCCTGCCCGCCGAGTCCACGAGCGCCGCCGATGTCGGCGACGAGACTGCGTGTGATGTACACCCCGGCCGCGGTGACGTCAGGGCACGCCCTATGTCTTCGTCGACTACCAGCGCCAGGTCCCCGTGCTGGCGCTGTCGATCGTCTACCTCGTCCTGGTCGTGGCTGTGGCCGGCCGCAAGGGCGTCCTCAGCGTCCCTGGGCCTGGTCCTGGCGACGGCGGTGCTCATGTTCTTCATGATCCCGGCTCTGCTGGACCTCGCCTCCCCCATGTGGGTGACGCTGGTGGGCGCCAGCGCCATGATGCTGCTGGCGGTCTACATCGCCCACGGCGTCTCCGTGCACGACCAGCCCGCTGCTGGGCACGATCGTCGGGTGGTCATCACCGTCGTGCTGTCCCTGCTGGGGGTGTGGGGGCGGCCAACCTGACGGGGTGCGACCGAGGAATCCGCGCTGACGCTGGCCGCCGCCGTGCCGGGGACCTGAGCCTGCGGGCGCTGCTGACCTGCAGCATGGTCATCGCCGGCCTCAGCGTGCTCAACGATGTGACCATCACCCAGGCCTCGGCCGTGTGGGGAGCTGCACGCCGCCAACCCGTCGCTCAGTCGGGATGCGCCTGTTCACCGGCGGCATGCGCATCGGGCGCGACCACATCGCCTCGACCGTCTACACCCTCGCCTTCGCCTACGCGGGGTACCGCGCTGCCGCTCATCCTGGCGGCCTCACTCATCGACCGCCCCGTGATCGACACGCATGCTTTCCGGTGAGATCGCCGAGGAGATCGTCCGCACGCTGGTGTCCTCCATCGGGCTGGTGCTGGCGATCCGGCGACCACGGCGGTCGCCGCGCTCCTGTGCCGCACGACGCCGACGGTGCCGCGTGGACAACACCGACGACCTGACGACGCTCGCAGCGCCGACAATGCCCGACGCTGACAAACGCGACAGCTGCACCCGCGGACGGGCCCGGCGTCGAGCCTCGGCCCAGCGCCCGGAGGTCGACGCCGACGAGACGCCGATGCCTGAGGCCTCTCATCCCCCGGGAGGCGTCGGACTCCGCGTCGAGCAGGAGCGTCCTGTGCTCCTCGCTGAGATAGGGAGTCCAGCCAGCCGTCGGGCGGTGCGGGCGCTTGGGCGAGCCGGCCGGCCGCGGGGCCCCTCGACCGTCTCCGCCCGGGTAGGGCACGACCTCCGGGCAGACGGGCGCGCGGCCGCCAGCGCCTCGTGCAGTCCCGCCAGCGTGCTCACGCGCATGAGCGCGTCGCGCGCCCGTCCGCCCACGGGGTAGCCCTGAGTGCCAGCCCACGTGCTTGCGCAGATCCCTCACGCCCCGGTCCTCGCCCATCTCGGCGGCCAGCAGCCGTCCCGTGCTCCTCAGATGACGGCGATCACATCGTCCAGGTCAGGGCGGGCGCGTGCCGCCGACCCGTGGAGGGCCGCCACGATGTCCGCGAAGAGCCACGGGCCGCCCCTGGCAGCCGCGGCCCACCACGACGCCGTCGCAGCCGGTGGCGCGCATCATCCGCAACGCGTCGTCCCCGGTCCAGATGTCCCGTTGCCGGCACCGGCAGGGGCTGTCGCCTCCTTGAGACGGGCGATCGCCTCCCAGTCCGCCTGCCCGCAGTAGTGCTGACGGGCCGTTCGGCCCGTGCAGGGCGATGGCCGCGACGCCGGCGTCCTCCGCCGCGCGCGCGACGTCCATGAAGGTCTCATGATCCTCGTCGATGCCGATGCGGGTTTTAACCGTCACCGGCACGGCGTGCTCGCGGTGCGCCGCCCGCGCGGCCTGGTCGCAGGCGCGCACAGTCTCGCGCAGGATCGCCGCCAGCAGATCCTTCTTCCACGGCAGCGCCGCGCCTCCGCCCTTGCGCGTCACCTTGGGCGCCGGACAGCCGAAGTTGAGGTCGATGTGGTCGGCCAGGTCCTCTTCGACCAGGATGCGCACCGCCGCACCCGCGATCGACGGGTCGACCCCGTAGAGCTGGATGGAGCGCACCCGCTCACCGGGATCTGAGCGCACCATGGCCAGAGTCTTCTCATGCGCTCCACCAGGGCGCGCGTCGTCACCATCTCGGTGATGTACATGCCCGCGGGCGCCATCAGGCCGCCGTCTCGGATCGCCAGGCGCCCGGCCTGCCCAGGACGGAGCTCGGCGGGCAGCATCGACTCGCCGGCCAGACGGCACAGACGTCGGAAGGACGCATTGGTCACCCCCGCCATCGGAGCGAGCACAACCGGCGTGGCCACTTCGATCGGCCCGATGCGCAGCGGTCCGATACTCGCCGGGCCCCGATGGAAGGGTGGAAGGCGGGAAAGCGGCGGGAGGCTGAATGGTCACCGGACCGTACTGCACGATTGGCACGCGGGTCGTTGCTCGGCGGCCGCCCGGCACCGACCCGTACGGCTGATGCGCGCATCGCCGCGTCCTACGGCACTCCGGCGAAAGGCCGCATAGGCTGCGCGCGTGAGCACGCCGCCCGCATCGCCGCCGAGAGCCCGATCGGTCCTGGTCACCGGGGCATCACGAGGAATAGGCCGCGCCGTTGCGAGCGCCTTCGTCGCTGGAGGTGATCAGGTGGTCGGCCTGTCGCGCTCGCGAGGCGCCCGCCGGCGTCGCGGGCATTGAGTGTCGACGTGACCGATGCATGCGGCCCTGCGGCGGCCATGGCGCGGGCTCCGGACGCTGCACGGCCCGATCGAGGGTTCTGGTGGCATGCGCCGGGGTCAGCCATGACGCCCTGGCCATCCGCACTCGCGAATCGGTGTGGTCCGAGACGATGGCGGTCAATCTCACCGCTTCCTTCGCCACCGCTTCCGCAGTCCTGCCGGACATGCTGCGCGCCCATCGCGGTCGTATCGTCCTGGTCTCCTCGGTCGTCGCGGCTCGCGGCGGCATAGGGCAGGCCGCCTACGCCGCTTCCAAGGGGCGGGGTCGAGGGACTGACCCGCGCGCTGGCCCGCGAGGTCGCCTCCCGCGGGGTGACCGTCAACGCCGTTGCCCCCGGTTTTTGTCGATACCGACGCTGACCGCGGGCCTGCCCCACGACGTCCGTGCGGACCACCTGGCCGCCATTCCCATGGGGCGCTGGGCGATGCCCGAGGAGATCGTCGCCCCGGTCCTGTTCCTGGCCTCTGCTGGCGCCTCCTACATCACCGGTACCGTGCTGGGGTCGATGGCGGCCTGGGCATGGGGCGCTGAGGTCGTACGTGCTGACGGCGGTGGTGACTGCGCCGTCGGGGAATCTTGAATGGAGTACTGCTTGGGCGGGTAGACTGGATGCCTCTGGAACGCATCGCGCCGATTCACGTCGCACGGCTCGACGCACGTGTCGTAAAGTTGCCGCGTGACGACTGAGAAACTCGGGAAGACCCTGGTCCTGGTCCGCCACTCAAGGCGGCCGACGACGCTCCCACCGATCTTGAGCGCCCCCTGACCTCCAAGGGCCATACTCTGGCGGACAAGCTCGCCCGCTCGCTGGCCAGGCGCGTCGGGCCATCTTGACCTTCTTCTCGTATCGCCCGCGGCGCGTGCCCGGCAGACCGCTCGCCCCATTCAGGAGCGCCTCGAACCGGCCGAGGTCCATGTCGAGCCGGAGATCTATCACAACGGCGCCTTGAAGATTCTCGATCTGCTGACCCCGCTGTCCGAGGGCCACGAGACGCAGTTGTTCTCGTCGGTCACGAGCCCGACGGTCTCAATCCTGGCGCACATGCTTCACGACGCTGATGACGATCTGGCGGCCCAGGCGTCCTTCAGGGGTGCCGACGGCCACGGCCTGTTGCTCACGGTTCCGGGACCCTGGGCCGACCTCGCCCCCGACAAGGCGCACCTGACTGAGATCGTCACCGCGCCGCGCTGATGCGTTGATGCGACCGACGCCCTGACGTCCCGGCCTCCCCGGCGACGTCGCGGCTGTCAGCGCTGCCAGTAGCCGCTCGGTGTTGACGGAGTCAGAGCAGTTCGAGCACGGCCATCAGATCACGCACATGCGGCGGCGTCCGCCTGTTCGACGACGACCGGCAGCGCAGAACGCCACTCCGAGACCTGCGGTCGCGATCATACCCAGGTCGTTGGCGCCATCGCCCACTGCGACTGTGCGCCTCATATCAACGTCGTCTTCGGCCCAGTCGCGCAGGCATTGCTTCTTGACGTCGCGATCCACGATGCGGCCCTCCACCCGGCCGGTGAGGACGCCCCTCCGCGGTTTCGAGACGGTTGGCCGCCATATGGTCAATGCCAGGGGCGCGTCGCGAGGACCGACGACCTCTGTGAACCCGCCTGAGACGACGCCGACTCGGCAGCCGCTCGCATGGAGTGCGCGATGAGCTCCCTCGGCTCCGGGGTCAGCGCACCTGATCGAGCACGTCCGCGAGATGGTTCGGCTCACTCCGGCCAGAGTGCTTACCCGTTGCCTCAGGGGAGGCGGCGAAGTCGAGTTCTCCGCGCATCGCCCGCTCGGTGATGTCGGCGACCTGCTTCCCGTGTGCCCGCGTGCTCCGCGATGAGCTCGATGACCTCCTGCTCGATGAGCGTGGAGTCCACGTCCATGACCAGTAGACCGGGACCGAGTTCGGCGAGAATGCCGCTGGCCCTGGCACCCGAGGTTCGTCGACCGGGGGAGACGCTGCTTGTCGGTCATGAACAGATGCTAGCCGCAGTGCGCCGCCGCCCCGAGACCACGATGTCTCCGGGGCGGCGTGCGAGCTCAGACAGGTCGGTGGCTTCCGATCAGCGGGGTACAGTCTGCCCCTTCGCCACGACGGTAATGCCGGACTCGGTCACGGTGAATCCGCGTTCGCGGTCGCGCTCGGCATCGATCCCGACCATGGCCCCCTCTTCGACGACGACGTACTTGTCGAGGATGGCCCGGTTGACGACCGTGTTGCGTCCGACGTTCACGCCGTCCATGAGGACCGACTCACGCACCGAGGACCAGGAGTTGACGCGCACGCCGGGGGACGGGACCGAGGAGATGACCTCGCCGCCGGAGACGATGACGCCGGGGGAGACGATCGAGTCCACCGCGTGCCCCAGGCGCTCATGATGTCCGTAGACGAACTTGGCCGGGGGCATGGCCGCCTGGTAGCCGGCGAATAGCGGCCAGCGGTCGTTGTACAGATTGAACACCGGGGTTACCGAGATGAGGTCCTGGTGGGCGTCGAAGAGGCGTCCACTGTTCCCCACGTCGCGCCAGTAGTCGCGGTCCCGCTCGGTGGCGCCGGGGACGTCGTTGTCGCTTGAAGTCGTAGACCCCGGCGGTGCCCTGGTTCACGAACCAGGGCACGATGCTGCCGCCATATCGTGCTTGGAGGATTCGTCGGCCCGCGTCAACCGTCACGGCATCGAGAGTGCATCGGCGTCCATGATGTAGTTGCCCATGGGCCAGGACCTCGTCGGGGAGTCCGGCAGGCCCGGCGTGTCCGCAGGGCTTCTCCACGAGGCCTTGATCCGTCCGCGGTTCTGCGGATCGGTCTCGATGACGCCGAACTGGTCCGCCGGGGCGCGCGGCTGGCGGATGCCCGCCACGGTGCAGGGGCAGCCCGGAGGCGATGTGGTGGTCAGCATCTGGGAGAAGTCCATGCGGTAGATGTTGTCCGCACCGGTGATGACCACGTAGTCGGGCCGCTCGTCGTCGAGCAGGGTTGAGCGACTGGTAGATCGCGTCCGCGCTCCCCAGGAACCAGTGCTTGCCCACGCGCTGCTGGGCGGGCACCGGGGCGATGTAGTTGCCCAGCATGTCCGGACATCCGCCAGGTCTTGGAGATGTGCCGGTCCAGCGAGTGGGACTTGTACTGGGTGAGCACCACGACCTTGAGGGAAAGCCGGAGTTGATCATGTTGGACGGCGAGAAGTCGATGAGCCGGTAGATGCCCCCAGAAGGCACGGCCGAGCTTTAGCGCGGTCGACGGTCAAGGGCATGAGGCGCTTGCCCTCACCGCCTGCCAGGACGATTGCGAGAACACGAGGTTGAGCCATGTGATCACCATACGTGACCCCAGCCACCCTGTGGGGTGATTCATGAGGTATTCGTCATGTGTTTTCTGCGGAGCGCAGGCCGATGGTCCTCCAGTCAGTCTGAGCCCCATCTCATCAGTCGGTCGTCACCGGCGGGCGGCCTCATGCGATGCGGGCGCTGGATAGCGCAAACCGCCCCGTTGTCGGCGCAAAGCCGATACCGTCGGGCGTGGGGCGGCTCACGTTCCGGGAGCCCTCCCACCCTGGACCAGCCACCTGATTCAACAGCGCGCAGGGCGCGAGCGAGGAGACGCAACCCATGAGGGTCGATCTGCTGACCGAGAATACCCACCCTTCATCTACAGGCGGGGCCGAGGTCCACGTCTATGAACTGGCCAAGGTTCTGCGCCCACTGGCCGATGTGCGCGTGCACGCTTTCGGAGGACCGCGCGAGCCGGGCACCGAGGGTGCGGACCCGGGCGTGACCGGTTACCCGGAGGTCGCTGAGCTCGACGGCGCCAATGCGGCCCTGCGCACCTTCGGTGTGGATCTGGAGATGGTCCCCGGCGTGGAGGCGCCGACATCGTCCACTCCCACACCTGGTACGCCAATCTCGCCAGGCACCTGTCGGGCTGCTCTACGGCATTCCGCACATCTTGTCCGCCCACTCCCTGGAGCCGATGCGCCCCTTGGAAGGCCGAGCAGCTCGGCGGGGGCTACGCCCTGTCCTCCTGGGCGGAGCGTCAGGCCTATGAGGGAGCGACCGCCGTCATCGCCGTCTCTCACGGCATGCGCGAGGACATTCTGCGCTCCTATCCGCAGGTGGATCCCGAGCGCGTCAAGATCGTCCACAACGGCATCGACCTGGATGCCTGGGCCCCGCCCGACCGATGCCGAGTGGGAGGCGGAGAGCCAGAAGGTTCTGCGGCGCTACGGCGTCGATACGTCCCGGCCCACAGTGGTCTTCGTCGGGCGCATCACCCGTCAGAAGGCCTGCCCACCTCCTGCGCGCCGTTGAGAAACTGCCCGCCGACATCCAGGTCGTTCTGTGCGCCGGCGCTCCCGATACCGCGGAGATCAAGGCCGAGGTCGATTCCTCGTGGCCGGCCTCCAGGCCAAGCGGACCGGCGTCATCCTCATCGAGGAGTGCTCCCGCACCGTCAGCTCAGGCCGTCCTGAGCGCCTCCGACGTCTTCGTGTGCCCGTCGGTCCTACGAGCCCCTGGGCATCGTCAACCTGGAGGCCATGGCCATGGGGCTGCCCGTGGTCAGCTCCGCCACCGGCAGGATCCCGGACGTCATCGTCGACGGCGAGACCGGCCTGCTGGTTCCGATCGATCAGATGCAGGGACGGCACTGGCACGCCGATCGACCCGGAGCGCTTCGTCGCCGACCTCGCCGAGCGTCTGACCGCGGTGGCCACCGATGAGGCCGAGGCCAAGAGCATGGGGTCAGCCTCCCGCAAGCGCGTGGAGGAGCACTTCGCCTGGACGGCGATCGCCGAGCAGACCATGAAGGTCTACCGGTGGGCCCTGGACCACGGCTGAGCACGGGTTCGAGACCCCGAGCGGGAGGGGCTGCGGTCGCGACTACACGCACGATCGCGGCCCCCACCACTCGAGTTGCCGCGGCGACTCCGCAGCGCGCTCGTCGTCAGCAGCGGGCGCAGCACCCGCGCGCGCCGCCCGGCCTGGAGCGCCGTCGCACGACGCGCCGTCGTCGGCCGGGGCCAGCTCGCAGATCGCCGCCAGCCGCAGCGAGCGCTCCGAGCAGGACGCGGCGCCTGCTGTCCAGGACGGCGGCACGACTCGCGGGTCGACTCACGGCCGTCACCGGGTCAGTGAGCGTCGTCGGCGAGGCTCGGGGCGCTCGCGGGCGAGGTCCAGACTCGGTCAGCGCGTCGATCGCCTCCTGCTGTGGCCGCGTGGACGTCGCGCACGGGCCTGCCCGGCGTCGAAACGGGAGGCGGGGCGGTCACCAGGTCCTCGGCCCGCTGCAGACCGCTCGTGCCCGCTCGTCTCTGGGATGAGCAGCACTCGACGGCCAGCGGCTGGCCTCGAGCAGGACGCACTCGCCGAGCGTCGACGGGCGCCGCCAGGCTCGGGCAGCGATCGGCGGGAGAGCGAGCACTGCGCATGCTCGTGACAGCGGGCCGAAGCGCGGTCAGCCACGCGCTCCAGCGGCAGCCGCCCAGCCCCCACTGGGGATGCTGCGCGAGGGTTGCTGAGTCGTCGAGTGTCGTTGACCTCGTGGGCGCCGTCGGCTACCCTCAGACGACTGCGGTGCGCGGGAGGAGGGGAGAGGCGCCCAGCAGGACGGGACGACGGAGACCGGCAGGTCGAAAGGACTCACGCCGCTGCACTGTAGCCGTTACTGCGCGCCGGGCTGGGCCCTGTCGGCGGTCCCCGTCCCTCGGGACGTGGGACTCAGGTCACCCCGCACGATAGAGGTAGGCCCAGACCACCGTGCTCCCGCCTCGACGACGTCTCGCTCCACCGTGGGACCACTCGGATCCTCGCCCACATGAGCTGGAGCGTCGAGGAGGGCGAGCACTGGGTGCTGCTGGGGCCCAATGGCGCGGGTAAGACCACTGTCTCACGCATTGTCGCGGCGCGCGCTGTTCCCCTCCTCGGGGACGGCCGACGTCCTGGACGAGCGGATGGGGCGCGTGGACGTCTCCGAGCTCCATCCCGCATCGGCCTATGCTCCTCGGCCCTGGCCGGTCGGGTCCGGAAGGAGAGCTCGTGCTGAGTGTCGTGCTCTCCGCCTCCTACAGGCGCATCGGCGTATGGCGCGAGGAATACGACGAGTTTCGACGTCGACGCGCCGCGCGCCCTCCTGGACGCGCTCGGTGCGGGCGAGACTGGCCGAGCGCGCCTGGGGCACCCTCTCCTCCGGGGGAGCGCAAGCGGGCGTCGAGATCGCCCGCGCGCTCATGCCCGACCCTGAGCCTGCTCATCCTGGACGAGGCCGCCTCGGGCCTCGACGTCGCGGCCGCGAGCAGCTGCTGGCCGCGCTGACCGATATCATCTCAGGGCCGGGGATCCCCTCGATGCTCCTGGCCACTCACCACCTCGAGGAGATCCCGACCGGTTTCACGCACGCCTCGCGCTGCGGCGGGGCGAGACAGTGGCAGCCGGTCGCTGACCGAGGTTCCTAGCCGACCCTGTCATGTCAACAACCTTCGGCCTGCCGCTGGAGATCACTCGACCGCGGGCGCTACACCGCGCGCGGTGCAGCCGTGCCTCCACGGGTCGTCATCTCGCCTGAGCCGCGAGCGGGCCGCCGCACCGCTTACGAAGGGGACTTACACGAAATGGCTGGCTCTGGTGGCTCGGCGCAGCCCCTCGTCATGGGCGTCAGTGAGACGCTCACCGCCGATCTGACGTTCCTCATGTGTCGCGGGCGGGGCGCTGGGGAGGGCGCCGCCGCGGCCGCCCTCAGGGCGCCTGTGATTCAGGCTCTCGTCTTCGCCGTGATCTCCGGTGCTTCTTCTCTGGTGGCCGTCAGGCCCTGGGCGAGCGCCGCCTGACTGAGGATCGCCCGACATGCGCGACGAATGCCGAGGCTCTCATCGGGCGCGACGCCGTCGCGCTGACGGCCGTTGACGTCCATGGCGTCGGATTCGCCTGGGCGGTGAGGTGGGCGCTCGCCTGGCCATGACGAATCTTGGCGGTGGGTCTCGCGCTGAGCGTGGGCGATCCGGTGCTGTGTTACACATCGACGGCGCCGTCGCCGTCGTGGCGTTCCCGTAGGGGCGCCTGCGCGGCGCGGGCAGTTCAGAGCGTCGAGCCAGCGACCGTGAGCAATACGTGGACCCTGGGTGACAGATGATGTCCTGCGCGCCACGGAACGCGAGCGCCCAACCCGGTGGTGAACCTACCTGTCTGAGCCCCATCGGTCCGACCCCGACCGGCATAACAGCGACAGACCGTTTCCGACTACGCCGGAGATACTTCGCGTGAACGATTTCGCTATTGTCCCGATCTTCATTCTGCTGCTGCTGGCGTTGTTCATTATCATCGCCATCTTCCGCGCCGTACGGATAGTCCCGCAGAGCTACGCCATCATCGTGGAGCGCCTGGGCCAAATTCAGGCCGAGTACTGCGCCGGCATGCACTTCCTCGTGCCCTTCATCGACCGCGTGCGCAACACTGTGGACCTGCGCGAGCGGTCGTCTCCTTCCCGCCGCAGCCGGTCATCACCTCCGACAACCTTGTGGTGTCGATCGACTCAGTCATCTATTACCAGGTGACCGATCCCAAGCGCGCCACCTATGAGATCTCCAACTACCTGCAGGCGATCGAGCAGCTCACGGTGACCACGCTGCGCAATGTCATCGGTGCCATGGACCTGGAGCAGACGCTGACCAGCCGCGACCAGATCAATGGCCAGCTGCGCGGTGTTCTCGACCAGGCGACCGGTCGCTGGGGCATTCGGGTGGGAAATGTCGAGTTGAAGTCCATCGACCCGCCCGCCTCCATCCAGGGCGCCATGGAGCAGCAGATGCGCGCCGAGCGCGACCGCCGTGCAGCTGATCCTCACCGCCGAGGCGTCAAGCGATCTCGATCCTCGACGGCCGAGGGGCGACAAAGCGGTCCGCGATCCTGCGCGCCGAGGGCCAGGCTCAGTCCGCGATCCTCAAGGCGCAGGGCGAGTCCCGTGCGATCCTTCAGGTCTTCGACGCCATTCACCGCGGCAACGCCGATCCCAAACTGCTGGCTTACCAGTACCTGCAGACCCTGCCCAAGATCGCCAGCAGCAACGACTCGAGATGTGGATCGTTCCACCGAGTTCACCGCGCGCCCTCGACGGCATCGCCGGCGCGCTGGGCAACAAGCCCCGTCGGGCTCCGGGCCCGTCTGAGCGCCGGCGCCGAGGGTCCGACAACGTCAGTGTCGACCTGCTCCGGCATGGACTCCGGCCTCGACATCGCCTCGACCTGGCGCGACACCAACCTGCAGACCCCGGAAGGCGCCTGGCGCAGGCCCGCGGCGAGGCCGCAGTCCGGCCTCCAGAGAGGCGGATCGACGACCGCCCGTCAGGCGCCAGCGCGTCCGCGCATACGGGGCGCCCTGCAGCCGAGCGAAGCCTTCCGGCGACCCGACGGCACTCCGCCTCGATCAGCCACTGCGCGCGCTCGGGCCTGACGCACGCTCGCGCTCGCTCACGCCGTGGGTCACTGGAGCTGATTTGAGTAAAGGGACCGGTCGTGTACGATCCGCGAGGGTGCCCTGCCCTGTTCCAGCTTTCGCCGGTGCGTAGCGGGGCGGTAGAGACCGGTCTGACGTACTCTTCCAGCCGTGCTGCGTAAGACGCTTCGTCACTACCTGAGCCCCTACGCTGGCTGATAGCAGCCGATCCTGCTGCTCAAGGTCCTGCGAGACGACCGCAGCGCGTCCGCTGCCCACCCTCAATGCCGACATCATCAACAGCGGGCGTCGTCGCCGGCGATACCGGGACGATCTGCGCGCCTCGGCGCCCAGATGCTCGCCATCACCGTCGTCCAGGGGCGCCGCCGTCGCGGGCCTACCTCGCCTCGCCAGGATCGGCGCATGGGACTCGGCCGGCGGGACGATGCGCGCGGACATCTTTCGGCCACGTCCAGCGCTTCAACTCGAGGGGATCTCGCGATTCGGCGCGCCCTCGCTCATCACGCGCTCCACCAACGACATCCAGCAGGTCCAGATCGGTTGTCTTCATGGTCGCGACCATGATGCTGCTCACGGCGCCGATCATGCTCGTGGGCGGGACCGTCATGGCGCTGAGGGTGGACGTGCCCTATCGGGGCCCTGCTGCTGGTGCTCGTCGCTCCTCGCCGCGGTGGTCGGCGTCATCGCCCAGCCGCCTCCTGCCCTACTTCCGCACCATGCAGTACCGCATCGACCGCGTCAACCTCGTCATGCGCGAGCAGATCCAGGGCGATGCGTCATCCGCGCTTCGTCCGCAGCAGCGAGCGCGGCGAGGTCTTCGCGCGCGCCAACAGCCCGGCTCACCGACACCTCCTGGAGCATCGGCTACCTCTGCGCCCTGACTGTCCCACGGTAGTCCAGCTATCGAACCTCGCCTCCGTGGGCGTCATCTGGTTCGGCGGTCATGCGCGTGGACGGCAGTCCAGTTTCGGCGACCCTCACCGCCTACCTCAACTACATCGCGCGAATCCTCTTCTCCGTTCTCGATCGCCGTCATGCTCGTCACCATGCTGCACGCGCGCGGGTCGCCGCCGAGGCGCTTCCAGGAGTGATGGCCCTCGCCGTCCAGTCACCGCGGGCATCCCGCCAGCGCCTGCCCGAGGCGCCCGATGCGCCGATCGCCGGGACGCGACCCGCGGGCCGGCCGCGCATCCAGCCTGGACGCACGTCGCCCTCCGCTACCCGGTGCAGACAGCCTCCCGCGCCCTGCGCGACATCAGCCTCGACATCGCCCCGGGCACGACCGACCGCCTTCATCGGCTCCACCGGGCTCCGGGGCAAGATCCACGCTGGTCAACCTCCTGCCCCGCCTCGCTCGACGTCAGCGACGGCTACCGTGCGCCTCGACGGCGTCGACGTGCAGCGACCTCGACCCCCGCCGAGCTCAGCGCAGCGCCGTCGCCACCGTGCCGCAGAAGGCCTACCTCTTCTCCGGGCACCATCCGCTCCACCCTCCGCACGGCGCGCAGGATGCCCGGCACCGACGCCGAGACTGTGGCGCGCCCTGCGAAGCCGCCCAGGCCGCGGGCTTCGTCGCAGGCCCTCGACGACGGCCTCGACCACGAGTGTCGACGCCGGCGGCGTCAACTTCTCCGGCGGGCAGCGCCAGCGCCTGGCCATCGCCCGCGCACTCGCTGCGCGCGGCCGGCGTACATCTTCGACGATCCTTCTCCGCCCTCGACTACGCCACCGACGCGCGTCTGCGGGGCCGGCTCGCCGGGCCACCGGCGGGCGCGACGGTCGTCATCGTCGCCCAGCGCGTGGCGCTCCATCCGCGGGCGCCGACCAGATCGCCGTGCTGGACAAGGGGCCGCGTGGTCGGACCGGCACGCACGAGGAGCTCATGGAAGGCTGCCCGACCTACCCGAGATCGTCCTGTCGCAGATCAGTGCCGAGGAGGCCGCATGAGCCAGGGACCCGGCCCCGCACCAGGGCGCCCGACCGTCAAGGCCAAGGACGCGCGCGGCGCCTGGAGGCGCCTGATACGGGAGTTGCGCCCCGAGCGCCCCAGGATCATCGCAGTCGTCGTCCTGACCACCGCCTCCGTCCTCCTCAATGTCCTGGCACCGCGGGTGCTCGGGCGCGCCACCAACATCATCTACGAGGGCGTCATGGGCAAGCTGCTCGCGCACGAGGGACTGCCCGCGGGCGTCAGCGGCGAGGGGCTCATCACCCTGCTGCGCCAACAGGGGCACGGACCCTACGCCTCCATGGTGAGCAGCATGACGACGTCACGGTCGGGGCGCCGGGCTCGACACTGGGTCGCCTGGCCGTCGTCCTGGCCCAGATCACCGCGCTCTACGTCACCGCCGCCCTCATCCTGTGGATCAGGGGCCTGATCCTGGCAGGGGGTGGTGCAGCGCACCGCGCACATGCGCGCTCCCAGGTGGAGGACAAGCTCTCGCGCGTCCCCGTGTCCTACATCGATCAGGGCTCTCGCGGCGACGTGCTCTCCCGCGTCACCAACGACGTCGACAACGTCTCCCAGACCCTCCAGCAGACGATCTCGCAGTCCTTCAACTCGCTGATCACCATCATCGGCGTGACCGCCATGATGATCTCGGTCTCCGGCGAGCTCTCCGCGGTGGCGCTGGCGACGATCCCCGTGGCCATCGGCGCAGCCGCCCTCATCTCCCGCGCTCGCGCCCGCACTTCACCGAGCAGTGGGACGCCACGGGAAGGTCTCCGGGCATCGTCGAGGAGCCTTCACCGGGCACGAGGTCGTCGCCCTCTTCAGCACCGAGGGCGCCTTCGACGACCTGTTCGCCGAGCAGAACAACCCGCCTCCTACGACGGGCTCTTACAAGGCCCAGTGGATCTCCGGCACCATCCAGCCGGTCATGCGGGTCATCTCCAATCTCAACTTCGTCATCATCGCCGTGGTGGGAGGGCTGAGGATCACCAGCGGCACCATGACGCTGGGCGATGTCAGGCCTTCATCCAGTACTCCCAGAACTTCAGCCAGCCGATCACCCAGCTCGCCTCCGCGGCGAACCTGCTGCAATCCGGCGCCGCCAGCGCCGAGGCGGCTCTTCGATCTCATGGACGCCCCGAGGAGGCCGAGACGGGCAGCGCCCACCTGCCCGCCGAGGTCGAGGGCCGCGTCGTCTTCGACCACGTGCGCTTCTCCTACCACCCCGGGCACCGAGGCTCATCACCGACCTCAACCTGGTGGTCGAGCCGGGCCCAGACCGTCGCCATCGTGGGGCCCACGGGCGCCGGCAAGACCACCCTGGTCAACCTCCTCCTGCGCCTCACGACCCCCAGTCCGGCTCGATCACGCTGGACGGCGTCGTACACGCGCGACCTGACGCCGCGATGAGCTGCGCGAGCGAGATCGGCATGGTGCTCCAGGAGACCTGGCTCTTTGAGGGGACCATTGAGGAGAGACATCGCCTTCGGCAAGCCGCGGCGCCACCGACGATGTCCTCGCCGCCGCGCGAGCCGCCAGCATCGACCACATCATCAGCGCCCTGCCACGGGGCTACGACACGGTCATCGACGACTCCGGCACGGGCGTGTCCGCCGGTGAGAAGCAGCTGCTGACCATCGCGCGGGCCTTCCTGGCCGACGCCACATCCTCGTCCTGGACGAGGCGACGCCTCGGTGGACACCCGCACCGAGCTGCTGGTCCAGCAGGCCATGATGGGAGCTGCGCAGGAGCCGCACCAGCTTCATCATCGCCCACCGCCTGTCCACCATCCGCGACGCCGACATCATCCTGGTCATGGAGGACGGCGATATCGTCGAGCAGGGCAGCCACGATGAGCTCATCGCCGCTCACGGTGCCCATGTAGCACTCTACCAGAGCCAGTTCTCACGGCCCGGCCGTCCGCCATGAGCCACGCAGCTCGAGCGAGACGAGCTCAGTCGGCTCGGAGCCTCAAAAGCGGGACTCCCGGCGGATGAGGCCCCGCCGATGATCATTCGCGCTCACCGACGGCGCCGATCGAGCGCCTGAACGACTACACCAGCCTGACCGATGTGGCCCTGCGCCGCCGCCTGGAGACCGAACGCGGCCTGTACATGGCCGAGTCCACCAAGGTCATCGCCCGCGCCGCGTGGCCGCCGGGCACGTCCGCGCTCCTTCCTCGTGGCAGAGCGCCACTATCCCGGAGATGCGGCCCGTCATCGCCGCCGCTGCGGGATGCGGGGGAGCGGACGACGGCGGGGAGGTGCCCGTCTTCCTGGCACCGGAGGAGGCGCTGGGTCCATCACCGGCTTCCACCTGCACCGCGGCGCCTTGGCGGCCGTGAGACCGGCCCGGGAGCTGGCCCGCGTCGGCGACCTGCTGGCCTGCGGCTGCGCTGCGAGAGCGCCAGGCGGGTGGCCATCCTGGAGGACCTGGTGGATCACACCAACGTGGGGCGCCGCCTTCCGCTAGTGCCGCCGCCCTGGGGATCGACGCCGTCCTGGTCACCCCGCACTGCGCCGACCCCTCTACCGGCGCAGCGTGCGGGTCTCCATGGCATCCCGTCTTCCAGGTGCCTGGACGCGGATCGACCCGCTGGCCCGCCGTGGATGAGCTCACGACGCCGGGCTTTCATGGTGGCTGCCCTGGCCCTGTCGGTGACTCCGTGGGCCTGGACGACTTCGCCGCCTCGCCGGCCTGCACGACGCCGGGTTCCCGGGTCGCGCTCGTGCTGGGCGACCGAGGGCGATGGGCTCTCGCGCCGCGCATCGTGGCAGCCGATGAGGTGGTGCGCATTCCCATGGCCGAGTCGACTCCTCAACGTGGCCGCACGCTGCGCGGTCGCCTTCTGGAGCGCTGCGCAGTGCCCCGGTGAGCCTCGAGTGATCGAGCTCTTCTCGGCGCTCGGCCTGCTGCAGTCAGGAGCGCTGGCAGGGCCGCTGTCAGAAGACGTGATCTATGCCATACTGCGGTCATATGGCGAAGAAGCACCCCAAAGATGGATCGCTCCTGTACGAGTCGGACTACTCTGCGGCTGCAGAGCGGAACTGGTCGAGATGCAGGAATGGGTCAAAGTCCACTGGCGCCCGGGTCGTCGTGGTCTTCGAGGGTCGCGACGCAGCGGGCAAGGGCGGCGCGATCAAGCGGATCACCGAGTATCTCAACCCGCGTATTGCGCGGTGGTGGCGCTGCCCGCGCCCACCGAGCGCGAACGCACTCAGTGGTATTTCTTTCAACGCTACTATCGCGCACTTTGCCCGCGGCGGGGAGATTCGGCTGTTCGACCGCTCCTGGTACAACCGCGGGCGGTGTCGAGCATGTCATGGGCTACTGCACCGCTGAGGAGCATCGGCGATTCCTGCGGCATGTCCGATCTTCGAGCGGATGCTCGTTGACGACGGCATCCTGCTGCGCAATGTCTAGTCTCCGTTTCGACACGGGAGCAGTACAGAGGTTCAAGTCGCAGGCTGACCGATCCGATGCGACGCTGGAGCTGTCGCCCACCGACCTGGAGTCCGTCACCCGCTGGGAGGACTACTCGCGCGCCAGGATGACATGTTCGTGCATACCGATATCGAGTCGCGCGTTGGCACGTCGTCGGAGTCCGAGGACAAGCGCAAGGCGCGTATCAACGGATTCATCATCTGCTCGGTTCCATCCCCTTACCACCATGTCTGAGCGGCCGAGCATGAAGTTCCCGAAGCGTCCGCCGTCACGGGTACCAGCGCACCGACCGCTCCCTCGCGCTGTGAGGTTCCCCGACTACGCCGCGACTCTGAGCGCCGGTGAACCGCCTCGAGCGTTATGGCGGACGTTGAGGACGAGGGCGTTAACTGAGCCGACCCGCGCGTTCGGTCTGATCGCGTGCGGGGAGGGCAGGGTGGCGCCGTTCGCCCCGTTGCCGGGGTGCGCGTCTCCGATACGAGTAACCCCGCTATCACGCGGTTCCCGGCGCAGGAGCTTACTGCGGGCGGGAACCGGCGTTTTGTCCCTAGCTGTCCCGAGGAGACAGTCGGTCACTGCGCGCGCATCAGTCCTCAGCTTCTGTGCTTCCTGGCGTCCTCGGCCGGGGCGGTGACGCTGGATGAGGGGGTGCCGGTGGTGTGTCGCCGTCGGCGATGATCTCGACGGAGGCGAACTTGGCGGTGTGGTGATGAGCACCGGTGTGGTCAGCGGGTAGCCAGCCTCCTCGATGAGTGGCGCGGTCGACGCGGACCAGTTCCTGGCCGGCGGTGAGCGTGGTCGCCCTGCTTGACTTTGACGTCGAAGCCCTTGCCCTCGAGGTTGACGGTGTCCAGGCCGACGTGGATGAGCAGTCTCGACTGCCGTTGTCGAGTTGATGCCGAAGGCGTGCCCGGAGGCGGGGCGACGACGACGGTGCCGTCTGCGGGGCGGTGACCACGATATCGCCGGTGGGGGGTCAGACCTGCGCCCTGGCCGACGGCGCCGGAGGAGAGCACCGGGTCGGTGACGTCTTCCAGGGGGCATGACCGTTCCGGTCAGCGGAGCGGTGCACCTCGGGATGACCGCACCCGGCTACCAGCGCGGGCCTGACCTCCCCAGCGTGCGGTGACGCGGATGAGGGGTGCCGGTGGTGGTGTCGCCGTCGGCGATAGATCTCGACGGAGGCGAACTTGGCGGTGTTGGTGATGAGCACCGGGTGTGGTCAGCGGTAGCCGGCCTCCTCGATGGTGGCGCGGTCGACGCGGACCAGTTCCCTTGGCCGGCGGCTGACGTGGTCGCCCTGCTTGACTTTGACGTCGAAGCCCCTGCCTCGAGGCTGGACGGTGTCCAGGCCGACGTGGATGAGCAGTCCGACGCTGTTGTCCAGGTTGATGCCGAAGCGTGTCCGGAGTCGGGGCGACGACGACTGTGCCGTCTGCGGGGCGGTGACCACGATATCGCCGGTGGGGGTGAGACCTGCGCCCTGGCCGACGGCGCCGGAGGAGAACACCGGGTCGGTGACGTCTTCGCAGTGACCGTATCCGGTCAGCGGGCGCGGGCACCTCGGTGACCGCACCCGGCACCAGCACTAGGGCTGACCTCCTCAGCGGGGGCGTCGGCGGTCTGGGCGTCGCCATCGATGCGGACCTCCTCGCCTCGAGGCGGTAGAGAGGTCTCCCAGAGCGAGATCGGCCTCGTTCTCGGCGTTGGTCTTGTCGATCTCGGCGCGCCTCCGGGGTGCGGTAGTCCGAGGATGACGAGGGTCATCACGCGCGATAGAGGAACGAGTGATGACCGAAACGCCGTAGATGACGATCGAGCTCGTGCTATCCGCGCCCGTGCGGCGTCGCGTTGAAGGCGGGGATGGTGAGCAACGAGGTGAAGACGAAGGCGTGCGTCGTGACGCCGCCGAAGATGCCCTGGATGATGCCGCGCGGGACGCAGCCCACGGGCATGCGCAGGGTAGATGCGCTAGGCGCAGGTGAGATACCGTAGAGGCTCGAGCTCGGAGATGCCGCGACCAGGCCGGCGAAGAGCGCACCGAGTGGCGGTGACGCGCATATCCCTCCTTGTGCCGCATGGCAACGATCATGACACCGGCGGTGGCGCCGAAGCACGCGAAGTTCCAGGCGCGGGGCCCTGAATGAAGTCGTAGCCGTTGTTGGATGCTGAGCAGCATGATCGCGTTGATGGGCCAGTGCAGGCCCAGAGGCACCCGTGAAGGTAGATCAGCGGGATGATGATGCAGAAGATGAAGGCGAGATGCTGTTAGATCGCCTGCAGGAGGTTGGCGAGCCAGGCGCCGACGTGGACGCCGATCGGTCCCAGGAGGAAGCTCGTCAACGGGATCGCGATGAGCATGGCGAAGAAGGGCACGAAGATCAGCTGGATGTCAGCGGGATGATCTTCTGAGCCTTCGTCAACGGCCCGAGCACTGCCGCCGCGCAGAGGGCGGGAAGACCTGCGATCCGTAGTCGAAGATCGTCAGGGAAGGGCGCCGAAGACGAGTGATCGTGATCTCGGACCCCAAGAAGGTCATGCCCGTGGCCTGGTCCACTGTTCCAGCGCTGCGAATCCGGGCGGCATAGGTGACGGCCATGACGGAGAAGCGACCCAGGGATCCGCTCCGAGCTTCTTCGAGGCGTTGTAGGCCACCATGAGCGGCGGGAAGTGCAGACCGAGCGCCAGGTGAGGTTGAGGAACGCCCAGCTCGGCGTGAGCGCGACACGCGAGGTCCGCCCAGTTGCCGATGATGCCGAGCGTGCCCATCAGCGCCATGAAGGTGATGAAGATCGAGGCGCCAGCAGCGCGCCGATGAGCGGTCGGAAGGGTCGGAGAGGAACTCGAAGAAAGTTGTCCACCCAGGCGAACTTTCCGCGGATCCGCGCTCGCTCGGGCTGCGGCCTTGACGTCGTCGTTGGAGGCGGCCTTGGCACCGATGTCCTTCATCTCCGGCAGCGCCATGATGCTCTCGTACATCGACTGCACGGTGCCGCCGTGATGATGATCTGGCAGCGCTCACCGGACTGCGGAACCGCACCCACGACACCGGGGATCTCTCCTCGACGGTGGGGTGTCGATGAGCCGAGCATCGACGAGCTTGAACCGCAGGACGCGTCGCGCAGTGGGTGAGATGGTGATGTTACTCCGGGCCGCCGACGGCGGCGAGGATCGCCTCCGCCGAGGCTGTTGTTGTCACCAAAGCCTTTACGTTGGTCGTGAGTGCTCCTCCGCGGCAGTATGAGCCGTGCACTGCGGTGGTACCAGGAGCTCATAGGACCAGGAGTTGGGACCGTCCCAAGCCAGTGGGACTGACGCACAGGATAGCGTGATGATTGCGGCGCGTGGTCAGATCGGGCGCGCTTCGGCCGTCACAGATATCTCCGCAGCCGTCTCCGGCATCGTCCACAGCCACGGGTATCACGAGGGCGTTACCGGGCTCCCCAGGCTGGTCGATGATGACTCGCGCGGTGCGTTCACAGGTGGTCGGCACGGAGAGCTCGTCGCGCCCATACGCTCGGATCATCAGGCGTGGTGAGGACGCGCTGCGGTTGGGAGGGCGGCCGCATATCGGAGAGAATAATTTGAGGATAGCCTGCCAGTCACTGCCGACGACCGCTTTGTAACGCCGACCAGACCCGATCCCGCTGCGAGGCTGCCGATGCCGGCCCTGCCGCAGCCTCTCCGCCCCTCGAGGACCACTGGGATCCACAGGAGGATGTGGGACCTGGGGCCTCACAGGCCGCGCGGATGGACCGCCGTCAGGGCGGGCGTATGGCGCGAGCTCGCTCGCTGCCAGCGACGAACTGCGATCCACCGCCATTTCCTGCCGAGCCCGGCCGCAATCCGCGTGGCCTCATCACTGCGAGGTGCTCCCAGGAGGACTACACCCCCTACCACGACTCGCCCGGGCGTCGCGCGTCGACTGCTGAATATCCTTCCGCCTGCTCCAGCCTCGACGACCGCCAGAACCTCGCGCTCCACCTGGGCGCTCCTCATGCGCCTGTGCGGGGCGCTGAGGGGCGTGCGCGCCTGTCAGGAGTACGCCATCGGCCTCAGCGCCCCGGATGAGGCGGATAACCGTTGAGGGTCTGTGGATCGAGGATCGCACGACCTGTTGACGGTCGAGGATCGGCGACGTCCATGCGATGAATTCTGCGGGTGCTGGTCCTAAGGGACGCGGGTCCGCAGCCGCTACGGAGTTGAACGCGGAGAGGCGATGCCCACGATGAGACTCGCACCCGTGCGCCGTCACTGGAGCCACGGGCACTCTGGGGACCTGGCTCTGGTGATCAGGAACCGTTCCCGGCAAGCGCAGTACCGGGGGACGTGCTGAGCGGAGCCGCCCTGCAGGCTCGAATGCGGGGTGGGGATGCGGGGGAACTGCCGCAGCTGCGTGCTGCCGAGTGCGCTCAGGATGTGACCGATCTGCCGAGCGCTTCCGGTGAGTCAGCAGGCGATCACCCGTTGGTGCTACCTGCCGGGTAACGACGCGATCAACGTCCGTGACCCCACCATGCGCACTGGCGCTCGTGCAGCCTCGTCGCGGGCGCGACCTTCCAGGTGGGCAAGCGTGCGCATCGGGACCGGTCGGGCGCAGTGGAGCCCGGAAAACAAACGATGACCAAAGCTCCTGGCCCGCCGCCTCGGCAGGGCCCGTCGCCCGGCCAGCGGTTGCGGACGCGGATGACGCCTCGACGGCCTCCGGGCCGTTGAGCACACGGGGACATGCGGCTGCAACGCCCGGTCATGACCTGCCCCAGGGACACCAAGGTCGGCGACCTCTTGAAACCGCTCGGGACCGGATTCTGTCAGCCCGGGGCATCGACTCCCTGCTCACACGCATCCGCAAGGCCGAGTGCAGCATCGCGCCAGCACAGAGGGCGATGCCACGGGCCAAGCGCCCGTGGATCGATGCTCACGCGTCTGGATCGCGAGTTCACCGGCGGCCGGTGGCTACGCTGCCGCCACAGACGCCGCGTGGCGACCGCGTCAGGATCACTCGCTCGGCCTTCCCGACCGATGCTGGACCAGGAAGATCGGTGGCGCATACTCAGGAGCCAACGACGTCGAGTCGAGCCTGGCTCCCGCGTCCCGTACAGAAACCGGACGTACGCTTCTGCTGCTGGACGAGACCCACCAACCACCTCGACCACGATTCGGTCCTGTGGCTGCGCGGATCATCTGCGCGCCTACCCGGCTTCATCGTCATCGGTCACGATCGTCGATCTGCTTTCGCGACACCGTCAACCGGGTCATGCACCTCGATGCCACCCGCGTCCTGCGATGCCCAGACGCACCGGTTGGGACGCCTACCCTCAAACAACAGCGCCGACGACGAGCATCGGCGTCGGACATGGCGAACGCGCCATACGCCAGAGAAGGCCACCGCGCTTTGCGCGCCCAGGGAGAGAAGATGCGCGCCAAAGGCCACGAGGCGCAGCGCCCAGCAGACGCTCAAACGCGCTGATCAACTCATGGCGGGCCTGGAGGCCCGTGAGGCGAGCGATCGAAGGTCGCCCAAATTCTCCGCTTCCCCGGACCCAGCCCGTGCAGTAAAACGCCTCTCCGAGCGACTGGGCACGTCAAAGGCCCACGGCTCGCTCGCTGAGGTCTGCGCGGCGTCGATCTGGCCATCGACCCCGGCAGTCGCGTGGTTGTTCTGAACCTCAACGGCGCCGGCAAGACCACTCTGCTGCTCGGCCCTCGCCGGTGTCGAGCTCTCGACCCGGCGAGGTCATCGGTAGGCGCCTCAAGATCGGCCACTCGCGGCTCTAAGAGCACGAGGATTCCATCGACAAACTTGCCCGCTGGTTTGTGGAGAACCTGCGCGGTGCCGCCCTCGGCATGAATGACACCGAGGTGCGCGCAGCGTCCGCGCTCACCTCCTGTTCTCCTCGGCTCTGATGCGGACAAGCCGGCGCACGTTCTGTCCGGCGGTGAGAAGACCCGTCTGGCCCTGGCCATACTGGCTAGCTCACTGCCAATGTCCTGCATCTGGATGAGCCCACCAACAATCTCGATCCAGCCAGTCGCGCAAAGAGATCCCAGCGCCCGGCTGACCTTCGCCCGGCGCAGTCGTCCTGGTCACCCACGATAGGGAGGCGCCGTTGAGGCCGCGAGCCCGACCAGTGCTGCTGCTTGCCGATGGAGATGACAGGGATCTGTGGAGCCGGGAGTACCGGACCGGTGGTGACTCGCGCCTGACGTGACCGGCGCGAACCGTCGCGGACGCCATCCGCCTGAGACGACCGCCGATCCGCGAAGGTCGTGGTTGCGAGATAGATGGACGAGTGGTGTGGTAGGAACAAGACGTCCCACCGGTGTTCGAGACTAGCGAGGTTCGCATGAGTGGTACCCGACCGTCCCCCAATGGGGAGTACAAGACATGGCAGAGACGACTGACCATGACCGATACGACCGCTTCCGAGGCTCCCGAGCACGAGATCCTGCTCACCGAGTACTGCCGCTGCGAGGTCGCCAGCCTCCTGGTCCAGGAGGGGACGAGACGACCTGCGTCTGCGCGTGTACGCCGCGCCCGTGGCGGCTCGCTCCGGACTGGTCTATCAGCTCTACTTCGATTGAGCGGCTGCTCGATGGCGATGCGGTCCCGTTCGCCTTCTAACGACCCGAGTGGCGGTGAGGCGGACAGCGTCGAGGTTGTCGTCGACCGCAGGAGAGCGTGCCCCACCTGCGCAGCGCCAGCCATCGACTTTCGCCGACACGATTGATAGCAGCTTCACCATTGACAACCCCAACGCCGCCGGAACCTGCAGCCTGCGGCGAGTCTTTCAGCGACCTGCTAAAGAGAGGGCCCGCGACTGCTGTTGGCGACGCGGCGCCATTCACCGCCATTCACCGGGTGCCGATCGGCGTTCACCGGCATGACAACCATCTGCACCTATGAGATCTCGTGCGCCGCCGTCCTGCGCTGACCTCATCCTCGCCGTCGCGCCTGCGTTGTTCCGTCGGCCCGCCTGGGAAGAGCGAGAACCTCCCGAAAGTCTCCGGTGACGCTGGAACCGAGCCGACGCTCACCTGGAGCGGGAAGAGTCCCTGCAGATCTCACTGTGAAAACCTGGAGGAGGGGCGAGGTTCCGCCGACGACCTGTGGCCGTTTCGTACGCGCTGGAAGCGAGAACTCGGACAAGACCTTCGACCCCTCCACGCCAGGGCATTCCGGCACTGTTCGCTCTCCGGCGTCACCGAGGTGGAGCCAGGCTTCGGCACGCAAGGTGGGCGACCGCCTGGAGATGGCGATCCCTGCCGCCCAGCCACGGCGCGACACCGCAAGGCCCTCGGGGCCGCCTGTCTTCATCATCGAGATCAAGTACGCGGGTACCTTCGAGGAACTGGCGGCTGGGACCGCCGTGACGGTAGTGCCCTGAGGTGATCAGACTGCGGCCGACCGGGGCGTGAGCAGTCACCGGCGCCCTCGGCGCTGAGCTCGGTCGAGATCGGCCCCCGACGCCGCCGAGCCGACTGAGACCGAGGTGATCGTCCTGCGCGTCGAGACGATCACCGAGGATCTCGATGCGCAGACCAATACGGCCTTCGCCTCCGGGACGGCTCTTCCAACCGGATCCTCGCTGGGGCCAGCAGCAGCCACGATCATTCATGCACCGGCGCCCAACCTCGCCGGTCTCGTGGGCGTGCCGGTGGGCTCCCGTCATGGTCCTGGCTCCCGGCGGGCCGACCAGAAGGCAATCGGTGCCTTCAGCCCATGCGATGAATCGACGCGGCCTTTATGATGCCCGTTCGCCCGGGCCCGCCGTCAGGCTTTCCGAATCGCCCGCAACGCACACGGTTGCGCGGATCTACGCAGCGGGCGGGTCGCCGGCGGCCGAGGCGGTGGGCCGTCAGCGCACTCCAGCGCACTCAGCGCACGATGAGTCCCTGGCGCACCGCACGCCTGCAGGCGCGCTCCGAGACGTCCTGCCAGTTGACTGTTCCAAATGGCCTTGACGTAGTCGGCCTTGACGTTGAGGTAGTCCAGGTAGAGGCGTGCTCCCACATGTCCCACCACGAACAGCGGGATTGCCCACACGCACGTTGCCCCTGCTGGTCGAAGAGCTGGAGGGCCACGAGCTTGCCGGAGATGGGAGTCGAGGCCAGCACCGCACAGCCCGAGCCCTGGATGCCCAGGGCGGTGGCGGTAAAGTGGGCCTGGAACTTCGACAGGAGTCAGTGATGGCCTCGGCGAGCTCGCCCTCGGGCCGGCCGCGTGAGAGAGGTTCCAGAACGACGTGGTGGTTGGTCGCGCCCAGGTTGAAGCGAGGTTCTTTCCCACAGGTTGACCGCGCGAGGTCCCCGCGCGCGGGCGGTCAGTGCCTCCAGGGCGGCGTTGGCCCCGGCGAGCGTAGGCGGCGTGGTGCTTTAGTCGTGGTGGAGCTCCCGCGATCCGCCCGGAGATGCGCGCTCAAGCGGCGGCGTAGTCGTAGGGGAGCTCGGGAAGCGTGTACACGGCCATGCATGGATGCCTTCGCATGGGTCGGTCGTGAGCGGTCGCGGGTCCGTTGCGCAGAACGGTCATATAGACGTCTCGTCTTCATGGACGAGATTTATTGTATGCGCTGATCTTTGGGTCGGACAGGTGCGGGCCCTGTGATTACACTGACCGCAGAAACACTCCGCCCGTCATGGAGGACAGTATGACCGACCAGGTCGCGAACGCCCGCCTCGAGCTTCTCGTCTTCTCCGACGATGTCACGGTACGCCACCAAGTGAAGGAAGGTGTCGGCCGGCGTCCTGCCAAGGGGCTGCCGCTGGTGAAGCGGATGGAGGCCGCTCACAGCCGGCGTGCGCATGGCTGTCAGGATCGGGCTCAGGAGGGCTGCAGCTCCTTCGACGCCCTGATTCTGGATGCCGAGACCAGAAGCTCGGCGGTATGGGACTGGCACGAGCTGTTCACAGAGCTCGACAAGCGTCCGCCCGTGGTTCTCCTCACCGCTCGTCCGCAGGACGACTGGCTTGCCGCCTGGTCCAAGGCCGAAGTCGTCGTGCCGCGCCCCCTTGATCCGATGGCTCTCCAGGAGGGGGTCGCCAAGGCGCTTCGGTCACGGCCCGGCACAGTCGTTCCTGCCGGCTGAATCGCTAGAGCCGATCCAGTTCTGATCCAGTCATTCAATCTAGTGCTGCCTGATGACCCGGAGTGCGGGCCGTGCCGCGCCGATGGGCCAGCGCTCAGCACGCGCAGTCGTCTCGCTTGGCCCGGCCTGTATGGTCTGGTATCGTCGGATCTATCGAGCTATCAGTGCTATCGACCTCCACCAGACGTGCTCCGGCCTCCAGCACCCAATCCGTCAGCAGTAGCGTCTCCTCGACGCTGGTCGCCGCCCCCACGCGCGCGGGTCGCTCCACCACCTGTGCCGTCGCCCGCAGCATGGCGAGACGCGCGGGATCCGCGCCCGGAGGCGTGGTCATGCTCCCGCCAGCCGTCCCCAGCGCACGGCGTGACCAACTCCCAGCCGCTCGCCCGCTCTCGCCGCCGCGCGCCGCGATGAGATGCTGGGCAGGTCAACAAGGGACGCGCTCTCAGCCCGGTGAGCCCCAGCAGGAGGGAGCGCAGCAGGGAGGTCCACATTCCGCCTCTTCAGCTCCTGGTCCGCCAGGGCTCCGTCACGCGCCCAGTAACGGTGCGGCGATGGATCCACCTGCTGATAAGGGAGCGCAACGTGCGGTATCGGCGGGCGCATCGTTGCGGCTACTGCTTTCATATTCCCGTCCGTCCCAGGCGCGCAGCCGCAGCACGACTCCGCGGCGCGCGTACGCTCCCGTGCTGCGGATCGCGATGGGAACGGTCCGATGGCGGTAGTACCTCGTCGCTCGGCAGCGTTGTCGTCGTTGCCAGATGGGGGCTCGGGTGAGTTCACCAGATGGATCCAGGGTCGCCGGTGCGGTGCTCTGGGCGTCTGTTCGTTGGAGGGAGAGTTCGGCGATGAGCCTGCAGCCTCGCGCACCTCGCCTCGATCTCGCCGTCTCGATAGGTCCGGACTGCGGCGGCTGCGTCGAGACATGCGTGCGATCGCCGCCCGCTCTCGGCCGCGAGTAGGCGACACGGCGGCGCAGATTGACGGCTGAGCCGACGTAGAGGACTTGGCCGGTGCGGGAGAGGAACTGGTAGACGCCGCAGCCGGTGGGCGGGCCGTCGGCCATCCGGCTCTTGGCCCGGCGCCGCGCAGGCACGCATCGGCGGCGGTCGCCAGATCCTCCATGTGGGTGACTCCCAGTGGAGCCAGAGCCTCCAGGACGGCGTGCAGGACTCGATGTGGCCCGATGCGTCGTCCGCGCGCGGTGAGTCGGTCTCGTGGGCGAGCCCACGAAAGATGCCAGGGTCTGCATGACGTGGTTTCGGCACCTCGAGTGGCTCCAGGCCCTGCGCGCCAGGGCGAGGGTGTCCACGACGCGCGGTTCCTCGCCAGCGGCGTGTCAACTCCTGGGCGGCGGGCGCAGGTGGCCGATGTCGAAGCGCGCGTTGTGCGCCACCAGGATCGTCGGACCGGACCAGTGCGCCCATTCAGAAGGACGTCAGAGCTCGCCGACCGGCGGAGCATCGACCACCATGGCGTTCGTGATCCCTGTCAGGACGGTGATCGTGCGGGATGGCGGCGCCAAAGGGTTGACTCAAGGTGGAGAAACTCGCCGTCGATGACGCCGCCGCGCGCGCACGGCACGCCGATCCGGTATTGACGGTCGGCGCCGGTGCTCACCGCGGTCTCCAGATCGACCGCGATGAAGGTCACCTCGCAGAGGCGTGCCCATATCGTCGAAGGAGGCCTGCATTCCTGCGGAGATCGCAGGGTCGATTTTCATGGGCCCGACGGACCTGATAGTGCCCGGAGACGGCGTCCGACCGGCTCTGCGAGGGCGCGGCCGACGGAGACCCCGATTCGCCGTTCGAGAACCTGACAGGTGCATGGTCGGCCACAGTGCGAGGCTAGACTTCACCAAGGCGCCGATCCAACCGCATCCGTGCTCCCGCGCGGACACGGCTGGACCTGGTGGAAGCAGCCAGTTGCCGAGCACAGGAGGTCCCGTGGGGTACCGAGGCATCAAAACCGCTGTCGGGGCCCGCGTGCTGGAGACCCTTTACCAGCCGTGGATCCGGGGGGAGGAGAACATCCCGGTCGAGGGGGCTGCGATTCTCGCTTCCAACCACCTGGCCGTGATCGACTCCTTCTTCCTGCCGCTGCTGGTGGACCGTGAGGTTGCTTTCATCGGCAAATCCGACTACTTCACCGGTAAGGGCGCAAAGGGTGGGTCGTGAAGAACTTCATGACCGCCGTCGGCACCATGTCCTGTGGATCGCTCCGGAGGGCAGGCATCGCAGGCCGCGCACTGCAGGCGGGAATCGATCGATTGAATTCCGGGGAGCTCTTCGGCATCATCCGAGGGCACCCGCAGCCCCTGACGGCCGTCTCACCGAGGCAAGACCGGGGTGGCGCGCATCGCGCGCTGGCCACGGGGCCCCGGTCATTCCGGTGGCCATGATCGGCTCGAACCTGGCTCAGCCCATTGGTCAGCCATCCCTCCACACGGCACCGGGTCGGTATCGTTGTTGGCGAGCCGCTCGATTTCTCCCGGTACAAGGGGCTGGAGAACGACCGCTTCGTGCTTCGCTCCATCACCGATGAGATCATGTACTCCCTGATGAGCCTGTCCGGTCAGGAGTATGTCGACTCCTATATGCCGCTGAGCGTGAAGAAGGCCATGGACGCCGAGAAGAGGTCCGCGGACGAGGTTGTCCGCCAGATGCTCGAGGCTCAAGCGCTCAGGCGCCCGGCGGCGGCGCCCGTGTCCGCCCCCGGTGGTCGCCCCGCCCCGGATGTGGCGGTTCCCGAGCCTCCCGATGAGGACGGCGACGGCGATCCTGCGGAAGTCCCAGATGTTGGTGATATCAACGACGGTACTGACAGTACCGACGGTGACGGTGGCGATGCCGGGGCGGGCAGACGATGGTGAGCCACGGCTGATTCTCAGAGCTCTCAGGGCTCCAGGGGGCTCAGGGGCTTTTGGTGGTCGGCCAGCAGTCGGGCTGCAGCCTGCTCTCCCGATACCATGAGGCGAGCGCCTCCATCTGGCGGCGGTGATCCGGGCCAGGACATCATGCGGGTAGTCCTCCGGGAGGAGCTCCCATGGGAAGGGTTCGGCAGTACTGCCCATGGGTAGGTGGTGTGTGCTGAGTATCTCGTGCGTCGCCACCACTCCAGGTCAGGAGCCGGTCGCGAGGTGTCTGAGGGTGTCCAGGTCGCGGTGCGGGCCTTGATGTCTTCCAGGCGCGAGGCCAGGTGTCGGATCTGCTGTGCCGCTCTCAGCGGGCTGCGGCGGCGAGGTCTCTGGCCGTGCCGACATCGCGGGCGGCCTGTGGAGCAGTCGGTGGCGCGGCCCAGATGCCTGGCGGGCTGCATGCCCAGCAGGACTCCGGGACGGGGCGAGGCCCAGCCTTCATCGAACGCGGCCGCACGCAGGGCAGCCCGCCGGCGGGGCCCGGGGATGTTGTAGATGGCGATGTGGAAGTGTCCGTTCCAGCTCGGCCGTCCATCGAAAGCCCCGCCGGACCGTGCGCGGTAGCGCCGCGAGTGCCGTTCAAGGCAGAGGTCTGCCTGCCGTGGCGGTGGGAGGCGAGTCCGTCGGCCACCGCTCGGGCCAGGTAGCGCGTCGAGATGCTCATGCCCAGGGCGCCGAAGACCTCGATGAGAGAGAGGCGGTTCACTCGACTCCGCACAGACCGCACAGGAAGGCGATGGTGCTGCGATCAACGGCGGAGGGAGCGGCGCTGGCGTGGAGTCATAACTCATCCTCCGCCCGCGTCGTCGAACTTCGCGCCACGCAGAGTTCGGCGACGTCGGGCCCGACGAGGGACGAGCAGGTCGTGGGTATTTCCGTGCCGTCTGTTGAGGGGAGTGTCTGGACAGGATAAAAGAGTTACGTCCCATTCTCAAAACGAAACGCAGAGTGCGTAATGACAAGAATGACGAAGAAGCAGCGATCGTCCGATCATCTTCGCGTCTCCGGATGAGTCGCGTCCGCCCTTGAGCCGCTGCGTGCCGCTGCGAGGTGGGGCTGACCATCGGAGTGCTCTGGAGCGTCCCCGGCGCCGCCTGCTTCTTCGTGGGGGCGCAATGGGGTCCATGACGAGTGACGAGCCTCACGGCGCCCTCGTGCTCGATGTGCTCTTCCTTGTGGGCTGCCTCGTGGTCATCGGCTTCGTCCGCTGGCGTCAGAGCAGGCGGGGAGAAGGCTTCGCCGAACTCGGCTGGGGGCGCCCCGCCCGCACACCGATGCTCATCATTGCCGTCATCTATGGGCTGGCCTGACGGCGATGGCCTCATGCCCGAGGCGGAGACCGCTGGCCTGGTCCCGGCAGCGGCCGTCAGGCGGATGGCCATCGGCCTCGTCCCGCCTTCGGTGAGGAGATCGCGGTGCGCGGGCTCATCTGACCGGCTGGAGCGCTGCGGCTCATCCAGACTCCTCCAGGTCGTGATCACCGCTGCAGTCATGGGCGTGTACCACGGCGTGGTCGGGCACCACATCTGGCCCTCCTACATGCTCTCCTCCTTCATCCTGTTCGGCGTTCTCTCGATCTTCTACGTCTATGCTATGGTCGCAGCTCACACGTCCACGTCGCCCACGCCACGACCCATTTCTGGGCGACCCCGCCCTCATGCTGGGGAATCCTCTACGAGTCGCGGGCGGATGACCCGGCTCTCCGGACCCTGAGTCCGATCGGATGCTTCTTCAGGCCGCGAAGTACACCATGAAGCGCTGCACCGCTGGTGCATTAGAACCAGCGCGATGAATCTCCCCAACGTCCCCCACGCCCTCAACGCCGTCTACACCGGTGTACTGGCGGGCTTCATGATCTCCTACGTGGTGACCATGGGGTCCTTCTTCACCATGCGCTGAGCCATGGTCGACGTCAGGAGCTTCAGCAGATACTGCTGCCCTTCAACCGCGATACCGCGCGTGAGCACCACCTATGCCATCTGGGTTCTCTACGGTCAGGTCGTGGTGGCCGCCGTGTCGCTGGGCCTCAATAACGGGCGTCTCGCTGGCATGCGCAGATCTTCGCCGTCGCCGCCATGCCCTGTGGTTCGCAGTTCACGTCGTCTCCGGGTGCTCGCGCGTGCCGAGCGCCTGGCCGAGGGCGGTTCCGAGGACGTGCCCGAGCAGGAGATCAAGCGCTTTCGTCCGTCTTAACCTGCCCATTCACAGCGGCTATGCCGCCTGCACGTCGCGCCGATCTGTGGCTGCTGGCTGATTGCTGTAGGCCGCCCTGAGTCCTCGCCAGCTGCTCATCCGGGGTGTCCATCCGGTTCTGCCCGCGCTGCCGCCCCGCTGGAATGAGCCCGTCACACCCCGCCTCCTACGAAAGGCAAACGATGTCGATCCGTCGCGTCGCCCTGCTCACCGCGGGCGGTTTCGCCCCTGGTCTGTCCGCCGTCGGCGACCTCATCGAGCGCTACACCGAGGTCGCTCCCGAGGTCGAGATCATCGCCTCACCAGTACGGCTACCACGGCCTGCTCACTGCGCACTACATCGTCATCGACGACGAGGTCCCGCAAGAACGCCGGCATCCTGCGCGACTCTCGGCGGTTCCCCGATCGGCAACTCCCGTGTCAAGCTCACCAATGCCAAGAACCCCGTCGAGCGCGGCCTGGGGCCGGGAGGGCGTCAACCCCTGAGTTCGCGGCTCGAGCAGCTGCGCAAGGACGGCGTCGACGTCCTGCACACCATCGGCGGGGACGACACCAACACCACCGCCGCCGACCTGGCCGCCTACCTGCATACGAGAACGACTACGAGTTAACGGTCGTCGGCCTGCCCAAGACCATCGACAACGACGTGGTGCCCATCCGTCAGTCCCTGGGCGCCTGGACCGCCGCCGACGAGGGCGCCGGCTTCGCCTTCAACGTCATCGGCGAGCACCGCTCCAACCCCCGCATGCTCATCGTGCACGAGTGCATGGGCCGCAACTGGCTACCTCACCGCCGGAGACGGCTCGCCGCTACCACGAGCTGCTCAAGACCAAGCGACTGGGCCCCCTCCCTCGCCTGACCAAGGAGCGCTGGGACGTCCACGCCGTCTTCCTGCCCGGAGATGAAGCTGGACCTGGCCGCCGAGGCCAAGCGTCTCAAGGCACTGATGGACGAGCAGGGCAACGTCAACATCTTCCCGTCCGAGGGCGCCGGGCGTCCCCGAGATCATCGCGGAGCTGGAAGCGGCCGGTCAGGAGGTCCAGCGCGATCCCTTCGGTCACGTCAAACTCGACACCATCAACCCCGGCCAGTGGTTCGCCAAGCCGTTCGCCGAGCTCATCGGCGCCGAGAAGGCCGCGGTCCAGAAGTCCGGCTACTACTCGCGCGCAGCCCACGCCAACGCCGAGGACCTGGCCTCATCAAGAAGATGTGCGACCTGGCCGTCGACTGCGCTCTGCGCGGCGAATCCGGCGTCATCGGCCAGGATGAGGACAACGGTGACGTGCTCGCGGCGATCGCCTTCCCGCGCATCGCCGGTGGCAAGCCCTTCGACATCACCCAGGACTGGTTCACCGCGCTCATGGCCGACCGCAGCCAGAGCGGGTGAGCCCGCGGAGGCCGGCGCCGAGCACTGAGGCCTTAGCAGAAGCCCTGCTGACCGAGCCCGGAGGCCGGCGAATCGTATCCGCTGAGCGGGCCGAGCGCCGTTCGTCTTCTCCGGGCCTCCTCGGGGCTGGTGGCACCGCGCACGTGGTGCCCCAGCCCCGGTTCTCTGCCTCTATGCTGGCCCGCGTGATGAACGAGTCGATCGCCCCGTACCGCTGCCAGTTGGCGTCGCCGTCCTGCCTGCCCAGCAGCCGGCCTATCCCTGATGAGGCCGTATTGAGGGCAGTGAGTGACCTGCGCGCCCGACCTCCGCTCGTCTTCGCCGGCGAAGTCGATTCCCCTGCGCGCCCAGATGGCGGCCGCCAGCCAGGGCCGGGCCTTCGTGCTCATGGGAGGCGATTGCGCCGAGTCCTTCGCCGACAACACGGCTGACAACATCCGCCTCAAGCTTCGAGACCATTCTGCAGATGGCCGCCGTACTCACGCATGGCGCCTCCACCCCTGTGGTCAAGGATGGGGCGCATGGCCCGGCCAGTACGCCAAACCCCGCAGTTCGGACGTCGAGACGCGCGATGGCGTCACCCTGCCCGCCTATCGCGGGATTCGGTCACAGCCACGCTTTCACCCGGGACGCCCGTGTTCCCCGATCCTCATCGCATGCTCGACGCCCTATCTCGCGCGCCGGCACCACTCTCAACCTCATCCGCTCCTTCACCATATGGGCGGGTACGCGGATCTGAGAGAGGTCCACCCTGGAACCGCGGTTTCACAGCCAATCCGACTTACGCGCGTTTCGAGTCCTTCGCCGAGGAGATCGACCGCGCCATGCGGTTCATGGAGGCCGCCGGGGTCGATTTCGAGGCGCTTCGACAGGTTGACTTCTACGCCGCTCACGAGGCCCTGCTCCTTGAGTACGAGGACGCCATGATCCGGGAGGACTCGCGCTCAGGGCGTCTGTACGACACCTCCGCCCATTTCCTGTGGGTGGGGGAGCGCACGCGTGGGGCGGAGGACGCCCATGTCGCCCTCCTGAGGGCGTCCATAACCGATCGGTGTCGAGGTGGGGCCGACGACGACTCCGACGAGCTCCTGGCGCTCGTCGACCACCTCAACCCGAACGGTGATGCCGGCCGTCTGATGCTCATCACCCGCATGGGCGCCGACCGGATTCGCGCAGCCCTACCCGCACTCATCGAAGCCATCACGGCAGACGGCCGCCCGGTCACCTGGGTCACCGATCCCATGCACGGCAACACCATCACCTCCGACAATGGCTACAAGACCCGCCGTTTCGACACCGTCATGGACGAGCTCCGCGGCTTCTTCGAGGTCCACCGTGCGCTGGGACGGTGCCCGGCGGATTCACGTCGAACTCACCGGCGATGACGTCACCGAGGTCCTCGGCGGAGGGGAGCACATCGACGAGGCCGCCCTGGCCAGGCGCTACGAGACGCTCGTCGACCCACGCCTGAACCATCAGCAGTCCTTGGAAATGGCCTTCGAGGTCGCCGAGATGCTGCGCCGTTGATTCTTGTTGACCCTTGTGCGGCCTGCGGCTCTCATGGTCGGCGGTCCGGTGGGGGAGTGGTCTTGCGATGCGCCTGGAGCCCCGAGCTCAGAAGATGTTGATCTTGACGCTGGAACCTGCTTTTGACGCTGGTGCCGGCAGCCGGATCGGCTGACCGAGCGGTGCCGAAGGGCCGCCAAGGCGCTTGTTGATCTCCGCCTTGAGCCCCAGATCCTCCAGGGCCTTCTTGGCCTCTTCGCTCTTCCCATTGACATCTGGAACCGTGACATTCTCCGGTCCCTTTCGAGACGGTCACGGCGACAGAATCCCGTTGTAAACACCGTTCGCGCCGGCTGCCGGGTTGGAGGAGACGACCGTGCCCAAGGCCGCGGAGTCGGAGAACGCCTGCGTCTGCGTGCCGAGCTTGAGACCCGCGGCCTCCAGAGTGGTTCTGGCCGATCGACGTTCATACCGGTCACGTCGGGCACGGTCGCGGTCTGGCGCCCTCTGGACGACGATCGCCACCGCTGAGGAGTGGGCGACGCTCGTCCCCGCCGCGGGGTCGGAGGAGACGACGCCCCCGAGGCCACGGAGCTGGAGTACTCCTGGGTGATCGCTCCCAGAGTCAGACCGGCATCCGTGATGGCCTTGGTCGCGTCCTCCTGAGTCTTGCCCACGACATCGGGGACCTTCTTCTGCTCAACACCGCGGGAGACCACGGCGGTGACCTCCTGATTGAGGCGCCGCTGTCGCCCGGGCTCGGCTCGCAGGAGATGACCGAACCATCGGGAACCGTGTCGGAGAAATCGCGCGTGGGCGCCGCCCAGGTCAGATCCCTGCATCCTCCACGGCTCTCTGGGCCTCCTCGGAGGTCTTGCCGACGATCTCGAACAGGAACGGACCGCCCGGGCCCCTTGAGAACGTACCAGGCGTAGCAGCCGCCGCCTCCCAGGAGCACGGCTGCGGCTCCGCCGAGGACCGCGCGACGTCGAACCCGGCGGATGCCCTTGCGCGGAACCGCAGCCGTGACCTGGTCGTCAGCGTGCAGCAGCTCCTCGCGCGCCAGGTGCTGGGTGGCGCGTCACCGATTTCCTGGGCGCCCGGCCCGATCGATCCGATCGGGAGCGACACCGTGCGCAGTCCCGCCCCTGGCGTCGTCCTCGGAGTCCCTGTTGTCAGCGTTGTCAGTGCCGTCGGCGTTGTGAGTGCTGTCAGGGTTGTCGGCACTGACAGCACCGACAGCACTGTGGATGCTGTGTGCGTCGTCGGCGTCGGGTTTGTCAGGGTTGCCGATCCCTCGGGGACTGGGCTCCCTGGCGGTGCGCGCGCCGCCTCGGCGTTGGCGGCGAGGACATCCTGGGTGCGCACCGAGCCGGCTCCGCCTCCGCGTTTGATCAGCAGCTGGTCCTCGGACAGGGACGCAGCCGTTTTGCGCAGGAGGGCCAATGCCCTCGTCTGCGTGCTGGGGGCGCTGCTTCGGGTCGCGCCGCGTCATGGCGGATACGAGTTCGTCCACGTCGGCGGGCAGGCTCGGGGCCAGGGGCCGAGGGCGGGGGAATGTCCTCGTGGACGTTGCGGAAGGCGATTTGGATGGGGAGTCGGCGATGAACGGCTGCTCGCCGGTGAGCAGTCTCATAGATGATGACGCCTACGGAGAACACGTCTGCGCAGGGGCTGGAGGAGCCCGCGGTGATCAGCTCGGGAGCGAGATAGGCCACCGTTCCCAGGACATTGCCCGTGGTGGTCTGCGTCACTTCAGTAACGGCCCGGGCCAGTCCGAAGTCGGCGACCTTCGCGACTGAGCCGTCCGCCGGGAGTAGAACATTCTCGGGCTTGATGTCGCGATGAACCAGTCCCGCGCGCTGCGCGGCGCCCAGCGGACGCAGGATCTGAGCGGTCAGTCCCAGGGCCTCGCGTACCGACAAGGGACCGGCCGCCATGAGATCGCGCAGATTCGGTCCCTCGACGTATTCCATGCATCAGGTAGGCGACGCCCTCGAGACTGCCCTGGTCGTAAACCGCGACCCACCCCGGATTCGACAGGCGCGCCGCGGCGGGCCTCCGTCGGAATCGGGCGACGAGTCGGGGGAGTCGGCCAGGTGGGCATGCATGAGCTTGAGCCCGACGACGCGGTCGAGCTGGCGATCGTATGCCCGGTGAGACGGTTGCCATTCCGCCACGCGCCACAGGTCGACGATCTCGTAGCGAGAGTCGACCAGGCGACTCGGTGAGGGATCCTTGACCACAACCAGATTCTACGGCGCAGATCGGACACGGTAGACCGACTGGCGGGCCGGCTCCGCGTGAAGTGACCCCTTTCGAGGATTGAGCCTCAGGCGTTGCGCGCTGTCAGGGGCCTGGACAGAGCCAGAAGATCAGGGTGCGACCGGCCTCGTCGAGCGCCTCCAGGGGAATAGTGCCCAGAGCGCTGATGCCGGCCTGGGTGTGGGTCAGGATCTTCTCCTCGTGCGCGGCCAGGGCACCGCAGTCGCGGATCAGATCGGCTGCGGCGGCGATCAGACTGGGAGGGCATCTTGATTCGCCAGAACACGGGATAGCAGGGCCCGGCCGCTTTGGGTTGTCCGTTGCCATGCCATGGCCAGCAGGACCGTCCGCTTGCCCTCGCGCAGGTCATCACCCGCCGGTTTTGCCGGTCAGATCAGGGGTCTCCGTAGACGCCGAGAACGTCGTCGCGCAGCAGCTGGAATGCGATGCCGATCTCCTCGCCGAACACCCGCAGTGCCGCGTAGAGAGCTGTCCGTTGTGACGCCTCCCAGAAGCGCGCGCCGATGAGCAGCGGGTGCATGACCGAGTAGCGGGCGGACTTGTGCCGCACCACGGCCAGCGCCGAGTCGAGCATCGCCGCCCCTGCGGCAGCGGCATCAACCTCGGGGGCGGGAAGGGCGCTCACCCGCTGCGCACATCAAGGAACTGTCCGACGGCGACTTCCGCGGTCATGGCGTCGAAGGCATCGCGGACGGACGCGGCTTGGGCGCTCTCGGCGAGCGGTCTCGACGGCGGCGCCCATCTCGGCACTGGCGAGCGACATGAGCAGGTCGCCCAGCAGCACTGCCGCGCTGTTCCCGTAGGTTGTCGCGTCACCGCGCCAGCCCGAAGAGGCGTGCTGGGCGGTGTATTGGCGATGCGCCGTGGGCAGTCCGCGACGGTGAAGGCCGCATCGATGACATCGTCGTGAACCAAGGCGCTGGCCTGATAGAACTCGAGCGCCGCCCGAGGTGAGAGGCGGTGGTGCCGGTCGCGAGCCGGTTCCGCTTTATGCGGTTGCGCACCGGGCGTGCCCAGCGCGAGACCGACGGCGCTGAGCACTGCACGCATCCGCTTGCCCGAGGATACGAGAGCATCGGCCGTATCGAACAGTTCGTCGGGCGGGGGCTCAAGTCGTCATCGGCCTCGATGAGTGTCTATCACCTGAACGAGCCTGATGCCGACAGCGGCGCGCACCGCCCGAAGGGAAGGGGAGAGACCATTCATGGTGATCAGCGTAACTGGGCGGAGCCCGGCCGAACCCGGCCGAGCTCGGCGGAGCTGCGGGCGGGGTCCCCTGATGCCGCTGCGATGGCGGTGGAATAAACGCTATAGTTGGAGTGGTTGCCTGCTGCGTCGGCCACCAACGTGCGCCAGCGTGTCGTGCGTCACCGACCCGACCGGCGCTCGCCCCATCCTGATCAGTCCGCCCACGCGAAAGGAACCCGTGCCTTCTTCCACAGCTACGCGGAAGCGCTCACAGCGCGCTGATGACATTGACGAGACTCCCGAGGACAGCGATGATCTCGATTTCGACGATCTCGATGACGACACCGAGGACGACGACTACGAGGACGAGGACTCGGATGACGTCGATGACACGGAGGAGGGTGAGGACGGCGTCACTGCCGATGAGCCGGATGACTCTGAAGCGCAGGATGACGATGAGCCTCTTCCCGAGCTGCGGACTACTACCGATGTGAGCCTGAAGGAGAACGGCGACGGCACCAAGCGCAATCCCTTCAACACCGCTGCGGCTCTCAAGGGCGTCAGGCTCGCACCTGGCGCAACCCTCTACGTGCGCAGCCGCACCACCGTCGAGGGGCTCGAACTGGCGGGCAATGGCACGCTTGAGGAGCCGATCACCCTGGCCCTCACGGCCATGGTCCTGTGCCCCGCTTCGTGATCCCCGAGGAGGAGCATCCTGTTGTCGCCCGCGAGTTCCTGACGAGCAACGGCTTCATCTTCCGCGGCTGGATCATCAAGGGCATCAAGATGCAGCCCTCCATCGCGGCCCTGACCGGCGAACTCGATCGCATCAGACGTGAGCAGGCCGAGAAGGCGGCGGGCAAGAGATCCGGGAGGAAGTCCCGTTCTGACAAGGACAAGGACGGCTCCTTCACGGTCTCCGACTCCGACGAGGCCGATGAGCCGGCGCAGAAGGTGGTGGACCGCCGGGGCCACCGCGGATCCGGGTCAAGGACTACCTCAAGCAGATCGGCAGGTGGCGCTGCTCAACGCCGCCCAGGAGGTCGAGCTCGCCAAGCGCATTGAGGCCGGCCTGTACGCCGAGCACTTGCTGGGGGCGCAGGGCAATGACCTTGAGGCCAAGTCACTGCCGTGAGCTGCACTGGATCGCCCAGGACGGCCAGCGCGCCAGAATCACCTGCTAGAGGCCAACCTGCGCCTGGTGGTCTCGCTGACAGCGCCACACGGGGCGCGGCATGCTCTTCTCGGACCTCATTCAAGAGGGCAACCTGGGCCTGATCCGTGCGGGTGGAGAAGTTCGACTACACCAAGGGCTACAGTTCTCGACCTATGCCACCTGGTGGATCCGTCAGGCCATCACCCGCGCCATGGCGGACCAGGCCCGTACGATTCGTATTCCCGTCCACATGGTCGAGGTCATCAACAAGTTGGCGCGTGTGCAGCGTCAGATGCTCCAGGACCTGGGCCGAACCCACGCCGGAAGAGCTGGCAGTCGAACTGGACATGACTCCGGAGAAGGTCGTCGAGGTCCAGAAGTACGGACGCGAGCCGATTTCTCTGCACACACCCCTGGGCGAGGATGGCGATTCGAGTTCGGCGACCTCATCGAGGACTCCGAAGCCGTTGTTCCGGCGGATGCCGTGAGCTTCACGCTTCTGCAGGAGCAGCTGCACGCCGTGCTCGATACGCTCTCGGAGCGCGAGGCGGGCGTCGTCTCGATGCGCTTCGGCTTGACTGACGGCCAGCCCAAGACACTGGACGAGATCGGCAAGGTCTATGGGGTGACTCGCGAACGCATCCGCCAGATCGAGTCCAAGACCATGTCCAAACTGCGCCACCCCTCTCGCAGCCAGGTACTGCGCGACTATCTGGACTGACTGGACTGACTGATCGGCGGGCGCTCGCGCCCGAGGAGTCCGGCGGCTCCGAGACCCTGGTGTCCCGGGGCCGCCGTTTCGCGGATTGGTAGTATGCGTTCATGGCGACGATCGACTGGGTGCAGGTTTTCGGCGTCCTCACTGGCGCCTCCTGCGTGTGGCTCGCAGTGCGGCAGAATGTGTGGAACTTCCTCGTGGGGCTTGCCAACAACGTCGTTTTTCTCATCCTGTTCTGGCGCAACGCCCTGTATGCCAATGCCCTGCTGCAGGTGCTCTTCGCAGTGCTCGGCCTCATGGGCTGGTGGTGGTGGCTGGCGCGGGAACCACGGCGATGGTCCTTTGCGGATTCACAAGCCCGCGCGCCTCGCCCTTCCCGCACTTCTCGTGCTGACGGCGCTGGGCGCTGCGGTGCTTGTAGAAATCCTGAGATGGACCGGCGATTCGGCGTCGCCCGTGCTCGACGGCGTTACGACCGCCACGTCGGTGGCCGCCCAGTTCGCCCTGGGACGCAAAATGGATCGCCAACTGGTACTTCTGGATCTTCACCGATGTTCTCACCATCGTCATGCATCTCAGCACGGGAGCTGTGGATGACGGCGCTCTTTACGTCCTCTCCTCACTGTGCCTGGTCGGTGCGCGATTGGCGGCGTGAGCTGCGTCGTCGAGAGCGAGCGGCAGATCCGGACGATCCCTGATGCGCCGGCGCCCGTCTCGAGGCTGGTCGAGGAGCGCGAGTCGTGAGCGCGCAGCCGGCAGCCGTCCCGCTCCCCGCTACTGTCACGGACTTGTCATCGGCAAGTTCTATCCGCCTCATGCAGGGCACCTGTCCCTCATCCGCCAAGCCCTGGCTCGTTGTGAACGTGTCACCGTTGAGGTTCTGGCTTCCAGTGCTGAATCTGTCTCCGGTGAGCTCGCGCCGACTGGCTGCGCGTCTGCCCGCCCAGCGCCCGGGTAGTCACCGGCGTCGACGACGAGCCGGTGGACTATGCATCCCCGCGGCCTGGCAGGCTCACTACGGCGGTCATGCTCTCCCTCCTCGACCCCGCCGACGGCCCTGGTGACGCCGTGGCGACGTCGGACAGTTACGGGGGCCGAGCTCGCCTCCCGGCTGGGCGCCTCTTGGCTGCAGGTCGATCCGGACAGGCAGGCCCTGCCGGTGTCGGGAGGCGGATACGCTCCGACCCGGCTCGTTACTGCTGGGCGCTGCCCGCCCCGTACGCGCGTGGTTCGTACGGCGCGCGTTGCGGTGGTGGGCGCCGAGTCCACCGGCACGACGACCCTCGCCCGCGCTTTGAGCGCACCACTATCGCCCGCCGCGGGTGCCCGAGTTCGGACGCGCGAGTGGAGCCGGCAGCGCCCTGAGGCCTGGATGCCGCCTGGGCCAGCGCCGAATTCGATCTTGTGGCCCGCGTCCAGGCCTAGTGGGAGGACGAGGCCGCTGCACTCACCGCTCGTCCTCTCCTCATCACCGACACCGATGTCCTGGCCACCTCTCTGCATGGCATGAGCGGTATATGGGCAGCCGTTCCGCCAGCGTGGAGGCCCTGGCCGCTTCCCGTCGCCCGGATCTCTATCTGCTCACCGGGGACGAGATCCCCTTCGTCCAGGACGGATTGCGCGATGGCGAGCACATCCGCCACGACATGCAGGAGTCCTTCCGCCGGACTCTTGCGGCCGGTCCCGTGCCCTGGGTGGAATTGCGGGGCAGCCACGAGGGCGCATGGCTGGGGCCATCGCCCCTCATCGACGAGCTTGCAGCCGAGCCCAGGCCCATGAGCCCGCCGTTGTCGGAGGCTCATGTCGCGCCAGCACGATGAGCGATGGGTGCTGCGCGTCGGCGCCGAGCGTGAGAAGACCGCGGCCGGGCCGCACGACGACGTCCCTCACCGATGCCCCGAGGAGTGCTGATGGGCTACGGATACGTTCCCTCCAGTCCACGGATCCGCGTGCCTCCGGGCTGAGCTCGCCGCCGATGGGGCCGGCACCGCGTTCCTGGAGTCCGCAGTATCTTCCCCTCCGCGGCGCCCCTTGGCACTGCGGGTACGAGCACGGCACTGGATGAGAAACTGCGTCGCGCCTACTACTGATGGTCAACGAGGCCATCATCAGCCCGCACTACGACATCGAATTCGAGATGGGAGATGGGGCGCCCGACACCACCGTGAATCTGGGGAGACTGGTGCCGCTCTGCACCTACCACCGCCCCGTCATACTCTCCTTCCATGCTGATGCCTCTGCTCACCTTCGCAGTGCGCGGCCGCTGCCTGCTCATCGGAGGACCCGGGCGCGGCAAGACCACCTCCGCCATTCTCATGGGAGTGCTCGCCGGTTACCCGGTTGAGCAGGTGCGTCGCGGTATGCAGCACGGCCACCCTCAGCTGTCGGTGACGGATATGTTCGGGAACACCATTGCCGCGTGATCTCGTGGGGCCGAGTCTCTTGCGGACATCGATGTGGCGTGGCGCTCCTGGCTGGAATGCGCGTCAAGATCATCGACGAGTACAACCGCATCCCCACCCGTACGCAGTCCGCGCTTCTGACGGTCCTGGCCGATGGCTACGTCGAGGTTTACGGACCAGCTCTACGAGACCGGTGATGCCGCCTGGTATCTCACCGCCAATGACGATGCTGGAGGCGGCACCTACCAGGTGGTCGAGGCGCTGCGGGACCGTATCGACATCACCGTAGCGGCGTTGCCCTTCAATCCTCGTTTTCTGCCCGGGCTCATTCAGCGCCGGGAGGGAGACTTCCACCCTGAGCAGGCATGTCCCGGCCGAGGTGGTCTCTCCGCGGCCGAGCATGACGCCATCTCCCGCTCAGATCCAATCCGTGCGCGTGTCCCCAGGCGGTGCTCCGTCGCCTCGCCTTCTTTCGCCTCCCAGCTCGAGGTCTGCGAGCACGCAGCCACCAGCTGGAATACCGCAGCAGGGACACGGCTCGCCTGACAGGTGGTGATGTGGCCGGGCTCCTGCGCCGCTCCACGGGCCGGACCGATCTGACCGATCTGGGCCGACCAGACCCTGTCTGGTATGAGTGTGCGGGCCATGAACGCCGTCATCACCTACGCCAGAGGCCATGGCCTCTTCCGGGGGCCACAGTGATGTTGCTCTGGAGGACCTGCGCGCCGTGCTGCCCTTCGTCTTGCGCGACAAGATCCAGCCCAATCTCGACTCCCCGGTGTTCGCCTCCGATGAGGGCCGTCTGCTGGTTCACGACCCTGTCTCGTGGCTCCGCGGGCCTGCATGGATACCGCATGTCTGGCCTATGACGCCGCGGGCCTGGACTACCGACGATCCTGTGGGGAGATCCTTGCCGAGCTGCATCAGGGGCTGACTGGAGTGACGCAGGCCGAGGTCCGTCCGCCGCCTGGCCCGCACATCGAGTCCCTGGCCCGTTCCCTCGGTGCCAGCGGCAAGCTCTATGGCCATGTGGCCGACGATGCCATGGCTCTGAAGTACGCCCATCAGCGCTACTCCGCCCTACTTGTCCTGGCTGGAATGGGAATCTGCCCTCGTCTGTGGGAGCCAGCCCGTGAGCCGGTGGAGGGATTTTCTGACCGGGCACCGTCAAACGGCCAATGCGGTGCTGCATCAGGCGCGCACTGACCGCGCAGCTGCGGTGGGCGCGGATACCGAGGTACTGCTCGCCTCGCGGACTTGAGCCGACGGCGCTGCGCCTGGGCTCTCAGGGTGTCGGACGCCGGCCCCGGTGCGGTGGAAGCTGTCTTCATATCCCCTGATCCGGTTGGCCGGATTGCGCCCAGCGCAGAGGGACCCCGTCTGGGGCGCCTGGCCGGGACTCTCGACCTCGTCTCCCGATGGCGGACCGAGCCCGAGGCTCTGGTCACTGTTCTCACCCATACCGCTCCCGGCGGCAGCTCACGTGAGGCCTGGAAGATGTGGCTCGCCCTAGCACATGCCCTGGAGGAACTGGGACGGTCCGCGACGCGGGGAACCGCCGTCGCGGCTACGGAACTCGCCGCCCTCGCGTCATGGCGAACCGGCAGCGTTCAGCTGCGGGCTACCGCTCTGCAGATTCTCGCCCGCAGTCCGCACGCCGTTCCTGTCTCCCTTGACCAGCGGATGCGCATTCGAGGGCAACCCCGCCGCGCTGTCCGCAGCCCTGCCTGGCTGATCGTTGGTTCTGGCCGGGCATGACTGCCCCTAAGCGACGTACGGGCGGGTTCTCGGGTTCGGCGGTTCCTGCGTCGCCGCCGCGTCTTATCGGCGCCACGGATCAGGCCTGCGGCTGTGGGCCGATGATGCGCCGTGGGTGCCCTCGCCGACGCTCACGGGATCGCCACTGTGCATGGCTCCGGACCACTGCCCGCTGAGCCCTCGAGAGTCCCGGAACCTCTCAGAGCGATGGCTCTCAACCATCGGGCTGGCACCGACCATGCTCGCGCACGCGTGTTGAGCGACCCTACTTGGTGGAGATCTGTCCGCCCTCCGAGGGCATTGACGACCAGCGTGCCGTTCGGGGTCTCCCATGACTGCCTCCAGTGCACGGGGCACCAGCCGTTGCCCGCCATGGCTGAGGCCATGTGGCCACGGGCGCAGCGCGTCTGGAGCCCCATCACTCGCCTCCACCGGCCCACGCTCCTGGAGAAATCGCCGAAGCGACGCCCTGGCCTGGATCGATCTGCGCACCATGAGCGTTCATGTGAACCGCGGCGCGCAACACCGCTCACGGGTACTACTGCTGCCAGATCCGCCGGTCCGGAGGAACTTGTTCTGGCGCTGCTCGCACACGAAGTAGGGCACTATGGCTGCTGGCACCGGGATATGGCTACTGCGGCCCGCATTCACATGCGTGTCGCTCCGCTCTGATCGATTGCGATGAGCAGGGTGGGCATGGTCGCCAACCTGTGGTGCGACCTGCTCATCAACGATGAGCTTCAGCGCCATCGAGGCGTGTCCACGATCTCCCTCTTGGAGGCCGTTGAGGAGGCCGTGGAGGCTGCTGGTGCCGTGAGTGAGCGCCGGGTCCGGCAGGAAACCGAACCCACGGGCGGGAGATTCCTGACGCCTCCGGGCCGCAATGGTGGCCCACCTACTTGCGGTGCTACGAGATCGCCTGGGAACTGGCGCCCGGAACCCCTGCACCGGCAGGTTGCCAGAGAGACCGAAGCACGGCTCATGGCCCGTCTGGCACGTGTCTCACGCCTCCGCGCCGGTTCAGGGGCGGCTGGCTTCGCTGCACTCCTGCGGCCCATGATCATGGACGAGGACCTCCAGCAGAAGCGCTCACAGCGCCTGCGGATGTCCGGGGAGAGGAAGATCGGGGCGCGATTGCGGAGGCGTCACCGGGGCGGGGAGAGCTGCCGGTCTCCGTGATCGGCGACACCGATCTTCTGAAGCCGGTGATCCATCCCGCGCAGGATCCGCTGGTGCTCGGCGCCGACCCTGCCGACCCTTTTTGGCCCCGCGCGCACCTGAGGATTCGCAGAACAATAATGATGGTGCTGCGCTTCAGGCGCCGGGAGCCGGTCTCAGGACATTCAGCCCGCGGATCTTTCCGCCGTGGCCCGCAGCCTGGGTGTCGAGCATGCCCGCACTGGAGATCGCCTCCCCGCTACTATCAGGAGTCCGCCGCCCCTATCTGTGCGTCTGCCGCCCGTGCGCCGGGCCGGCAGAGACGACCCCTCATGGGGAACCTGGAGACCTGGGAGACCGGGGAGGACCTTGCCGATATCGACTGGTCCGCCACGATGGCGGCCTCGCCGTGGGTGGTGCCCGGGTGACGACTCGCCGTCGCCACTTCGAGCGCGATCCGGGGAGGACCAGCGACATGGTTCCCACGAACCTCGATCTCTACCTCGACTCCTCCGGCTCCATGCCCGATCCCGCCGTACGGCTGTCGCCTGTGGCCTTAGCGGGGGCCATCCTGGCTTTGTCCGCCCTGCGCAGCGGCGCTCGCGTTCAGGCCACCACCTGGTCCGGTCCCGAGCAGATCGCCGGCACGGATGGCTTCACCCAGGACGCGCAGGAGGTCCCAGCCGCCAGTGGCTCATTTCGGCGGTTCCACATCCTTCCCGCTGGGAATCCTGTCCCGCACGCACCTGGCCGCTCGAGCGGATGGGGCCGGACGGGCGCCCTGCCACATCGCCGTCGTCTCCGACGACGGCGTGGTCTCCATGTTCGCGGACCACCGCTCAGGCGAATGCGAGAACACGGGGAGCAATGAAGAGGAATCGCGGTGCGGGCGCTCACAGCGGCCGGGGGTGGAGGCACGCTCCTACTCAATACCGAACCCGAACATGTCAAGAAGCTGCGCCTGCCCGGGGGATATGCCGTTCACAGTGTGCGCAACCTTGACGAAGTGCGTCGTTTCAGCGCCGGCTTGGCGCGAGCCATCTGGGAGGCGCCACGATGAGTCGTACATGGCTAGCAGGGCAGGAGCTCCCACGGCGTCCGGATGCCGTCAGCTCCGCAGCCGGTCCTGAGGACGGCGTGGAGCAGCCGGCGACGGCAGTGCGCCTCCTGTCCGGGCGGGAAGTGGTCGACAGCGCTCTGGCGCCGTGGCCCATCCGCCCGACTCGCCTCTTCGATCTCGCCCGCCTCACCCATGCCCTGGCCCATTGCGACCCGGTGTTTCTGGACAGCCGGGTCGATGGTCGTGCTGTGCTCGCGGATGTTCTCAGAGATGCGGGTCATGAGCCGGAGGGCTTGCGAGGGGCGCTGGAGATCGAGCGCTCTCGCCTGTCTCAGCACTTGAGGATCTTGACCATGGGCGTGTCCGCACCAGATCCGGCGGCTTGCTGCCAGGTGAGCGCATTGGCTGCGCTGCTCCTGCGAGAGCTTCTCGAGCAGGAGCCCCCTCGACCGCCAGGCGTGATCCTGGTGGACCGCGTGGGACGGATGACGGCCTTTCTGGAGCTGCTGGTCGCTACTCTCGTGCCTCCTTCCACCTGGCCGTCCTCTGAGTCCGTGAGGCAGGAGGTCTGCCGTACTTTCTTGGCCGGTCTGGGCCACTGTGCGCTGCCGGGGAGAATCCCCATCAGACTGCGGATCGATGGGAAGAGGTCTCGACTCTGGCGCCGCCAGGAGACCACGATGAGCCTGCGGGCCGAGATCGAGCACCGTCGTGAAGTGGAGCGCCGAATCGCGCAGGCGCGTGCTCGTGAGTCCGCATCCCATTACACGGGGCGATGAGCGGAATGACTGAGCTGCGCAATCGTGGTGAGTCGAAGAGGCTTCGGCACCCCGGTGATTCCGATCCCAGGCGCTCACGACCCTGGGGAGCACGCGCTCTCAATCGTCCGCTGACGCCGCAGCGCCTGCGGCGTCGGGAACCGCAGGGATGACGCTCGGCTGCGGCGCGCCGGTCGCAGTCTGAATGCGGCCGTCCTGCCCGACACTGACGCTGGCCCACCAGCGAGCGCATCGCTTGCGGCCCTGGCTGCGCTGCGCGAGGGAGCCGATGGCTCCCGCCTGACGCATGCCTGCGGTGACCGTCTGACTCGGACCGATCAGGGCGCTGCTGGCCGTGCTGGCTGCTGACGTGCGTCGCGGAGCCTATGCCCAGACCTCCTTGACCGGCCCGCGCTCCTGGGTCGATGCCCTGGCCGTGCGTGCTGTTGAGACGGTCCCTTCTACCGAAGGCTGCGCCGCAACGGAGACATCGGCGCCCACCCGGCGCTGTCGGACCTGCCGGTGCTGGACCGTCGAGATCTTCGGGAACTCGGCGATCTTGTCCCCATGGACGCAGAACTGACCGGATCCTGGAAGGGACGAGTTCCGGATCCACCGGAGCCTCGTTGCGAATCCCCCTCCACCCCCGTGGCCTCGCCTCAGACATCGTGATCCTGCGCTGGTGGCTGGAAAGACTAGGATTGCACTGGGATGTGGATGAGGCCGGTGAGCGCCTCGCCATGGCCAATATCGTGGACCAGACCAGTGCCTTCACTCACGCATCTCTGCTCACCGCGCATGCCGAGCGTGCTCTCATGGCCCGTGTCAATCTCCATCCGGACGCGTGGCATCAGGAGACTCATCAGCACGACTGGTGGGTGCACCACGATCCGCTTGTCCTGTCCGGCGCCCCTTTGCCTCTTCTGACCCCTGGCATGCCGTGAACCGGGTCTAGCCCAGTGGCGGTGGTCAGTGGCGCCAGTCATCTGACGGATGCGGCGCGCCTGAGCTCGTTGATACCTCCGAAGGCCCCTGCTCGATGTCTACGCCTGGCGAGACCGAGATCGTCGCATGCGACCCCGACGGATGCCGGTCACCGTGTCGCCCCTCTGCCGGTGCACGTGAAATCCTGGATCAGCATGGTCTTGCCCTGTTGCCCCGGGCCGGCGAGGACGGATCGTCATCACGAGCGCCACCAACCCTCTTCTGCCTCTTCTGCGCTACGACACCGGCGACACCGGGGCTCTGGAACTACGTGCGGCTCCGGATGCGCCGGGAGGCACGGAGGCCGTCATCGTGGGGCTGGAGGGGCGCGCTACTGTCCGCTACCGTCATGGTGATGGAACCTGGATTCTCAGTCGGTCTTGTCCAGGTCCGTCAGGAGTCAGGGGGCGGCTGTCTGGAGTGTGCACCAGTGGCGTCACGGTGCGCTGAGGGCTGAGGTGGCGCCACCGCATGGACCGCTGACGTCACAGGTGACTCGGGCGGTGCGCGACGCATTGGCGGCCTTGCTCGGCCAGGAGGTGACCGTCGTTCCCTGAACGACGCCGCTGCCATAGAGGCGCTTCACCTCGACGTCCCCGGGCACACAGGCCCGTGGGACATGAATGCTCCGAGCAGAACCCGAGCAGAACCCGAAAAACCGAACAACAACATGGTGGATGCCTGAGCGGGCAGCGGTGGTCACCGACTCAGTGACATCGAATGCGGGGCCTGGAGGGGAGACCAGAAGACTGCGAACCAGGAGAACCGGGATGAGGGGGAGAGTATGGGCATGCCGTGGGCCTGCCGCGGTCATGCACGGGAATGCGCAGGTATGGACCGGGTCGAACAGGGGTGGTCAGGGTTGGACTGATTGGTCCCCCGTGTTAGTCGCTCGCCATGAGGTTTGCCGTTTCATCCTGGAACAGCAGAGCGGCCTCCTTGAGCTTCTCGCCGTGCTCGCGTGCGTGGTGAGCGCAGAAGAAGAGCTCTCCAGTCAGCAGCACGACACGGACGTATGCCTGGGCGGCGCACACGTCGCAGCGGTCGGCGGTGGTCAAGGGGCGCTCGGCGGAGGCGTCGATGGCGGAGGAGCGCTGCTCGTCAAGGGAGGTCGCCGCCCGGAGAGCGGCGGAGGTGCTGATAGTGCTCATGGCTCGCATTCCACCATGCCCCCGGGCGCTTATCACTCGGAGGAGCTCGTTTCCGCCCCAGGCGCACGAGCTTTCGCCCAGGGCGCATCGGGGAACATGCGCAGTGGTCGCGCGGCGCCGTCGGATCCGAGCCGGTCGGCTGTATCTGCTGTGTCTGCTGTATCGGCTGCAGCCGGCGCCTGTGCCCGGACGCTCACGGTCGTATCGCCGTAGTGTGTCGTTATGACGAGCACCGAGAGCAAGAGCGTTGAGGACATCGGGGACGTCGAGGGCGTCGAGGGCGTTGAGGGCTGAGGCACTGAGAGCACTGAAGGCACTGATACGCCGGACACAGTGAGTGGCGCGCGGTACGGGATCGGGAGATGAACCGCCTGAAGCATTCGGGCTGGGTGTCCAACCGCCTGCTGCGAAGCCTGCTGGATCAAGCCGGACTGACCTCGCCGGTCGAGGTCGTCGCCGCCGGCATCGAGCCAAGAGCAGTGGGCGCGGGCGGGCGAGTCGATCGGACCGGCTTTCAGTGAGCGCTTCGGCCGCTACCGCTTCGCCGAGGAAGTGGAGTACGGCTTGCTGGTGGTGCCGGTGCCTCGATCGACTTGACACGCGCGGGGCTCTGCCGCGTCAGGTTCGGGAAGGGCAGAACTCCCGGGCTCGGAGAGGACTCGTAGATCCCGCACTGGGGCCTGGGTGGATCTGTCGGGCGAGCGCTGGAACTGGAGGGCTGGAGGCTGTACATCACCGCTGTCTCCGAGCGCGGTATCTCCGCTGGGAGCTACGAGACGATCAGCGCTGCGCAGCGCCAGGACTTCGAGATCGATGGTTTTGACACCAGACGGCTCATGACTCATCAGCTGTGGGGCGCGCGTCTGCTTCCGGTCCCCTCACGGAGTCGTTCCGGATAGTGACCTCGGCAGCATGGACCTTCACGCTCTTCCCCGGTGAGCCGCTCGTCGACGGACGGGCCGTGTCCGGCACCGTCGTCGAAGGGCAAGGTGCGTTTCCGCCTGGGAAAGACGAATCGCGGCATCGGCAGCGCCTGTGTCAGCCCGGCTCTGCCTGTACAGGGGCTCGTTCCGGATAGCCGCTGAGAACTGTGAGGACCTCAGGGAACTCCGAGAACTCGAGAGCTCGGTCTGCCGGCCGTGCGCGTACTGGAGCCGGCTGATGCCGGAGGAGGCTGACGAAGACCACCAGGTCCGGTCGCGGCGCGGAGGAACACCCTGTTCGACCATGATCCGTTACAGTCCGGCCGTGCCCTCTTCTGAGAACAAGACCACCCGCGGCGACTACTCCGCTCGCCACCTCTCCGTACTGGAGGGGCTGGAGGCGGTGCGCAAGCGTCCCGGCATGTACATCGGCTCGACCGACCAGCGGGGGCTGATGCACTGCGTCTGGGAGATCGTGGACAACGGCGTCGATGAGGCGCTGGAAGGCCATAAGGGACCACGATGATGTTGTTGTCCATGCCGACGGTTCCATGAGGTGCGGGACACCGGACGCGGCGTGCCCATTGACATCGAGCCCTCCTCCGGGTTGACCGGCGTGGAGCCTCGTCTACACCAAGCTCCATGCCGGTGGGAAGTTCGGGGAGGGTCCACGGCGCGGCCGGAGGCCTCCACGGCGTGGGCGCGAGCGTCGTCAACGCGCTGAGCGCCCGCATGGACGTCGAGTGGACCGCGGGGGCAGACCTACGCCATGAGTTTCCGTCGCGGCGTACCCGGGGTCTTCGCCGACCCGCCGAGCGGGGCGAGCCTCGCCTCGCCCTTCAAGGAGTACACCGAGGCTTCCGAGCTGCGCGTGATCGGCAAGGTCAAGCGCGGCGTCACCGGAACTCGTGTGCGCTACTGGGCTGATCCTCAGATCTTTCCATCTCCGGCCGAGTACGATGCTGCGTGCGCGCGCCCGCCTGCGCCAGACGAGCTTCCTCGTGCCCGGACCGACCCTGTCCCCGACTGATGAGCGCAGTGCCGATGAGGCCGCGCGCTCGGAGCACGCGTCGTCGTCGGGTTCGAAGACCACCGATGACCTGGCGATGCGCGCCGCGGCGAAGAGCGTCACCGAGGCCCCGGGAGACCTGCTGGAGGCCGCAGTCCTGGGAGAGGATGCCGCCGAGAGCGCCGAGGTCTTCCGCGCCAAGGGCGGCACCGCGGACTTCGTCGATTTCCTGGCCACCGACGGCTCCGTGACCGACACCTTCCGTCTGACCGGACAGGGCACCTACACCGAGACCGTTCAGCAGCTCGACAGGCGCAGTGGTCACCTGCGTCCCGTGGAAGTGACGCGCACCTGCATCGTCGATGTCGCCCTGCGCTGGGGCATCGGCTACGACACGACCGAGCGCTCCTTCGTCAACATCATCGCCACGCCCATGGGCGCACTCACTTGTCCGGTTTCGAGCAGGCCGTCACCAAGGTTCTGCGTAAGCAGATCGAATCCAATGCGCGCGCCCTGAAGGTCACCAGTCGAGATGGGCGCATCGAGAAGGACGACATCCTCGCCGGCATGACCGCAGTGGTGACTGTGCGAGTGCCGGAGCCCCAGTTCGAGGGACAGACCAAGGAGGTTCTGGGCACGGCCCCGGTACGCCAGATCGTCGCCAGGATCGTGGACAAGGAGCTGACGGCCATCCTCACGTCCTCCAAGCGCGACCCCAAGGCTCAGTCCCGGGCCCTGCAGGAGAAGATCGTGGGAGATGCGCGCTCGCGTCAGCGCCGCATGCACAAGGAGATCACCCGTCGCAAGACCGCCTTGGAGTCCTCGACCCCTGCCGGCCAAGCTGGCTGACTGTCGCAGTGACGATGTAACGGCTTCCGAACTGTTCATCGTCGAGGGCGATTCGGCTCGGCACCGCCAAGAACGCCCGCAATCCCGAGTTCCAGGCGCTCCCGCCCATTCGCGGCAAGATTCTCAATGTCCAGAAGCTTCACAGGCGGACATGCTGCGCAATGTCGAGTGCTCTGCGATCATCCAGGTGGTGGGAGCGGGCTCCGGGCGCACCTTTGACATCAAGGCGGCTCGCTACGGCAAGGTCATCCTCATGACCGATGTGGATGTCGATGGCGCGCATATCCGCACTCTGCTGCTCACGCTCTTCTTCCGCTATATGCGGCCCATGATCGAGGCCGGCCGGGTTTTTGCGGCAGTCCGCCGTTGCACCGCATTGAGGTCTCCGGCTCAGGGCGGCGGGAAGAAGGAGATCATCTACACCTACTCCTGACGATGAGCTGGTGCGCACTCTGCGCAAGCTGGAAAGCAGGGCGCGGCTTTCAAGGAGCCGCAGCGATACAAGGGCTGGGGGAGATGGATGCCCACCAGCTCGCCGAGACCACCATGGAGCCCGGCACCGGACCCTGCGGCGCATCACCCTGGGCAGATGAGGCCGAGCTCCTGGAGGCGGAGAACGTTTTCGAGCTCTCATGGGAGCGGCGGTCGAGCCCCGCCGCGGCTTCATCATTGAGGCGCATCAGACGTCGACCGTGAGCGCATCGACGCCTGATGCTGAAGACCTGAAATACCTGAACGTATGAGCGTTACTCGTATCGGGTATGGTGCTGAGTCAGTCCCGAGTCTGAGTAGCCTGCTTTAGTCCGGCAGTCTCGAGTAACCTGTTGCCGCCACTGTCACCGCCGGGTCTGTCCCACCCGTACCCGCGCAAGGAAGGCGCCTATGGCCCCGTCTACGGATCCTCGCGTCGTGCAGGAGTCTCCGGACCCTGGTCGATGCTGCGCCCCGCCGCGTTCCGCGCTTCCACGCGACCTGTTCTGGGCCCCGCTGAGTCCTGGACAATGGCGCGCTGGCGGGACTCATCGCCCGTGCGGAGTCCGTCGACGACCCGCCCTACCGGACGACGGCCGAGGAGACACGGCGGAGTACTTCGTCGACCTGACCTACCGGCGTAGCCGGGCGGGACGCCCTGGGCGTCATGCGCGCTTCGCCCTGGTGCGGTTGCGGCCTGCTGGGGAGATCTACGCCTCAATGGTCGGCGCTCGTCGACCCCGACTTCCGCAAACGCGGGCATTGGCGGGGCTCTCCTGCACTGGCAGACGGAGCGCGCCCGCCACCTCATCGGCACCGAACGCGCGGGGCGGCACCCGGATCGGCGGCGGCCGCGGCGTCGGCTCACATCGTGACCACACCGTCCTGGAGGACGACGACCGCATGAAGGAGCACCTTTGAGGGACTTTGGGCTGGAACCCCGACGGTACCGCGAGGTGCGCCGAAGCCTGACCGGACGACATCCCGGAGGTGGATATCGACGGATTCCTCACCATCGAGCCGTGGGGCGACGAGCTCGACGAGGTCGTCCGCATCGCGCACAACCAGCTGGGCCCGACGGCGAGTACGAGGCGAGCGAGATGACGCGAGACGAGTGGCGGTCGGGGCGCGCCTACTTCGCCCCGGATGGAGCTCGTGGCCATGGACCGTTCGGGGGACCGGGCGCAGTGGCCGGTTTCCTGCGCTCAGGCCGCTGAGCAGGACTGGGCGGCATTGGGATGGCGCGAGGGCTACACGGATATGCTGGGGGTGCTCGCCGAGTACCGGACTCGGCGGGTGGCCCCGGCGCTCCTGACGGCGCTATGCAGCCTATCGGCGCGACGGCATGGAATACGCTGCGGCTGGCGTTGATTCTGACGATCCCAACGGAGCCGTGGACTTGTACCGCACTCTGGGATACAGCCCCACCCGGGGCACGATCCTCTACGCCTTGGACGTATGAGGTTCCGCGACGGCACAGCGGACTCAGCGCTCGCGGCCTATGCGCAGCCCTATTAGTCGGTGTGCGCGATCGCGCCCGCGACGACCGTCGCCACGGGACGGACCTGTTTCAACTCTTCCGCGCTCAACGCGAGTGGATCGGCGACCAGCATGACGAGATCGGCCCGTGAGCCGACGGCGATCGGCCCGACGCCGTCCACTGAGGCCGCCAGCACTTCCTCGTTGCTGAGCCGTTGCGAGGGTGACCAGATACGCCCCGGGCGTGCTCCGGGCGACTGCCGCTGACATCGCCAGCCATGGGTCCAGCGGTGCGACCGGTGCATCCGAGCCCAGGTGCAGCAGAGCGCCGGCGGTCACCATGTCCGCAAAGGCATAAGTGCGCTCCTCCAAGCCCGGCCACACTCGCCCCACGGCCTCGCAGTCGTCCAGTAGATGGGCCGGCTGGACCGACAGCTCCACTCCGCAGGACACCAGGGTTGCCAGTGCACTGTCGCCCCGGGTGAGCGAGTCGCGCGGGAGCAGCTGAGCGTGCTCGAGGCGCCCGGTCGCCCCCGAGGCTGCGAAGGCCGCCGCGACATCCTCCATCGCGGCGTCGCCGATGGCATGGATCGCCGTTTCGTATCCGGCCTGCGTGGCGCGGGCCATGAGTTCAGTGAGTTCCGCCCTCCCGATGTTGGCCACACCGTGAGGATGCTCCGCAGCGAACTCGGGAGGATAGGGCTCGCACATGTGGGCGCTGGCCGTGCCCATGGAGCCGTCGGCGATGACTTTCAGCGGCCCCTGCGTGATCACGGCGGTGTTGTCGCCGCCGACAGGGCGAGCCCGAGCGGGGCACCGGTGCGCAGGCCCGCTGCGATCCACCGCTCCAGTTTGCCGCGATAGACCGCAACACGGATGCGGGGAGGACTTCGGGCAGCTCACTCTGCGTCTTCAGGGCCGCCAAGCGCCGGGCCCAATCGTCGGCGCGCGCCCGCCCAGGCCATGTCCACAACCCCGGTCACCCGCGGGCGAGCATGCCGGCGAGCACTCGACTGTAGCCCGCTTCGCGTAGTTCGCGGCTTCCCGGGATCTCGTCGAGCCGGTCGAGCACGGCGAACCACGGGTCCTCCCCGCATAGGAGCCCCTGGTCGTCCGACGCTTGCGGCGGGCAGTCCCAGGAGCAGTCAGCGCTGCCGAGTTGAGCCAGCCTCGAGTGGACATCACCGGATATGAGAACGGTGGGGACAGGGCCGGTAACGGCGTCGAGCTCGGTCACAGTGGGGATTCGCGGCCAGTTCGACAGTCGGTGCCCGAAGCCCTGCACTGTGGAATGGAGCCGTCTGCCAGCAGGGAGGCGATGGCCTCGGCTACTGAGAGACAGAGCGTCCTGCGCGCACCGGGTCGCTGTCGTATCGATCCTCGAGCGCCGGGCCGCCTCAAGATCGAGATGGGCGTGGGGCGTCCCACAGACCGGGTACGACGAAGGCGCCTCTCGGCGTCGAGTCTGCGTTCTGCCCCGCTGTTCCAAGTCAGGGCCGATCTCCGTGACCACGCCGTCGCTGACCCGGATGTCGATGGGCTCGGGCGGCGGCTGCGTCCGGCTGCGCCCGTCCATCGGCGGTCTGCGAGTGGCCGCGCGTAGGCGACCGAGCTGGTGGCGGGTCCGGAAGTGGACAGGGCGAGCATGTTGTAGGAGGAGCGAGGCCAGGAGCGATTATGGGCCCGCAGATCGGAGCGTGTCTCTCCAGAACGTCACACGCATATTCATGTGATTAATCGTCGTTGTCACGCCGATTTCTAGAGATCCGCCTATGTTCGCGCGCGAGGAGACACGTGGTGAGGATTGAGCAAGAATAGAAGGAAACAGGGATGACCGATATGAGGATCGAGAAGCGTGAGGTTTATTGGCTCTCCAGGTGCGAGCTCATCCGCGAGGTGCTGAGTGAGGCAAGGCCGTCCTCGCCCCTGACTCTTTTCTAGGAGGCCATGACGGCTGCTCGAGGCGGCGGCCGCCATGGTCTCGGCGGCGTGCGCCGTCGTTCCGGATGCCGAGATCGTCGAAGTGCCCATGTCCGACGGCGGCGAGGGATTCACCGATGCGGTGGCCGCGGCTCTGGGGGCTCAGGTGCGCGTCGACACCATTGACGCCCCTGGGGCGCCCGGTCACAGGTCGTCTGGCGATGAGTGGTGGCACGGCGGTATTCGAGATGGCTTCGGCCGCGGGCTCGAGCTGGTTCCCCGGCATGCGCGTGATGTCTTGAACCCGGACACCCGGGGTGGGGCCGATGATCCGCACTCGCTCGACGCCGGCGCCGATCATCTTCTTCTGGGAGTCGGCGGCTCTGCGACCAACGACGGAGGCGCCGGCATGCTGGCGGAGCTCGGCGTTCGATTCCTCGACCGCGAGGGCCGTGTCATCGGGACAACGCCGAGGGCGCTCGCGCTCGCAGCCGTGGACGACTCGGTCTCGACCCGAGGCTGGATGGCCTGAGGATCGAAGTCGCCTGCGATGTCGATAACCCGCTGGTGGGCGAGCACGGTGCCAGTGCTGCCTTCGGTCCCCAGAAGGGCGCCGGGTCGCAGGATGTCGATTACCTCGACGCGATGCTGTCGCGCTGGGCGGATGTGAGCGGTCACGCCGGAGCTCGCTGAGGTGCCGAGCCGGAGCGGCCGGAGGGCTGGGGTTCGCCCTCATCGTTTCTTAGGGCTCGACTCGAGCCCGGAGTCGATCTGGTCTCCCGTACGGTTGGTCTGGCCGAGGCCGTATGCGGGGCGGATCTCGTTCTGACCGGCGAGGGCTCGGTCGATGCTCAGACACTTGCCGGGAAGACTCCTGCCGGCGTGGCCGAGGTCGCCAAGAGGCACGGGGTGCCCACCGTTGTCGTAGCGGGCCGGGTGCGTTCCGATGCGGAGGCACTGCTGACCACCGGCTGCGTGGCCCTCGTGTCGAACTCGCAAGGCGAGACTGTTTCACTGACCGACATGCTCTGCGCGGCGCCGGGGAATACCGAGCGTGCAGCCGCCACGGTCATGCGACTGTGGACTCACCAGAGCGGCCCGGCAGGACCGGCAGGCTCAGCAGGCCCAGCATGATTTCTGACGTCTCTGCTGTCCGCCGTCCTCGCAGCGCGCGGCTCATTCAGCCGATGCCGGCCACTGGTGCGGCCAGCGGCGAGCCGGAGCCGTCGCGGCGCTCATCGACCTCGGGCAGCCCGACGCCTGACCGCCCGGCCGACCGGCACGGGCCGGGCCCACCCCGACCCAGGCGAGATGAGCTCGTCCTCGCCGCGCAGGAAGCGCTGGCCCGGCACTCCGCCGGTCGCCCTTCCCTTGGCGGGATAGCGGTCCAGCGGAGTCACCTTGACCGAGCCCGTCCCGGTGCCGGGAAGCGCCTTCTCGGCGTCGGCTATGGTGACGACGACGGATTCGGCGAGCAGCTCGGCGGGCACCGCGGAAGCCGCGATGACACGCGCCCCCTGGCGCAGAGAGATGCCCGCCATGCTGCTCGCGTCGCGCCCGCGGACGCACCTTCGAGGCCTCGCCAGCGCAGCAGCTGGGCGTCCGAGGTCACCAGCGTGAGAATGCCGGAGTCCGCGGCGGTGGCGGCGAAGACCACACGGATCGTCGCGTCGGCGAGGGCGATCACCTCCCAAGAGTCCCCGCGACTGGGCCTCGTCACCGGGCTTGACGCGCTTGATGACACCGCGGCGGTCGCCAGCACGATCGGCGGGTGGCCGGCGGAGCCGATCGGCACCAGTCCGACGATCTTCTCCCCGGGCCTCGATGTCCACCAGCAGGCGTGCAGGCTGCCCCCGGCCAGTGACGGCGCGCCGTCCAGGCGTGGGATCTCCGGAGCGGCCATAACTTCGAGCCGCACCCAGGCGGCCGGTGTCCGTGATCGCCCCGACCCGGCCGCGTGCTGTTGTGGCGACCTGGCTCGTGACCGCATCGTGGAGCTGGCGCTCTCCGGTTCGTGAAAAGCGGCTCTGCTCCGGTTGCGCGGCGCCACCAGTCCCGTGGCGGACAGGAGGATCCGGCACGGTCGTCGGGAACAGTCAATGGAATATCAGAGGCACCGGCCATGAGGCTCATTGCCGCCGTCTGCTGCCTCATGGCGGGGGCGGCCGCTGCTGAATCGTTGGTGCATCCGCCCGGACGGCGCTTCGGCCCCTGACGCCCTCGAGCAGTACCGTTCGCCGGGGGCGTGCCGAACTCCTCGGCCACCGCAGCCAGTTCGCGGGAGACCACACCTCGCAGCAGCGACTCGTCGTTCAAAATGGCCTCGAGTTCGATGATCTCCTGGGCCAGGGAGTCGCGTTCCTCTCCAGTTCGATGACCGAGAACTTGGTCAGGCGCCGCAGTTGCAGTTCCAGGATGTAGCTCGCCTGCGGCTCGGACAGGTCGAAAACCCGTATGAGGCGGGTGCGTGCCGTGGCGGCATCCTCGCTGAGCGCACGACTTGGATGACCTCGTCGATGTCGAGGATCGCGATGAGCAGGCCCTCGACCAGGTGCTGGCGCTCCTTGCGCTTGCCCAGGCGGAATCGGCACGGCGCTCCACGACGATCAGGCGATGACGCACGAAGACATCGAGCAGTTCGGCAGGCCCAGCGTGCGCGGTTGGCTGTCGACCAGGCACACAGTTGTTGATCCCGAAGGAGTCTTCCAGCGGCGTGTGCTTGTAGAGCTGAGCGAGCACCGCCTCGGGGTTGTAGCCGTTCTTGACGGTGATCACCAGGCGCGTGCCGTTCTTGCGGTCGGTCAGGTCGGCGACGTCGGTGATCCCTCGAAGCTTCTTGGAGGCCACCGTCCCTTGATGCGGGTGATGACCTTCTCCGGGCCCACGAGGTAGGGCACCTGGTGATCACAATGCCCCTTCTTGCGGGCGGTGACATTCTCAATGCGTGCGGTCGCGCGAGTCAGGAATTTGCCGCGTCCGGTGCGGTAGGCGTCACGGATGCCGTCCAGGCCGACGATCATGCCGCCTGCCGGCAGGTCCGGACCGGGCACGAAGGCCATGAGATCCTCCAGGGCGGCCTGGGGTGCTCGATGAGGTGGCGGGCGGCGCCGATGACCTCGACGAGATTGTGCGGCGGCATGTTGGTGGCCATACCCACCGCGATGCCAGAGGCGCCGTTGACCAGCAGATTGGGGAGCGCCGCCGGCAGGACGTCGGGCTCGGTGAGTGTGTAGTCGTAGTTGGGGGAGAAGTCGACGGTGTCCTCGTCGATGTCCGCCGTCAGCGCCAGAGCGCTGCTGGCCAGTCTGGCCTCGGTGTAGCGGGCCGCAGCCGGGCCGTCGTCCAGGGAGCCGAAGTTGCCGTGGCCGTCGACCAATGGCAGGCGCATGGTGAATGGCTGGGCGAGGCGCACCAGGGCCTCGTAGATGGCGAGATCGCCGTGAGGATGAAGACGCCCCATGACATCGCCGACGACGCGCGAGCACTTCACATGCGGGCGGTCGGGGCGCAGCCCCGTGCGGTCCATCTGGAACAGGATGCGGCGCTGGACGGGTTTTGAGGCCGTCGCGGGCGTCCGGCAGGGCACGGGCATAGATCACGGAGTAGGCGTACTCCAGGAAGGAGGTGCGCATCTCTGTGGGAAGGTCCTGGTCGACAATGAGACCGTCAACGGGGGAGGCGATTGCACGGCGGACTTCGGCATGCCATGCATGATGCGCGACGATGAGCCGAAACGATGCAGCGACACCCGAAGGTGACGGGTCGATCGCGCTCTGAACGACTGTTGTACGCGCCGGCGCGTTTCCTGGCGTGTCACAGGTGGATGGCATGATCGCCTTATGAACTGGACTGCGCAGGCCCGATCCGACGCCGCCTCAACGCCCCTGGCCGAGGAGGTGCGCCGCGCCGGCTACTATCCCGAACTCGTCCTGGGGACGCTCGACGTCGCCGTGGCCGGCGAGGAGATCGTCGTCGACCTGGTTCAGGCCGAAACCACCTTCGATGATGCGGTCCATCGTCACTTGACGGTGCTCGCCCTGACCGACAGCCGGCTCATCATCGTCCATGTCGATGACGTCCCCGGGAGGACGGCCGGCCGGGTGCGGTGGCCACCAGCGAGGCGGTGCCCATCGCTCGTATCTCCTCGGTGTCGCTGACCCGCGGCGTGGCGCGAACCCGCGTCGGACGGCGGGCAGCTGACCGAGGTGACGATCGCGATCTGCTGGGTGGCGCCGTGCGTCGCTCGACCTTGAGCCGGCGACCTGCGGCGATCCGGCTTGCGAGGCGGAACACGGGTTGACCGGGCTCTCCATGCCGGATGACATCGTCATTCGTGTCGCTGCCGGGGTCGAGGGCGACGCCGCGCTGGCCCGGGCGGACCGTTTCGCCCGAGCGCTGTCTGAGGCGACCGCCCGAACTGCGGCGCGCGCATGAACCAGCCGCACCTGTGTCAGGGTTCTGGGCGCTGCTGCGGTCGGTGCGGACTGGCCCTGCGTGACGTCGCCTCGCCCGATGCGCCCTCTGACACGCAGGCCCGCCGCGCGCGCGCTTTCGTGGGGCCTGCTGGCCGATGACTCCGCCGGCGGCGTGCCGACCGTCCTCGTGCTCGTCGATGGGCTGGGCCTGAACTTCTTCGCGAACGCCTGGGGCATGCGCCCACGCTGAGATCCTGGTTGTCCGGGTCTCGGGCCGGTCCCGGTCCTGCTGTTCTGACGTGCGCGCCCTCAACGACGGCCGCTGCACTGACGACGCTGGGCACCGGCGCTCTTCCCGGCGTCACCGGCATGGTCGGATACTCCGTACTCAACCCGTTGCTGCGCCGGGACATGCCTGAGGGCACGGCTCCGCATCCGGAGCAGAATCTGTGCCTCATCACATGGGGAGGGACACGCTCCCAATCCGCGGAGCTGGCAGGACGTCCCCACCATCTTCGGAAACGGCTTGAGCGCGATCAGGGTCATTCCCCATTCCGAGAGCGAGCGTGGCACGCCATTGGCCGTGACGATCGGCCCTCGCGCTTCGTCGGTTCGGGCCTGACCTCCGCCGGCCTGCGCGGTGCTCCCCATCGGGGTGCGGATCGTCTCGAAGCCCGCCCCGGGCTCGCTGTTGAGGCGCGTCGGCAGGGCGTCCGCCTGGTCTACCTCTCACATCGGGGAGCTTGACCACACCGGACACGCCCACGGCTGGCGATCCATGCAGTGGCTCGAGCAGCTCGAGCGTCTTGACGCCGCCATGGCTGAGTTAGCGCGCCGCGTGCCGGCCGGCACGCGCATCATTCTGACCGCCGACCACGGCATGGTCGATACCAGTGCCGATCGGCGCATCGACCTTTCCGAGCGCCCCGCCTGGCCCGCGATGTCGTTGCTGTGGCGGGCGAGCCGCGCTTCACCCATCTGTACGTTCCCCGATCGGACCCGGATATAGCCGCTGCGGTTGTTCAGCGATGGCGGGGCGAACTCGGTGAGCGGGCCCTGTGGGTCGGTACGCGGGCCGAGGCGGCGCAGTGCGTGGGGCCGGTCGGGCCGCGGCGGCTGCCGTTCTGGGCGATGTTCTGGTGGCGATGAATCACGATTGGTGGTGGTCGACCCGCGCGTTCACAGCTCGTTCGCGATCGCCATGCCCGGTGTGCACGGTTCTCTCACGGGAGCGGAGATGACGATTCCCCTGCTGACGACCATGACCTGAACCGCCGGGAGAACGGGACGTGCGCTGCAGTCTGTTTCTCGCCCGTTCTCAGCTTGTCTTAACTTGGTACTACTCGGGCTTGGCACCGAAGACGATCTCGTCCCAGGACGGGACGGATCGGCGTGAACGCCTCTGGATCGGGGGCGGGAGTAGCCGGCCTCGGGGGCCCTCCTGCTTCATCCGTTCCTCCACCTGGGCCGTCGGCATGGTCGGAGCGCTGTGAACGGAGGCCGCCGCCTGAGGCGATGTTGGTGTCGATGTTGGTGTAGTCGGTGCAGACGGCGCGGGGATGCCGCGCTGGGGCCGAGATGCGGCGCCTCGCGTTGGCCGGATGGCGCCCCGCTGACCCATCGCGACCTTGCGGTGATCGGACATCGAGACGATCTGGGCCTGCCCGCGTGGGGAGGCCAGCGCGCTGCCGGCTCTCATCCTCGTCCAATGGGGGTTCGACTCGAGCCTGCGTCCGCGGCTGGAGGCCAGGTCCGCCAAGAGCGCGTCGGTCGACGAGCCCTCAAGGCCCTCGAGGTCGTTGAGGTCCTCATACTCCCGTCTGTGCCGCTTGCTCCGCTTCTTCCCCCGCCTCGGGCGAGGAGGCGGAATGCAGCGCCGGTTCAAATGCCGGTTCAGCAGCTGTCGGCGTCATCGGGCTTGCGGTGGTAGAGCCGAGGACGCCGAGGCGCCGGAGATGGGGGAGTCCTGGTCGAAGACGGCCGGAGTGCGGGCGCCGCAGCGGCTTCCGTGAGCCACCGTGCCTCTTCGTCCAGTGCACTGACTGCGCGGGCGGTCATGTCCAGTTCCCAGCGGGCGAACTTGGCTTGCGCACTCTGGACGAAGGCGAGGGTCACTTGCCAGGGGTCACGGCCCTCTCGCAACGCGTCCCACTGCAGGCTCGTCGGCTCGACCCCGCGGGTGGCCAGACGATCCACAACGAGTTCGCCCAGAACAGGAGAGTCCTTCTCCCAGCCGATGCGGCAGGCTTGGGCCTGACGAACCGCCCATGCCCGCTCCGCAAGAACTGGGCCTCGAATCGGCGCACGTGCTCGACATCCATGCCGGTGATGGTGGCGACCTCTTCTGCGCTGGCGCCTGCCCGCATGTAGGCCTGCAGTTCGCGGGGCGGACAGCCGAACCGGGGCTCGGCGGTACGATCGCCTGCGACAGTGCGGCTGGGCGCGCACGGCGCACGGCCGCGCGCAGGGCGTCATCGACAATGATGCTGTAGCGTTCACCCGTGCCGTCGGTCATCACGACGGTGTCACCGTTGGCCCCAGCAGCTCGAGCTCGATCATCGGGAATATGCCTCCTCGTGTCCGTCGTACAGGCTCAGCGTGCCATCCCGCCGCGCGGGCTGCGGGAGGTCGACCGGTGTGGCACGCCGGCATGTGGCTCTGTTCGCCCCTGGAGCCCCTACCGCATCGCCGTCAGGCCTGGTTCACGCAGCCGGTGCGTGGTGCTATGGTGCGCGTGCCCTGCTCGGAGGGGTCGCCCGCCACTGGTTTTTCGGTGTCATGGCCGGTCCCGGCGGAGCCACGAACCGCCCGAGAGCCCGATCGAGTGCCGTCGACGAGGAGAGTGACAGGCCATGGCGACCGATTACGACGCCCCGCGCAAGAACGACGACGAGCCTGAGTCCGACTCCATCGAAGAGCTTACCGCTCGGCAGAAGGATCAGTCCTCGGAGGCTATCGAGGAGGACGAGAACGAGGTCGCCGAGGGCTTCGAGCTTCCGGGCGCGGACCTGTCCCGCGAGGAGTTGAGCGTTCATGTCGTTCCTCAGTTGGAGGACGAGTTCACGTGCTCCGAGTGCTTCCTGGTTCACCATCGCGGCTCGTTGGCGTATATCGACGATGCCTCCGGTCAGCCGGTGTGCACCGATTGCGCGGGCTGACCGCAGACCCGCGCCTCTGCATCCCCGTGGAGTGCGGAGCACCGTAACCCCGATAAGGAGATCCTCATGGGACTGTTCTCCCGTCGCCAGGAAGGCGACGTGAGCGAACTCGAGCATCAATTCCGATGACGCTGCGCCTGGATCCGACAGTGGCATCGGGCCTTGGATGCTGCACATGCGCCGAGCGGCCCGGATCCGCGGGGCGGATCGACTTGGGGTCGCTGCGCATTCCCGCCGTGGATGGGATGCAGATACGCTTGGAGAGCCCTGGAGGATCGAGTCAGGAGGTTTCGGCCGCCGTTCTGGTCCTGGCCGGCTCCACGCTCGAGCTCCGTGCCTTCGCGGCGCCGCGCACCGCAGGCATTTGGAAATGAGCTGCGCGAGGACATCACCGCGGAACTTGACCGGGCCAAGGCCCGTTTCGACGTGGAGGACGGCCCGCACGGCCTTGAGATTCTCGCTCATGTTCCTGTGCGCACCCCCGATGGTCGGGACGGGACGGTAGCGGCCCGCTTCATCGGTGTCGATGGCCCGCGTTGGTTCCTGCGCGGCGTGCTCCAAGGCCCCTGCCGCCACTGATGAGGCGGCTTCACGGGTTCTGCGCGGGGTTTTCGCCGACATCGTGGTTGTGCGCGATGGCGCTGCCAGGCCGCCGCGGGAGATTCTTCCGCTTCACGCCCCGGGATCAGCACTGCTCCCGCCGCCGAGGATCTTCCCGGTCTTGAGCCTCTTGAGCCCGGGCCGACCATCGCCGAGGTCCGCTGAATCGTGGGCTCCGCGCTTGTTGGGGCGATTCTCGAGGCTGCGCTCCAGTCGTGAGGATATCGACGCTCTCGATGAGGCGATCACGGCCCGTCGTCGGGGGACCATGCCCGTGGGCGAGCTTCGGGCCCGCCGGCGGTCTGAGGTCTCCGGCGTGCTGCGGGCCATCACCTTCAGACCGTCCACCGACAAGCCCGTCCTGGTCGGCCAGCTCTTCGACGGCACTGGGTCGGTGGATCTGGTGTGGATCGGACGCCGATCGATCGCCGGGATACGTCCTGGCGTGCATCTGAGGGTTGAGGGCATGGTTGTCGCCGGTCGGCCCCGTCCCACGATCTACAACCCGACGTATGAGATCCTCGCACCGGGAGAATGATTCTGTGAGAACTGGCGCCGATCAGTCCGCCTCGGGCCTCGGGGCCCTGGGCGCGAGCGCTTTGATGCCGTATCCGCGGTCGGGGGCTGGCGCGGGTGCTGGAGTCCGCGGTCCCCATCCTCGTTTTCGTCGTCATTCTGGCGGTGGCGCCGACCGCGTTGACCACAGCACTTGTCGCCTCCTGACCGTGAGCGGCGTGGTCCCTTCTCGCGCGACTCGCCCAGCGCGGTCGGCGGCGGAATCTGAAACAGGTGGCGGGTGGTGCCCTGGTAACGGTGCTGAGCGCCGCATGGGCCTGGCGCAGCGGGCAGGCGTCCAATTTCTACGCCACCGGACTGGTGATCAACGCCGTGTGCTTGCTCGCCTTCCTGGGCTCTTTTGCTGCTGCGCCGGCCGCTGATCGGCGTGCTCATGGAACTGTGGCATCCAACGAGTGGGGAGACGCTGAGAGCCCTGAGGGTCCTGAGAGCCCTGCGAGTGGCAGTTCCTGGCGCACCGACCCGGCCCGGCGGGAATCCGACGGCGTTACGCCATCGCCACCGGTGTGCTCGCGGCTGTCTTCGTTCTTCGTCTACCAGTGGAAGTCCCTCTCTACCTGGCGGGTGAGGCTGCGCTGGGGGCACTCGGCGTGTCCCGAGTCGTCTCGGCCTACCGCTGTACGGCTTTGGGCATCTGGTTCGCCTGGCTCATCGTGCGGCCCAGTTCCCAGCGCGCGAATCGCTGATCGCCGAGCGGTCGGGCACGCTCTCGACCTGCAGACCTGCAGAGCGGGGCTCAGCTGACAGAGGCGAGGAGTCGCTTCTGGGCGTGAGCTCGGGCCCGGGGGCGGTGGAGGTGAACAGTTCGGGAAGCTCGTACAACGAGGTCTCTCCCTCTCGGGCAGTGAGGAACAGTAACTCGTCGCCGCGCTCGAAGCGCTCGTCTCCATCTGCTGATCGGGCGGTAGTCGCGCAGGATGGCTGCCAGGACCGTATGCGGCGGCAGCTCCACGTCGCTGACGAGTTCGCCGATGACCGGGGAGTCGTCGGGCAGGGTCAGCTCGTGCATGAAGGCGCCGGACTGGTGGAAGGTGAATACCGATACCAGCGAGCCGACGCTGACGGCCTCCTCGACGAGCGCCGTCATGATCCGAGGCGTCGATACGGCCACGTCCACGCCCCAGGTCTCGTCGAACAGCCACCGTTCTTCGGGTTGTTGACGCGTGCCACGGTTCGGGGCACGCCGTACTCGGTTTTGGACAGCAACGAGGTCACGAGGTTGGACTTATCGTCACCGGTCGCGGCGACGACGACATCGCACTCGCCGGCTCCGGCCTCAGCCAGGGCATCGACATCGCAGGCGTCGGCGAGTTGCCAGTCGGCCTCGGGCACTGAGGCGATGCGCATGGCGTCTGGTGAGCGGTCCATGAGCGTGACCTCATGACCGTGGCTGATGAGTTCACGGGCGATGGAGCGGCCCACAGAGCCGGCGCCGGTGATGACGATCTTCACTGCTCAGGCCTCCTTCGCAGGCGGGCGGGACAGCGCCCGTTGCACAGTCACGAGCCTGTCAGTCGCAACTGCGAGATGGAGCCGGTCATGCTCTTGAAGCACTGTCGCAGATCGGGGCACGAGCGCCGTCGAGCCGCGTGAGATCCACGCGACTCGGACGTTCAGGCGATCTTCGATCATGCCGATGGTCATACCGACCCAGGCACTGGAGACGTCGGGCTGGACCAGACCCACGGCTCCGGAGACGTCGACGATCTCCCGCGCTGTTCCGCCGGGCAGGATCCGTCGCATCATCTGCTCGGCCGTCTGCCTCACTGTTGCCACCGTGGGAATGCCCAGCCGCTCGTAGACATCGGCGCGCCGAGCGTCGTAGATGCGAGCGACGACATGTTCGATGCCGTACAGCTCCCGGGCCACCCGGGCGGCCACGATGTTGGAGTTATCACCATTGGAGACCGCGGCGAAGGCGTAGGCCTCATCGATACCCGCCTGCTCCAGAGCGTCTCGGTCGAAACCCACTCCTTTAACCTTACGGCCGTTGAACTCGGTGGGAAGACGGCGGAACGCATCGGACACTGGTCGATGATGGCCACGGAATGACCCATGCGGTCGAGCTGAGTGGCCATGGAGGCTCCCACGCGGCCGCAGCCCATAATGACGAAGTGCACGGTAAAACCGTACTCCTGACCTTGGACACTGCGGAACGCGGACGTACGATTCGATGTCGTGCGTGATTTCGCCGACCGTGTCAAGCGGCTTCTCGTCGGGCGTCCGGTGCCCAGCCGAGCGCTTGGGGAGACTCTTCTGCCCAAAAGAATCGCTCTGCCGGTCTTCGCCTCCGACGCCCTTTCGTCAGTGGGGTATGCACCTGACGAGGTGCTCATCACCCTGGCCGTAGCGGGAAGCGCGGCCACGGTGATCTCCCCGTGGGTGGCGCTGGCGGTCATCGGCGTGCTCGTGGTGGTGGTCGCCTCCTACCGGCAGACTGTTCATGCCTACCCCTCCGGTGGGGGCGACTACGAGGTCGTCTCGACCAACCTGGGGCCGCATGCCGGCCTGCTCGTGGCTTCTGCACTGCTGAGCGACTACGTCCTGACTGTGGCCGTATCCGTGTCCTCGGAACCTCCTATCTGGCTGCGGCCGTGCCCTGGGCGGAAGGCCACAAGGTCGAGATCGCCGTCGGCATCGCCACTGTCCTGGCACTGCTCAACCTTCGCGGGAGTCGGGAGTCGGGCGGTGCCTTCGCCATCCCGACCTATCTGCTACATGGCCGCCATCGGCGTTCTGGCAGTGGTCGGCCTGGTACAGGAGGTCACCGGCACGCCTCGGACGAGCGGAGAGCTCTGCGTACGAGGTCGTCGCGCAGAGCGGATGGGAGCAGGGCTGACCGTCTGGCCGGCGCCTTCCTCATCTCTGCGCGCCTTTCCTCTGGATGCGCTGCTCTGACCGGAGTCGAGGCGATCTCCAACGGCGTGCCCAGCTCCAGCGCCCCAAGTCCCGCAATGCAGCCACTACGTTGCTCATGCTGGGCACTATCGCCGCTTTGATGCTCGTGAGCATCATCCATCTGGCCGGGGCGGCTGGCGTCCATATGGTCGAGAACCCGGCCACCGAATTGCTCAGCAACGGCCGTCCGCTCGGCCGGGGATACCATCAGGATCCGGTCATCGGGCAGGTCGCAGCGGCCGTCTTCGCCGACTTCAAGCCGATGTTCTACCTCATCACCGCTGTGACCGGACTTATCCTGTTCCCTGGCCGCCAATACTGCCTTCAGCGGCTTTCCGGTGCTGGCCAGTGTGCTCGGCCGTGACGAATTCGTACTCGTCAGCTCTCCCAGCGCGGTGATCGCCTGGCCTACTCCAACGGCATCATCGTTCTGTGGCTGGGAGCGGTCGCTTTCATCGTCGGTTTCGATGCCGACACCAACCGGCTCATCCAGCTCTATATCGTCGGCGTATTCATCTCCTTCACGCTCTCGCAGGTCGGCATGGTCCGCCACTGGACGCGCGAGTTGACCACCGCCACCGACCCCAAGGCGCGCGGCCGTATGCAGCGCTCCCGCATCATCAACGCCATCGGCGTGGGAGGCACCGGCCTGGTGCTGCTCATCGTTCTGGCGACCAAGTTCACCCGCGGCGCCTGGATCACCTTGACCATCATGGCGATCCTCTGCTTGGTGATGAGCCGAATTCGCCGCCATTACCAGCGTGTGAGCGATGAGCTGGCGATCTCCGATCTCCATGATGCGCGCGTGCTGCCCGCCCATGTCCATGCCATCGTGCTGGCCTCACGTCTTCACAAGCCCACCCTGCGAGCCCCTGACCTACGCCCAGTCCACGTACCCGACTTCCATTGAGGCCGTTACCGTGGACAACGGCGACGGCAGCGCGGACAGGCTCCTGGACGCGTGGGAGGAGGCGGAATTGCCCGTGCCCTTGACCATTCTGGACTCGCCTTTCCGCGACATCACCCGGCCCATCGTCAACTATGTGCGCTCTGTGCGTCGTGAGTCTCCACGGGACCTGGTTGTCGTCTTCCTGCCCGAGTACCTCGTGCGCCACTGGTGGGAACAGATCCTTCACAATCAGACTGCGCTGCGGCTCAAGACGGCCCTGCTGTTCACTCCCGGAGTCGTGATGGCATCGGTGCCCTGGCAGCTCGGCCTGCCCGGTGAGATCCACATTCACCACGGCCTGCGCGCTCGCACCGCTCAGGGGATCGCCGATGCCGATGCGGCCGTTCGCCGGGAGGATCGTCACCGTCGTCTGCCTGCCTCGCCCAGCTCAGGAGAGACGCAATGAGCCGTTCTGGTTCGCACAGTCATAGTTCGCGCAGCGGCTCTGAGCGGCTGCAGACCTCGGGTGAAGCCGAGGAGATCATTCTGCGGGTGGGTTCGCCCGCTCATGGTGGGCATTGTGTGGCCCGCCTTGACGACGATCCTGCGGGACGCGTGGTCTTCGTGCGACATGCTCTGCCCGGTGAGGTGGTGCGGGCTGTACTGACTGGAGAAGAGCGCCAAGATCTGGCGCGCTGATGCTGTCGAGGTGCTGTCGGCCTCGCCGGATCGCGTTCGCTCGGTGTGGCGTGAGGCCGGCCCCCGGGGAGTGGGCGGTGGGGAACTCGGCCATGTTGTCCCCTGTCGGCCCAACGAACCTGGAAACGTTAGTGCTGGCCGATTGCCTGCGGCGCATCGGCGGGGAGGAGGTCGCGGCGGCCGTGGCCGCACTGCCCGAGGCGGCCGGCACGGGGGCGGTTCCGGTCGAGGCCATGCCGAGCGAGGCGGCTGCGGAGGCCGGTGATGATCCGCGTGCGCGTCGATTGGCCGGTACCGGTACCCGGACCAGGATCGCCCTGACTATCACGGATGAAGGTCTGGCGGGGATGCACGGCTTCCGCTCAGGAACGGTTCTCCCGGTGACTTCCTTGCCGCTGGCCGTGTCGACGATCCGCGCCCTGGGCCTGACCGAGCGTGCTCTGTGGCGTGCCCATTACCGGCCTGGCATGCGTGTTCACGCCGTTGCGCCGAGTAGCGGTGATCCGGTGGTGCGTCTGTCGTCTGGGCGATGGGAGCAGCTTCTGACCCCAACAGGGCGCGTTACTGGGCGCCGACGCGTCGAGGAGGTTGTGGGAGCCTCCGGTTTGGGCTTGGGGGAGTTGCGTTACAGCGTCCACGCCGAGGGCTTCGGCAGATTCACCGCGATGCTCCGGCTGTTCTGGTAGATCGGATCGTGCGCGCAGCCTTGTCCAGCGCGCCGACGGCAGCTGGCACAAAGGCGGGCGATGCTCCTTTGGATTCAGCTGCTTCGGCGGGCGTGCGTGTGGTCGAGCTGTACGCCGGTGCGGGTCTGTTCACGTTGCCACTGGCGATGCTGACTGGAACGGTGCGTTCGCTGGAGGGCAAGGAGCAGGCGGTGCGCGATGCCCGTCGGAGCCTTCATTCCCAACAAGGAGCTCGCCTTTTTCGCTGGTGGGGTCACCCCTGACTCTGTGGCGGAGTTGGGATGCTTCACGCCCGATGGTGGGCAGGGTGCCGATGTCGTTGTCCTCGATCCTCCGCGTCAGGGAGCAGGCCGTCAGATCGTGGAGGCCATCGCGGCCCTCGGTCCGGATCGTATTGTCATGGCGTCCTGCGATCCTGCGGCCCTTGCCCGAGACCCGAAGATCTTCATGGGAACTGGTTATCGGTTGGCCGCGCTGAGCGCTTTGGACATGTTCCCGCATACTCATCACTTCGAGACGATCGCCGTGCTCGGTAAGCGCTGAGGAGTACATGAAGTGGGCCCCTCAGCCTAAAAGGCTGGGGCCCACTCATACTCCCGGATGGAGCAGTATCACTCGGTCATTCGCTACGACGGCGAGCAGTCAGAAGGACAGCTCCGCCAGAAGGATGCCGGCAGACGTGCCCATGAACATCAGGCTATCGGGCCCGGTCTTGGCGAGCGGGTGTCATCGCCTGACGGCGGCTCAGTCGTAGCGCTGTCCACCGGCATGGGATCCGACGGTGCCGGCGTGGGGTCCTCGCTGGGGACGGTGCCGGGGTCGGGTCCTCGCTGGGGACGGTGCCGGCGTGGGGTCCTCGCTGGGGACGGTGCCGGGTCGGGTCTCGCTGGGGACGGTGCCGGCGTGGGGTCCTCGCTGGGGAGGCGCCGGGGTCGGGTCCCTGACGGTGCGCGGGTCCTCGCTGGGGACGGTGCTGGGTCGGGTCCTCGCTGGGGAGGCGCTGCCGGGTCTCGCTGGGGGACGGTGCCGGGGTCGGGTCCTCGCTGGGGGAGGGCGCGCGGGTCGGCCCTCGCTCGGGGGACGGTGCTGGCGGGCCCTCGCTGGGAGTGGGAGTCGGCGTCGGAGTGGGTGCAGGAATCTCGGTGTACGTGTTCGTCACCGTGACGAGTGTGGCGTCGGCAGGGGCCCTCCGTGATGGTGAAGGTTCCGTTGTCCACCTGGGTGTCAACGGTGTACCCCTCGCGCTCAGCGCCGCCGTCAGTCAGCTTCTCCTTCTCGGTGATGACGCACTTGGTGCCCACGGGCACCAGCGGACCGGCAATGGAGTGCCATCGCCCTTCACATCGAGACCGCCTTCCGGATAGTTCTCGCAGGTGTAGTCAACTCGGAAGAGATCCTTGGAGAAGGCCTCCTTGTTGCTTCCCTCGACCTTCTTGGCGATGGTGAAGGATCCGGTTTTCTGCGTGACTTTGTTGTACAGGCTCACAGCATCCACAGACGTGCCGATGGTGAAAGTCGCCGTATCCGGAGTCTCGTTGCCCTTCACGGAGAAGGTCTTGTCTCCCCAATCGAGGGTTGATGGAAGAGCGGCTGCAGAGGTGTCCTCCGTCAGGGTGATAGTGGTTCCCTTCGGGAATTCGCGAAGGGTGTCGGCGGCCTGCTGCTCGCCGACCCCGACCTCAACCGTGTAGGGATTCGATGCCGGCTTATTCGCCCAGTTCGGGTAGTCGGCCTCGGTTGTGCCGTTCGGCAACTCATAGGACACGTTCACGCGAACCTTTGTGTCAGACGTGACCTCATTCTGGCTAGCGCCGGTGACATACTTCTTCACGCCGAAAGAACCGAAACCCTGGGTGAGCTGGACGTCATAGGAGATCGGATCCTTGTAAAGTCCATCTGTGCCGATACAGAAGTATTCTTTCCGCCGTCCAGCGTCGCGTTATTGGTGTAGATGCGACCCGGAACGATTTTACCGCCCTCCGCGAGGGACTGGTAGACGATCTCGTAGTTCGTGTCTGCGGCGAAGTTGCCGTCAGTGCGGGTGAGGGTGATGGAGGCGGTGGTTCCGTCGGCCCCGATGGTTGGCGTCAAGGTGAAGGTGCCGTGGTCGGTATTCATTGCCGTACCATCGGCCTTGGCGACGTCGAAGTATCCGTCAGCTCCGCCTCCGTACTGCTCGGGGTTGACCCGCACGTACCAGGTGCCGAGATTGGGGTTGAGCGTCTGTCCGCCGCCCGAGACGTCGTTGAAGGTCACCGTGTTGACGGTGCCGCTGTCCACCTGCAGGTGGTTAGCGATCGTTCTGCCGCTGAACTGGATGTGCCAGGTCAAGGCCTTGGACCTCGCGCTGAAGCGTATTGGCGTACTTCCCGAGGTCCTTCTCGACCCATGCGATGGGATAGATCCGCTCATTGTTGGGGTGGAACACCTGTGTATCAGTGCCGTTGGCATTGAACGTAGTGCTGTTCTCCTGGGTCACCTTCTGGGCCACGATCATCTGGTGCCAGATCCCTTGAGCTCAGTCGCAGCGCTGATAGCGGCATTGAAGGTGCAGGTGAGGGTTTCGGTCGTGGTGACGCAATCGCTCTACCTTGGTGCCGTCGCCCAGGACCAGGTCGTCGTGCCGGCCGATCTCACGGTACCGGTACTCCGCGGGAAGTGTAATAGTGAAGGACTCGTCGGGCTGCGGGTTCGCCGAGGAGGCGTCCCAGGCGAATTTCATGCGAACCGGGTCCTCGAGACGTGCAGGCTTCCCGGGGAATTCTGTACCGTCCTTATCGGCGAGAACGAGAGGCTCGAAAGAGACCTTGACTCCAGTGTTCTGGGCCGCTTGCGCATTGGTCGTTATGAGCGCAGCGAAACTACTCAGTGTTATCAGAAGCACGCCTGCGAGCAGAGCCGCTACATGCTTGCGATGCACCGGGAGGTGCTGGAACTGCATCCGTCATCTCCATCTAGGGGTGGGGTGAAAACATGATGCTGCCTGAATACCAGGGCAGTCATCCTGTGCGATCGTAGGATGCCGTTTTGACGCCTCGCGGCGTCGTTTCCTTTCTGTAATCAGATTGTTTCTTCACCGAGACGCAAGGCAATGGTTCGCAAGGCCGCCGCTGTTGAAGCGTGTGACATCAGTAATACGGCCTCGGAGTTCGATTCGACTGCCGCCAGGAAATCCTGCTCTTTTAGCGGGATCACCAGATCTCCCGGGCTGAATATCGACGTGACGGTCTCGACGGCACATGTGCCCTCGGCGGGTGCCGGCGTAGCTGACTGCGTGAGCCGCTCGAGCTTCAGGCCCAGGATCTGAGCGTGACGACGGAGCCGGAGCCGGCGCCCGCGCCGTTGCCCGCGGACCGCCACCGCGCAATGCATGCGTGCTCCCTTGCGTAAAGGGAAGACCCACATCGCTGTGTTGACGCGAGATAACACGCCACCGGATACGGTATCCGCCGAACCCGTCGCGCGCCCTCCAAGCAGGAGCGCAGGACGACGGAAGTCGCAGAACAGGAGTGACGCTTTGGCCAGTATCGACACCTTCTCCTGCGCGCCACTCTCGATGTGGACGGACGCCCCTATGAGATCTACCGTCTCGACGCTGTCCCCGGGCTGGAGCGCCTGCCCTACTGCCTCAAGGTCCTGGCTGAGAACCCTGCTGCGCACCGAGGACGGCGCCAATGTCACCGCCGACCACGTGCGGGCCCTGGCCGCCTGGGGACCCCGCCGCCGAGCCGGACACCGAGATCCAGTTCACCCCGCCCGCGTCATCATGCAGGACTTCACGGGCGTGCCCCTGCATCGTGGACCTGGCCACCATGCGCGAGGCGGTGGCGGACCTGGGCGGCAACCCGGAGGTCATCAACCCCTGGCCCCCGCCGAGATGGTCATCGACCACCCGTGCAGATCGACTCCTTCGGCCTGGCCTCCTCCCTGGAGATCAACAAGGAGCGCGAGTACGAGCGCAACGCCGAGCGCTACCAGTTCCTGCGCTGGGGACAGGGGCGCCCCTGTCCAACTTCCGCGTCGTCCCGCCGGGCACCGGCATCGTCCACCAGGTCAATATCGAGTACCTGGCCCGCACCGTCTTCACGCGCGAGATCGCCGGGCCCGACGGCGCGATCGCCGTCCAGGCCTACCCCGACACCTGCGTGGGCACCGACTCCCACACCACCACGGTCAACGGCATGGGCGTGCTGGGCTGGGGCGTGGGGGGCATCGAGGCCGAGGCCGCCATGCTGGGCCAGAGCGTGTCCATGCTCATCCCCCGCGTGGTCGGGCTTCAGGCTCACCGGTCTATCCCGGCCGGGGCCACGGCCACCGACGTCGTGCTCACCATCACCCAGATGCTGCGCGCCCACGGGGTGGTGGGCAAATTCGTCGAGTTCTACGGCGAGGGCGTGGCGCAGGTGCCGCTGGCCAACCGCGCCACCATCGGCAATATGAGCCCCGAGTTCGGCTCGACCGCCGCCATCTTCCCCATTGACGAGGTGACCCTGGACTACCTGCGCCTGACCGGGCGCAGCGAGGAGAACGTGCGCCTGGTCGAGGAGTACACCAAGGCCCAGGGCATGTGGCACGACCCGGGGCGCGAGCCGGAGTTCTCCGAGTACCTCGAGCTCGACCTGTCCACGGTGGTGCCCTCCATCGCCGGGCCCAAGCGCCCCCAGGACCGCATCGAGCTGTCGGGGGCCAAGGCGTCCTTCGAGCGGGCCCTGCCGACCTACGCCGCCCAGGCCCACAAGCCCACGGCGGTGACCCTGGCCGACGGCACGCTCACCGAAATCGACCACGGGCACGTGGCCATCGCCTCCATCACCTCGTGCACCAACACCTCCAACCCCTCCGTCATGGTCGCCGCCGGGCTGCTGGCCCGCAACGCCGTGGCCCGCGGTCTGCGGAGCAAGCCGTGGGTCAAGACCTCCACGGCGCCCGGATCCCAGGTGGTCACGGACTACTACGCCAAGGCGGGGCTGTGGCCGGCGCTGAACGCGCTGGGCTTCAACGTCGTGGGCTACGGCTGCGCCACGTGCATCGGCAACTCCGGGCCGCTGCCGGAGGAGATCTCGGCGGCCGTCAACGACGCCGATCTCGCCGTCGTCTCCGTGCTGTCCGGCAACCGCAACTTCGAGGGGCGCATCAACCCCGACGTCAAGATGAACTACCTGGCCTCCCCGCCGCTGGTCATCGCCTCACGCCCCTGGCGGGCACCATGGACTTCGACTTCGCCACCCAGCCGCTCGGGGCGCGATGCGCAGGGGCATGATGTGTTCCTCGCCGATATCTGGCCCGATCCCCGCTGAGGTGCAGGCGACCATCGACGCCACCGTCGACCGGGCAGATGTTCAGTCTCCGACTATGCCGACGTGTCTCGCCGGGGGACGAGCGCTGGCAGGGGCCTGCCCACGCCTGCAGGGCAGACCTTCTCCTGGGACGATGATCCACCTACGTGCGCAAGCCCACCTTCTTCGATGGGCCTGACCATGGAGCTCACCCCGGTGACGGATGTGGTTGGTGCTCGTGTCCTGGCTCTATTGGGCGACTCGGTGACGACCGACCACATCTCTCCGGCCGGTGCGATCAAGGCGGACTCTCCGGCCGGCCGCTACCTCGCCGAGCACGGGTGGCGCGCCGCGACTTCAACTCCTACGGCTCGCGCCGCGGCAACCACGAGGTCATGATCCGCGGGACCTTCGCCAACATCAGGCTTCGCAACCAGCTGCTCGACGGCGTGGAGGGCGGTTACACCCGCAACTTCCTCACGGGGGAGCAGGAGTCGATCTTCGACGCCTCTCAGGCGTACCAGGAGGCTGATATCCCGCTGGTGGTGCTCGGCGGCAAGGAGTACGGTTCGGGCCTCGCGCGACTGGGCCGCCAAGGGCACCGCGCTGCTGGGGGTCAAGGCTGTCATCACCGAGTCCTTCGAGCGTATTCACCGCTCCAACCTCATCGGTATGGGCGTTGTCCCGCTGCAGTTCCCGGCCGGCGAATCGGCGGCGAGCCTCGACCTGATGGCAGCGAAGTCTTCTCCATCACGGGGCTGACCGCGCTGAATGACGGGCGTCACGCCATCGACGGTAGTCGGTGACGGCGGTCAGGAGGATGGCGCGAGCATCACGTTCGATGCCGTCGTGCGTATCGACACCCCCGGCGAGGCGGACTACTTCCGAAACGGCGGCATCCTCCAGTACGTGCTGCGTCAACTGGTGACCCGCGGTTGAGCTCTGATCGTTTCAGCAACCGGCACCTGTGGTGCGTGGGCGTCTCCGTAACGACCGCCTGGTCGGGGCTGTCAATTGAAAAAGCATTCACTCGTATTTGATTACCCTCCGTCGAATCCAGCTAACGACCCTCTTCCAAGGCGATATGGGGTGTTGGCGTGTTAATAGTGCGTCGTTCAGGAAGGAGATGGTATCGGTAGTTCGCCTGTAGTGCGGACCTGTATGTATTGCGGCGGGTGGGCAGGGGTGTGTGCGGAGAAGATTCTGCTGGCGTGAGGGTGTGCCCGGGCGATGGCGTGCTGGTCTCCTTTTCGGCTGCCGTATTCTCCGATTGTGATTCCAGTGGAGATAGAGGATACAAGTGCATCTGAGGAGTCGTGATGTCGGCTGAGGATGTGGTGTGTTGATGTTCGTTCTTCGCTGGTTCGATGACTCTTGCGAGGTCGTTCAGTAAAATCCAGACCAGCCTTGTTCTCTTATGGTTGTGCCTATTTGTGACGGGGGCCATTTTTAGTGCTCGTTCGCCGCTGATGACCTGTTTCAGGAAGGTTACCATCGAGAGTGTCGTGTAAACCAATTCCTTCTTGTCGTCGTCGTACTTCGCGATCGGTCCCCGTACATAGAGGTGAGCTGTGTGATTCTGTGAAGCGTCCTCCCATGGTCTCTGCCTCTCTTTCGTATCGTTCCTGTTTAGTACATCCACGTAGAGTCCTCCCCTCTGGAAGACCTCTCTGTCGAACGTCTTGTGTAAGGTTGAAGGTGCTCTCTCGGCAGCACTGATGGGAATAGCCAGATCGTGCGTGCAGCGCCAGCGAGATTCGCGTTGTCGAGTCCGGGTGCGAAAATCGGTGTCCCACCTCTGATATTCAATTGCGAGGTTGTGGTTGGGCAGGAAGATGTCTGCTTTCGTGGGTTGGTGCTCGAGCACTGCTCCGCTGTCCAGTTCCTTCTTTGCGATGCTGAATAAGCGCTTTTTATCCATTGGTGCTCGTCTCCTCTGGTCCACCGCCTCTGTTTGGTTCGGGTTGCTCCTGTTTAATATCGCCACGTCCGATGGATCTATCGGCCTGGCTGTGGTGGCAGTCGATGGAGCTGGGCGGACGGCGAAGCGCCGTCCGGTCAGCTTTATGTACTTGGCCGTGAGCAGGGTGTCGCATGACTCGACCGGGCACTTCACGTGGAGATCAGGGTTCTTGTAGATCAATTCCCAGTCGGCTGGGTTGTTCACGCAGACCCCTACTGGGCCGTTCGCGTCAGGAGGATTCATCAGGATTCCTCGAATCTTTGTCTTCCGAGGCTCGCTCGCTGCATGCTTATGTTTGCGGGATGATCTATAGGTGCGAGCTCTGTTGGTAGTGCGCGGCTTCGTGCTGGGTTGTTTCTTGCTCGGTGGGTACTCAGTCATGACTCGCGAGTACCAGTGACCTCTGACACGTAATCGCCCTCAAGCTCTCTCGACCCGAAGGCGATCCCTCGTCGTCGCGGGTCGGCGCAGGTCGGCGCATGGTCTGCGGACTCCTGATGTCTGCGCATCTTTGCGGTTCGCGGCCTGTTTCGCCCCTGGCCGCTCGGACGAGAGTGGAACTGGTGGACCTCCATGGTGGGCGGTCAGATCGGCGCAGGCGGGCGGGATGGGTCTGACACAGCTGGTTATGAATAATAGCTTTTTGGCTATGCCTATTAGCCGATTAGATATCCCCGGTGGGTTCATCGCCTACGGGGTCCATGAGCCGAGTGCCGATGGGGCTGGCTGGCGGGCGCCAGTGCTCCGCTTGCAGGGGACGCCCCGGGCGGCGCATGGTCCGAGGGGGCGGCACCTGCGGCGGGTCCGGGGGCCGATGCGATCGCCGGTGTCCGTGCGCCCTGGTGGTCTGCTCCCCGGCCATGGGGGATACGAGGGACGTACAACCCGCTCGCTCAGGCGCTGTGCGCAGCAGGATTCCGCGTCGTCACTGCGGACCTGCGCGGACACGGGGACAGCTCCGCGGCCTCGACCGCTACGGCGATGATGCCACCGCCGATGATCTCATCGCCCTCATCGAGGGGCTCGACGCCGGTCCTGCCGTCCTGGTGGGCGCGTCCATGTCCGCGCGCGTCCGCCGTCATCGCCGCCGGGCGCCGACCCGACCTGGTCGCCGGGCTGGTGCTCATCTGCGCCCCTTCCTGCGCGGATCGGGAGTCGGATCAAGGACGCCCTGCTGCGAGCGGTGCTGGGCCTGGCCCTGCTGCGCCCCTGGGGCCTGTCCTCTGGAGGCGCTACTCGGCTCCCTGTGGCCCGGCCTGCCTGATGCCGATGGCAGGGCCGCCCGTCTGACCGCGCTGCTGCGAAGGCCGGGGCGCTGGCGCGTCTTCCGGCCACGACGCGCACCGATCACCGCGTTGTCGAGCCCTGGTTCGAAACGCTGGCATGCCCCGCCCTCGTGATCATGGGGGAGGAGGACCCGACTGGAAGGAACCCGCCGCCGAGGCCGCCTGGGCCGCTGCGGCCGTGAGCCGATCGGGTGAGCCTGCTCCGATCCCTCATGGTCCCCGGTGCCGGGCACGCCCTCACGCTGGAGCGCCCGGGCGCTATCGGGCCCCGTATCGTCGACTTTCGCCTGCAGTGCCTGCGCACCGACCAACGCCAGCGGGGCAGTGGAGGGCAGTGGAGAGGGAGACGCACATGCCCAGAGCCGGGCTCAGTGCCGAGCGCGTGATCGAGCAGGCCTGCCTGATCGCCGACGAGCAGGGCGCCCAGGCGCTCACGCTCAGCCGTCTGGCGGTGAGCCTCGGGTGGCGCCGCCCAGTCTGTACAAGCACGTGGGATGGCCTGGATGACGTCGTCCAGCAGGTGGCGGCGCACGCCACTGGATCTCTTGCCGACGCCCTGGCCGCCTCGGTCATGGGCCTCTCGGGCCGTGATGCCCTGGCGGCCCTGGCCCGGGCCTACCGCGCCTTCGCCCACGACCACCCCGGCCTCTACCCCATGGCCCAGGGACCGATCGGTGATGTCGACGCCTTGGGGTCGGCTCAGGCGCGGCGAACCGTGGAGGTCGTCACGGCCGCACTGGCCGGTTACGGCCTGCCTGACGCCAGGGTCGTCGACGCCGTGAGGATGACCCGGGCGGCGCTGCACGGCTTCGTAGACATCGAGTTGCGTGGGGGCTTCGCCATGGCCGAGCCTGTGGAGGAGAGCCCAGGTGCTCATCGACTCCCTCGATGCCGCCCCTGACAGCCCTGGGTGATGGGTGATCAGGCCGGTGTCATCCCCAGGCCCTCGATGACCCTCGCGCCGTCGGCAGGGCGGCCAGCAACGCCCCCGGGCACGAGCAGCTTGAGCTGCGCACGCCCGAGCCGATGAGTACCGTGCCGCGCGCCGCCGCACCGGCATCGATGAGGAGGCGCCATGTGCCCGGCACGCCCACCGGCGTGATGCCGCCGTATTCCATGCCGCTCATCTCCACGGCCTGTTCCATGGGCAGGGAAGGAGGCCTTCGCACGTCGATGAGCCTCTTGACGACGTGGTTGACGTCGGCGAATTCGCTGGCCCGCACGACGCAGGCGGCGACCCTTTGCTCGCCGGTGCGCTTGCCCGCCACCAGTACGCAGTTCCCGGTGGCCGCCGGGTCCAGCCGGTAGTGCTCGTTGAGGGCGTCGGTGTCGGAGTACTGCGGATCGATCCGGACCACCTGGGCCCTGGCGGGCCAGCCCAGCCCCGTGCGGGCTGGAGGCCTCCAGCGCTTCCAGGGCCGCGGCGACGGGGCGCCCGAGGAGGTCGGTGCGCTCCAGCGCCGACCGCCAGCCCAGCTCCTCATCCAGGGCTTGGGCGGGGTCGCGCAGCTCGCTCATCATGCATCCTTCCGATTCCGGGACCGGCGGTGCGCGAACGGGCGCCGCGCATCATTGCCAGTCTATGAGGGACGGCGCGCCCCATCGGGCCCGCGGTCCGATCAGCGGGGCAGCCAGGCGTTGGGCGACCTTCTCCTTCAGGAGTGCCTTGACCCGGGGCCAGTCGTCCGCCGTCACGCAGAACATGGCCGTGTCCCGGTGCGGCCTCCTCGCCCGGCGCCAGCGAGGGCTGCCAGGCGTGCAGGACCCCTCGAAGCGGGCGCCCGTGGCAGTGATGGCGCGTCGGGCCGCCTCGTTGCGGGCGTCGGTCTTGATGTCCAGGCGCGCCACACCCCAGTCCTCGAAGGCCTGCGCCATGAGCAGCAGCTTGGCCGCCGGGTTGATCGCGGTGCCGCGTACCGCGGGGGACAGCCACGATGACCCGACCTCGACGGCGTAGAGGTGACCGCCCGTCATCCACCGCGGTGTCAGGTACGCGGTGGCCCGACGGCGCGGCCAGTGGCGGCCTCCACCTGGGCGAAGGGCGCGTAGGAGCCGGAGTCCCGGCGCGCGAGGCGAACCGGTCACGTATGTCTCGACCTCCCCGGGGGCGGGTACGGCCGCGAAGGGGGTCGTCCCGGCCTGCTGCCTCGTACAGGTCGGGGACGTGTCGAGGCGCCAGCGGCTCGAGCTGCACGACATCGCCCACCAGGGGGCCCGAGGGAGAGGGAGAGGCATGGAGGGCCTCGGAAACGGAAGAAGGGAGTGCGATCAGCATGGAGCATCCTCTCACCGCTGCGAAGCTCGTCCGCCGGAGTCAGCAAAGGGCCACAACCGGCAGGGCCATAGAGTTCCTCGTTTGCAATGAAGGATGCGAGGATTATTTATAAGTTAACCTCAACTGGCTTCGACCTGCAGAAACAACAGGTGCGAGCCGCGCTACGAATAAGAGATTGCGCCGGTAGGGCCGGTGGGGGTCATGGTTTGCGGGTGGGGCGGGTTGGCCATCGGTGGCTGGGTCCAGGATGAGCGGATCAAGGAGCGTATGAGGATGATGGTGTTGGCCAGTGCGATGTATGCCTGCAGTACTGCGGTGCTTCGCTGTGTCACACGGCGAGCTTCTTGAAGCCCTCGGTTATGCCAGGGAGTTGGTGCGCTCGACCAGCCATCTTGCTCCGGCTTGCAAGGGTTCTCCCTTGCGGAGATGACGTGGTCGCATCCCAGCACCTCGAGCAGGCGGCGGGTTGCGGCCGAGTCGTAGCCTGATCCAGGTGGATGGTGATGCGCTCGGGGGTATCGAAGCCGAATCGGCCGAGTCCTGTTTCCAGCGCCCCGGCCAGCAGGGGCGAGTCGTGGCGGTTGGCCGGGGCGATCACAACCCCTATGGGCATGCCATGGCCTTCGACTGCCAGCGAGCGCTTGGTTCCCTGCTTTCCCTGTCCACCGGGGATCGGCCCGCGACCTGCCCCTGCACAGGGGCGCCTTGACGATGCAGCCGTCCACGCATATGCGGGTCAGGCCCGAGCCCACCATCTTGTTGATGCGCCAGTGCGGCGTTCTCCAGGGCGCTGAAGATGCCTGCGGTGATCCACTCGTCCCTGCGCCGCCGGATGGTGGTGGCCGAGCAGGAGTCGTCTGCGATCCTGTTGAAGAGGCGCCCAGGACCAGATGATTGATCTCCTGGGGGTGAGTTAGTGGTCGTAGGGGGTCAGGGAGCGTAGGACGGGGTTGCCGATGAGGGTCGTTGTGCCAGATGGCGGCTGTCAGGCCAGGATGCGTTGGGTGATGCGGGCGGTGGTGCTGGTGGGGGTGCGTCCTGGGTGGCGCTCGAGGTCGAGTTAGTCCTGAGGGTGTCGAAGACGGACTCGATGATCTGGCGGATCTTTGTCAGTGCGGGGGGTGCCGGGTCTGGGCTTTTCTTTTTGCGGGTGGCGGGGCGCAGCACGGTGATGCCGGCCTGGGCCAGATCGGTCTCCAGGGCCGTGCTGCAGTAGCCCTTGTTCACGGCCAGGACCTGGCCTGGCTGGGCGCGGCAGGTCCTGGAGGGCGTGGAGCAGGGTCTGGCGCTCGTCGGCTCCTGCGCCGGTCAGGGCCCAGGCCACCGGCAGGCCGTGGGGTGTGGCGACCAGGTGCAGGCGCAGGCCCCAGAAGAAGCGAGAGTGGGAGGCGCAGTACCAGTACTGGGCCCACCCGGCCAGCCCGGATCGCTTGACGGTGGGGCGGGAGCGGGCGCACTCGATGGGGTGGAGTCGGCCAGCCACAGGGTGTCGTCCCAGATGCTGGTGGATCGTCCCAGGGCGGTGATGAGCCAGGACATGGTGTTGCTCAGGGCGCGCAGGCGCTTGTTCCATCCGGACTGGCCCGGGATACGGGAAACATGGGCCCCTAGGTGCTTGCGGGCGTGACGCAGCCAGTGCTGCTCGCTGGTGTAGCCCAGCAGGGCCTGCATGACGGCCAGGGTGATGATCTCGGCATCGCTGGTGCGGGCAACCAGACCCACGCGTGGTCTGGGCGGGGCGAGGTGAGGGTAGGCGATGAGCAGATCGTCGACGGTGACGTACAGTGCGGTGGCGAGGGCCTCCAGGTCGGTGTCCATGAGTCGTGCCTCCAAGGTGCGACAAACAGGTTCTAGCAGCACCGATCCTGCGAGGCCCTCACCCCTACCACCGAGCTCCCACGCCGCACCACACCCTCGAATCAATCATCTAGATCTCGATGAGCTTGTTGAACACGATCCTGTCAGCCACCCGAGGGCGGTGGCAGCCCAGAAGATGGTGATCGACCACCGGCGGGATCAGTGCGGCGAACTGGTCCCACAGTGGGTCCATGATGGATGATGGCAACGCGGACATGAGCGGCCTCCACGTACGAAGCGAGCGTAGACAACTCAACTTCTACAAGCCCTCATGCTCGCACCCCACCAACGACGCAATCTCTAAACCTTGTTGTGTGATTTATATTACGAAACTAATAATGGATTATCGCTCTGTTTTTGCGTTCCGCTGCTACACTTCAAGCATGACTCAGGCAATCGCATTCTTCAACAACAAGGGTGGAGTAGGCAAAACAACGTTAGCTTGCAATTTTGCGGCACATATCGCGAATACTGGACGTTCTGTAGTTGTGGTAGATTGCGACCCTCAAGCAAATGCCACACAGCTTCTTCTGGATGAGACGGTGTGGTCGGAAATATATGAAGATATGGATAGCTCTATGCAGCGTACAGTACTGCGTGTACTCCGGCATATTCGAGCTGGCGATTCAGGAATAGATGGGGATGTGGAACTCCATCCGTCCCCGAGGTTTAATGTACATGTTCTTGCTGGTCACCCTTCATTATCTAACATCGAGGATCGTCTAAGCACGTCGTGGAGCGAGTTTAGATCCGCGGAATTAGGGGGTGTGCGACGATCGTTGTGGGCTCGGTCGCTCGTTAAATGTATCGATGCCGATGTGATCATTTTCGATTTGGGTCCCAGTCTCGGAGCTCTCAACAGAAGCGTCCTCATAGGGAAGCACATTCTTTGTAACCCCTGTTGCCGCAGATCTTTTTAGTCTTTATGCGCCTCGAGAATATTGGAGCTTGGATAGATGTATGGTCGGGATCTTATGAATCGGATCGCAAGCGCATAAATGCGACAAGCAGTGAACTGGAGGAATATGATATTCCTGCATCACTGCCGATAATCCATGGATGGGCTGGTTACAGCGTGCAACAGTACGTAGCAAAAACTAATGCCGGTCAGATTCGTCAGTTCTAGCTTACGATAGGTATCGTTCGGAAATCCCGGAGCGGGCAGAAGGGTTGCAAAATTTAAGGCTTCTAACGCAAAATGCGGTTGATTTAGGAATGGTGCCAACATATGTTCTCAATGGTGCCTCTAGCACAAAATGCGCACTCTCCAATAAATGATTTGACAACTGCCGATGGTGTTCGTGGAGCCTCAGGTAAATCAACAAAAACGTTACGTCGATCAACTCAACGAAAGTTTTTAGTAAACTGCAAAGCAAACTTGTCGCTATGAATCATCTACTCAATGGCCGTCGGCCGTAATTAGTCAAGCACAGCAGCATAATCTTGTACTTGTCGTCGGAGCTGGAATATCGGCGGAATCTACTAATGGCAATGGAGCGAAACCGCCCACTTGGGCAAATTTATTGAATTCTTAGCTCGACAAATTATGATGAGCGAATGTCGATAATTTTGATGCCCTAATCAGTCAAAAATCGACTCCTGGATGCTGCAGAATTACTAAGGTTTGATGCAGCAGAAAGGTCTCACCGCAAGATCTCTACACAGCCATTAAGGAAGCTGTTGATGGTCCAAAAATCACCTATTTCGTGGGAATCGCTGGCATGATGCGATGATGGCTATGGAAACTGAGTATAATCGTCACCACTAACTTTGATAAAACTCATAGAACGAACGACCATGGGGGGATTCCAAGTCCATCGATATACATCAACTCAAATAGCGGCAGATATACGTCGAAATTATCCGACTTTGATAAAAAATTCACGGCTGTCTCGATCAGGTTGAAGAAATAGTTCTCACAGACATGACTACACTTTGGCGCGCCAGAGGTGGTACATGCATTCGACACCCTCCATGCATTATTCCTTACCCGTCCTGTGTTATAGGTTACAGTCTCGATGACCCGGATCTTCAACTCATACTGGAAAAATGTGCGCGGAGGCAGGGGAAGAAGTTCCGCCACACTATATTTGATTTCTGACGATATCCACAGCTATAGGAAACGAGTATTTAGGGATAGTTATGGTGTAGTACCGATTTGCTATCCGGCAGGTAACTACGATGAAGCTTTCGAAAAGATTTAGAGAACTTTTCCGACATAGTCACAAATACCCTCCGATGGGGCAGTTTTAATTCCTAACTAAGAGGTTTATTCTGCAGAGTCACTCATGGTCGGCATTTCAGTAGGTCGAGGCCAGTTGGAACCATGCTGCGAATAACCCTCTAACTTGCTCGTTTACTCGAAGAGGATTATGGTCAGCATAAAACAGAATCGTATTCAGAGAAGGTTGATCCTTTCTCGTTGGGGTTGGTTGTTGAAGATGAGGATGACAAGTGCTGCGGAGGTGATGGTGGTTATCACGGAGGGGCCAGGCTGACTTGCTTTGTAGGCTTTGAGGCCTTTGGAGGAGGACGTTGGCTCTCTCGGCTGGGGCTCGCAGTCCGGCCTGAATGGTGTTGTATGCCGCGTCATCGGGATAGGGCCTGGAGTCCTTGATGGGTCGGCCCCGGCTCCGGTGTAGCCCTTGTCAGCCCATCGGCTGCGGCCTTGTACAAGGCGGGCAGCACATGATGCCTGGAAGGTTATTTAGGGGTTGGTGTAGGTGTATAGGGCTAGTGTGGCTGTGATGGTTTCTTTGAAGGTGTGCAGGGGGCGCCTGTAGTCGTGGGCCGGGATTTTCCATGCTTTGATGTGTGCGATGGTTCTTTCCACGACATACTGGATTTCATTTAGAGATTTGTTCGCTTGTTTATGACCCTCAGTGAGTTTGCTGTTGGGTGGTTTCTTGTAGGGGGTTATGACTCCGGTTCCGATGTAGCCCTTATCGGCGATGCAGCTGGAGGGTCGATCTCCTTCAGGAGACCGGAAGCGGCGATCGCCTGGTGTCATGGGTAGCCCTGGTAGGAGGGTCGGATGCACACCGCAGGTGCCCGGCCAGGCTGACCAGTACTTGCAGGTTGAGGCCGGTGCGCTTGTGCTTGCTCGACCACAGGTCCATCTGGCTCTTCTAGCCCCCGGCACGGCAGGAGGGTCCCATCGATGATGTCACACCCCGCATGAGGGACCTCCTCCAACGGTGGTCAGCATGGGCTCCAGAGCCCCGGCGATGATCCGGGTGACCACAGTGATCGTCCGTGAGATCGTGGGCTGGGACACCCCATGATGTCGGCAATCGCCTCCTGGGAAGTGTTGGTGGCAGATACATCAACGTCACCCGCACCGCTCCAGTGGAGCTAAGAATGCTTGGCCAAGACGATCTCGGGAATCTTGCACCACTACTTCCACCAGCCTGGACGATCTGCGTTCTGTCCAAGCCAGTGATACCCTTTACCCATGACGGCTCGTTCCCTGAGAGGCTTTTTGTTTGCAATCTGATTCTCTCAGACCAACGAGCCGTCACCTATTCAACACACCGAACCACTAACTCCCATACACGCCCCTGAATAACCTTCAGTGTGTCAGTCCTTCCAAAAGGGCTTACACAGAACAGCTAACAGGCCCAGGGGAAGACCGTCGCTCTTTTCGGGAACTCGATCTCCATCTTCGTTTCGCGCAGTTCGGCCCTCAGCCACCTGTTCTCCACTGCCGACTCAGTGCCCTCCCGGGCGTCCGCCGATTTGGGATGGTCTTTTTCTCCATTTATTGACCCAGTCCCCGCACCGTCTGGGGAACCAGGTCGTAGGACTTCGCGACTTCTGCGGCCGGGCTTGTCCTTACAGCCCCGGTGATGCAAGAGGTTCCCATCGATGATGCATGTTGGCGTGGGGGATCTCCTCTGTGATTGGCATCTCAGCAGGTCAAGACCAGATGGAGCGGAGTCGTGAATAATCCCGATGCATAAGCAAAGGGAATAGGGCGCGCCCCGTCTGGTTGCCGTATTGACCAAGACGGCTGCAGCGGCTGCTAGGGGCGGCCTGCGCGTCACCGCAGCAGAACCGGCGGTGCCCGTGCGCATAGCGGTGCGCGCCGTCGGTCATGACACCGGCCTCAACACCGAGACACCGAGGAGAACCACACATGACTCACGCCACTACTGCTTCCGTCCCTCCCGATTCCACGCCGGGTGCAGGCGCCCCGGTCGAGGACGTCGACCTGCTCGTCGTCGGAGGCGGGAGCGGGCAAGTCCCTTGCCATGCTGCGCGCCGAGGCCGGTGACGAGGTCCTCGTGGTCGAGAGGGACAAAGGTCGGTGGGACCTGCATCAACGTCGCCTGCATCCCCACCAAGACCCTCATCTCCTCGGCCCGCATCCTCCACGACGTCCAGGGCTCGCGCGCCCACGGCGTCACCCCTGCCCGAGGCCGACGGCGGCGCCCCCGCCCTGGAGCGGGCGCGCATCGATCTGGCCGACCTGCGCACGCGCAAGGAGGGCGTCGTCGGCGCCATGATCGCCGCCCACGAGAAGATGTTCCCCTGCCTCCGGCATGGACTTCGTCAAGGGCACCGCCCGCTTCGTCGGCGAGCGCACCGTGAGATCGCGTTGAATGACGGCACCACCCGGCGCGTGCGCGGGGCCAAGGTGCTCATCAACACCGGCACCGCGCCGTCCACCCCCTGCGATCGAGGGGCCTGGCCGACGTCCCCACTGGACCAGCGAGGACCTCCTCGCCCTGCCCGAGCTGCCCGACGACCTGGTGGTGCTCGGCGGCGGGGTCATCGGCGTCGAGATGGCCTCCCTCATGGGCCTGCTCGGCGTCCCGGTCACCATCGTCCACGCCGGGGAGCACATCCTGGACCGCGAGGACGCCGACGTCGCCGCCGAGGTCGCCTCCGGCCTGGAGGCCCTGGGCGTCACGATCCTCACCGGTGCCCGCGCCTCGCGCGTCAGCCCCGCCCCGGGCGGCGGCGTCGCGGTGAGCACCCAGGACGGGCGCGAGGCGAACGGCTCCCACCTGCTCGTGGCGCTCGGGCGCACCCCGGTGACCGCCGGGCTGGGCCTGGAGGCCGCCGGGGTCGAGCTGACCGAGCGCGGCTTCGTCAAGGTGGACGACCACCTGCGCACCACGGCCGAGGGACGTCTACGCCGCCGGGGACGTGGCCGGGACGCCCCAGTTCACCCACGCCTCCTGGAACGACTTCCGCATCCTGCGCGACCTGCTCGCGGGCAAGGATGCCTCCACCGCCGGGCGCCTCATCCCCTGGGCCGTCTTCACCACCCCCGAGCTCGGTCACGTCGGGCTCACTCGAGGCCGAGGCCCGCGCCGCCGGGCACGAGGTCGCGTGGCCAAGACCCCACCGCCGCGGTGCCGCGCGCCAAGACCCTGGGGCGCACCGAGGGCTTCTACAAGATCGTGATCGATGCCGACTCCGACCTCATCCTGGGCGCCGCCATCATCGGCCCCGAGGCCAGCGAGGTGATCACCGGCGTGCAGATGGCGATGCTGGGCGGCCTGACGTGGCAGCAGGTGCGCGACGCCGTCATCACCCACCCCACCACGGGCGAGGGCCTCAACATCGTCCTGGACTCCCTGGGCTGAGAGGACTTAGCAGGGGAGGCAGGGGCTCCTGCACCCTGCTCTCGGGCGGTCCGGGGCCCAGTCCCGGCCGCCCGATGAGCCCTGGGGCGGCTCCGGCCCGCACGGCCGGTGCCAGCTCGCCGGGGCACCCGTGTTGAGGGGCGGTGGCAGGATGTGCCCGTGCTGCACGTCATCTTCTTCGAGCCCCGCATCCCGGGGAACACCGGGCGCCGCGATCCGCCTGAGCGCCAACACCGGCTCCATGCTCCACCTCGTGGATCCCCTGTTCGACATGGAGGACTCCAAGCTGCGCCGCGCCGGGCTGGACTACCATGATCTGGCCAACACGCGTGTGCATGCCGCTTGGGAGGATTGTCTGACGCACATCCCGGGAAGGATCTTCGCCTTCACCGCTCAGGCGTCCCGTCTCACACCGACGTCGACTGGCGGGACGACGACGCCCCTCCTGTTCGGTCCCGAACCCTCTGGTCTGCCCGAGGAGATCATGGCTCACTGCCGAGTCGCTGATCGGATCCGCATTCCCATGGTCGAGGGCAACCGTTCCCTGAACCTGGCCAATTCCGCAGCTGTCGGCTCTGTAGGGTCTGGCGTGCCCTCGGATTCCCCGGCGCTCGCTGACGGAGGCCGAAGAAGCCGAGGGGCACGCCAGAAGGGGCCTGATAGCCGGGATTCTTTGGAAAGCCCTGGAAGCCCTGGGAGTGCTGGGAGCGCTAGGATTTCAGAGCATATCCGCGGGTCTGATTGATAGGTCTTCGACCACCGCATCGGTGGGCATGTCCACCGCCAACCGGACTGTGGCCGCGACCGATGTCGTCGTCATGTGATCCGCGGCCCGATACCGACGGGGCTTCGATCCTTCGGCGCGCAGGCGACGGGACTTGTTCTGTTGGATGCGCCTCTGCATCGGGAGTGTCCACTCTCCCGGGATAGATGGTCGTCACCCGAACTCGACTGCGCTCTTCCTCGCGCAGGGAGTCCGCCAGCGCTTTGAGTCCGGCCTTCGCCGAGCAGTACAGAGCCTGCTCCGGCCAGGCCCGCAGTCCTGCACCGGAGTTGATCGCGATGACGAGCCCATGGGTTTCGCGCAGCGCGGGTAGCAAGCAGGCCGGTCAGATGGGCGACAGCGACCAGATCCAGGTCCAGCACGCTGCGCCAGCGCGCGCGGGGACAGCTCTTCCACAGGGGCTGGCAGCCTCAACGCCTGCGGAGTTGACCAGGACGTCGAGCTGGGTGAGATCGAGCCGTCGATGGCGACGGCCAGTGCCTCGTCATCGGTGAGGTCTACGGCGCAGGTGCTCACCCGCGCGCCGGTCTCCTCGCCCAGGACCGCGGCGAGTTCGTCCAGGTCCGCGGCTGTGCGCGCCAGCAGGACAAGATCGTGATCGGCGGCGAGATCATGCGCTACGGCTAGGGCCGATGCCCGAGGTGGCCCCTGGTGACCAGTGCCAGCGGGCGGAGCTGGTGCCGGCCGGACTCGTTGCGGGCGCTCACCGCATCTCCTGCAGGAAGGGGGATGCGCCGGGAGCGCCTGGACGCGAGTAGACCGCGGTGAGGGTGGCGCGGGCGATGTTGTGCGCCGCGCAGTGAAAGGCAACCGCTGCCGGGGTGGCCTCATCGTCCAGGTCCAGAGTGTCCACGTCCAGTGCGTGCACTGCGAAGACGTAGCGGTGGTCGCCGTCGCCCTCGGGCGGATAGGGGCCGAACCAGGCGTGCGATCCCGAGTCGTTGGCGGCATGGAAGGCGGCGCCGTCGAGCCGGAGGTCGGACTCTCCCGCCCCTCGGGGCAGAGAAGTGGTCGTGACGTCGAGGTCCTGCACCATCCAGTGCCACCACCCTGATGGCGTCGGGGCATCGGGATCGAAGCAGGATACGACGAAGGAGCGCGTCTCCTGCGGAAATCCTGACCAGTGCAACTCAGGGGAGAGGTTCTCGCCCAGCGCGGTGAAACGGTCCGCAATGCGCTCGCCCTCGACGATGTCCCCGGACTCCAGGGTGAAAGTGGGCAGAGGCGGCAGCAGATCGTAGGGGAAAGGCGGGCGTGGGCGAGTCAGATCAGCGGTCATGGAAGGCCTCCGGTTCTACATCAAGGCGATGACGGGATACGGATACTGCCACTGTAACCGCCCCGCCTGGCAGGGAACCCGAGAGCATCGAGAGCATTCGGTAGGGGTGCGCATTCGAATGCTCTGCGTGTCAGTGAGTGGCGCTATGCTGCATCCATAGATCGAACACGTGTTCGACAGCGAATCGAGCGGAATCCGAGGGGGGCGGCCATGCTGGCATCGGCCACTGAGCGACTTGCTGCGGCTCGTACTGCTTTGAGGCGCGCCGAGCAGCGCACAGGACTGGCGAATCGAGTCTCCCGCGATATTCGGTACCTGAGCCTCACGCGTCGGCGGCCAACCGGAGGGGAGGCGCATTCGGACCCCTGGCTCGGTCTGAATGCGGACTCGGTGGGTGCGGTCGCCGTCATCGGCTCGACGAGTATCCTCTTGGCCGCAGCCGCCCGCCGGCAAGGTCCCCATGGCTGGTGCGCCGTGCTGGGCGCTGATGGCATTAGCTGGTGCGCCGCATCGGAGAGCGGGCTTGCGCTCGATCGCGTTCTGGCTGTTCGGACCGCAGGTCTCGACTCCCGTACGCTGCTCTCCATCGCCGGCACTCTTCTCGACGGCGTTGACGTCCTCCTTCTCCCCCGCAGTGCGCCACCGCTCTGCGGGTGCGGGAGCACCGCTCTCGAGCGCCTGCTCCCGCGAGCGCGGTGTCCCTCCTCAGCCCAGTTCCCTGGGAGGGGCGCGGACCTTGGTCGCTGCGCCGCAGAGCGTGCCACCGGACGAGGGCGGGGCGGTCCTCGCCCTGCCCTCTGTGCACCCTCATTCGCGTACCGCTGTTTCGATCCTCTCCGAGCCGAGTCCCCGGGAGATGCCTGAGGGCTACCCTGTGCCGGCTGCGGTGGTCGCTGCGAAACTCCGCCGGACCGGGCGCCTCTCAGGTCCTCCTCGACTCCATGGGGATACGGGTGCGGAGTGGGGGCGCGGAGCCCCGCTCCGACGCCGTCGTCATGTCCGGGCGGGGCGCATGACTCTCGACTCCACGCCTTGTCGCCGTTTGGGTCCCCGACTGGCCGCTCGTGGCCCTCGCCTTCGAGGCGTACGGAGTGTCGTCGTCTGGGCGTCCCGTGGAGATCGCACCCGATCCGGCCCTGAGTCCTGTTGCGATCATCGGCGGACGTGGCGTGGTCGCGGCCGCCTCCGCTCCCGCGCGCGCTTCAGGCGTCGCCACTGGCATGAGCGGTCGAGTCGCCCGTGCTCTGTGTCCCTGCCCTCGTGACGATTCCGTCCAGGCCGGATCGTGAGGTGCGCGGTTTCGAGGCCGTGATGGAGGCCCTGGGCACTCTCCTGGCCGACCCGTTCGTCGCCAGGCCGGGTTTGGCGCTGTCCATCGCCCACGGTCCCGCCGCCTGGGCCGGCGGGGAGGGGAGCTCGCCGCCGCTCTCGTTGGGGCCGTGGCCGAGGCCACGGGCGCGGAGTGTCAGGTCGGCATTGCTGACTCGATGCTCGGGGCTGTCCTCGCAGCGCGCAAGGGGTCATTGTTCCTCCCGGGGAGACCTTCGAATTCCTGTCCTCCTGGCCGTTGGAGGTCATCCTGGCTGCTGTGCCCACGCCTCGATTGCGTCAGGAGGCGCGCAGAGTACTGGAGACCTGTGTGCGCCTGGGGCTGTACAGCCTCGGAGATTTGGCGGCTCTTCCGGCTCGTGATGTTGTTGCGCGCTTCGGTTCGACAGGGCGCTGTTGCACGAGCTCGCATCCGGCGCATCCCCGCAAGTATTGCGCATGAAACGGCCGAAGATCGATCTCGCTGTGGAAAAGTCTCTGGATCCTCCCTGTGTCGCGGACGGATGCCGCCGCCTTCGCGGCGCGTGCGGCGGCGGAGGAGCCTCGGCCCGGCTCATGGCGTGCGGCCTCGGCTGCGGGACGCCTGCTCGTGGAGGCTCGCTGCGAGGACGGCGCCCGCCTTGCCCGATCCTGGCTGCTTCAGGGTGTCCCCCACCTGCTGAGCTCACCGATCGCGTGCGTTGGCAGATGGAGGGATGGCTGTCGGGGCACTCGGGATGTCCGCCCGCCGCTCCACTGGCGCATGTGCGTTTGAGCGCCCTCGAACTGACCTCCGCGGGTTCGGTCCAGGCCGGCCTGTGGGCAGCCTCCGGAGAGGAAAGCGAACGACGCGCTCATAGAGCGGCTGAGCGCGTCGAGTCGCTCCCTGAAGCGGCTCGGTCCAGATGCCCCTTCTCCGGAGACGGCCGGGATCCCGCGCTCACGTGCGCGACTGGTTCCCTGGTGGGAGCCGCCGGAAGGGACGGCCGGGACTGCCGGCGCCGGTGCTCCATGGACGGGGGCACTACCTGCTCCCTCTCCTTCGGTCGTGCTGGTGCGTCCCGCGCCCGCTGTGCTGGTGGACGCCGAGGGCGGAGACGTCGTTGTAGACCGACAGGGGCAACTCGATGGCGTACCCGTGTGGCTGGAGGTCGAGCGGCTGCGAGATGAGACCTGGAGCAGCGGCGGGAGGGAGGAGGAGGCGGGTCATGTCCTGGGCGGGTCCCTGGCCCGTGGATGAGGGCTGGTGGCGCCCTGAGGGGGCGTCGCGCAGGGCTTACCTTCAGGTGCTTGCAGATTCCGGGCCGCCGCTGCTTCTCGTGCGTGCGGGACGCTGGTGGCTCGACGCCGTCTATGACTAGAAAGGGGCATGGGTTCAAGAATCCGGCGCTTCGAACTTGTATTCGTCGAAGAACAAGCGGATCGCTCAAGATCAGCACAACGATACTTCAGCTAAAAACTTGTATCTTCTGAATATCAAGAATATCCCTAAGTGTGCTCATCCAGTACGCCATCATCGCTGACATTGTGGGTTCTCGTGCGCTACCCGATCGTGCTCGGGCCCAACAGACCTTCATCGACGTCCTCACTCGCGCCGGTGAGGGGCTCGATCTGCCCCGAAGCCCGTACGCGACCGTCGGCGATGAGTCTCAGGCGGTCGCCGGCGGTCTCTGCTCGGCTCTCACCACGCTGCGCACTCAGCTCCTCCTTCCCGATCCCCGTCCCTGCGCTTCCGGCGTGCGGGCGGGAGATCCGCGAAAGTGGGCACGGGTGGCCAGCGCCCCTGTCCAGGACGGCCCGCCTGGTGGTTGGCGCGGGGAGGCTATTGACGCCGCGCACGCAGCCCAGGGTGCGGGACTCGACTTCGTTCGCACCCGGGTGCGCCTGAATGAGAATGCGGCCGACGCTCAGGCGCAGCATGCGGATCGACACGTCCAGCAGGAGCGCGACCAGGTCACCAATGCGATGCTTGTGCTCAGAGACCAGACCGTTCAACGGATGCGTGAACGGCCGCGCCGACTGATGGGGCATCTGCTCATGGGGGCCACCCAGGTCGAGGCGGCCGTTGCGGAAGGTTACTCAATCAGCCGTTTCGGCGTTGTGCGGGAACGGGCGCGGGGCTGCTCGAGGCGCAGGCCCTGCTCGTCGCGATGGCGGACGACAGGCGGAGGAAGGAGGACTTCCGGTGATCGCCGTGCTGCTCCTCCTGCTCGGCGTCACGGCCGTGCTCAGCCCCTCTGCAATCGGCGTCTCCGCCGCCCGGCGAGATATCAGGGTACGTCTGGTGATCGCGCAGATCATTTCCCTGGTGCTCGGAGCTTTACTCAGCGTCCTCGTTCTCGACCTTCCCTGGTGGCAGACCGCCCTGGCGATACTGCCGGCCGGTCTGTGGGCCGCCGCGACGCAGCTGAGCGCTCCTCGCACGACCCTTTGGGCGGTGGGGCACGGCGATCGCCGTTGTCGCTAGTGCACGGCACTCATGATGAGCCCTCAAACCGCAGCGCATCGTGCTGCCGAGTTGTGCCGGGGCGTGGGCTGCCTCCTTCTGCTGACGACACCGGCCAACCATGTCATCACCGACTTTACTGGACGTCGCCCGCGGACGAACACGGGCGAGCAGAGCTTCGGGGGCCGACAGCGAGACGCACCTGCGCGGCGGTCGTTGGATCGGTCCTCTGGAGCGGTTCCTTCTGCTTCTATTCGCCTCCGCGGGTATGCACGCCGCTATTGCCGCAGTGGTCGCCGCCAAGGGGTCATTCGCTTCCCGAGATCAGCAAGGATGAGGGTGGTGACAAGGCCGAGGAGTTCCTGATCGGCTCTCTCGCCTCATGGACCCTCGCAGCCCTGGTCGCTGTGCTCTTATCCCGCTGATCCTGCTGAGGTCCCGCCGGTGGTCACGTGATGTCGTGTGGCCGCCGCTGCGAGCCTCGTTCTCCTCCGGCACCCCTCATTTCCGTCCGAGCTCAGCTGCCGCCGGGTCCACCTTCGGGGCCCGCGTCACCAGCTTGTGGCCCCACCACAGGGCGAAGAAGACCGGGACACCCGCGTAGGACATGAGAATATCGCCCAGCGGCTCCCCAGAGGTGGCCGGCTCGTAAGCCTGTCCCACGATGATCGCGGCACAGGCGACTAGGGCGACAACCGCTCCGGCAGGGAAGAAGCGAGCACGGTAGGGCAATTCCTCCAGACCTCGTCCCTGTGCCCGCATGGCCATGCGGAACTTCCAGTGGCACCAGGAGATCCCCGCCCAGGTGATGAACCCCGCCAGGGCCGAAACCGTCAACAGCAGCCTCGTAGGCGCGCCCGTCGCCCACCAGGGAGGTCAGGAAGCCGGCCAGCCCTACGAGCGTGGTGGTATCGAGAGCGTTGAGCGGCACCTGGTGGCAGCTCAACCGCGTGAGGAAGTGCGGGGCGTGACCGCGCTCGGCCAGGGCGAAGAGCATGCGGGTGGAGGAGTACAGGCCGGATGTCCCGCCGAGAGCACCGAGGTGAGAATGACGGCGTTCATGAGGCTGGCCGCCCCAGTACACCGGCACGATCGAAGATCAGCGTGAAGGGACTGATCGAGACGTTCTCCTCCGAGGTGTTGAGCAGGTTGGGGTCGGTGTAGGGGATGAGGAAGCCGATAACGGCGATCGCCCCGATGTAGAACAGCAGGATTCGCCAGAAGATCGTGCGGATCGCCCGGGGAATTGTCGTCTCGGGGTGCTCGGCCTCGCCGGCGGCGGTGCCGATGAGCTCGGTGCCCTGGAAGGAGTAGCCGGCTACCAGGAGCACCAGCAGGATCCCCTTGCCGCCGTGCACGAAGGGGCCTCATCGGCCGTCCAGTTGCTGGTGCCCGGAGACTCGCCCAGGATTCCAACGATCATGACCACACCGAGTATGAGGAAGACGACCACGGCCATGACCTTGATGGCCGCGAACCAGAACTCGCTCTCACCGTAGGCCCGCGTAGACAGGGCGTTGATGCCGAACAAGATGAGCAGGAACAGGCCGGACCACACGATCGAGGGCACGTCCGGCAGCCAGTACTTCATCACCAGTGCGGCCGCCACCAGCTCGGCCGCCACTGTGATCGCCCAGTTGAACCAGTAGTTCCAGCCGATGGCGAACCCGAAGGACGGCGAGACGAAGCGTGTGCCGTACTCGCCGAAAGACCCGGCCACCGGCAGGTAGGCTGCCATCTCGCCCAGCGACTGCATAATGAGCCACACCATGAGGCCGATGACCGCGTAAGCCACCAGAGCGCCGCCGGGACCGGCCTGGGAGATCGTTGCCCCGAGGCCACGAAGAGGCCGGTGCCGATCGCCCCGCCGATGGAGATCATCGTCAGATGGCGACTGCGCAATGAGCGGCGCAGGCCCTCGTCGGAGGCGGGGGCCCTGAGCCATGAGCTGGTCCGTCTGATCGTTGGATGTGGTCATGATGCGTCCCGGATCGAGGTCGAGGGCCGGTCGTGCGATCACGACTCGTGCCCGAAGCGGCCTCACCTTAGTCGTGATCGGCGACGGAACGATACGGAGGTCCAAGCGGTGAGCGATGCCTGTGAGCGGGGTAAGGGGCCCCAAAGGCTCGAAGGCTTAGCAAGGTCATTGCTTATCGCAAAGCGAGCAGAGTGGGGATGGGTGACGGGCGGGCGTTGAACATACCTGTAGTGTGTACATGTTCGACAATGCGAGGCGTGGCGAGACGACCCGAAGCCTGACGGGCTCTGCTCATCGCTACGCCGAGCTTCACGCTCATTCCGCCTATTCCTTCCTCGATGGCGCCAACGAGCCGGAGGACCTTGTCGCCGCCGCCGTCGAGCTGGGTCTGGAGGCACTCGCCCTGACCGATCACAACGGCCTGCCCGGTATCGTCAAGCACGCCGAAGCCGGACGCGCGTACGGCCTGCCCACCATCCATGGCACCGAGCTCACTGTGGACGACGGTGCCCGCCTGCCCATCCTGGCTCGCGATCCGCTCGGCTACCGCCGCCTGAGCGCTGCTGTCTCGCAGCACAACCTCAGCGCCGGCCATCGTGCCGAGCCTGCGCACCGGCTCCCCGAGCTGGCTGCCGCACTGCGCGGTGCTGATGGTGCGAGTACTGGCTGTTCCTGCTTGGTCCTGACCGGGACGATCAACGGGCCCCTGCGGCGGGCTCCGGCGACCCGCGTCGCCCGGCCACCTGGAACCACCGTGCTGCCGAGGCCGTTCTAGGCGAACTCGTCGATCTTGTCGGTCACGATTCTCTCGCCGTCGAGCTCACTGTGGACGGCGGTCCCACAGACGCAGCCATCACCGATACCCTCAGCGCTCTGGCAGCCGCTCACCGGCTCCCGCTGCTCGCCACCGGTGCGGGTCCGCTGCGCGCGTCCTGCCGACTCCCATCTGGCCGATGTCCTGACCGCCACTCGGCTGCGCACCGACCTGGAGGGCGCCTGCGGCCATCTGCCCGCCCTCGGGCACTGGCTGCGCAGTCCCGCGGACATGGCTCGCCTTCACCGGCGCGCACCGCACGCCGTCGACGCCACGGCCGAGATCGCGCAGGACCTCGCCTTCGACCTGTCGTTGGTCGTCCCGGACCTGCCTGCCCCCGAGGTGCCTTCCGGGCACACCCCCGCCACCTGGCTTCGAGAGCTCACGCATCGTGGGGCACTGGAGCGCTACGGCTCGCCCGAGGAGGACAGGGAGGCTTGGAAGATTCTCGCCCACGAACTCGAGGTCATCGAGACTCGGGTTCCCCGGCTACTTCCTCATCGTCCGCTCCATCGTCGACTTCTGCGAGACCTCGGGAATCCTGTGCCAGGGGCGGGGAGCGCCGCAATTCGGCCGTCTGCTATGCACTGGGAATCACCGCCGTCGACGCCGTGCGTCACAAGATGCTCTTCGAGCGCTTCTATCCCCGGATCGAGCCGGCTACCCCGATATCGACCTCGACATCGAGGCCCGCCGTCGAGAGGAGGTCATCCAGCACGTCTACACCCGCTACGGCCGCGAGTGCGCCGCCCAGGTCGCCAATGTCATCTCCCATCGTCCCCGCTCCGCGATTCGTGACGCCGCCCGGGCCTTCGGTCATCCTCCCGGCCTGCAAGACGCATGGGCCGGCCAGATGGATCGCTGGGGGAGCGTTCGCACCGATGGCGCGAGCTCCGCGGCGGCCGACCGCTCGCCCCATCCCATGACCGAGGGGCCGCCGGAGCCGGTCATCGACATTGCCGAGCGCCTGCTGAAGCTGCCGCGTCATCTCGGCATCCACTCCGGCGGCATGGTTCTGGCCGACCGCCCCGTCACTGAGGTCTGCCCGGTGCGATGGGCCGCCATGGAAGGGCGCACAGTTCTGCAATGGGATAAGGACGATTGCGCGAGCGCAGGTCTGGTCAAGTTCGACCTGCTGGGCCTGGGCGTGCTCACGGCACTGCGCTTGGCCTTCGCGGGACTCACCGAGCGCGGCGAGCGGGTGCCTGAGACGAACGCCCTGCACTCGACGGCGCCAACAGCAGTGATGTGGTGTCCTGCGCCGCGCGCAGGTGGGCAGGGCCTGGGGATTGCACACGCTTCCCGAGGAGGATCCGGCGGTTTATCGGCTACTGAGCGCCGCGGATACAGTCGGCGTCTTCCAGGTCGAGTCCCGCGCTCAGATGGCCACCCCTGCCGCGCCTGCGCCCGCAGGTCTTCTACGACATCGTTGTCGAGGTGGCTCTGATCCGTCCCGGCCCCATCCAGGGTGACGCCGTCAATCCCTATATCCGCCGCCGTTTGGGCCGGGAACAGGTGGACTATCTCCATGAATCCCTCAAACCCGCGCTGGCCAAGACCCTCGGGGTCCCCTCTTCCAGGAGCAGCTCATGCAGATAGCCATTGACGCTGCCGGCTTCAGTCCTGCCGAGGCCGACGTGTTGCGCCAGGCCATGGGATCCAAACGCTCGGCGGAACGCATGGATGCCCCTCCGCTCGCGCCTGGTGGAGGGGATGATCGCGAGGGGAATCGCCACCAGCACCGCCGAGGCTGTTTTCGACAAGCTGCGGGCCTTCGCCGACTTCGGCTTCCCCGAGTCCCATGCCTTCTCCTTCGCCTACTTGGTCTACGCCCTCGGCCTGGCTCAAGACTCGGCGCCCCTGAGGACTTCTATGCGGGACTGCTGGCGGCTCAGCCCATGGGATTCTGGTCCTCGCAATCTCTTGTCGCCGATGCTCAACGTCATGGTGTGGCGTCCTGCCTGCCGATGTCAACGCATCGCAGGAGGAGGCCTGCGTCCGCACGCATAAGCAGGAGATCGAGCAGAGCCTTCGACAAGGACTCCGACTGGACTCAGGCTGGGAACCGCTGCGTCCATCGCCGAACGCGCTGAGCCCCTTGGACGTGCACCCCGATCTTGCGATTCGCCTCGGTGTGGCCCGCATCAAAGGCGTGGGTAAAGGGGTCGCCTCGGCCATAGTCTCCGAGCGGCTGGAGCGCGGGCCCTATACCGATGTCGCCGATCTCGCCCGACGCGTGCGCCTGAGCCGCCGGCATCTGGAGATCCTTGCCGCTTCCGGTGCTTTGGGGTCCCTGGGGGTGGACAGGCGACAGGCCCTGTGGTCCGCCGGGGCGCTTGCCGGAGAATCCGGAGAATCCAGAGGATACGGTCGAGTCGTCGATGAATCGGGAAAGATGGGAGAAACCGGCCACTGGTATCAGCCGCCCTTGCCCGGGACCGCCATTGGCGCTCGCGCTCCGCATCTGACCCCCATGACCGCCCGTGAGCGGCAGACAGCCGATCTGCGCCTGACGGGCACATCCGTGCAGGGCTGCCCGACCATCTTCGTACGTCCTGAGCTGGTGAGGGCAGGGATCCTGAGGATCGCCGATGTCGTTCGTCGTCCTGCGGGCGAGCGCGTGCGGGTTGCTGAGTCGTCACTCATCGCCAACGGCCCCGCACGGGCCGTCGGCACCATTTTCCCTCAACATCGAGGATGAGACCGGTCTGCTCAACGTCGTCTGCTCGATGGGGATGTGGAAGCGCTATCGTCGTGTCGGCCGACGTGCGAGTGCACTGATCGTGCGCGGCCTGGTCGAGTCGGTCGACGGCGCCGTCTCCCTGATCGCGGATCAGCTCGAGGCCTCTGGAGGGCATCAGCTCAGTGGGCAGCCGCGACTGGTGCTGATCGCCTTCGCTCTGAGGATGCTCAGGCGCCTTGCCGCTGGAGTATGCGGGTAGCTCTCCTACCACTGGGGCGTCTTTGATGTGCAGTTCGGAGCAGACCGACCACAGCACGCTGATCAGCGGGACGGCGACGATGGCGCCCAGCAGCCCCGCGGAATAGGTGCCCACGGCCACGGCGATGATGACGACCACCGGGTGCAGGGAGACCTGACGCCCCATGATGAGCGGTTGCAGAATGTGTCCTCGATCTGCCTGATCCCGGCGACGCCCAGACCCACCACGATCATCGTGATGAAGCCCTTTGAGGCCAAGGCCACCACCATTGCGATGATCATGGCGATCGGTGCGCTGATGATGGGGATGAAAGCACCGATGAATACCAGGACGGCCAACGGTGCTGCGAGGGGCACGCCCACGATCTGCAGGGAAGATGCCCGCCATGACGGCATCGGTCAGCGCCACGATGACCGTGCCGCGCGCAGCCGGCGAAGGTGTACCAGCCCGCGCTGGCCGCACGATGCACGGACTCGCGCATGGCCGCCGGGAGCTCGTTGAGGAACCAGCGCCACATGCGTCCACCCGAGGCGAGGAAGAAGATCGTGGAGAAGATCGCCAGCGCCAGTACTGCGAAGACAGATCGACAACAGTGCTCGCGTTCGAGAGCACTTCGGTGGCCAACGTCGGGGCATTGGACTGACGTAGTCCCTGCCCCTGCTCGACCAGGCGCTGAATCTGTCCCATGACCTCTGCCTCGGTCAGGTGCATGGGAAGGGGCCGTATTCCAGGAAGTCCATGATCGTGTTCACACCGTCGGAGAACTGCGTCGCCAGGGTGCTCCATTGGCTGGTGACTGACGTGACCACGTAGAAGACGAGTCCGGCCACCGCGCCCACTGCGGTCAGCAGTCCTAGGAATGTTGCTGGGTAGCGCGGCATGACCCGGGCGAACAGATTGACCAGGGGCTGGAGGATCGAGGTGAAGACCAGGGGCCATGAACACCCCTGATGAACACCGGGATGATCCAGGAGGTGATGTAGAAGATCAGGGCGATGACGATGAAGAGGCCCAGCAGCAGCCAGGCTCCGATCCCTCCTCGCACCAGCCAGGAGGGCAGCGCGTCGAGGGGGGCGACGCGTGCGGTCGGGGCGGGGGAGGAGCCAGCGGAGGCAGAGGAGTCAGAGGAGTCAGGGGCATCAGCGGGGGCCGCCTCGAGGTCGGCGTCCTGATGCCTGCGTAACTCAGCTGCTCTGCTCGCGCGATCCGCCTGGCCGCCTCCGCGCGATCGATGGCCCGGGACAGGGCATTGCGGCCATCGCGCAGGCGGGCTCCGAGCCCTCGCAGGTGGGCCCGGTGAAGATTCGTCGTCCCGCCATTACTGCCTTTTTCCCGAGTGCGACACCGACGAGGTGCCGGCGGCAGGTCGTCCACGGGCGCCGGCGGGGTCGGCTGCGTGCTCTGTTCTCAACGTGTCCAACGTATCCGCCGTGTCAGCTGTGCCCACCGGGTCGGCTCCATCCGGAGTCGGATTCTTATGCTCCGGATTCTCCTGCGTCATGTCTCAGATCTCCGTTCCCAGCAACGATGCCAGCTCAAGAACATCGGCGGCCAGCCATCGCGCGCCCATCAGCTCAGCCGCATCACCATAACCCCACAGCGCACCGATGCAGTCCACACCCGCCTGCCGGGCGCCGTCGACGTCGTAGCTGCGGTCTCCGACATGCACTACTCGCCTCGTATCCGCACCGGCCGTCGACAGCAGCGTCAGCGCGCGTGTGATGACCTCGGACCCTCGCTCCGCCCTGGTCATCGTCCGTGGCCCCGACACGGTGGCGAAGCACCGGCCAAAGGCCGCTGTGCTCGATGATCTCCCGAGCCAGGATTCCCGCTTGGAGGTCGCCACGGCCAGGGGCACTCCGGCGTCGTTCAGCGAGCGCACCAGCTCGGGCATTCCCTCGTAGGTCGGAGCCTGGTGCATGCGGGTGCGATAGTGCGACCGGTAGGTTGCTACGGCGCGGGGCGTTGGCATCACCGGTGAGCCCGGCATACCGGGTGAAGGTGTCCGCTAGCGGCGGCCCCGCGAAGCGCATGAGAGTCGCATGATCGGGGACGGCGATTCCCAGGTCCTCGAAGGCCGCGCAGAAGGACGACAGGATGACGGGAGCCGAGTCTGTGATTGTGCCGTCCAAGTCCAGCAGTACGGCAGAGAACTCGCCCGCTGGACCTCGAGTGAATGGAAGGGTGGCCTTGTGCTCAAGACGCTCGCTTTCGGCCGGAAGAGTCGGACAACTGGACAGCCGGAAAAAAATCGGACAGGATCCGGCAAGCCTACTAGCGTGGTCCCATGAGTGCCGACGCCATCCTCCCTCGTCTTCCGCGTACTGCAGCTCTGAGCGCCGGCCGAGGGGGACAGCCCCGGCTGCTGGTGGACGCACCCGCAGCCAGCGCGGAGATCTACCTCTTCGGGGCGCACGTGACGGCGTGGACGCCGCAGGGCGGCAATCCGGTCCTGTTCACCTCCCAAGCGGGCCCGTTTCGATGGCGAGACCGCTATCCGCGGTGGGGTCCCCCTGTGCCTGCCCTGGTTCAGCGTGGGGCCGCAGGGCACCTCCCGACCCAAGCACGGCTGGGCGCGGATCATGAACTGGACGCTGCGATCGGTCGAGGCCACCTCTGAGGGCGGGGTGCGTGCGCTGCTGAGCCTGGACCACGACGCCGTGTCGGCGCTCTACGACGTGACAGTGGGGAAGTCTTTGACTATGAGCCTGTCATTGCGGAATGCGGGGAACGGACCGCGCCTGGTCGAGGCCGCGCTGCACACCTATCTGTCTGTACATGACGTCACGGCTTGCCTCCTGACGGGGCTGGAAGGCGCTGAGTACAGCGAGGAGGGCGGCTGCGGACACGTGCAGTCCGGGCCGCTCCGGATCGCCGGAGCCGTCGACCGCATCTATCGTTCCGAGTCGCCGGTGCGCGTGACGGATCCCGGTCACGACCGGGCCATCACGGTGAGCGGAACGGGTTCTCCGACGACGATCGTGTGGAATCCCTGGTCGCAGGGAGCCTGTCGGATCACCGATCTTGCCGATGACGAGTTCGCTTCCTTCGTGTGCGTCGAGACCGCGGCGGCGCGCCAGGACGCGCCTGTCATCGAGCCCGGCTCGTCATGGGCGATGAGTGCCACCATCAGCACTGAATCCCTGTGACCGAGCGCACCAGAACCGGGGTTGGTCCGCTTCGTAGAAGGCATGCTAGATTTCTCTGCGTTGCTGCGGCAGGTGCGCCTTCCGATGGCGATGACAACAGTGTCCGAGTGGCGGAATAGGTAGACGCGCTAGCTTGAGGTGCTAGTGCCTTTATTAAACGGGCGTGGGGGTTCAAGTCCCCTCGGACATCAGGCACGAGGGCCCCGGTCGGAGGATCGGGGCCCTCGTCATGTTCTCCTGCTTCTCCTGCCTACTTAAGGCATTCCAGCCGCGGTGAGCCGCTGCATGTCTCTGTTCCGCACCCAGCGCGCACCCACCATGCGCCCAGCCCACCTGTCAGTGCGAAGGCCGCGAGGGGAATCACTACTCGCCGGCCCGATGCCCGATCCGCCGGCGATCAGCGATCTGTCATTCAGGACGATGGCGACGAGAACCCTGAGAGATCAGCACCACTGCCGCAAGCAGGCCGTGCAGAAGAGCCAGGGCGTTCCAACGATCCTCACGCTTGCGAGCTTGGCACCACGCGGGCAGGGGAGGGCACGTCGACGCGGTCCGGGCTGATGTCGATTGGCCGATGGTCTCCCGGCACCGTGCGTGGACGACTCAGGATCATCGAGTCGGAGCGCTTGAGGCGAATGCAGATGAACAGGCCGAGAACCCCGTAAGCGAGGAGCGGCAGAGGTGCGGGGGAGAACAGGCCCATGGACACCGGAAGCGCGAGGATGAGAGCGGCTAGGGCGAGGGCCAGGACCAGGATGACGGCGCGGCCCGCCGTGCCTCGTCTGGCTCGACGGACGGCCTCTATTCACCTCTTCCTGGTCGGGCCACACCGGTCCGGGCAAGCCGGCACTGAGTCAGGCCGGGCACGGCCCGGTCCTCTCCCGGATGAGTGATGAGGTCTCGCCTGCGTCCCAGCTCGACGTCGAGTGGCCGGGAGGATCCTGGCTCCTGGCGAGCGATTTCCATGAGTGTCCTGCGCAGGAGCTGCCATTGGTCTTCTGCCAGCCACTGGGGTGTGCGCATCAGCCAGGTGTGCCGTGCGATGACGATCCCCAGCACCGTCAGTCCCTACTGTCGCCAACGACATGACGGTGATGAGCATCAATGCGATTGCGGTGTTCGCTCCCGGGGCGCCCAGCAGGTCCCGTGCTGCCCCGACGGTGAGTGCGCAGGCGCCGATGATGAAACAGATCAGCATGATCGTGAATACGAGGCGGATGAAGAACCTCGCTGGAGGCAGTGAGGGTGATCGGCGAGGCGCCTCGAGAGGGTCGGAAGGACGCTAGCCTTCTCGTGACCTCCCGATTCACGGCGTCGGAAGTTCCGGCAGCCGGCAGTGGGACGGTCAGGCGCTCACGAACAAGTGGAAGTCCGCTCGATCACCGCTCAATCCGGATTCATAGCGTCGGATGGTGCGTGGCGAATTTCGGCCCGCCCGCGTGCCCGTCGATATCCCTCCTCACAGTTCGGGCCTGAGCGACTCGTGCGGGAACATGCTGCTCGACGCACACCACTCCTGATTGCTGACGTACTCGAATGGACGGGTGCAGCCATCGGGGCATGGCGGGATACGCGGGGAGCCGCCCGCCCGTGGCATCAGAACTCTCGAGTCCGGTAGCAAAGGGGCTTAGGGAGCTCGGGTACGACATGGGCGGCTCCTTCACTGGTTCGCTGTCGAACGGAGCAGATCAATCGGTACTCCGTCATAGTAGGCGGGTCGTGCCGTCATCGGTCGTGAAACAGACGAGAAGGCTATGATCGCCGGGCATGAACCCCTTCGAGATTCGTGTGCCCGCCGTTGAACGAGATGGTGTTTCTCTGCCCGCGCTCCTGCTGTCCACGCCCACTGAGGGCTGACATCGACCGAATCGCCGAGATCTGTCAGGCCCCGGATATCCAGGAATGGACTTCGATCTCCCGTGGCTACTCCCGTGCTGATGCCGAGAGTTTCGTGACTCGGATAGTCGTTGAGGGCTGGGAGAGCGACAACGTTCTCACCTGGGCCGTACGCGAGGATCGGAAGGGGACACCCCTCGTCTCGTCGGCATGATGAGTCTCACCGGGCAGATCGATGGCATCTGGGAGATCGGGTACTCGCTCGATTCTGAGGCGCGAGGACGGGGAACCGTCACTCGGGCCGCCCGCGCTCTCATTGAGACGGCTTTCGACCCCGACGGCCCGTTGCGCGCCGTCGCCCTTCGGTGGCGCTGCGAGATCCACGACGGCGTCCCGAACTGGGCGTCATGGCGGGTGGCCTGGGGACTGGGATTCCGGCGGGAGGGACGGGTGCGCTCATTCCTCGCCAACGACGGCACTCTCCATGACGGCTGGATCGGCACGCTCCTGCCCGATGATCCTCGCCGACCGCTGGCGCCCTGGGACGGTCCCGTCGCTGTCGGTGAGCAGGGGGCGGGCTCCTCCCACGCGCATGGCGCGGCCACGCCGCTCGTGGCCGCTGATGGTGTCGGTGAGCGTGAGGAGATGACCCCGAGTCGCTCGTGCGTCGGTTCCATCATGTTTACGGCTTGCCGATCCGTACCGATGGTCCTTCTCTCGACCGCAAGAGTCTCCACATGCGCATGAGTCTGATCGCTGAAGAGTTCGCCGAACTGACTGGAGCCGTCTACGGTGCGGCTGCTCGCGGCACAGTGGAGGAGGCCTACAGTCGGGCCGTGGCCGCCGACGACGGTTCCCGAGACACTGTCGAGACCGCCGACGCATTGGCGGATCTCATCTACGTCGTCTCACGGCATGGCCCTGGAGACGGGCATCGACCTGGCGGCCGTGCTGGCCGAGGTCCAGCGCTCCAACATGTCCAAGCTGGGCAGCGACGGGCGGCCGGTCTCACCGCGAGGACGGCAAGGTCCTCAAAGGCCCCGGCTATTTCCCTCCTGATGTCGGCGGAGTGCTTGGAATCGATCCCGAGAGCGGTCCGGCTCCCTCGCAGGCTGACTGACCAGCCGAACGGCTTCGCTTCAGAACCGTCGAATCAGCGTGAGCGTCATCATTCTCTTAACTTTACTGTACGTACAGTAAAGTTAAGAGAATGATGACCCCTAGCGCTCGGTACCTGATGCCGCATCGCCGCCTGGGCCGCGCCCCCGGGACTGGGCCGCCCTGGCGGTCCTCACCCTGGCGGTGACTCTTCTCGGCGTCGACACCACGGTCCTATCGTTGGCCATTCCCTCATTGAGCACCCACTTGGCCCCCAGTGCCAGCCAACTGCTGTGGATCGGTGACATCTACTCCTTCACCCCTGGCCGGTCTGCTCGTCACCATGGGCAACGTCGCCGACCGCATCGGTCGCCGTCGTCTTCTGCTCATCGGCACCGCCGGCTTCGGGATGTCCAGTGTGCTGGCGGCCTTCGCGCCCAGCGCTACCGCCCTCATCATCGCGCGTGCACTCTTGGGGCTCAGCGGAGCCACCATCATGCCTTCGACACTCTCTCTGGTCAGAAACGTCTTCCCAGATGCCCGCCACCGCGATACCGCCATCGCGATCTGGTCCGCGGGCGCCTCCGGGGGCACGGCGCTGGGGCCGCTCGTCGGCGGCTTCCTCCTGGGGCATTTCTGGTGGGGGAGCGTCTTTCTCATCAATGTCCCCGTTATGATCCTGATCGTCGTCACCGGGGCATGGCTTCGCCCGAGTCCCGCAACGACCGCGGCGCCCCTATCGACTTCCTGTCCGCAGTTCTGTCGGTGGGTGCCATCATCCCGCTCATCTATGCTGTGAAAACCTTCGCCCATGATGGGTTCACGGTTCTCGGCCTGGTGGGGCTGGCTGTCGGGCTCGCACTCGGATGGGTCTTCGTTCGTCGTCAGCGCGTTTCTGTCAACACCGCTTATCGATGTCGGACTCTTCGCGCGTCCTGCATTCGCCTGGGCGGTCCTGACCTCCGTCATGGCTATCTTCGCACTGGCCGGGCTGTGGTACTTCTTCAGCCAGTACCTCCAGCTCGTGCGCGAATACTCGGCTCTTCGGGCCGGCCTGGCAGAGCTGCCGAATCCCCATAGCCGCAGTTGCCGTTGTTGTTCTCGTCGGACGGCTCGTATCCCGCTTCGGCCGAGGCAGGGCGTGTGCCGGCGGCCTGGTGGTCATGGCTCCGGACTCCTGACTCTGGTGGCTGCGGGATTCTTCCCGATACCCACCACCGCCATTGCGCTGATCCTGATCGGCGCGGGCATTGCATAGCCAGCGCCGTTGCCACTGCCGCCGTTCTCGACGCCGTTCCCGCCGGCCGCGCCGGGGCGGCCTCGGCCATCTCCGAGACCGGCTTCGAACTCGGTGCGGCCTTTGGGCATTGCAGTCCTCGGCTCGGTTCAAGACGTCGGTTACCGTGCGCATCTGGGAGGGCTCGATGACGATGCCGCTTCCGCCTTGCCCGGATCCGTGATCGAAGCCGCCCGCCAATCTCTGGCCACCTTGGCCGGCGTCGTCGATCGCGGGGATGCCGCGCAGGCCGCCGTCTACGGCCGGGCTCAGCAGGCATTCGCCCAGGCCATGCAGACCACGGCCGTCATCGCGGCGCTGATTCTTCTTCTCGCGGCCGTCATGGCCTGGCGACATGTGACTGCCGGGGCGAGGACTCGGCAGATCCGAACGAGGAGCGCTGATACTGTGCGTCCCTCCAACCGTGAGCGCATCGTTGCAGGGGGCACTCGAGATAATCGCGCGCGAGGGAATCGACGCGCTGAATTTCGAAGCCCCTGGCCGAGGAGGTCGGGCTGACCAGGGGTGGAATCGTTCACCACTTCCGTACGCGCGACGACCCTCATGGCCGGCATCGCCTCCGACCCGCTGATGCGCTGGAAGAACGAGGCTCTGGCGGCCCTGGGCAGACCCGTCGAAGAGGCCACGCGTACTGAACGCATGATCGCTCTGACCACATCCGTCCTCGATGGCGCCCTTCTGCCGGGCGAGTTCGCATTCCTCATCTCGGGCCGCCCCGAAGCCGTCGGCCTGAACCGCGCGTGGGACGACTTCCTGCATGAGTGGACCGGCGATCCTCTCACCCTCACTCCTGCCCAGCGCGTCGGACTGCTCGCCATCAATGGCTGGTGGACTGAACTCGCCTTCGGGAAGGACCATGGCGGCGCGATGGACGCCGAGACGCGCGGATTCATCATCTCTCGTCTCTGGTGGGCGACCCGAGTAGTGAGGGGCGTGGTCTGCATGAAATGTTGGGGATTGTCGGGGAACCGTGAAAAAAGAAGGGTGCGGGTTCGTGGCACGATGGTCCCATGACCGAGCCCGCCGGTGCCGTGACGGCCGCGCTGTCCAAGAGCGACAGCACTGACAGCACTGACAGCACTGACATCCCGCGAACCGGAAGGACGAATATGACGCGCGTGACCGTTATTGGAGGCGGATACGGCGGTATCGCCATCGCCAAGGCCCTCGACGATGTCGCAGAGGTGACCCTCGTCGAGCAGAAGGACACCTTCGTCAACCATGCCGCCGCACTGCGGGCCGCCGTCGATCGTGAGTGGGCTGGAGAGGATCTTCTTGCCCTCACGACAACCTCTTGGCCCGTGGGCGGGTTGTTCACGGCACCGCCCTGGGCGTCAGGGGCACCACCGTGTCGGTGGCCGGAATGGGGATATCGAGGCGGACCACCTGGTCCTCGCCACCGGCACCGCCTATCCGTTCCCCGCTAAGCACCTGGAGTCCTCCTCGATCATCGCCAAGGCCCGCATCGAGCGCGCCTCACACTAACCTTGAGCAGGCCGGGCGCGTCCTGATCGCCGGCGCCGGCGAAGTCGGCATCGAGCTGGCCGGGGGAGATCACCTCGGCTTTTCCCACAACGGAGGTTGTCATGCTCGAGGCCGGGCCGGACATCCTGCACAATCGCGACTATAAGCCGGAGCTGCGCGAGGCGATCCGCTTCCAGCTCGAGCAGCGCGATGTCGAGATCATCATCGAGGACCAGCTCGTGGCCCTGCCGCCGGTCGACCCTCGGAGTCCCTGTCCCCATTCCGCGTGACGACCAAGGGCGGCCGGCGTCTTGAGGCCGATATGTGGTTCCGCGCTTACGGCTCGGCGGCCGCCACCGGCTTCCTCGGCGAGAACTATGACGAGATTCGCCACTACGACGGGACCATCCGCGTTGACGACCACCTGCGCGTAGTCGATCACCCCGGGTGTGGGCGATCGGCGACATCACCGACGTGCGCGAGACCAAACGGGCTGATGCCGCCCGGGCTCACGCGGAAGTCGTCGCCACCAATATCCGCTCACTCATCGAGGGGCGGGCCGCCACGGCCGTCTACACACCCCCAGCCCGAGCATGTCGTTCTGCCGTTGGGTCCCGACGGCGGTGCCTCCCAAGTACCGCGTGGACGGTGTGCGTGTTGTCGTCGGCCCTGAGGAGACCGCTCGCATGAAGGGCGAGGATCTTCTCCGGCTACATCGCTCGCGTCCTGGGAGTGAAATCCTGATCGGTGCGCATTCGGTCCGCGAGCCGGTAGTCTGATTCCATGACGAACGACCCGCGGTCCGCGCTCAACCGACTCATTGCCGCCTTCGAGGCGCACCTGGACGCGGGCCGCCACCGGTGATGAGGAGTCGCCGGCTGTGGTTGCCGCCGAGAACGCCCTCCAGGATGCTTTCTCACTTATGACGACGCCCTGTTCACCGCCTACGGCATTGAGCTCCCTTTCGACATCGTCGATTCCGAAGGGATGGAGGATGATGATCTGGGTGACGATGAGGACGACTATGACGAGGATGACGAATACGACGACGAGGGCGAGTTCGACGATGACGAATACGAGGATGATTTCGAGGACCGAAGTCCACTTTACAAGTCGGAATGGGCTTCTGACGATATCCGACCGCCTGCTTTTTATTACTGGCTGTCAACCCGCACGCAGTGTGCCCTTCATCTCAGGCGCTTATCTGGCCGAACACTTCTATGTTACGGTCTGTTGAGTTAGGCGTGAGGCCACCTCATGCTCATGACCTCGATTTGCGATAGGTGTCTTCATGTCCCTCCTCCTCTCACGCCGGCAGATCCTGCCACCACTGCCCCAGCCGCCGGGTGGCTGTTCTGGCCGCCTGCGGCCCGCCAACACGTCCAATAACGGCGCCGGTGGCGGTGATGGAGGCGGAAACGACGATTCGGCATCTGGATCCCTCGGTCGGGTACCCCGTGACCATCAAGCACGCGCAGGGCGAGCTCACCCTGACAAGGCGCCCGAGCGCGTCGTCGTTCTCGACCCTCGGTGTCCTCGATTCCATCGCCTCTCTCGATCTGTCGAGTGCCGTCGCGGGTGTTCCCCAAGACCTCGACCACCTACCCGACTCCCCTTTCCGAGTTCCAGAGCGATACCTACAAAGATGTGGGTACCGTGAAAGAACCGGACGAGGAGGCGATTGCGGATATCGATCCCGACCTTGTCATCGTCGCCAAGAGAACCTCCAAAGCATACGAGACATTGTCGGCGAATTTCCCGACGATCGATATGACGGTCAAGCCCGACGACGCCACCGACGGCGCGGCGCAGGGCGGCGGTGGAGGCGGTGGTGAGGGCCAGCAGAAGTCCGCAACCGCAACGGCCACTCTGACGAGCTACGCCGATATCCTCGGAAATATCTTCAACAAGAAAGATGATGCTCAAGCCAAGCTTTCTGAGTTCACCACAGCGGCCGATGAGGTCGCGAAGGTGGCCAAGCGACGCGGGCAAGGGCCTTTCCTTATGACCAATGGTGACAAGGTCACGGCATTCGGCACCGGCTCCCGCTTCGACGTCGTCTTCGACGAATTCGGTGTCACGCCCGCCGTCGAGGATGTCGAGGCCGCTACCCATGGTGAGGCCATCGACTTCGAGTTCATCGGAGACGCGGATCCCGATCTGCTCTTCGTTCTGGACCGCAGCGCCGCTATCGGTCAGGAGGGCACGCCCGCCAAAGAGGTTCTCAACAACGATATTGTGAATGCCACAAAGGCCTGGAAGAACAATAAGGTCTTCTAGTCGTCAACGGCGTCGACTGGTACATTATCGGTGAAGGCTTCACCGCCAGTCCTCGGATGGCCGGGGAGATCAAGAACGACCTGTCGTCATGACTCACGGCCTCGACACGGGCCGCACAAGACTCGGATCATTCCGCCAGCACTGGTGAGGAGAATCGAGAGACCGTTGTTTCGACCTCCAGATGCAGTTCAAAGCCGCGGTTTCTTGTGCTGCTCGATTGGGCCTCGCTTGTCCTCTGCCTGGTGTCGATATGCGTGGGCGTGGCTGATTTCCACCTCGGTGATCTTCTGAGCGGTGGGTCAGGAGGGAGTCCCTGCACCTCTTCATGATCTCGCGCCTGCCGCGAACTCTGGCCGCAGTACTATCGGGAACCGGGAATCGCGGTGGCCGGAGCCGTCGTGCAGATGAGCGTACGGAATCGCTTCGTCTCCTCCAACCACCGCAGGCACCAGCCAGTTCGCTCTCGCCGGGCTGCTGCCAGTCGGTCTGGCGGCTCCGCATGAGCGTCATGGGCAAAATGATCGTGGCCTCCGTCTGCGCCGTTGCCGGTTCCGGGATCTTCTTGTGGCTGCTGCATCTTCTGCCCTCCCAACGCACCTCTACCGATGTCACGGTACCGCTCATCGGTCTCATGCTCGGAGGCGTCGTCGAGGCGGGATCCACATTCGTCGCCTGGCGCTACGACCTGCTTCAATCCCTCGGCTCATGGACTGCGGGGGACCTGTCCCATATTCTGGCGGGGCGCTATGAGCTGCTCTGGGTGGTCGCGTTTCTCGCTCTTCTGCTGTATCTGGCCGCGGATCGCCTCACGGTGGCGAGTCTGGGCGAGGACGCCACCACCAGCCTCGGCCTCAACTACCGCGGTACCGTCAACCTGGCCATCATGACCGCCGCCATCATGACCGCTGTCAGCGTGTCGTGGTCGGAGTCCTGCCCTTCCTCGGTTGGTCGTGCCCAATGTCGTCTCCCCGACTGGCGGGGGACAACCTGCGCCGAAGCCTCGCCGGTCATCGCCGTCGGCGGCGCTGGGCTGACGCTGGGCTGCGACATCATCGGACGCCTAGTGCGGTACCCCCATGAGGTTCCGCTTGCGGTTGTCATAGGGCTCATCAGTTCAGGCATCTTCATCGTTCTCATCCTGCGGGGAGTGGACCGTGGCTGACTCCTTCAAGGGCTCCGGTGCTCTCACCATCGCGGATTCCCACGGGGAAGCGCAGGCGGATGATAAGTCCCGCCTTTCACGCCGTCGCCGCATTGAGAATCGGGCGCCCTCATGCGTCTCCTGCTGGTCGCGCTCCTCCCGGTTCTCGCCTGCGCGGTCTTCATGGTGATAGGCGCGCGTCATCCCATCCGGTGCTTCCTTTCCGCCTGCCCAGCTCGGCGCTCTCCCTGTGCGTGGGCTGGGCGAGCGGAGTATCCACTGTCATATTCCAGACGATCGCCGGCAACCGGATCCTGACCCCGTCGGTTCTCGGCCTCGACTCCCTGTATTCCCTGATACAAGCAGTGCTTCTCATCCTATTCGGAGCATCCGGGATGAGTCGCCCTGTCGGACCTCACCGTTTTCGGCCTGACAATGGCGGTCGCGATCGGTGTGGCTCTGGCGCTCATGGGCCTGGTGCTGCGCGGACGGCGCTCAGTGACCACGCTTGTGCTCCTGGGCATTGTGTGGGCACCTTCCTGCGCTCAGGAACAACTTTCATCCAGCGCCTGCTCGATCCCAACTCCTATCTGGTGCTTCAGGATCGACTCTTCGCCTCCTTCAACACGGTCAATCCCAGACTTCTAGTGATCTCCTTGTCGTGACCGCGAGTCATCTCGCTCCTGGCAATACGCGAATTGAGGGTGCTCGATGTCGTGAGCCTGGGCCCGGACGTCGCCACCGCTCTAGGAGTGGATCACCGCCGTTTATCGAGACGAGTGGTGGCGATGGTGGCCGTCCCGGTCTCGGTCTCCACGGCTCTGGTAGGACCCATCATGTTTCTGGGGCTGCTCGTCGCCCACCTGGCTTATTGGATCTCCGGTACTAATCGTCATGTCGTGACCGTTCCCATGGCGGCGCTCGTGGCACATGTTCGTGCTTGTGGCCGGTCAGACGATTTTGACCCAGCTGCTGGGCAATAACGCCGTCCTGTCTGTCGTTGTGGAATTCCTCGGCGGGCTCACCTCATTGTTCTGCTCATCAGCTCCGGGAGGCGCTCATGATCCATGTCAGCGGACTCACCAAGTCTTATGGGCAATGGCCCGTCCTGAGCGATAAATCGACCTCGACCTCCCCGATGGTGAGCTCATCGGGCTCGTGGGGGCCAACGGCGCGGGCAAGTCCACACCCTGTCAGTCATGGCGCGCCTGCTGGGAGCGGATGCGGGCACAGTGGAAGTCGGTGGGCTGAATGTCGCCACGACACCGAGCGACGAGCTCGCTCAGGTCCTGTGCGTCCTCAAGCAGGACAATCACATGCTGGTGCGCCTGACAGTGCGCGACGTGGTCTCCTTCGGCCGTTACCCCCACAACCATGGACGCCCTACCGAGCATGATGACGCCGTCGTCGAGAAGGCCTTGGCATGGATGGACCTGAACGACCTGGCCGGCCGTTATCTCGACCAGATGTCCGGGGGCCAGCGCCAACGGGCGTTCGTTGCCATGGTGCTCGCCCAGGAGACGCCTTATATGCTGCTGGATGAGCCCCTCAACAATCTGGACATGGTTCACTCGGTGACGATGATGCGACGCCTGCGGGCCGCCGCCCACGAGCTGGGTCGCACGGTGGTCGTCGTCATGCATGACATCAACATGGCCGCCGCCTGGGCGGACCGCATCGTCGCTCTGCGCGATGGCGCGGTGGTCGTTCAGGGAACCCCTGAGGAGACGATGACCAAGGAGTGCCTCAGCAGGGTCTTCGGCATGGAGGTTCCCGTCCATGATCTGGAGGGTCGGCGCGTTGCCATGGTGTGGGGCTGACTGCCTGAATCCTGAATCGGCGTACTCAGACTCAGAAGCGCTCGGGATAGCCCATTTTGACCGCCGTAATCTCATCCAGAGCATGACGAATCTGCACGGGCAGCACGAGGTCCTCGCTCGCCAGGGCGCCGCGCAGCTGAGAGGGCGTGCGCGCGCCCACGATCGCTGCTGCGATGCCCGGGGCGTCCCGCGCCCACGCCAGGGCCACCTCCACGGGCTTGCGGTCCAGTCCTGCCGCGGCTGTGGCCACCGCCTCCACCACGCCGACATGGGGCTCACCCAGATAAGGCGCGACATATGACCTCAAGTGCGGTGACGCGCCGCGCGAGTCCGGGGGAGTCGTGGCCCGATAACGGCCTGTGAGGACTCCGCGCCCCAGCGGGGCGTAACCGAGCACGCCGAAGCCGAGTGCGTGGGCCGCAGGGATGAGCTCGCGCTCGATGCCGCGGCACAACAGGGAGTGCTCCACCTCAACGGCGGCCAGCCCCGGTCCGGCTGCGCCCGGAACCAGCAGGTCCGCGGCGTGCACCGATGCCCAGGTCGGATGGTTCGACAGTCCCACGTAACGAGCGCGACCGGTGGACACCGCGATGCTCAGCGCATCGACGGTCTCCTCCAGCGGAGTGGTGGGATCGAGGGATCTGGACGAGCCACAGGTCGAGATGATCGGTGCCCAGGCGTATCAGGGAGTCGTCGAGGTATCCAGCAATGTGCCGCGCGAGGCGTCCGCGACCGTGCCGCGAGCTCCGGTCCGCCAGGTGCGTACCCCGGCCTTCGAGACGAGGACCAGATCGCGCCGGTCGACGTGTTCGGCCAACAGCCCGCCGATCACCTCCTCGGAGGCTCCCTCGCAGTACGAGGCGGCGGTGTCGAGAAGAGTGCCGCCTGCGTCGAGGAAGACGTCCAGCTGCTCCTTCGCCTCGAGCTCGTCGGTGTCCCGCCCCCAGGTCATCGTGCCGAGTCCCACTGATGACACCCGCAGCCCGCTACGGCCGAGCCTCCTGTGTTCCATAGGGATAACCGTATGCGGTTGCGCGACTGGTTGCGTTATTTCTGCACGGTGATGGACCAACTGGCGTCGCCGGTCTTGATGAACTCGGTAACCGTGTAGCCGTTGTCGGCGGCCCAGGCCGGCAGTGACTGCGTGCCTTGGGTGCAGTCGAAGCCGATGACGAGTTCATCGCCGTCGGACAGGTCGGCCATCGCCTCCCTCGGCCTCGACGACGGGGAACGGGCAGACAAGCCCTTCCAGTCTGCAAAACGGTTCGCATGATGGCTCCTTTGTGGGGATTCGCAAGGATTTGCAAGGATTCGCACGGATAGGTGTCGGGATGACGGCGGAATGGTCAGCGCGCAGGGGATGGTGTCGGCGCGTGCTGCACGGCCATCTCGGGCGCCGCTCCTTCGGAGACGGACGGGGCTGCGGGCTCGTATTCCGCAGTTTCCGCAGTGGCCTGAGCGGCTCTGGCCCGACGGCGCTGCTCACGAGGTCGGATGAGGGTCGCCCAGGCGGCCGCTCCGACGCCGAGAATCTGGAAGACGAGTGCGATCCAGCCCTGCCAGGGACAACAGGGAGGTCTGGACCAAGGCGTTGCCGATCGAGCAGCCTCCCCGCCCACGCCGCTCCGACGCCCATGAGGGCGCCGCCGACGATGGCGCGTTGGATCACCAGGCCGAGGGCACCCGCACGCGGAACTCGCCAGAGCTCTGGCCGCCGCATACGAGCCGAGCATGATTCCCACGACCAGCAGGACGCCCCAGTCCAGGCGCGACCAGTCGCCGGTGACGAGAACACTGACGAGGTTGGCCGAGGGAGTGGTGATACCCAGTCCGTCGGGTCGTCCGCTCGCCCAGGACAGGGGCCAGGCGATGATCGCAATAACACCGACGATGGCCCCTGTGGCCAGGGGTTCCATGCGTATTCGAACAGCAGGTGATTCAGCCCTGTGCGCTGCGCGGCAATTGGACTGCGGGTCGCCGGGCCGACTCGCGGCGTATCTGCCGGTGCACCGCAAAGGCCGATACGATGCAGAGGGCGGCGACTCCGACCCAATTGGGCAGCCCGATGGTGGCGGGAATCGTCGTCATCCCGGTAGTCCACAGGCCTTTGACCCGGGCGGTCGCGGGGGACAGGAAGCCGGTCTTCGCTGCGGCTGCGAACAAGGCGGCGGCTGCGAACAAGGCGTAGGCGACTAGGGCGAACCAGGAGCCGACGGGTCCTTCGCCTGCGCGGTAGTAAGTGCCGGTCGCGCACCCGCCCGCCAGCACGATTCCGACCCCGAACAAGAACGAGCCGAGCACTGTGGCGATGACTGATAGTTTCGGGGCTTCGGGGCGCGATGACGCCCAGGAATGTCAGGGAGAGACGCCTAGAGCCTGAATCGTGATCGCGAGCAGGAAAGCGGTGAACCAACGCGAAGAATGCGAGACCCATAGGTCCCGGAAAGCCCCTGTGATGCAGAAGCGCCCGCGCTGAAGAACGAGCCGAGAACAGCCCCGATGATGGGTCCGGTGATGAGCATGAATGGTCCTGTTCGAAGTCGTGATGGCCTATAGCTGGCCACGCCCATTCACGTCCATGTGGGCCCGAACGACTGAGCACTCGGCTGACGCCGGGCATGTCTCATGGCATGTCTCATGTCTTTGGGCAGGGCTGGGCGACACCATGTGGCGTAAGAGCACATGCACCGCCTCGCCCGTGGACGAGCATGGAGCGGTTGGTTGAGATGCGTGACCGAATGCGCACCATTGCGCCGGTCGCCAGGAGGCAGAGGGTGTGCGGATGCCTTTCGGCCTCAGTGCTTCTGAGACTGCCTCTGGATTAAGCGGCGCATACAACACGCAGCTCCGCGGGAGGCGCGAAGGAACGTGGTGCGCGGCTTAGAGCTCATGAGGTTCTCCACATGATCAGGGCGGTTCAGAGTGGTTCTTTCCAGCGTGGGATTCAACCACGTGAAAGTATCCGAGCAGCAGGCTAGAACTCCTAGTCTCGTGTTGGCCAGATGTTTCCGCTTGATGAGACGACCAGAAGTAGGGGCGGCGTGCGGAATGGGAATGAGGTGGCAGACCCGGATCAGCGGCTATCAGGATCTCAGGCCGCTCTTCAGCGGCGGGCAGTGAGCAACCGCGCCACTGCCTCCTGGGGAAGGGGCGGCGTAGTCCCGCCGAAGAGGGGGCACTGCGCCTGAAAGACGCACCAATCGCATAGTCGGGAGCGCTTCGGGCCGAACTCGCCAGTGGTGGCGCAATCCTCGATGTCATCCCAGATACGGGAGATCTTGGTCTCGGCCGTCTCCAGCTCAGCCATATTCGGATCGTGGGTGAGGGTGCGCGCCATCCTTGAGGAAGAGCAGTTGCAGGCGCCGTGGCGGCTGGCCGCGCAGAACGCCACAGCACCAGGGCGTAGAAGCGCATCTGGAACAGCGCCTCGGCCTGGAAGCGCGGTCCTGGGGGACGGCCCGTCTTGTAATCCCGACGCGCATGGCTCCGTCGGGGCGATATCGAGACGATCCACGAAGCCGCGCAGCATCAGGCCGTCCCTTGGTCTCGGTCTGGACGAAGAGCTCCCGTTCGGCCGGCTCCAGGCGTGCGGGATTCTCCATCTGGAAGTAGGTGTCGATGAGCGCCTCGGCCTCGCTCAGCCACGGGGGCCACCTGGTCGAGACTCTCGAACAGGTCCATGACAGCGGGGTTCTTATCCCGATGGGCTTCCCACCGGGGAGGCAGGATGGCATGAGCCGCCTCCCGAGTGCGCTCGTGCGCGGGCAGGTCGTACAGGCGCTCCAAGACGCTGTGGACAAGAGTGCCCTTATGCGTGGTAGCGAACCCGGATCGGGGATCCGGTCGATTGTGCGCAGGCGGAACATGAGCGGGCACTGCATGAAGTCCTTGGCGCGCGATGGCGACAATGCCGCCCGGCCTCCTCGTCGGGGGCGGCTGGTATCGGAACTCGCATTGGAGTTGGAAGTGGCACTGGTGATCCTGCCCGTGCCCGGCGCGACCGGCTCCACTGATGTGGAGGCGGCAGGCGTCAAGGGCGTCGTCGGATTTAATGACACGGCGTGCTCGCTCACGAGAAGAACCTATCGCGCCGCATCAGCATGCTCTGTGATTGTCCACAGGTATCCGTCGGATCGGGTGGAGCTCCTGGACCTGTGCACATCCGCAGGATTCGGAGCCGCTGGCAGGCGTCGCGTTCAAAGATCGGACCACGCGCTTCAATCGTGCTCATCGGCAGCATGACGGTTCTGGCGGCCGTCTCGGGACGGCTAGGCTCGCCCCATGTCACCTGCTTCCACGCCTCAGGGCTGGGTGATCGGACGAATCGGCGCAGCACCTGTCGTCGTCTCCCCGACCTCCCTCCTCCTCGGCCTGCTCATCGCCGGCTCCTGGTATCCGCTGGTGTCCTCCACCTTGGCCGCCTCGAGTTCCCTCGTAGTCCTGGCGACCGTAGCCGGCACCGTAGTGGGCGTGGGCGCAAGCGTTCTCCTCCATGAACTCGCCCACGGATCAGCGGGCACCGTGCTGGGAAGACGGCCTGTGCGCTACGAGCTCTACCTGTGGGGCGGGCGCACGAGTTTCGGCCCTGCACATGCCTGGGCGCCGTGGAAGGACGTCATCACCTCGCTGTCGGGCCCTGCGGCGAATCTCGCGCTGTGGGCGGTGGGCGGCGCGCTGCTCAGAAGCAACGTCATCACGTCGATCCCGGTCGGCGTGGTCGTGTGGGCGCTCACCTGGGTGAATCTCGCCCTGGCGATCTTCAACGCCCTGCCCGGCCTACCGCTGGATGGCGGACACGCGGTGGCCTCCCTGGTCACCCAGCTGACCGGACGACCACGGGCGGGACAACGAGTCGCCGCCATCGGAGGACTGCTCGTCGTCACCGGCATCGCCTGGCGCTGGATCCTGGAGCCGCTGCTGGGCGGTTCGCGTCCCGATCCCTTCTCCCTGATCCTGTGCGTCATGGTCGCCTGGCCGATCGGCTCCACGTCGTGGCGGGTCCTGGGACTCGGCGGCGGAGAGCGGGCCGCAGCACGACTCGACCTGCGTTCCCTCATGCACCCGATCGCGACGCTCCCGGCGACCGCCACGGTTTCCAGAGTCCGCTCCGAGTTCGCCGGAGGAGCCTCCGTTGTCCTGGTCGGGGACGGCTCGGCACTGCTGGGCATCATTGACGATGTCGGGCTGGCTGCATTGGACCTGCCCGAGGAATCCGTCGTGACTGCGGGCGAGATCTGCACTGTGCTCCCGGCGACCGCCGTGAGCAATGACCTCACCGGGCAGGCCGCAGCAGAGGCTCTTAAACGGGCACGTACCCTATCGCGCTGGCTGGTTGTCGTCGAGGACGGGCGCATGGTCGGCGCCGTGCCCACAGGAGCTCGCTGATGAACGCCCTACGATCCCGTGGGAGACACCCTGAGGCCGCTGTCACGGCTGGACTCATCGCCGCACTCGCCGTGCAGAACGCGGTACCGCCCTTCGCCACCGACATGTACAGCCCGGCCTTCCCCAGGTGACTGCCGATCTGCCACCAGCGCGACCGCAGTGGGTTTGACGCTCACGGCCTTCTTCATCGGCATGGGACTGGGGCAGGGTCGCGGGCGGCACCATCTCCGATCAGCAGGGACGCCGGGTTCCCTGTGATCGTCGGTGGCGTGCTGTGCTCCTTGGGAGCGCTCGTCTGCGTCTTCGCTCCCAACATCGGGGTGCTCGTGGCCGGGCGACTTCTGCAGGGCTTCGGCGGTGGCGTCGCAGCCGTGGTGGGGCGCGCGGTCCTCGTCGACCTCGCCCATGGTGACCGACTGGCCTCCATGATGTCGATCCTCATGGCCGTCAGCGCCCTGGCGCCCATGATCGCACCCGTGGCGGGAGGCGCGGTTCTGTCCATGGCGACCTGGCGGATGGTGTTCTGGTGCTTGGTCGGCTTCGGCCTGTTCATGACTGCCATGGCGGTCGTGTTCGTCCCCGAGTCCCTGCCGCCCGAACGGCGATCGAAAGGCGGCTGGAGGCGTTTCCTGGCGGGATGCCGGGAACTTCTGGGGCACCGCCGGTACGTGGGATACATGCTGACCTCCTCCTTCTCCAGTTTCGCCATGTTCGCCTACATCTCCTCCTCGTCCTTCGTGCTTCAGGAGATCAAGGGACTCAGCCCCATAGCCTTCTCCATCTTCTTCGCCTGCACGGCCGGAAGTCAGATGCTCCTGAGCCTCCTCAACGCTCGCCTGGTGCATTACACCGGACCTCGACGCCTGATCGCCCTGGGCCTGACAATCTCGGCGACGGGTGCAGCGATCGTGGCCGTGAGCGTTCTTCTCCTCGGGGTGGCCCTGATCCCCCTGTGCACCGGTTTCGTGTCTCGTCATGGCCGCTCAGGCCTGCGTCTTCGGCAACTCCAGTGCGCTTGCGCTAGGAGAGGTGCGTCATGTCGCCGGAACCGCGAGCGCGTTGCTGGGCGTGGCTCAGGCGCTGGCCAACGCGAGTGCGGCTCCACTGGCGAGTTCGGGAGGCGGCCGCAGCGCCCGTGCCCATGGTAGTCGTCACGCGGCATTGGCGTCGTGGGGGCGTGGTGCGCCTATCTGCTCGTCGGGCGCGTGTCCTACACCCGGCATCTGCCTGGGTGACGAGAGTCGGCGCAGTGCTCATCGGCTGTGCCGATCTATGCTGGACAGGTGCCCGACCCCGTCCCCCTTTCCGACTCACCGGATCATGCCGGTCGACGTCGTGTTCTGCGGGCGGGACTCGCAGGAGCTGCGACGCTTGCGGTCGGCGGCGGAGCCGGGGCGAGCGCCGTCCGCTATGCCGACACGCACCTGTCGCCCACGCTCGTGTGGCGCCGTCGCGTCCTACGGAGCCCGCCGATGCGCGACCCGCGTGCTCTTCCAGGGCTCACCCGATCGTGACGAGGTCTGCCTCACCTTCGATGACGGCCCCGACCCGCGCTGGACACCGATGGTTCTCGATATGCTCGCAGAGCTGGGCGCATCCGCCACTTTCTTCGTGCTGGGCGAGGCGGTCGCAGCCCATCCCGACCTGGTTGCCCGCCAGGCGGAGACCGGACACGAGGTGGGCGTGCACAACTGGGTCCATACCGACGTCTACGGTGTGGAGGTCGATGCGCTGCGGGGATTCGGTGGACCGCACGATCACCGCGATCCAGAATGCCGGAGCGCCGCAGCCCGCACTGTGGCGCCCGCCCCTATGGGCGCGTGGACGCTCCCGCTCTCATGGTGGCGGCTGAGGCGCGATCTGGACATCCTGCTGTGGAGCGAGCACACGCCGACTGCGCAGCTGGCGAGGACGTGGCCGATACGGCTCATGCGGGCTCGGTGATTCTGTGTCACGACGGTCGCACTCAGCCCAATGAGGGGCTGCTGCGCGCCGTGGGGAGCCGATCTCCGCGCTGCAGGGCCAGGGCATGACTTTCGTGACCGCCAGCCGGCTGCTGGAGGACTCGGGCATCGGCTCGTGAGAACGATCTCGGGAGGCCGGTGGATGTGTCCGTCCAGTTGGCCGGCCCTGAGGGCCGCTAACGCGCTCCAGGCGGAGGCTCGCTGAACCTCACGGAATTCACGGGTTGCCACACTGCTTTACGCTTTTACGCTGCTGTCGCATATCGTCTTGCGAGCCATGAGGGAGTCGAAGCGCTTCACTCATTAGACTCATTCTCGATGAGCGAGCAGAACTCCGAGGACCATGGGCCGAGCGAGGACGCCATCGTCTCCTGCGCCGGCGGGCAGGGTGGTGCGGGCGAGACGGGCGGTTCCGATAACGTACGGGAGCCCCGCCCGGCCGTACGACCGAAACCCGAGCACCCCGCACGGTCCATTGCCCAGGAGTCACTCGGTCAGGCCGGGCGCCGCGGTCCCTTCCGCTACGGCGAGCGCATCCAGGTCACCGACTCCAAGGGCGCCAAGAACACCTTCCAGCTCGCCCCCGCGGCTACTTCCAGTCCCGGCGCGGCAGTTTCCATCACCGCGATGCCGTCGGCCTCGACGAGGGCACCGTGCTGATCACCGAGGCCGGCCACGAGCTCCTCCTCCTGCGCCCTCTGCTCGCCGACTACGTGCTGTCCATGCCCCGCGGCGCCCAGGTCGTCTCACCCCAGGATTCCGGACAAGTTGTTGCCATGGGCGATATCTTCCCAGTGCGCGCGTCCTGGAGGCTGGCGTCGGCTCGGGGGCTCTGACCATGAACCTGCTGTCCGCCATCGGTGAGAGCGGGTATCTGCTGTCCATTGAGCGGCGTGAGGACTTCGCCCGGATCGCCGCTTCCAATGTCGACTCCTGGTTCGGCCGTCACCATCCCGCCTGGGAGTTGCGCACAGGCGACTTCGCCGAGGTGACCGCCCACTGCGTCGAAGCCTCCTCCGTCGACCGGATCGTGCTGGACATGCTGGCCCCTGGGAGACATCGCCGCTTCCGCCCGCGCGCTCGTCCCCGGTGGCCTCTTCCCGCCTACGCCGCCACCACCACCCAGCTCTCGCGCACGGTCGAGGCGCTGAGACACTGCGGCCTGTTCACCGAGCCCGAATCGTGGGAATCGATGGTGCGCACCTGGAACGTCGACGGCCTGTCCGTGCGCCCCGACCACCGGATGGTCGCCCACACCGGCTTCCTGATCACAGCTCGGCGCCTCGCCGTCGGCTCGAGCCGCTGACCCGCAAGCGTCCGCCCGCCCGCGGCGCCTATGACGACGGCGGCTACTGGGCGCCGCAGGACGGTGGGGAGCGCGTCAGCAGCGACCGCAAGGTTCGTCGCGTCCTGCGCGATTGCCTCGCCAAGCAGCCCCAGGACGCCACCCCCGTCCTGCCCGGCCGCCCGACTAGAGATGCTGCTGATGGCACTAATGGCACCGATGATGAAGCGCCCGCTCATGCCTGATCCCCAGCCCCTGGGCATGCCATCGCCCGATTTCATCAGCCACCAGCTGCGCGAGGCGCGCTCCGAGTCGGTGAGTCTGGCCGCGAAGAATGAGCGTCTCGTCGCAGCGCTCACCGCCGCCCGCGAGCGCATCACCGAGCTGGGCGTTCAGCTCGACGCCGTTACTCCCTGCCGCCGGTCACCCTCGGACTGCTCACCGGGCTTCCCGCCCGCCCCCAGGCGCCGGAGGCCGAAAGCGGCGATGCTGCTGCCGAGCGGCCCTACGAAGTCGACGTCATGCTCGGCGGACGCCCCATGCGTCTGGGTCTGCATGCGAGTCTGGAGGCCGACTCTAGTCATCGGCCAGTTGGTGGCAGTGAGCGACCAGATGCTCGTCGTCGACGCCCTGCCTGCCCCTGACACCGGCGAGGCCGTGACTCTGGAGGAGGTCCTGCCCCTCGATCTCTGGCGCCTCCCGCGCCCTGGTCACGACCGGGGAGGCAGCCGTTGTCCACCTGGCGGGCCATCTGGACCCCGAAGCCCTCACGCCCGGTGACACCCTGGCCGCGGATCCGCGTGCCGGCATCGCCACCGCCCTGGTCGAGCGCACCAGTGTCGAGCAGCTCGTCGTCGCCGAGACCCTGATGTCTCCTGGAACGACATCGGAGGTCTTGGCACCCAGATCGACCAGATCCGAGACGCCCTCGAACTGCCGTTCACCCACCCCGATCTGTACCGGGCCTACGGTCTGCGCGCTCCCAAGGGACTGCTCCTGTACGGTCCGCCCGGTTGCGGCAAGACGCTGATCGCCAAAGCCGTGGCCACATCCCTGGCCAGTTCATTCGCCCCGGACAGCAGCCCGGATGGGCGCAGGACCTCCGCCGCATTCTTGAACATCAAGGGCCCTGAGCTGCTCAGCAAGTTCGTCGGGGAAACCGAGCGCCAGATACGTGCCATCTTCGATCAGGCTCGCAAGGTCGCGGCCGAGGACCGGCCCGTCGTCATCTTCTTCGATGAGATGGAGGCTCTTTTCCGCACTCGTGGCACCGGGGTGTCGTCGGATGTTGAAACCATGATCGTCCCGCAAGTCCTGGCAGAGATCGACGGCGTGGAGTCCTTGCGCAACGTTGTCATCATCGGAGCATCCAACCGGGAGGACATGATCGACCCCGCCATCCTGCGGCCTCGGGCGACTCGGACATGAAGATCCGGATCGGCCGCCCCGATGCCACCAGTGCTCTGGAGATCCTGCCAAGCACCTCACTGCCGGTCTGCCGCTTGACCCGGTCGAGCTCGCCGCCGCCGATGGCGATCGGGAGGCCGCTGCCCTGTCCATGCGTCGGAATACCATCCACGCCCTGTACGACCGTGGTTCTGCCAACGAGGTCATCGAGATCACCCTATGCCTCTGGAGCGCAGGAGACTCTTCACCTCGCCGACCTTGTCAGCGGTGCGATGCTCGCCGCTGTTGTCGCGCGGGCCAAGACCTCCGCCATCAAAAGATGAACTGAGCGGCGGAAGCGGCGGCATGTCCAGCCAACGGCTCCTGGAGGCCGTCGCCGCCGAAGCCCGCCAGAACGAGGAGATCACCGGCGCCACTGGTCCGGACGACTGGGCTCGGCTCATCGGCCGGCGCGGTGAGCAGATCCGTTCAGTGCACCGCATAGGTCGCATAGGTCTCGCAGGGTCGCGTAGGTGCGGTACCGGCAGAGGAATCGAGGGAAGGGCTATGAGTCGTCGGCGCCGATTTTCTCCCCTGTCATTCGGCCGGTCGGCATCGAGAGCCGAGTTCGGGGTGCCCCAGCCAGGGCGACCCCTACGCCAACGCCGTCGCTATGGCCAGCCGAGTAGTGGAGGCCTACGGCGCGGTTTCGCGTCCTGGAGTCATGGGACCGGATGGTTCCCGGGCGCGGGCAGTGCGCTGGGACTATGAGGCGGAGGATCCTCTTGCCGATCTGCGGGGCGGGCACCTCGACCGTGCCGCAGCCCATCCCAGTCTGCTCACAGACGATCCCGCCCATCCTGCTCCCTCCGGAGACGCTCCCGCTGATCAGCCCGGACGCCTATGCCGATCCCAACTCGGCGAACAGTTCACCGGCAGTCTCTGCAGGTGCCATGACGCAGTCGACGTCCCGACGCCCTGAGCACAATGGCGGCGGCGGAGAGAGCAGAGGACGAAGCCGCCGCCCGCTCCCCTGGGGACCCGCCTGCGTCCCGATGCAGCTCGAGCCGTCCCCTCCCGCGCGCCTCGGCCGTCGCTGACCAACGGCGCGCGGCTGCTACGTCGATCATGCGCATCCCGAGTACTCCCCACCAGAGGTTCTCACGCCGCACGACGCCGTCGTGGGACCTCGCCGGCGAGCTGATCGCACGCCGGGGCCATGACGGCCCCTGGCAGAGGGCGCCGAGGGATCTCTCCCGGCAAGGTCGTCCCTGTACAAGAACAACGTCGACGGCAGGGGCGCGACCTACGCTCCCACGAGAACTCACCTCGCGCCGAGACCTCGCCTTCAGCGACCCTCGCTCCGGCACTCATCCCGTTCCTGGTCACCCGTCCGTCGTCGCCGGAGCCGGGCGCGTCGGCATTGGTCAACGCTCCCAGCGCCCCGGTTTTCAGATCAGCCAGCGCGCCGACTGACGTGGAGAGCGACGTCGGCCTGCAAACCACGTTCAACCGGCCGATCGTCAACACCCGCGACGAGCCGCATGCGGATGCGTCGCGCTTCCGCCGCCTTCACATCATCAACGGGGATGCCAATCGCTTCGACGTCCCCATCTCACCTCAAAGGTCGCCACGACCGATCTTCTTCTGTGGTACCTCGAGCGCATCGGACCGACAGAATCGGTTGGGCGCTCTGGCCCCCTGCGCCTGGTCCACGACCCGGTGGAGGACCACTGGGAGGTCTCCCACGACACCGACTTGACCCATCCTCTGGTCACGGTCTCCGGCCCAATGACGGCTTTGGAGATCCAGCGGGCGCACTTGCGTGCGATCGTGGACGCCCTGGAGGAGGATTACGGCGGTGCGGTTCCTGAGTGCGTCGGTGAGGAGACTGCCGCCGCCGTGGCCCTGTGGGATGAGACGCTCACGGCGCTGGAGGGGTACGCCTCCGCTCAGGGCACTGCTCGGGAGCCCGAGGCCACCGCGCGTGCCGCCGCGCTCGTGGAGTGGGTCGCCAAGAAACAACGTGTGCGATGCCATGCGCGTCAGGACCGGTGCGGATTGGGATGATCCTCGACTGGCCGCCCTCGACATCCAGTGGGCCGATCTTCGCACCGGTCGCGGCATCGCGGACAGGCTCATCGCGGCGGGCGCACTCGCCGGATGACCACCGATGCCGAGATCGAGGCGGCTGCCGACACTGCGCCTTTCGGAACGCGCGCCGCCATCCGTGGATCGGCTGTGGCCCGTCACAGCGAGGTCGTCGCCGCCTCCTGGACGAGTCTGGTGCTGGACCTGCCCGAATGCGAGCACCTGCTGCGCCTTTCGCTGCCTGAGGACGCAGACCGACCCGCAGCGGCGGCCGATGTGCTCGATCAGTTCAGATAACGATTGGGCCACGCCGGGGCTTGGGGGCAGACTGATCCCATCGGGAGTGCGGGCCGCGCTCCGACGGACAGGCAGGAGGCACCATGAGCACCCACGAGCAGATTCAGCCCACCGGGGGCCACGGCGACGATGCCTCCGAGGCCTCCGATGCGGCCGGCCAGGCTCAGGTTGCCGGTGTTGACGACATTCTCGACGAGATCGACTCCGTCCTGGAGACGAATGCGGCGGCTTTCGTGCAGGGTTTCGTCCAGAAGGGCGGAGAGTGACGGCGCCGTCCTCGCGCAGGCTCGCGCGGCGAATCATCGGCGTGGAGACCGAGTACGGCATCACCTGCGCCTCAACAACTGGCGGCGTACCGCCTCTGGACGCTGACCATGCCGCACGTGAACTGTTCGAGCCCGTCGTGCGCCTCGGCCGGTCCTCCAATGTCTTCACCCGTGGCGGGGCGCGCCTGTACCTCGACGTGGGCAGTCACCCCGAGTTCGCCACCGCGGAGTGCGATGAGCTGGCCGATCTCCTGGCTCAGGACCGGGCTGGAGAGATCACCATGGCCGATCTCGCCGAGCAGGCCAATACTCGCCTGGAACAACGGGGGTGCCCGGCCGCATTCCACCTGCTGAAGAACAATCTCGATGCCGAGGGCACGGGTTTCCGGCTGTCATGAGAACTACCTCGTGCGTCGCCGTGGCGACTTCTGGAATGACGCCCGTACCCTTGTGCCCCACCTGGTCACGCGCCAGATCCTCGTCGGCGCCGGCCATATTCTGCTCGGCGATCCCAATGATCCCAACGATCCCAGCGATCATGGGGCCCGGCCCGATACGTCTTCTCCCAGCGCGCCGATCAGATGGAGGATGCCGTTTCTCGGCGACCACCCGTTCGCGCCCCTTGATCAATACCCGCGATGAGCCTCACGCGGATGCCGAACCTCTACCGGCGCATGCATGTGATCGTGGGCGATTCCAATATCGCTCAGGGATCCACACTTCTCAAAGTGGGCGCCATGGACCTGCTGCTGGATTACCTCGAGGAGGGCGGCAGTCTCGCGGATCTTCAGCTCGCCTTCCCATGAGGGCCATCCGCGATACCTGCCACGACCTGACCGGCACGGTTGCGCTGGAGCTCGCAGACGGCCGCACCATCACGCCGGTGGAGCTGCAGGCCGAGCACCTGGTCAGGGTGCGCGAGCACGTCAGGAATCTGGACTTGAGCGATCTGCAGCACCATGTTCTCGACCTGTGGGAACGAGGTCTGGAGGCCGTTCGCTCGGCAGGCCCCAGGACGTGGCAACCGATCTGGATTGGGCGGCTAAGCACCAGCTTCTGGCCCGTTACGCCGAGCGCACCGGCGCCGAGCTGGGCGAGCCGCGCATGGCCCGGCTGGCCCTGGCCTATCACGATGTGAGCCGTAGTGACGGGCTCCGTCTGAAGCTGGAGCGAGCCGGATTGCTGCGGCGTCTCATTGATGAACAGGCCTGCGGTACCGCTGTCGACACCCCGCCGGCAACCACCCGTGCGCATCTGCGCGGTACGGCGATCGGACGGGCGCAGGACCTGCGCCGGGACCCTGTCGGCCGATTGGGTGAACCTGCGCCTGGACGATGGCCGTACCCGGCCCGTTGCACTGCGCGACCCCTTCAATGCCGTTGACGAGCGTGTCGATGTCCTCATGGCGGCGCATGGACGCTCCCGACGAGACGCTTGCCACGGGCATGAGCACCACCGGCGTCTGAGACGCCGTACGATGACATCTGGCAGACTGGAAGCGACCGATGACTCACCTTCTCACCCTCCTCCCGCAACACAACGCGCCTGCCAGTGGCGGCAGGACGGTCAGCCGCTGACGCGTCGTCAGAGGCGTGAGCCGGAGCGGGCCAATGAGCCTCGCCGGTTCCCGAGGCAGTGATTCGGCGGGTCCGACTGGTTCGGCTGATTCGGCAGGTTCGGTTGAGTCGGGTGAATCGGCTGCCCCGAACTGGACTCAGCCCGCTCCGTCGCCGGATCTCTCGGATCTCTCACTCCCTCGAACCCTTCGTATTCCTCGCCTTTCACCGAGCCACGCGCAGCCCATTTGAGACGTCTGAGACGTCTGAGCTGTCTCCGCCCTGGATGCAGCCGATCCCGACAGCGCCCGCAGAAGAACCGGTTCCCGAGGCGCCGCGCAGCGCAGCCTCCGCTCCGGTGTCCGAACCGGCTGAGGCCTTATCGCCGGCAGCGCAGTCATCGCCCTCCGATGAGCCTCCCACCACCACGGGTGCCCAACGAGCGATAGGGGCGCTTTGAAGCGCCCCGAGACCGCGAGGATATATTGCTGCTGTTCTGGCGATCGGCGGCGAGTGGCTATCGTCGCAGCGCCCCCTGGCGGTCTCCCACGATGGGGAGGCGGCGCCGGATCGGCCAGCTCAGCGGGTGCGAGTCCCGGCGGTTCCATCAATGCGGACGGGCCGCTCGACACAGTGCTGGAAGTCGCCGGCCGTGTTGGCGCTGCTCCCGTCGTCTCGCTCAAGGGAAACCTCTCACCGGCCTCTGCGATAAGCACTGACCAGGTCGTCATTGGCGACTTTTGGACGCGCCTTTGGGCGCGGGCGATGCCGTCGTGCTGTCCGTGGCGGTTTTCGACGGCGGCGACGGCACGAATGTCACCGGCAATAAAACAGGCACGCGTCTATATCGGGGCCTACTCGATCCCAACAAGATCGGTGAGAGTCTCGCCAATGCGGTCACCGGAGTCACCGAGGGGTCGCGAATCGTCGTCCGTGCTCCGCGGACCAAGGAGGATCAGACCAAGACCACTGAGATCACGGTGATCGATATCTGCCCACCACCGCGGCGGGGACATCCCAGCAGCCCGTTGAGGGCATGCCGACGGTGACGACGAACGCCGATGGCACGGTGGGCCTGTCTGTGCAGGGGCTCCCGGTACCCACGCATTCGACCGCAGCCGTGCTCGTGCAGGGAGACGGCCCTCAGGTTCAGTCGGACAGCGTCGTTCTGGCCCGGTACGCCACTGTGAATTGGACTGATGGCCAGCAGCAGGCCACCACATACGGTGCGACTACACTGCCCGGCACCATTGACATGAACAACGCACTTGCAGGCGTGAGGGAGCAATTGGTCGACGCCCAGGTGGGCAGCAGGCTAGTCATCTCCATCCCAGCCGATCAGGGCCGCCGGCGAGGGCGCAGTCGCCGTGGTGATAGATGTCCTGGCGATCGCCGATGATGGGCTTACGACGCCGCTGTTGCCCGCGACTCCGAATCGATGACGGTCCCGGAACCGTGCATGTGACACCGGGCGCCAGTCCCGGCACCAGTCAGTAGGGCAAGTTAGTCGGCCGGCGGCCAGTCGAGAGTCTGCCAGTAGCCCGGTGAGCAGTGAGCTCACGCTACTCTGGCTCGGTTCCCTCACTGCCGATCCGTTCAGGAGTCACCATGAGCGTCGCCGTCCGTGTCATCCCATGCCTCGACGTCAAAGACGGGCGCGTCGTCAGGGGCGTGAACTTCACGGGTCTGCGGGACGCCGGCGATCCGGTGGAGCTCGCCAAGCGCTACGACGCCCAGGGTGCCGACGAGATCACTTTTTCTCGACGTCTCCGCCTCTGCCGGGGGCCGTTCGACCATGCTGGACATCGTCTCGGCGACTGCGGAGCAGGGTCTTCGTCCCACTGACCGTGGGGCGGGGAGTGCGCAGCGTTGAGGATATCGACCGCCTCCTGCGGGCAGGAGCGGACAAGGTGGGCATCAATACCGCAGCTATTGAACGGCGGAACTGCTGTCCGAGGTCGCTGAGCGCTTCGGCAATCAGGTGGTGGTTCTATCGGTGGACGCACGACGCCGCCCGGAGGGCGTGAGCACCCGTCGAGGATGAGGTCACGACTCACGGCGGACGCCGTTCGACCGGCCTTTGATGTTGCTCGGTGGGCGGCGCGGGCCGCTGATCTGGGGGCGGGCGAGATCCTGTTGAACTCCATGGACGCCGATGGCGTGACCGGCGGTTTCGACCCTGCAGATGCTCGATGATGTCCGGCGTGGTCCGTGTTCCGCTGATCGCCTCCGGTGGTGCGGGCGAGCCGAGGATTTCGCCGCGGCGGCGGGATCATGGCGCGGATGCGGTGCTGGCGGCGAGCGTCTTTCACTACGGCACGCTGACGATCGGCGCGGCCAAGACGCCTTTGCGAGGGGCAGGGCACCCCTGTGGGGATTGTCAGCTCCCACTGGCGAGTAGCGGCGCTGCTCAGCCGGAGCGTGTAACCTCACCCTGGCATATATGCGTGCTGTCAGCAGCAGGAGCATGAGAAGTGCCGAGCATTGTTCCCCAAGTGAAAGGGTGCGTCTTTCTCATGACGAGCTACGACCCGAATCAAGATCCTTACAACGGCCAGCCTGGTCCGGGCTCCTATCCGAGCGACTCCGGGTATCCGCAGTACCCGAACCAGCCGCAGCCCGGGGGTATATGCCCCGGGAATGAGTCCTTACGGTCCATCAACGGAGAAGAACGCCCTGGGCGGATGGGCACTGGGGCTGGGCATCGCCAGTCTGGTGTGCTGCGGCCTGCTCACCGGTATTCCCGCAATGGTGCTGGGCTTCCTCGGTATACAGGCCGCCAACGAGGGACGCGCCTCCAACAAGGGCATGGCTATCGCTGGTCTCGTCCTGGGAGTGGTGTCGATCGCCTGGACTGTTATCGCTTGGACTACCGGCATCGTGAGCTTTATTCTCGACAATCTGTGAGTCTGAGCGACCGGAGTCTGCCGGTCTCCGTGTGCGGAACATGTTGATGGATAGTGATGGGCCTGGCTGCGGTCATCGCCGTCTCCGCCTAGGTGTGCTGGTGGCTGCGGCCTGTGCGCCCGGTATGTTGCTTGTTCTCAATGGCCTGCGCTTGTCCGCGACGAGTCCCGACCTGTGCCCGGTGCACCGCATCACTGGCATGTGGTGTCCCTTGTGCGGGGCACGCGGGCCACTCGGGCGCTTCTACACGGGAGCCTCGACGGAGGCGATCGGCTACAACCCTTTCGCCCTGGTGGTTGAGGCGCTCGCAGTTCTTCTCGTGCTGCGATGGCTAACCAATCGGCGTGCCGGGAGCAATCGTCCTTTCATATCCGCGTATGAGGCGGTGGTGCTCTTCGTCCTTGCCGGCGTGTTCGCCATCGTGCGCAATCTGCCGGGAATGTGGGTCTACCTGGGTCCCCTCCTGGGGCCATCAGGCTGAACCGCGGTTATGAGTGCGGTTATCACTGCCGGTTGACTGGTTCAAGGCTTCATAGTTCTCCGTGCATCGATGCCGCCGTGGATACGAGTACGTGGCCGGTTGGCCGTTCGGGAGGCGCGTGGTGAGAATCGCTCTCGTGGCTCTTCCTCACGCGATCTCCTCTCGTCTCAAAGCGCGACGCATCAGGGACTCGTCGCCGCTGTCGTTCAGCAGTACGACACTCTTGAGGTGCTCATGGTCGGATGGATGGATGACGAGGCCCTGCATCGCACGCTGACCGAGGGCCGCGTGACGTTCTGGTCCCGCTCTCGCCGAGAGTACTGGCGCAAGGGGGACACCTCGGGCCACCACCAGTACGTCAAGGCCGTCCGCCTCGACTGCGATGGTGACGCCCCTGCTGATCGAAGTGGATCAGGTCGGGGCCGCTTGCCATACGGGCGAGCGCACCTGTTTCCAGGCGGGAGGCGATCTCGGCGCAGTCGTGGGGAGCGTCCCGGCGACTGAACGGATTTGCCTCAGCCGCCCACACCCGAGGACGATTGGCCTCGTGGGCGCCGCCGGCACATCTGCTGAGCGAGTCCCGACGATTCCGGTATCGCGTATGCAGGAGGTGGCGTCCCGTGATGGCATTCGATGACCTGGTCGCAGCTGCGCGGTCCGCTGTCGCCTCCCGCCAACGGGTGACCCCGTTGAAGGAGCTGCGTGAGAAGACTAGTTCCGCTCCCGCTGCGCGTGATGTCGCGTCGGTGCTGCGGGCTCCCGGCCGAGTTGTGTCGGTCATCGCCGAGGTCAAGCGCGCACTGCGACATTCGCCGACCTGTCGGGGTGGGGACGTGGCCGTCCTCGCCCGCTTCTACGAGGCTGGAGGGGCCGCTTGTGTGTCCGTCGTCACCGAACCGGTCCGATCTCATGGGCGGTTGACTGATCTGGATGCGGTACGCGAAGCCGTGAATGTCCCGGTGCTGGCAAATGATGTCATCGTCACCCCTACCAGGGTTCACGAGGCGCGTGCTCATGCGGGGCCGACTATGCTCGTTCTGGACGCGCGTCTCAAGCCACTGGTCCTGGAGTCCCTCGTCGAGCGCACTCATTCTCTTGGGCATGACGGCTGTTGTTGAGGCCCATTCGCGGCGCGAGGCATTGACCGCAGTGGCGGCGGGCGCGCGCTACGTGTCGGTCGATGCACGTGATCCCGACACTCGGGCCATTGACCACTCCCGTTTCGAACAGGTCGCCGAGGTACTGCCTGAGGCGGTGACCCGCATGGCGACCGGCGGGTGTCAGGACCACATGATGTCATGAGTTATGCGCGTGCGGGAGCCGATATCGTCGTTGTCGGGGAAGCCGTCATCCGTTCGGCTGATCCCCAGCAGTTCGTCGCCGAACTGGTCGCTGCGGGCAGCCATCCCGCGCTTATCCCCTCCGCCCATCGAGAGGTTCTCTGAGTGCTCATCGCTTCGATTCCGAGTCCCTCCCAGGGGGTGTGGCACATCGGCCCGTTCCCGCTGCGCGCCTACGCCCTGTGCATACTTGCAGGCGTTTTTCGTGGCGGTGTGGTGGTCCGACCGTCGCTATCGGGCGCTGGGCGGACCGCAGGGAGACGGCTTTGGACGTCGCCCTGGTCGCGGTACCGGTCGGCATTGTCGGTGCGCGGCTCTACCATGTGGTGACCTCCCGGACGCCTACTTCGGACCGGGCGGGGATCCGGCGCTCATTCCGCAGATCTGGCACGGCGGGTTGGGAATCTGGGGCGGTGTCGCCTTCGGGGCCATGGCGGGCATCTGGATGTTGCGACGGCGTGGACTGCGACTGGGCCCCTTCTACGATGCCGCGGCTCCCACGATCCTGGTCGCCCAGGCGCTGGGGCGCTTCGGCAACACTTCCAACCAGGAGCTGTCTCGGCGGGCTCACCACCCTGCCCTGGGGTCTGGAGATCGACAAGGCTCACATGCCGGTCGGGTACGCCCCTGGCACTTTGTTCCACCCCCACCTTCCTCTACGAGGCGCTGTGGAATGCAGCGGGCGCCGTCTTCCTCGTCTGGCTCGGCGCTTCCTGGCCCGCCGTGAGGGGGCGGTGGGCGGTCGACCCATGTGGGCCTATCTCGTGGTCTCACACCTCCGGGCGCGTGTGGATCGGAGCTCCTGCGCGGATGAGGCTCATCGCGTCCTCGGGTCTGCGCCTCAACGTGTGGACCTCGATCTTCGTCTTCCTCCCTCGGGCTGGCCGGCTATGTCATGACTTCGCCGCCATCTCAGCGATGCGATCAGCGAGGGCACCGAAGAAAGCGATGCGCCCACGGCTGAGTCTGAGGCGGCGGACAGGCCGAACGAAATGATGGCTGAGACGTCGGCTTCGGCGGGCCCGGAGCCTCAGGAGGCGCATACGAAGTCTGAGACGAAGCCCGACGCGGACGACTGAGATCGCCGAGGAGAGCGGTGAGGCGGTTCTACGAACGCCAATGATCCGCTACCTATCCGCTTTCAATCCAACTTCAATAACACTGTGCGGATCGTTGCCGCGGAGCTGGGATCATCCGTCGTCGAGGATGGCGAGCCGAATTCCGCCGGGGCCGGCCCGAGGCCACGGCGCGGGGCGTGTAGGCTTGGCTCATGCGCAGAGCAAAGATCGTATGCACCCTGGGGCCGGCCACCGATTCTCCTGAGAATGTGCAGGCGCTGGTGGACGCCGGCATGAATGTCGCACGCATCAACCGGTCCCATGGACGCGCTGAGGACCAGGAGGACGTCATCGCTCGCGTGCGGGACGCCGCCGCAACCTCCGGGAATCCTGTAGCGATCCTCGTCGACCTGCAGGGTCCCAAGATCCGCCTGGGCACCTTCGTGAACGACCAGAAGGTCATGCTCAACAAGGGTGATGAGTTCACCATCACCACCGACGACATCCTGGGGACCGTCAAGCGCGTCTCGACGACCTTCAAGGGCTTGCCGGGGGACTGCCGCCCCGGGGATCGCCTCCTTATCGACGACGGCAATGTCGCGGTGCGCGTCACGGCGGTCACCGACACCGATGTCATCACCAAGGTCGAGGTGCCCGGCTGCGTCTCCAATCACAAGGGCCTCAACCTTCCGGGGTTGCCGTGTCCGTTCCGGCCCTGAGTGAGAAGGACCGGGATGACCTGCGCTGGGCCCTCAAGATCGGTGCGGATCTCATCGCCCTGTCCTTCGTGCGCAATGCGGACGACATCAAGGACGTCCACGACATCATGGACGAGGCCGGGGTGCGCATCCCGTCATCGCCAAGATCGAGAAAGCCCCAGGCGGTGGACAACCTCTTCGACATCGTCTCCGCCTTCGACGGCATTATGGTCGCCCGCGGTGACCTGGGCGTCGAGATGCCGCTGGAGGCCGTGCCGCTGGTTCAGAAGCGGGCCATTGAGCTGGCTCGTCGACAGGCCAAGCCGGTCATCGTGGCCACTCAGGTGCTCGAGTCCATGATCCAGAACCCGCGTCCCACCCGCGCCGAGGCCTCCGACTGCGCCAATGCGATCCTCGATGGCGCTGACGCCGTCATGCTCTCCGGTGAGACCAGCGTTGGTGCGTATCCGATCGAGGCCGTGCGCACCATGGCCAACATCATTGAGAACGTCGAAGCGCATGGCGGTGAGCGCATCGCGCCGCTGGGCTCCTACCCCCAGACCCGCGCCGGCGCCTTGACTCGCGCAGCCGCAGAAATGGGGGAGCAGCTCGATGTCACCCACCTGGTGACCTTCACACAGTCCGGGGACACGGCCCGACGATTGTCGCGATTGCGCTCGCCTCTTCCGCTGCTGGCATTCACACCTCTGCGCTCCACGCGCAACCAGCTGGCTGTGTCATGGGGCGTGCAGTGCTACGAGGTGCCCGAAGTCAGGCACACCGATGAGATGGTGGCTCAGGTGGACGACCTGCTCCAGCGCAAAGCACTTCGCCCAGGCCGGCGATACCGTCATCATCGTGGCGGGCATGCCTCCGGGCACCGCCGGCTCAACGAACTCGATTCGTGTTCACACGGTGGGCGAGTTCGACTGACGTCACGGCCGGAATCGGCGAATGCCGGACCGGCCGTTTCCTGGCAGAACTGTGGTGGGCCCGCACCCTGAAAGGTGCGGGCCCACCACTATCCATCGTTACTTCGGTACTCCAGTGGGATTCGAACCCACAACACTCCGATTTTTGAGTCGGATGCCTCTGCCAATTGGGCTATGGAGGCGTGGTCACGCTCACAGGGCGGGGCCCTGCTCGCGCGGCAACGGAGCACACCATACTAGGATCAGTCCGTGAGCAACGAGTCAAGCACCTCCCGAACCCGCAGGGGTCCTCGTCGCCGAGGACGAGACCTTGATCCGTCTGGACATTGTCGAGACCCTCACCGAGGCCGGCTATACGGTCGTCGCCGGGGCCGCCGACGGCGAGGAGGCTGTTCGCCTCGGCCGACGAGCACGAGCTCGATCTATGCGTTATGGATGTCAAAATGCCGGTCCTGGACGGCATCACTGCGGCGGAGCGTATCTTGGACAAGCACAACTGCGCTGTAGTCATGCTCACAGCCTTCTCGCAGACCGAGGCTCATCGAACGATAGCTTCGGCGGCCGGCGCCTTGGCCTATGTCGTCAAGCCCTTCACCCCGGCCGATCTGATCCGGCCCTGGAGATCGCCCTGTCGCGCCACGAGGAGATCCAGTCCCTGAGAGCGAGGTCTCCGACCTGCAGGAGCGTTTCGAGACTCGCAAACGCGTTGACCGCGCCAAAGGCCTGCTTATGGAGAAAAATGGGCCTAAGTGAGCCCGAGGCCTTCCGCTGGCTGCAGAAGACCTCCATGAACCGTCGTCTGACCATGCGCGAGGTCGCTGATGCCGTCATTGAGCAAGTCGGCGCCAGGAAGAACGGAGACTGACGCTTCTCAGTTCTCCTGGGCGGTGATGTAGAGACTGCGCAGAGTGCCGCGGGCAACCGCGCGTCCATCCTCATCACTGATCCTGACCTCGTACACAGCAGTGCGCTTGCCGTGGTGGACGGGTGTCGCCACTGCCGTCACCCAGCCGCGCTGGGCGGGGTGCAGGTGGCTGATCTGGAGTTCGGTTCCCACTGGTACCGTCTCGTCTGGAGCCGCCTCACGCGCCGCTACCGAGGCCGCCGTCTCGATGAGGGCCGCGCTTGCACCACCGTGCAGAATCCCCAGGACCTGGCGGGCGCCGTCGACGGGCATGCGCACGACTGTCCGTTCTGCAGAGCGCTCCAGCACCTCCATGCGCAGAGTCGTCATGAGAGTTCCGCGCTCGGAATCCGCCAGCCCTGATGCCCGACGGCACTGACAGCACTGACGGCAGAACCGGCGGGACGCGGATCGAGGGAAGGGCGCACGGCCTTAGCGGGAAGGCCACGGGCACATCGGCGGAGCGGGAGGACGGGAACTGGTCACTGCTCATGCCCGTAGGCTGGCACGGTGAGCACCACCGCGACCAGTCCGCCCCGAGTCCACCGGCCGTCTTCTCCTCGTCGACGGACACTCCATGGCCTCGGGCCTTCTACGCCCTGCCTGTGGACAGCTTCACAACATCCACCGGGCAGCCCACCAATGCGGTTCACGGTTTCGTCTCCATGTTCCTGTCGCTGATCGAACAGGAGGGCCGACTCACGTCGCTGTCGCATTCGACCTGCCCGGCGGCACCTTCCGCACACAGGAGTACGCCGAGTACAAGGGCACCCGCGATGAGACCCCGGCGCCCTTCGTCGAACAGGTAGGGCTCATCGGAAGAAGTGCTGAGGCGATGAACGTCCGCGCCTTGACGGCTTCGGGGCTATGAGGCGGACGACATTCTCGCCACGTGGCGGCCTCGGCCCAGGCCGAGGGGATGGAGGTCCTCGTATGCTCCGGGGACCGTGACTCTTTCAGACGGTGACGGACCACTGCACCGTGCTCTACCCGATCAAGGGTGTCCACTCTGCGGCGCATGACGCCCGGGGAGGTCGAGGATCGATACGGAGTCCGCCCCAGCGCTACCCCCAACTGGCTGCTCTGGTGGGCGAGCGAGTGACAATCTGCCGGGCGTACCCGGGTCGGTCCCAAGACCGCGGCGAAGTGGATCAATCTCTACGACGGTCTCGACGGCGTGATCGCTCATGCCGACCAGATCAAGGGCAAGGCGGGTCGGTCGTTGCGCGATCATGTAGGCGACGTTGTGCGCAATCGTCGCCTGAACCGCTTGGTGACTAACCTCGACCTGGATGTGGCGCCCGCTGCGGGACCTGATCCTGCGGGTACGCCGACCGCGCCGAGCTGGCGCGTGTCATGGATGCCCTGGGTTCCGCACGCTTTACCAGCGGGCCCAACGAATCCTGACATTCTCTGAAGACTCCGAGACCCCGACAACAATGCGGATGGGATCGGCCCGAGTCGCCGGCGACCCGCCTCCGAGTCTCTTGACGTCGCGCCGTGCTCGGTCGCGACATCACTCTCGGCTCGCTGGGGGGTGGCTTGGCGATCGCCTGATGATCGACGCCGAGACCGGGGAGGAACCGGTTCCTCGGTCTCGAGGTCGTCGGCACTGTGCATCGGTCAAGCCGATGCCACGGCGATTGCACTCTCAGATGGCCGCACAGCGGTCGTCGTGAACACCGCCTGGCCGCTCCGGAGGACGAAACGGCTCTGGACGACCTGCTCAGCGACATAGGCATCCCCTTGATCGTCACCGATGCCAAAGGCGCCTGGCACGCTCTGCACGCCCGTGGTCTGAGCCTTGATGGCGTCATTTTCGATCCCGCTCTGGCCGGCTACCTGTGTCGTCCCGAGCAGCGCAGATGCGACGTCGACTCTCTGGCGCAGCGCTGGCTGGGAATGAGACCTGGACGCGGTGGGCGAAGGCGGCCAGGACGGCGAGGCGCGAGACCGCTTTCGATCTGGATGCCTGACCGGCTTGGAGACATGGGCGCCATCCCGTCCCGAGGCCATGGCCATCGCCCGTCGCGCCGCTGTCCAGGGTGAACTGGCCGCGGTTCTGGAGCGAGAGCTTCGTCGCCGGCAGTCCGAGGTGCTCTTCACCGAACTGGAGATGCCCGTGGCCGCGACCCTGGCCGAGATGGAGGACGCGGGTATTGCTGTTGATGAGGCCGTGCTGATCGCACGGGAGACCGAGCTCGATGCTGCGTGACTCATGCCGCCGAGGCCGCTTACACCGCTGCGGGCCGCATGAACTCAACCTCTCGAGCCCCAAGCGGCTTCAGACAGTCCTGTTCGATGAACTCGACATGCCCAGGACCCGCAGGACCAAGACCGGCTATACCACTGACGCCGGGGCTCTCGCTGATCTGTACGCCAAGACGGGGCATCCCTTTCACGAGGGAACCTGTTGGGCACCGCGACGCCATCAAGCTACGTCAGACGGTCGAAGGCCTGCGCAAGGCCATCCACCCTGATGGGCGTATTCGCACCACCTTCCGGCAGACGATCACCGCCACCGGTCGGCTGTCATCGACGGGCCAACCTGCAGAACATCCCGGCCCATGGTGAAGGCATGCGCATCCGCGAGGCCTTCACCATGGGACCAATACAGTGCCTGATGACGGCCGACTACTCCCAGATCGAAATGCGCATCATGGCCCAGTTTGTCCGGAGACGGGGCGCTCATCAAGGCTTTCCGCAGTGGTGAGGACCTGCACCGCTATGCGGCGGCCCTGGTTCACGACATCGATATGTCAGATGTCACTACCGAGCAGCGCAGCCGCGTCAAAGCCATGAGTTACGGGCTCGCCTACGGACTGTCCACTTACGGGCTGGCCAAGCGGTTGGGAATCGACAACGCAGGGGCGGCCGCCCTGAAGAACGCCTATTTCGCCCGCTTCGGTCGGGTTCACGATGTACCTTGAGGGCGTTGTCGAGCAGGCCAGGCGCGACGGCTACACCCATACCATGTTCGGTCGACGCCGGTACCTGCCCGATCTGACCAGCGACAATCGTCAGCGTCGGGAGATGGCGGAGCGCGCTGCGCTCAACGCTCCGATTCAGGGCGGTGCGCCGACATCGTCAAGAAGGCGATGATCGACGTAGCCCAGTCCCTGGGGAACAGGGACTGGCATCGACTGCTCCTGCAGATCCACGACGAGTTGCTCGTCGAGGTCGCTCAGGCAGATCGACCGCTGTCGAGAGCATTCTGCGTGAGCGGATGGGCGCCGCCGCAGATCTGGCCGTCCTCTGGACGTGTCGGTCGGTCAGCGCCACAACGCGGAGGCTGCGCATTGAGCCGACACTGGGCCGGCGTCAGCGGCACATAGCAACACAGAAAGTGGGAGGCGCGAGCCTGCGCAGGAGATGCGCTGGGGCGCATCGATCCGAGCGGAGTGAGGATTGCACGGATCCTATGACCCCCTTTGGTGATCTCAAACAGGTTACGCGCTGGGTATGTCCTGATAGAGTCCGAGTTGTGGGCCCCTGGGTGTCATTAAGACACACCGCCGTTCCGCGAGATCAGTCCGGGCTGGCTCGGGGGATCGGAGGGCTCATGGTTCCTACTAGCCCGACCTATCTGTCCGCATTCGGAGCAACCACTCAATGACCACCACCACGCCCAGCCCCGCCCCGGTCGCCGTCAACGACATCGGCTCGACCGAGGAGATCCTCGCCGCCGTCGACGAGACCATCAAGTACTTCGATGACGGCGACATCGTCGAGGGCACCGTCGTCAAGGTCGACCGCGACGAGGTCCTCCTGGACATCGGCTACAAGACCGAGGGCGTCATTCTCGCTCGTGAGCTGTCCATCAGGCACGACGTCGATCCTGACGAGATCGTCTCGATCGGCGACGAGATCGAAGCCCTGGTGCTTCAGAAGGAGGACAAAGAGGGCCGTCTGCTCCTGAGCAAGAAGCGAGGCCCAGTACGAGCGCGCATGGGGCACCATCGAGGCGGGTCAAGGAAAGAGGACGGCGTCGTCACCGGCTCCGTTATCGAGGTCGTCAAGGGCGGTCTCATCCTCGACATCGGCCTGCGCGGTTTCCTGCCCGCTCTCTGGTCGAGATGCGTCGTGTCCGATCTTCAGCCCTATGTGGGCCGTGAGCTCGAGGCCAAGATCATCGAGGCTGGACGAAGAACCGCAATAACGTGGTGCTGTCCCGTCGCGCCTATCTCGAGCAGACTCAGTCCGAGGTCCGCACCAATTTCCTCCAGACCCTTCAGAAGGGTCAGGTCCGCACTGGTGTGGTGCCTCCATCGTCAATTTCGGCGCTTTCGTGGACTTGGGCGGTGTGGACGGTCTCGTCCACGTGTCCGAGCTGTCCTGGAAGCACATCGATCACCCCTCCGAGGTCGTCGAGGTCGGTACCGAGGTCACCGTCGAGGTTCTCGATGTCGATTTCGACCGCGAGCGCGTCTCCCTGTCGCTCAAGGCGACCCAGGAGGACCCGTGGCAGGCATTCGCCCGCACGCATGCCATCGGCCAGGTCGTCCCCGGCAAGGTCACCAAGCTGGTTCCCTTCGGCGCCTTCGTCCGCGTCGAGGACGGCATCGAGGAGCCCTCGTCCACATCTCCGAGCTGGCTCAGCGCCGTGGAGGTGCCCGGGCAGGTCGCCAAGGTCGGCGACGAGGTCTTCGTCAAGGTCATTGACATCGACCTCGAGCGCCGTCGCATCTCGCTGTCGCTCAAGCAGGCCAACGAGGGAGTGGACCCCCACTCGGAGGACTTCGATCCTTCGCTGTACGGCATGGCTGCGGAGTATGACGAGAACGGCAACTACAAGTACCCCGAGGGTTTCGACCCGGAGACCAACGAGTGGCTCGAGGGCTTCGATGCCCAGCGCGAGGCCTGGGAGGCCGAGTATGCAGCCGCTCACGCCAGGTGGGGAGTCCCACAAGGCTCAGGTCGCCAAGGCCCTGGAGGAGGACACCGAGACCAGTGGGGCGGCGGCGGCCGGCGCCACTTCGTCACTCCTCAACCGCATCCGAGACACCGGCACCCGTGGCCTCCGACGAGGCGCTCGCCGCTTTGCGCGAGAAGCTGACCGGGAACTGAACCGATAGTTCTTGGAAGATACAATCCCTGAGGGGAGGCCCGTCCACTTGCCGGTGGGCGGGCCCTTGCCCTGACGGGCTCGGCTCCCCCATCGCGATATCGCGGCTGGTGTGTGAGGCTGTCGTCCGAACTGGTCCGCACCGACGTGCGGACTCGATCCAGAACAAGGGGAGACGATGACTACCTGGGACGAACTCACGGGTCTGTTTGCCGATCCGTAGATGTTCGCTCACCCGTCGTGCAGGCAGAGTCTCTATGACGCGCTTCTGCACGCCTCTCCCGGAACAGGCCCCGACGAAGGCGCCAAACGCTTGGCCGCTGCTCTAGCGGAGTTCGACCGGGACTGGCTCGCCGCGCTGGGAGAGGACCCTACGCGTTCCCGCGAGGAAATCGATCGTGCCGTTGAACGGTGCAGCCGACTGCGTGCCGCGGGGAGGTCGCTCCGCCCTGCCCTGCGATACGCACGGGTAGAGCTGCACCTTCTTCGGTGAACGGGCCGATGCACTCCGAACAGCTGCGCGTCGCCCGGCTGTTCTCGCTTCGATGATGCTGATACCGGTGCGACGCTGGCGACCGCCCGCATGCACGACGACTTCTCCGGGGTCATCCGGACCACCTCCGGGGTGCCCAGCCGCCCCGAGGCCGATCCGGCGGGCACCTCCCGCAGGTTGGCGGCCTCCCTGTTGTCACTGTACCTCGCCCGAGCGCAAGGTCGAGGCCGAGGATGCTCTGATGTCCCTGCGGCACATCGACGTGCCCCTCCTCGCTGCGCATACCGCTCCTGGGCGACGAGTTGGAGTATCTGGGGCTGTCCGGCCAATGGGGAGCGAGGGCTGGCTCTCCTTCGGCACACCGATCTCACCAACGCGGACGACACCACTGCATGGGGCCTTCTCAATGCGGCGGTGGGAGCCAGTCTCGTTCTGCGTGAGGCCAACCGGGCCGGTTACGGCGCAAACGCTCTGGGCTCGTCGATCAACTGGACGACCTCTTGGGCGTCTCCTGAAAAGTGACCGGCTGGGACACCGTGGTGCGCGCCTACGACGCGCTGACGACTTTCGCACGCGCCATTGGCGTGCGTTTCGATGAGCGCAATGGCAATAACGGAGTGTCCTACCGGGTGGAGTCGCGTATGGCCGGGGAGGCCTCCGGATTGGCATCACGCTCCTACGGCACGGTGACCGGCACCGCTGTTGACGAGCATCGCCTGCAGCGCCGGGATGTTCTGCTCAAGGAGGTCAATGAGCTGCTGGTTCTGGCGCGGGGGTATGGTCTGGGATCGGTCCGTGAACGCGCTATGAAAACGGCGGAGACGATCAGCCGGTCGTTGGAGCTTGTCACCGATGACAGCCAGCTCGAGATCATTGTCGACCTTCGCATTTTCCTTCGCCAGACTGCTGCTGGCCCTGGGCGCTACCGAGCGTGCCGAACGGGAGTCTCTCGATACCAGCGAACTGTGCCCGTCGCAGGGATGGATCGAGCTGGCTGCGCGAGCCTGGCCTACCGCCGCCCGAGCGGCCGGCGCCCTAACGACACCGAGGCCGCACGGTCATTGGCTCCAGGTGCGTGAGCAGATGGCGGACTGGGGCACCTCGCGCATGCAGAACGGCTCACCGTCCTGACCGATGCCATCGGCAATCCGGAGACGAGTTGTGTCGCCTTGACACTGCTGGCCGAGGCCACCGCCAAAGGGAGTCGAGCTGGCGCCCGCTCGTGCTTCCAGCGCGAGAGAGACGTGCAGGCGAGCACGTGCCGAAATCGATAAATGCAAGACTGTCCCCCAGTGGTGTCACTGAACGGATCGCCGCGGTTGAACGAGCTCATCGCCCCTTATGGTCGAGGCCGATCCGGACGACATCACATCGGTGGCGAGGAGAAGGCCCCGAGAGTTCTATCAGGCCAAGTTAACGGAACTAGCGGAGCAAGAGTATCGACGGATGAATTGATTGTTCTGATTGCGGTGCTCAGGCTCACTTGTGTTTATCCTGACAGGTCAGCTCTCTTTGTCCATGCACCATTTGGGTGACTCGTTGCTGTTCTTACCGCTAATCTCGCAGCATGACGCAGACGCAGGACGCCACCAGCCCTCAGAGCTGCGCCACGGCGGGCTCGAGACGTGGCTGAGGCGCCGGTGACAGTTCATGTCACCGGCTTCGAACACTTCGATAGGGCTAGTTTCATTACTCGCATGGGACGCCGTCCGACTCCCTGCCGGAGATCATTGAACTGGCGGGAAGCAGCGCGACTCTGACTCGGGAGCTTCTTCCCGCGGCCTCTAACGGAGCATCGGCAGCCAGTCGCAACGCTGTCGAGCGCCTACGACCCGATGTGGTCGTGCATGTCGGGCTTCAGACTCAAAAGATGGCCCGGAACGCACACCACGGAATGACGCTGCGGTGTGCATATCGGGCGACATTGGATTTCAAGCGAGTGGCGAGGACTCCGTTTCGGTGAGATGCCGCAGTGTCGCGCTGCATGGACGACAGCTGCTCTGGCGGGACGACTCAGAGCAGCGGGCCTGCCGGTGACCTACACTGCTGGCGCCGAGCAATACGCCGAGATGGCTACGAACTATGCCGCGCTCGATGCCGTCTCCGATATGGCCGAGGGCTCGCGGCCCTGTGGTTGGCCTGGTGCACGTGCCGGATCAGGAGATCACGTCGTCACCGACGGTTGCCGAAGTACTGCGCGCTTTCGTTGTCGAGCTCGCCGATGTGGTCCGCACGCCGCGCGCGCTGTGGCAGGTCTTGGAAGACTCCATGTGCCGCGCGGCAACCGAGCACTGCGTGTGGGACTGACCGGCGGCATCGGTTCCGCAAGTCGACGGTGGCGGGCCTGCTCGCTGCGCGTCGACGCGCACATCGTAGATGCTGATGTCATTGCCCGCGAAGTGGTGGAGCCCGGCACCCCTGGTTTGATGCGATCATCGCGGCATTCGGGGCGGAGCTTCTTACCGCGGACGGTGCTCTGGATCGGGCGCTTCTAGCCGAGCGCGTCTTCAATGATCCAGATGCTCGTGAGAACGCTTGAAGCGATCATGCTGCCGCAAAGTCGCTCAGACAGCGCCCAGCGCATGGAGGCGGCAGCACCGGGAGGGGTCGCTGTCTACGACGTGCCCCTGCTGGTCGAGGAGGGAATGGAAGACCTGCTTCGACTGCGTCATGGTTGTTGAAACACCTCGCGCGCTGAGGCTGGCGCGGCTGCGGCGGCGAGGTCTGACACGTGAAGATGCCGAGGTCGCATAGCCAGCCAGGCCGGGGATGAAGAGCGCCGCCAAGTGGCCGATATCGTGCTTCTCAACAACGGTACCCGGAGGACCTCGCAGACGGGGGTCGAATGGTTGTGGACGAATCGAATCGCTGTTAACTAGGGCGAGTCGCATCGTCCTTTTGCAAGCGGTTCTATTGCTGTTGAATGGGCAGTTCTTACTATGGTCGTGAGCGGGTACCGGTTCTAGCGTTGGATTGTCTTTCCAGCAGTATGACCAGCAGTATGAAAGGATCCATATACTCATGGCTGGCTTGCGAGAGATCTCGGTTGATGTGGTGAGTCGGCGTGGTGCGCTTGCTCTGGCCGGTCAGGTCGGTGCATTGATGGCACTATCTGCATGCAGCATTCGTGAGGAGAAATCCTATAAGCCGGTGTTGTATCTGTACCCGGAGGCGATCACTGATGTGACGGTGGAGCTGAGCTTCGATGGGCGGCTCACGTACACCTACCCCCAGCCGGGCAGGGGGCGGATGGGTCTGCGACGTGGAGCGTGACTGCGCACCCCTGATGGGGACCTGGTCGACCCGGCTGGGCGGCACTATCCGTCGTTGTTCTGGGAGGGGAACGCTTCCAAGGCGTTTTCCCAGGATGAGGGTTTCGTCGTCGAGGCCGGCCAGGAGTCGGGATTCCTGGAGGACAAGCTGGCTGTCCTGGGGCTCAATGATCGTGAGGCGGCTGAGTTCATCACGTTCTGGGGGCCGAAGATCGCCGAGCGGGGCACGGCACTGGTGACATTCCTGGGAAGCTAATACACGGACGTCGCACGCTATCGCTTCACATCCGGCGGCCAAGAGATCATCCCGACCACGTTCATCCGCGTCTACATCGTCGCTGGAGATGCACCCGCAAGCACCGTCGCCGTCCCCGAGCAAGGTCCTGACACCTGCGCCTGCTCGCACCGGCTTCACCGCTGTCGAATGGGGGCGGGAGCGAGGAAGTAGCACAAGTAGCAGGGTGAAGGCCTAGCGCATCGGCGGTGAGGCCGCCACGGCCGCGTAGCCTGGTCCCATGCGTCCCGTCACCGAGCTCCAGCGCGCCGCCAAGCCCTTCGAGGTCATCAGTCCCTACTCGCCCAGCGGCGACCAGCCCACCGCCATCGCCGAGCTCACCGAGCGGCTGAGCGCGAGGGGAGAAGGACATCGTTCTGCTGGGCGCCACCGGGACCGGCAAGTCCGCCACCACCGCCTGGCTGGTCGAACAGGTTCAGCGGCCCACCCTCATCCTGGAGCCCAACAAGACCCTGGCCGCGCAGATGGCCGCCGAATTCCGCGAGCTGCTGCCCAACAACGCCGTAGAGTACTTCGTCTCCTATTACGACTACTACCAGCCCGAGGCCTACGTCCCCCAGACGGACACCTTCATCGAGAAGGACTCCTCCATCAACGACGAGGTGGAACGCTTACGCCACAGCGCCACCAACTCCCTGCTGACCCGCCGGGACGTCGTCGTCGTCTCCTCGGTCTCCTGCATCTACGGCCGGCACGCCCCAGGAGTATGTCGACTCGCATGACGCCACTCGCCGTGGGGGACCAGATCGACCGCGACGAGCTTCTGCGCAGCTTCGTCACCATGCAGCACACGCGCAATGATGTCGACTTCACCCGCGGAACCTTCCGGGTACGCGGGGACACCGTGGAGATCATCCCCATGTACGAGGAGCTCGCCATCCGCATCGAGTTCTTCGGAGACGAGATCGAGTCTCTGGCAACCCTCCATCCCGTGACCGGGGACGTCATCGCCTCCACCGACCAGGTCTTTCGTCTTCCCCGCCTCCCATTACGTCGCCGGGCCCGAACGCCTTCAGCGAGCCATTGAGGGCATTGAGACCGAACTGGCCGAGCGCCTGGCCGTCCTGGAGCGCGACGGCAAGCTCCTGGAGGCTCAGCGCCTGCGCATGCGGACCACGTACGACCTGGAGATGCTCGGCCAGATCGGTACGTGCGCGGGCGTGGAGAACTACTCCATGCACATTGATGGCCGCTCCCGGGCACGCCGCCCAACACGCTGCCTCGACTACTTCCCGGAGGACTTCCTTCTGGTTATTGACGAGTCCCACGTCACCGTTCCGCAGATCGGCGCGATGCACGAGGGCGACGCCTCCCGGAAGCGCACACTGGTCGATCACGGCTTCCGTCTGCCCAGTGCCCTGGACAACCGCCCACTGACCTTCGCCGAGTTCGAGGACCGCATCGGGCAGACCGTCTACCTGTCCGCCACGCTCCGGCGACTACGAGACGCAGCGGGGCGACGGCGTCGTCGAGCAGATCATCCGCCCCACCGGTCTGGTCGACCCCCAAGATCGTCGTCAAAGCCACACAGGGCAGATCGACGACCTGCTGGAGGAGGTGCGCGCCCGGGTTGAGCGCGAGGAGCGGATCCTGGTGACCACCCTGACCAAGCGCATGGCCGAGGACCTGACCACCTACCTGGCCGAGCGCGGAGTGCGCGTGGAGCACCTCCACCCGATGTCGACACCCTGCGGCGCGTGGAACTCCTGCGCGAGGTGCGCATGGGGCGCTTCGATGTCCTGGTGGGCATCAACCTGCTGCGCGAGGGCCTGGACCTGCCGGAGGTCTCGCTGGTATCCATCCTGGACGCGGACAAGGAGGGCTTCCTGCGCTCGACCCGCTCCCTCATCCAGACTGTCGGCCGCGCCGCCCGCAACGTCTCGGGTGAGGTGCACATGCATGCGGACCAGGTCACCCCCGCCATGGCGGAGGCCATTGAGGAGACCGAGCGGCGACGCACCAAGCAGCTGGCCTACAACGACGCCCACGGGATCGACCCGCAACCCTTGCGCAAGAGGATCGCCGATGTCACCGACATGCTGGCCCGCGAGGACGTCGACACCGCTGAGCTGCTGGCCGGCGGTTACCGGGGCATGAAGAGCGGGCTGTTGCCGGACGCCGCAAGAAGGCCGCCGAGGCGACAGTGCGCGAGAAGCTCGCCGGGGCGGCGGAGAACGACCTGGCGGAACTCCATCAACGAGCTCACCCAGCAGATGCATGCCGCCGGCCGAGGAGCTCCAATTCGAACTGGCCGCACGTCTGCGCGACGAGATCCAAGACCTGAAGAAAGAACTGCGAGACATGCGGGCCACAGCCTGAGGACCCCTGTCTGAAGCTTTTCGGCCACTTGCCAGCAAATTGTCAGCCCACTGAGGACGTAGCCGATGACACAGTGCCGGAGGTCCTGAGTGGGACCCAAGAGGCATTCGGAACGTTAGACTCGCAGCACGCACCTGCATACGGAGGGGAGTACTCCCACCAACAGCGACGTCGTCATCACGGCGGACCGGCTCTCGTCCGGACGAGATCTCGGCCCCCGGCGTCGCAGGCCAGCACAACGGCCGCCCCAGCGGCCTGAGTCCATGGCGGGAGGAGACCTCCGGTACTCGAGTCGTACCGGAGGTACTACTAGTGGACGTCCACGCCCTCGGATGGCTGGCTCTGGCCGCCATTATCCTGACCATGATCGCGGTGGATATCGTCGGTCACGTCAAGACTCCCCACGAGCCCACCATGAGGGAGGCCGCCTGGTGGTCGGTGGGATATGTAGCCGTGGCCGTGGTCTTCGGCCTCATCGTCACAGGCGTGTGGGGAGGCGAGTACGGCGAGGAGTACTTCGCGGGGTACATCACCGAGAAGTCCTTGAGTATCGACAACCTCTTCGTCTTCGTCATCATGATCTCCAGCTTCCGGGTGCCGCGGAAGTATCAGCAGGAGGTCCTGCTCGCCGGCATCGTCATTGCGCTGGTGCTGCGCCTGCTCTTCATTCTGGCGGGTGCCGCCCTCATCGAGAACTTCTCCTGGGTGTTCTACCTCTTCGGCGCCTGGCTGCTGTGGACCGCCATCGCCCAGGCGCGGGAAGGCGTCGAGAAGCCCGAGGAGCATGACGACGGCTACACGCCCTCGGGGTTCATCACCTGGTCTCCACGCATGATCCCCATGACCGACGGCTTCGTGGGCGGGAAGCTCGTCCATCGCCATGCCGGGCGCACGATGATCACGCCCCTGCTTCTGTGCGTCATCGCCATCGGCACCGCCGACGTCATGTTCGCCGTCGATTCCATTCCGGCGATCTACTCATGACCGCTGAGCCCTACCTCGTCTTCGCGGCCAATGCGCTTCTCGCTGCCTCGGGCTGCGCCAGCTCTACTTCCTCATCGACGGCCTGCTGGACCGCCTCGTCTACCTGCACTACGGCCTGGCCGCGATCCTCGGCTTCATCGGACCCAAACTCATCAACCACGCCCTGCACACCAATGAGGTGCCCTTCATCAACGGGGACGGCATTGGGATGTCATCGCCGAGCCCTCCATCAGCGCATCGTTGGGCTTCATCGTCGTCACCATTCTCATCACCGTCATCGCCTCCGTACTGGCTTCCGACGATCCCGGAGCAAAACCGAATGCGGCCCGGCTCTCGGAACCCAGTGATGTCTGAGCGCGGCGTGATACCTGTGAGGAGCATCAGCGCATGAGTGTCAGCCCTCTGGCCTGGTACGCCTGGCGGTCATCGTCGTCACTCTGCCGATGATCGATTTCATCGGTCATGCTCGTGAAAACCGCATCCGCCATCCATGCGCAGAGGCCACCGGCTGGACCCTCGGCTACATCTCTGGCCGTCGTCTACGGGCTGGCAGTGTGGGCAAGCGCCGGCACGACCTATGCGGGGCAGTTCTGTGCGGGCTGGCTCACCGAGTGGTCCTTGAGCGTTGACAATCTCTTCGTCTTCATCCTCATTCTGTCCGCCTTCCGCGTGCCGCGGGAATTCCAGCAGAAGCGCGCTGCTGCTGGGTATCGCCACCGCATTGATCCTGCGCTTGTTCTTCATCCTGCTGGGAGCGACTCTCGTCCAGCACTTCAGCTGGGTCTTCTACATTTTCGGGCGTTCCTCGTCTACACGGCCATCAAGCAGGTCCTCGACGCGTGGGGAGAGGAATCCAAGAGGATCCCACCGCCTACGTCGACAATTCAGTGACCTCGTTTCGTACGGCACCTGCTGCCCACGACCGACGGCCTCGTCGGCAACAAGCTCGTCCATCGCCATGCCGGGCGCACGATGATACGCCCCTGCTCATCGTCGCATCGCCCTGGGCACCGCCGACCCTCATGTTCGCTCGACTCGATTCCGGCCATCTTCGGCCTGACCTCCGAACCCTTCTCGTTTTCAGCGCCACGGCCTTCTCGCTGCTCAGCGCGCCAGCTCTTCCTCATCGACGGCCTGCTGTCCGGCTGGTGTATCTGCCATACGGTTTGGCCGTCATCCTGGGTTTTCATCGGGCTCAAGTCATCAACCACGCCCTGCACGAGAACACACTGCCGTTCATCGCCGATGGCAGGTCCATCACGTTCGTCCCGGAGCCGTCCACTGAGTTTTCATTGGGACTGATCGTCGTCACGCTTCTCCTCGTGGCTGTGACGAGCCTCATCCATACGCGGCGGCCCGGATGAGGCGCCCATTGGGATCCGGCGAGCAGGCCGGGCATGCTGGCCCGGTGAGTCAGACGAGCACCCAGACAAAAGCCCTCCAGGAATACACGGGGCTCTCGGCCGTCGAAGTCGCCGCACGCGTGCGCGACGGCCTCACCAACGCCTACAGGGTGCGCACCTCCCGTTCCACGACCGCCATCCTGCGCGCCAATATCTTCACGATCTTCAACGCCATCCTCGCCACGGCCCTCATCATCGTGCTCACGGTGGGCCATTGGGCCGACGCCCTGTTCGGCTTCGTCCTGATCCTCAATACCGCCACGGGTACCATCGCGGAGGTGCGCGCCAAGCGCGCGCTCGATCTTCGCTTTCCTGATGCTCCAACCGCATGCGTCGTGCGCGATGGGCGCGAGATCGAACCTCGCCGTGGCTGATGTCGTCCTGGACGACGTGCTGCGACTGCGCAGCGGCGAACAGGTGCCGGCCGATGCCACCGTTCTCGACGCGGAAGGGCTCGAGGTCGACGAGTCCATCCTCACCGGCGAATCCGATCCCGTGCGCCCGCGCACCGGCGACCGCGTCCTGTCCGGAACCACGGTGACTGCGGGCACCGCCCTGGCGAGGGCCACCGCCGGGGCCGCTTCCTACGCGAACCGGTTGGCCCGAGAGGCCTGTCGCTACTCGGTCGTGACTCCGAGCTTCAGGTCGGCACCAATCGGGTACTCCGATGGATCTCCTGGGTGATCGTGCCCGTGGCGCTGCTGCTGCTCTGGTCGCAGATGCACGGCACGGCCATCAGTGCTTCCAGCGCTGCCAATGCCGCCAGTGCAGCCGATCTCGCCGGCGCGGCCATGCGGGCAGTGGCGCACCGCTCTGGTGGCACTCCCGTCGCCGGTGTGGTCGGCATATGTGGTTCCTCGAGGGCCCGTCCTTCCCACGAGCGTCAATTTCGCCACCGCTCGCTGGCCCTGGCCCGCCGCCGGAATGCTCGTCCAGGAGCTGCCCGCCGTCGAGGTCCTCGCGCGGTCGACACCCGCTGCCTCGATAAGACCGGCACGCTCACCGCCGGGTCGAATCGCCCTGACCGATGCTGTTGCGCGATGACGGAGCGGGCGGGCTGGTGGATGCGACGACTTTGATGCTGCGCGAGCCTCTTGCTGGCCTGACGGGCGGCGCTGATCCCAATGCGACCGCCAAGGCGGTGCGTGAAGAGGGCTCACGTAGGTCCATCCACCGATGGGACCGCTCTGCCCGGCCCAGAGTCCGTCGAGCGTGTCCACGACACCATCGCCTTCTCCCTCACGTACGCAAGTGGTCAGCCGCCAAGTGCTGGATGAGAGGAGACCTGGCTCATGTAGCGCCGGAGATCTCTTCTTCGCGCTGGCGCCGATGGCGGCTCGGAGCTTCTGGCCCACGCCCAGAGATTGAGCACCGGCGGCGTTCGCGTCGTCGCTATCGCCCGTGCGCAGCAGTCCTGCCGCCGACGACGACGGCGAAGCGCAGTTGCCGGAGGGCAGACAGTACAGTCGGGCTGGTGGTGCTCTCCGAGCAGATCGCTGGACGCCGCACAGACCCTGGCCTATCCCCGAGCCCAGGGAGTTGATGCCGCCAAGATCATCAGCGGCGACAACCCGACCACTGTGGCCGCGGTCGCCGCCGATGCCGGAGTGGTCTCGAGCGGAGGCGGCGCGCCGACGGCTCGACGCGCGCGAACTGCCCACCGAGGCCACCGCCGATTCCACCGCGCTGGACGCGCTACTGCCGAGGAGCCGTCGAAGGCGCGCAGGTACTCCGGGCACGCGTGGTCCCGGGCAGAAGCGCGCGCCCTCGTCCAAGCGCTGCAAAGCCGAGGACACCGTGGCCGCGACCGGTGACGGCGTCAGTCGACTCCCTCGCGCCCTCAAGCGCGACGCCGACCTGCGTATCGCCGCGGGCAACGGCGCCACCGCGACCAGGCCGCTGCCCGCATTGGTCAGCTGTCCGGCGAGCTCTCGCGCTTTCTCGCGTGGTCGCCCGCGACTGCATGGCTCGCCAGCCTGAACGGATCGCCTCCTTTGTTCCCGGCCAAGACGATCTACGCCTCATCATCGCCTCGTCGCCGCCAGCCATCACTGCGATCGGCTACGTTCCTGCCGCGACAGCTCACCATCGTAGTCCTCCCTGACGATCACGTATTCCCGCATCTCGCACTGGCTCTGGCGCACAACGATCGGCGCTACCGATCCGGTTTTCTGCGCCGGAGTACTACGCCTCGCCGTTCCGGGCCGGTCTGGTCGCGGAATCGCGGCTTGCGCAGCGCGCCGGTGGAGCCCATGCCCTGGAGGGGAGCCGGAACAGCGGGTCAGGCTCACCGCCACCGCCACCCTGGTGCTGGTCGTCTCCGGGCTTGTCGCTTCACACCTGACCGCCCAGACCCCTGCTGGGGTGGTGACTCGGCCCTCGTCCTCCTCCATGGCAGGGGCGGCGGTGCTGGGAGCGCTCGCGCCACCGTGAGTGCGGGAGTTCTTCTGCGTCCGGGTACGGCGGATCCAGCACCGGGCTGACCATTGCTGGTGGCCGGTGGTGCGGCTGTGCTCGGGATCGAAATCAGTGCATCTCGTGCGCCGGCGCCTGGTGGTGCCGAGCCTTCGCGATTAGACGGCGCTGATCCTCAGTGACCACAGAAGTCGAGCTGAGGACGTCGCTTTTCCTTGGACGAGAGGCGGGATCAGCGGCATAGGCTGGGGAGGACCCCACCTCATAGATCCTCGAAGGAGAAGATCCATGGCCCTGTCAGACCTACGAACGTAGTACCGGAGAGGTCGTCAAGACCTTCGCGACTGCGACCGAGGCCGAGGTCGATGCCGCTATCGCCAGCCGACTCCGCGTTCCGCACCTGGAGTGAAGCGCCGCCGAGCCCAGCCTGCGTCGTCCCGTTGTCCTCGCCATAGGCCGCGCAACGATCTGTAGGCCTCAAGCCGCAGGGATACGCCGAAACACTCACCCTCGAGATGCAAGGCTCATCGGGAGGCTCGAGTGCCGAGGTGCACACTGCGTCGATATTCTGCGCTACTACGTGCGCAATGCATGAGCAGCTGACGCAGTTCTTGTCCGCGACGGGATGCGGCGAGACCTCGACGTCCAACTCATCGCCGAGCCCCAGGGCGTCCTGTACGCCGTCGAGCCCCGAGACTTCTTCTATCAGGTGGTTCGCATCGGAGCTCCCCAGCTGGCGGCCGGCAACACCCTGATCACGAAGCATGCCTCCAACGTGCCGCAGTCAGCACCTGCTGATGGAGCGGCTCTTCGCCCATAGGCCAGTGGCACTGAGGGCCTGATCGTCAACGTCTTCACGCCTATGCGAGGCCTCGGAGCGGATTCTCGGCGACGCGCCGCGTCCGAGCGGCGTTCACCGGCTCCGAGGGCGCTGGAGCAGCGGTCGCGACGGTCGCCGCGAAGAAACCTCAAGAAGTCCACTCTGGAGCTGGGCGGGCGGACGCATTCATCGTCCTGGAGGACGCCGACGTGGACGAGGCCGTGTCGTGGGCGGTTTTCGGCCGTCACCGGACTGCGGGCCAGGTCTGCTGCTCGTCACGCGGATCATTGTTGTTGCGCCTCTCACGAGGAATTCGTCGAGAAGTACCGCGCGAGGAGGTCGCGAAGCTGTCGCCGGCGATCCGATGCGGATCCTGGCACCACTCTCGCGCCGTTGTCCTCGCAGTCGGCGGTCGATGGAGCGGACCGGTCTTGTTCAATCGGCCCGCGAGGCGTCACGTCGAGGAAGTGGGCGCAGCCCCGGTCGAGCGCCTTCTTCCCGCCGACGATCATGACGGATATCCCGGCTGGCTCCTCGACGGCCAACACGGAATTCTTTCAACCAGCTCAACTTCGATCTTCCGGGCTGAGGACGAGGATGACGCCAGTCTGCATCGCCAACTCCTCTCCTTCGGCCTGGGCGGCTCGGTCTTCGCGACCGATATCCACCGTGCGCAGTCCGTGGCGCGCCGGTTGGACACCGGCATGGTGTAGCCATCAATCAGCCCACCGGCGTGGCCGCTGCAGACATCCCCTTCGCAGGCGTGAAGCGATCCGGTACGGGTCGTGAGCTCATCGACCTCGGACTCAAGGAGTTCGTCCAACGAGAAGAAGTCATCGCCGTGACGGACATCGACGGTCAGTTCCTGACCATAGCAAGCGCGCGTCTCGGAAGCCATCAGCATGGATCAAGGGCAGGCCTGGATCGGGTCCGTGCAATAAGAAATTCTCAAGGCGTTTATCACAGAAAGCGGGAGAAAGGCGTAGGTTCCATGGAGCACATTGAATCCATCAAGGCCGCGCCTGCCTGGCCACTCGCAATGTCAATCGAGGCAAGAAGCTGGTGCGTTGGATGGTGCGGGGCGAGTCCGCAGGTTCCTGCCGGGACAACGGCTGGCAGATCGCGAGTCACATCGACACCCTCGGACTACCTCAACGACTCTTCTTGAATTGGCAGATCGTGGACTTCAACTGACCTATGCGCCACTGAACGCCCTTATCGGCATCTAGGGATTAGCGCCCGTCGGGTCCGATCTGCAAATGGTCCGTGACGAACAGGGCATCTCTGTATATTTTCGACACGCCGACCGGCCGCAGAGATCCCCATGGAGAACTCCTACGTACGGCCATGCGCTCCGAGTGACTCTGAGGCTTTACCTCATGAGCCTCTACGTGGAGCCCCTCGGCGTCGTTCTCGAGGGGAAGCGATCGCGGGGCCTACGATGGAGCCACGTGTCCAAAAGGCGGAGGGTTAGAGCCTCGATGACGTGCGTCTCCAGGAAAACGAGCGATGACCCGGTGTTTTCGGTGTGGTTCAGGTGTGCTTCGGTGTCGCGCTGGCACGGTGCCCGGGCTGATCTCCTCCGTTTTGGACACCTGGCGCGCTCACTGCGCCGGTAATGAACGCCAGAGCCGGGCTGCCCTCGAGCACCGGGCTGGGGCGGGACACTCGAAGGTGCGTGGAGCATCGTCATGGACGAGGCTTGCACCGCCAACGCGCTTCGGGGCGATCACGAGGGTCAGGGGCCCTCGTCATCGGGGTAGAGCCGCGTTGAGGGACGCAGGCACCGCCTCGAGCGCGATTGGCCCTGGCGCCCGCTCAGGCCAGAGGCCGACACGGGGTTCCATTCGCGGGGGACGCGCTCGGCGACAAGCCCGCCTTGTGGAACGGGTCATCCTCAAGCAGGGCTCAGCGCGCCTCGCCTCATCATCGGCGCGCACCACGATGACGCGTCGCGTGCCCGCACAGCCCGCAGCGAGTAGCAGGCCCCTGTCTGCGAGCGCCGCTGAAGCGCGGTGCGAGGGATGAGCTCGGCCATCTCCTCATCACGATCGGTGACGTAGTGATACCGACGGCATAGATCTTGCTCATGCGTCAGCTCCCAGCGACCTCAACTCGGATCATCGCGGGCGCCTGACAAGGGCAATCCCTCGCCACCGCGCATCGAACAGATGTTTGATGCGACCTTCGTCGCTCCTAGACTCGAGCCTCGTGAACGACTCCTCTCATCATCCGTAGCGCCCGCGAGCATAATCTCAAAGGGGTCAGTCTCGACCTCCCGCGCAATCGATGATTGTCTTCACCGGCCTGTCCGGCTCCGGGAAGTCATCGCTGGCCTTCGACACGATTCGCCTGAGGGGCAGCGCTGCTACGTCGAATCCCTGTCCTCCCTACGCCCGTCAATTCCTCGGCCAGATGGACAAGCCCGACGTCGATTTCATCGAGGGCCTGTCTCCGGCGTCTCCATCGACCAGAAGTCCACCTCCCGAAATCCCCCGCTCAACAGTGGGGACCGTCACCGAGGTCTGCCGACTACCTGCGTCTGCTCTGTCCCTCGTGCCGGGGTTCAGCACTGTCCGGACGTGCGATGCCGTCGTCGCCTCCCAGACACCCCAGCAGATCGTCGACCAGGTCCGCTCCATGGACGAGGGCACCCGCTTCCAGGTCCTGGCACCGGTGGTGCGGGGACGCAAGGGCGAGTACTCCGAGCTCGCTCACTGAACCCAGGGCCGCGGTTTCTCCCGCGTGCGCGAGACGGCGAAACCCATCGTCTGGGTGAAGTCCCCGAGCTCAACAAGAAGCTCAAGCGACATCGAGGTGGTCGTCGACCGTCCGTGGTGCGTGAGGGCATGCGTCAGCGTTTGACCGACTCCAGTCGAGACCGCCCTGAAGCTGGCCGACGGGCTGGTCCTCATCGACCTGAGTCGACCTCGACGCGGGCGATCCGGCGCGGATGCGGCGCTTCTCCGAGAAGCGCGCCTGCCCCAATGAGCACCCCTGCAACCTCGATCGAGATGGAGCCCCGCACCTTCTCCTCAACGCCCCTCACGGCGCCTGCCCGCGTGCACGGGAATCGGCTGCAGAGGTCGATCCCGAGCTCGTCGTCCCCGACGAGGAGCTCACTCGCCGAGGGCGCCATCGCCCGTGGACCGGCCACCAGTAGTACTTCACCCGCCAGCTCAAGGCCCCGCGAGGGAGCCGTCCTTCGACGTCAACACTTTCGGCGGGCTGCCGCTCAACGCGCCAAGGACGCGATCCTGCGCGGCAAGGACTACGAGGTTTGCAGGTCAGGTACCGCAACCGATGGGGGACGCGAGCGCATCTACTCCACCGGACTTCGAGGGCGTGCTCGACTACGTCATGCGCAAGCACGACGAAACCGAATCCGAATGGTCCAAAGAGCGCTCATCGAGATCATGCGCGAGGTGCCCTGCCCGGCCTGCCACGGTGCCAGACTCAAGCCCGAGGTACTGGCCGTACGCGGGGACCGCTCGATCGCGCACTGTGCGATCTGCCCGTCGGCGAGGCGCGCGAGACTCTGCGAGATCTGAAACTGACCGGCCAGGCGGCGAAGATCGCCGGCAGCGTGCTGGCGGAGATCAACGCCCGCCCCGGGTTCCCTAGTGGACGTCGGCCTTGACTACTCAGTCTGTCCCGAGGGGCCGCCACGCTGTCGGGAGGAGAGAGGCGCAGCGCATCCGTCTGGCCACTCAGATCGGCTCCGGCCTTGTCGGTGTGCTCTACGTTCTGGACGAGCCGAGATCGGACTCGCACCAGCGCGACAACGCCCGCCTCATCGAGACCTTGAGCGTCCCGGACGCGACCTGGGCAGACACCCTTATCGTCGTCGAGCATGATGAGGACACCATCCGCTCCGCTCGACTGGATTGTGGACATCGGTCCGCGCGGGGAGCGGGGCGGGAGATCGCCCACCTGGAGCGGTGGAGGGCCTGTCCGACGCCTCCGGCTCGGTCACCGGCGACGACTTCTGGCCGGGCGCCGTGTCATCGAGATTCCAGCCACCCGCCGCGCAAGCCGTCCATAGGGCCGCGAACTGACCGTCGTCGGAGCGCGTGAGAACAACCTCAGGACATCACTGCCACCTTCCCGCCTCGGAGTGTTCACCGCGGTCACCGGAGTCTCCGGCTCGGGAAAATCCTCTCTGGTCAATGCGATCCTCTACCAGGTCCTGGCCATCGGCTCAATCGCGCCCGTGGCGTACCGGGCGCCATAAAACCGTGCGCGGCTTGGACAATCTCGACAAAGTCGTCCATCGTCGACCAATCGCCGATCGGACGTACACCGCGTTCCAACCCCGCGCGACCCACACAGGGCGTGTGGGACCACATTCGCAAGATCTTCGCCGCGGCCCGAGTCCATGTTCGGTGGTACACCCCGGCGCTTCTGCCTTCAATGTCAAGGGCGGACGCTGCGAAGCCCGTGCAGGGCGACGGTACGCTCAAAATCGAGATGAACTCCCTGCCCGACGTCTACGTCCCTGCGGGATCTGCAACGGCGCGCGCGTACAACCGAGACCCGAGATCCGCCACAAGGACAAGACGGTCGCGGATGTCCTGGACATGACGATCCGCCAGGCCGCCGACTTCTTCGCCGCCACCCCGATCATCGCCCGTCACCTCAACACGCTGGTGGAGGTCGGTCTGGGCTATGTGCGCCTCGGCCAGGCCGCCACCACCCTGTCGGGCGGGGAGGCACAACGCGTCAAGCTCGCCACCGAGCTCCAGCGACGGTCCACCGGAAGGACCATCTATGACTCGACGAGCCGACAACCGGCCTGCACTTCGAAGACATCCGCAAGCTGCTCGGGGTACCCAGGGACTGGTCGCCAAGGGAAATTCCGTGATCGTCATCGAGCACAACCTCGATGTCATCGCCAACGCCGACTGGGTCATCGACATGGGGCCGGAAGGCGGCAGAGGAGGCGGCACGGTGGTCGCCACGGGCACGCCTGAGAAGATCGCTCAGACCGAGGAGTCCTATACCGGTCAGCTTCCTGCCCCCATGTTGAAGCGCGCCCACGCCTGAGGGGCGGGTGGAAGCTTGCCGGGCTCTCGGCTGTTCTCAGCCATATTCAGCTCTCGTCGACAGTGCTCCGCAGGACGGCGAGTCTCTCCTGCAGGCGCTCCAACGACCCGGTTCCCAGGGCCCAAGACGATTCCAGAGGCGTGCGGACGACAGGCCGACCAGTAGCCGGCCATGCCCTCCACCGCCAAGCCTCGTGCGCGGCAACGGGCGACTGACTGACTGCTCGTCGCTGCCCGCGCGCAGGGCACAATGGCGTGGAGTCCGCCCTCCATGGGAACCCCTTCAGGGAAGAGCCTGACGAAGGCCTCGCGTCTCGATCGGTACTCCTCGCGCATGCGCTGTGTCGGCGCAGCCCGCCGGCCTCCATGTAGTGGGCCATGGCATCCTGCACGACCCCGGAGACCGGCAGACACAGGCCGGCGACTCGTTCGCGCAGCGATGGCGGCACAATGAGGTACCCCAAGGACAGTGCAGGCGTCAGGGTCTTGGCGAAAGAACCGAGCATGGCGACCCGGCCCTCGGTGTCCAGTGCCCGCAGAGGCGGATGAGTCGAGCGCAGCTCAGAGTCGTAGTCGTCCTCGATGAGGAGCGCACCGGTGCGGCGGGCTGCTTCCAGCAGCGCGAAACGTCGCGCGGCCGGCATCTGGGTTCCGGTGGGGAACTGATGGTTGGCGTCACCAGAAGGATGTCGGCTGTTTCCCCACTGGTACTGGCACTCATACCGGCGGCATCGGTGCCGACCGGCTGGAGTGTCCACCCCATGACGCGGGGCACATGGCGCAGGGAGGGATATCCGGGATCCTCCACGGCCAGGCGACCGGTGCGATCCTGGGCGGCCAGGACGAGTCTCAGTCCGTCACGGGCGCCGGAAGTGACGACGACATCGTGGAGATCAACGCGTATGGATCGGGTCAGCCGTACATGCTCGGCAATGAGAGTGCGCAGACGCTCCGACCCCGTAGACGGGTGCGCCGGGGGTGGGCGGCCGCCATGCGCCATGCGCTGCGCCACGATGCGGTTGTCAACGGCCCGCAGCCGGAGCACCCGGTCTCAGATCGCCCTGCACGGGGATGCCGCCGGGGCTGGGACGACGGCGTACGGATGGCGGAGTGGGCACCTGAAGCGAAGGGTCCACTCGGGTGCCGCCAGGGCCGGCCACAAGGAAACCCTCGCCGGCGAGCTGTTCATAGGCGCTGACGACGCTGCCGCGCGATACCCCGAGCTCACGCGCCAGAATGCGCGTGGAGGGCAGAAGGTGCTCCGGTGCGAGACGGGAATCTGTGATGCGCTGCGCAGGTCCTCAACGATCTGAGTGGGAATGGATCGGTTCCGGTCGATCTGCACGTCCATCGCTGCCAATAGCCGAGTACCCGTTACTAATCGAACATACGTCCGTACTCCTGCGTCGGGTGGTCCATAAGAACGGCGGGAAGTGGGACTTAGGGTAGTCCACTTCAGGGCGCATCGCGCTCGCGACCGATAGTCGCAGACCGCTGAGAGCTGAGGCTCTAGCAGAGCTCTGAATCCCGCAGGCCCCGTCCACCGGAACCCTCACCGTTAAACGCGTGACTGGCCGACATGCTCAAGGGCGGCGTCATCATGGATGTCGTGACGCCCGAGCAGGCCCGCATCGCAGAGGACGCCGGCGCCGTCGCCGTCATGGCGCTTGAACGCGTGCCCGCTGATATCCGCGCGCAGGGCGGAGTCGCCCGTATGAGCGATCCCGATCTCATCTCTGAGATCATTGAGGCGGCGTCCATCCCGGTCATGGCCAGGCTCGTATTGGGCACTTCGTCGAGGCTCAGGTCCTTCAGGAGCTGAAGGTCGACTTCATCGACGAATCCGAGGTGCTTCGCCGACTACGACCCGCCCACCATCAATAAGCACCGCTTCACCCGTCCCGTTCGTATGCGGGGCCACCAACCTCGGCGAGCGCTGCGACGGGATCAGCGAGGGCGCGGCCATGATCCGCTCAGGGCGAGGCCGGCACCGGCGACGTCTCCGAGGCCACCCGCCCATCCGCACGATCACCAAGGAAATTGCAGCCTTGAGGAACTTGAGCGCGGACGAGCTCTATGTCGCGGCGAAGGAGCTCGCCGCCCCCTACGAGCTGGTGAGCGAAGTCGCCGAGGCCGGTGCGCTGCCCGTCGTCCTGTTCACGGCCGGCGGCGTTGCCACACCCGCCGATGCGGCCATGATGATGCAGCTGGGCGCCGACGGCGTTTTCGTGGGTTCGGGCATCTTCAAGTCGGGGAACCTGGGCCCGTCGGGCCGCCGCGATCGTGCGTGCGACGGCCTGGTACGACGATCCGCCGCCGTTCTGGAGGCCTCGCGCAGTCTGGGCGAGGCGATGGTCGGCATCAGTAGTGGCGGATTTGCCCGCACCTCACCGCTTGGCGGAGCGCGGCTGGTGAGGATCGGTATCCTCGGGCTTCAGGAAGGAGTCGTCGAGCACGCTGGCCTTGTGAAGGATCTGGGCCACGACCCCGTCCTCATACGCCGCCCCGAGCACATGCGCGGTCTGGACGCCCTCATACTACCAGGCGGTGAATCGACCACCCTGCTGAAGCTGCTGAATCTGACCGGGCTGCGCGAGTCTTTGACCGAAGCCGCGTCGGGTCTGCCCACGCTGGGGACCTGCGCGGGACTCATCGTCCTGGCCGCCCTCGGGGTACTCGATGTCGATGTTGAACGCAATGCCTTCGGGCCCCAGGTCGATTCTGCGAGCGCCCGTGTGGAGTGGAAGGGCATCGGGCTGACGGCGGCCTTCATCCGGGCTCCGGCAGTGACGCGTACAGGGGCGGGAGTGAGCGTGTGTTCGACCTACGTCGATCCCGCCCAGCCCGGGGGACTGCCACGCGTCGTTGGAGTGGAGCAGGGTTCCATCATGGCCGTCTCTTACCATCCCGAGTTGACGGGAGACGCGACTTTGCACCGGCTTCTGCTCGCCCGAGCCCGCTAGCGTCGTCTAGCGTCGTCAGTGCAGCCCCGGATCGCAGAGCGGTCCGGGGCTGCAGCACTGCCCTGCTGATCCCCAGGGCGTCTACCCTTGCTGCGGCGGTTGGAACCTGCGGTCGTCTGCAGGGTCGCTGCCCTGATACCCGTATGTGTAGCCGCCGGACGACGGCACCGCCTGGGGCGCGGGCCTGCCATAGGAAGAAGGCGCTGCAGAGGATTCGGACTGCGGAGGCGGTGACGCGTTGGCGTCCTTTGTTGTCATCAGCCGCGCATCGGTTGTGGGCCAGTGACAGGCCGAAGCGAGATCGACCGGCGATTCCCAGAGCGATAATGCGAGTCACCGAGTTCTGGCTGCCGATATCCATCACGGCCAATTTGATTACCGATGCGAGCACCGGCGCAGGCCGCCAGTGCCGCAGTGCCGTGACTCGCAGACTGAAGCCGACCGCGATGCACATCGCCCCGGTGGCCAGCACCATGACGCTCACGAGCGCACCGGTCATCCGCGCGCCCAGGAGAATCCAGATCGACCACCACAGCACAACCGACATGGAGCGGCGCGACGTCGCTCGAGGGGGCGGCGCAGCCACGGCCACAGCAGCCATATCGCAGTTGTCATCACGCTGAGCGCGACAATGACGAGCAGGGTCTGCCACAGCATGCTGCTCAGTGGCGTCGCGACGGCGAGTCCGGCCAGGGCGACCAGGAACAGCGATGCGTATCCGCTCAGATGGCCGGCAGGAGCTCGGTCGTCACAGGTGTCGCCCTCAGGGCACCGGCGCGCTGTCCACCAGGGCTCCGATGAAGCAGCGTTCTGGGCGTGGGGTGGGCGAGGCCAGTCCCAGACGCGCAAGCACGATGGCGATCACGCCTGCGGCCAGCATGCCGATATGCAGGTGGAGGGCCATATACGGGGAGATAAGAAGTGGGGCAAGGACAACGAGGTCGGCGGCGAGGATCCATGAGGCCCAGCTCAGGCTCAGCGCCGTGCGGCGAGCTCTTGGTCGTCAGGTTCTTCAAGGGAATTCAGCATCCTCCTGGGGGAGAGGGGGCTCGCTCAACAGTTGTTCGAGTACAACTGCGACTGGGGGTCAGCACCAGACCGGCGAGCGCGCAGGTCCGGCTCATCACGTCCGCCTGATGAACCAGACCGAGGGCACCACGACGCCGAAGCCGAGACCACCGGTACCGCTGCCGGAGTGGAGCAGACGTGCGCAGGGCGCCGCCGCTGCTATAGGGCCGGTCATGACCAGCGGGAACATGCGTATCTCGGACCACGACGAGAAGACCGGCGAGAATGCCGACGGTCAGGTGCACGGCGCCACTTGCCCGCGCCAGGCATGGGACAACGGCTTCACCAGAAGTACCGCGCCGATCACGCCGATCAGCAGGGGCGCACCCGCCGCGCGGCGTTGACCAGCACTGCGACACTCTCTCCCCCGCTCTGGCCCCTACGAGTCGGCACTGGGCGATCAGCACCACGAGACCGACCGACCAGTCGAGTCCCTGCCGCCCATCGCCATCCTGATCGATGAGTCGAGGACCGGCATCCATCACCTGGATTCCTATGAGAACAGTGGGAAGGAAGACGAGGATGACGCACAGTGGCTTGTTGGCCGAGCCAGCGCGCCGACCGGGGTGAAGGCCGCCATCCAATGGTGGCAGGGGAATGCGGTCACCGGAACCGAGGGGCCAGGCGCATTGAGTCGAGGAGCGCGCAAGGTGGGCGGTGATGGCCGCCAGGGCGAGACGACGTCAGACATACGAGCGTCCAGGTGAAGGCGACCGTCTCGGGATGCTCAGTCAGTGCCACGAGGCGAAGCCGATGGTGATCAGCGTGCCCAGACCGGAGACGACTGCCGTGAAGATCTGACTCGTCGCTCTGGCGGTGACCAGCAGAACAATGGCCCAGGCCGCCATGAGCGCGAAGGCGAGGAGAACCTGCACCCCAGTGTTCAGCAGGACGGGCCGATGATCGCCACGAAGCCGAGCGCCCACCGGTGCCCGTCGAGGGGTCGCGGCAGCCACCCGCTGGCGTGTGGCCTGCTGGACAGCAGGTTCCCGGGCGAGCAGACCGGCGGCGATGAGGCCGAGGAAGCCGATCTTGATCAGGTCGGGGATGCGATCCCAGACCAGTGCGATGAGACTGACAGCCGCCAGGACGACCAGGAGCGCTGCGGCGCCCGACAGCAGATAACGACCAACATTGCCCTCGGAACGGATACGGTTCCAGGCGCTGGAGGTCTCCGAGGCGCCGGAGCGCGCGACTGGGGACTCGCGGCTGCTGAGCACTGTCGGGACGCATATGCTCCGTACATGCTGTAGGCCCCAGGGCGTCGGAGTTCCGGAATGAACGTTCTGAGGCTGAGCCTGAGGCGCGAGGACCGGACGCTGCAGTGCTGGCGGAACGGCGGCCGGTGGCGGAAAGCGGCGGCCGGTGGGGAACGGCGGCCGGTGGGGGAAACCCGGGTGGTCGGCGGACGGCCTCCGGCTGCTCAGAGTTCTTGGCGGCCGCCTGTTGCGCGGGCGCTCGCGCTCCGTGTGCCTCATCGACCGCCATCGCAGTATCCTGCTCGACCGTCTTCGATAGATTCGGGCGAATCCGACTCGCGCCGATCAGGAATCGGGCACCGTCGCCGGCGTCAGGGACTGGGCGGGCTTGACCACGCGTTGTGCGATCCAGTCGATCTTGCGCTCCATGAGATCGAGTCGACGCAGAATCTCCCTGGCTCGCCGCCGAAACGGAGGGCGGCCGCCGCATAGGGGGCTGACACGCTGGCCTCAGATGAATGGGTAGAACTCGCTGAGATAGATATGGAGGCGCTTCGGAGAAAGGGAAGTAGACCCTGTGAGAACTTCGGCGAGTGCTCCTTGAGACCGGGATGGGCGCGCAGGGACGGACATCGCTCAGAGAAGCCACTAGCTCACGCCATGATCGAGAACGGACTCACTGCCGCCCAGCGCAGATGCGCGACGCCGGCGTCGCCGAGCAGGCCATCACTGTCTTACCCATTACTACCAGTCCTGGAGGCCCGGGCCACGGGCCTCATCCCTGAGGAGACCATTGAGGCTGACGGACATCGACTCCTCATCGGACGATGTCGAGCTCGACCGAGAAGCGGCCGGGAGGCCCTGGCACGAACCGTCATCATCCAAGCTCAACGGCGGCCTGGGGACCTCGATGGGCCTGGACCGCGCCAAGACGCTCCTGCCGGTGCGCGACGGCAAGACCCCTCGACCTCATCGTCGAGTAGATCGTGGCGGCCCGCCGCCGTTACGAGTGAGCCTGCCGCTCATCCCCATGAACTCCTTCCGCACCCGTGAGGACTCCCTGGCGGCGCTGGCGCGCCATCCCGAGATCGGGTGGACGACCTTCCACTGGACTTCCTGCAGAACCGGGCGCCCAAGCTGCGTGCCGACGACCTCACCCGGTCTCCTGGGAGCGGACCCCTCACTGGAATGGTGTCCCACGGGCCCAGCTGGCGACATCTACACCGCCCTGCGTGGCGTCCGGCGTCCTGGACGCCCTCCTGGAGCGCGGTACCGCTACGCCATGACACGCGAACATGAACAACTGGGCGCGGCACCGTCTCGCTCGCATCGCCGGATGGTTCACGGCCTCGGGGGCTCCGCACGCGCCGGAGCTGTGCCGACGCACTCTGCCGACGTCCCAGGGCGGCTACTGACGTTCGCAGAGCGACGGTCGCATCATCACCCTGCGATACCGCGCAGACTCCAGCAGATCAGATGCACTACTTCGCGATCCAGTTCCGCCACCCGTTCTTCCACCAACAACCTGTGGTTCAGACCTGCGCGTCGCAAACACCCTGATCGAGCGGGACGGCATCCTCGGCCTTCCCTGATCAAGAACTCCAAGACGGTCGACCCGCCGATTCCGCTGACCCCCGGTCATCCAGCTGGAGACGGCCATGGGGGCCGCAGTGGAGGCCTTCGAGGGCGCCACTGCCGTCGAGGTACCGCGCAGCCGCTTCCTGCCGGTCAAGACCACCAACGATCTCCTGCTCGTGCGCTCCGACGCCTACGAGGTCGATGAGGACGGACTGCTGCAGATGGTGCCGGAACGCGCCTGCACCGTGAACCTCGATCCGCGCTACTACAGAGGATAAGGGACTTCGAAGCCCGATTCCCGTTCGAGGCTCCGTCACTGCGGAGGGCTGAGAGCTTCACGGTCGAGGGCGATTGGACCTTCGGAGCCGACGTCGTCGCCACCGGGGATGCTCATGTTGCCGAGACCGGTTCACCGGGCGAGGTCACATCTGGAACTCGGCTGTGAGTACCGAATAACGCTATGGGCCCGGGCCATCATGTCATGAAAGGTTATTCGAGGGGTTGGTGCGGGCGTGGAGGGGCTGGGGGTGGCTGTGATGGTTTCTTTGAAGGTGTGTAGGGCGCCTGTAGTCGAGCCAGGATTTTCCAGGCTTTGATGTGCACGATGGTTCTTTCTACGACATATCGGATTTCGTTCAAGGATTTGTTGGCCTGCTTCTGGGCCTTGGTGAGTTCACTGTTGGGAGATTTCTTGTAGGGGGTGAGGACCTGTCCAATGTAGCCCTTATCGGCACGCAGCAGGAGGGGTCGATCTCCTCCAGGAGACCGGAGGTGGTGTGGCCTTGGCGTCGTGGGTAAACTGTAGCGGATCTGAGGCCCACCGCAGGTGCCCGCAAGATCGTGGGCTGGGACACCTCCATGATCTCGGCGATCGCTTCCTGAGAGGTTTTCTTTAGCAACCTAATTCTCTCAGATCAACGAGCCGTCACCCAGTTAACACGCCGACCCACTAACCCCATACACACCCCCTGAATAACCTTCACGCTAGCGAGGGGTGCGAAACAAAAGGAATGCGCGATGGCTACGTCCATCATTGTGAAGATGAGTGCTAAGCATTATGAGTCGCCCGGAGGGCGACGGTCATATCATCGACATCATACACCCTCTTTTCGACCGGGAGAAGGCCCATCAACGCAGGTCTCCGAGGTTCTGCGTGATGTGCGCGCCCAGATCGAAGGGATGCATGACGGCAGAGAACGGGCCGGTGACCTGAGTACTCCATCTCAGGTGCCAGCACTGGACCTCCAAGGACGCTGATGGCTTCAAGTTCAGTGAGGAGATCGAGGTCAGGTCACCCAGCGATTTCGCCAGGCTCGGAAACTGGCTGGATTCGGTTTTTGAAGTACCAGGGCGTTAGGTTGAGATTCATCAGATGGTCGGTTACCCAGCACCGTGAGAAGGAGCTGAGGCGCTTCTGCGTCAGGCCGCCGTGAGGGCTGCGAGGCAGAAGGGCGGAGCAGTACGCCGCTGCGGTGGGCATGCATATCGTCTCGACCAAGACGACTGCATGGATTCCTCAAAAACGGGTATGGGTATTCTCTGCAAGCAGCGCTGCGAGTCGTGGAGGCGGCGGGGCCTGGATCTGCTTCAGCGCCACCTTGGACACTTACAGGTTCGCACCGGAGGACATCCATAGGAGCGCCTCCGTCGAGGCGGAGTTCTGGCTGAATAGACTGCTGCGTAGTCCTGCGCCCGCCGGTTCCGACTGGGGGTTTGCTCTGGCGATAATTCGGGCGATCACCGAGATCGTCCGCGAGATCATGGGCCGAGGCGCGCTCGCGATCATCGGTAATCCCAGTTTGGGAGGCGTTGGTCACGCAGATACATCAACGTTGCCCGTACCGCTGCCAGTAGCCTGAGTTCTTGCGCCAGGGTGATCTCATCCTCGCTCGGCATCCGGTTATAACGGCTCGGTTGTTGCGCCCCATCCAGACCCCCGGACGTCACTAATCATGACGGCTCGTTCGAGAGAGGTATTATGTTGCACCTAATTCTCTCAGATTCCCGAGCTGCAACATCGGTTAATGTGTTGCTCCCATCTCCTTATGCTAGCCCCTGAATAACCTTCGACGACCCTCGCCTCCGGATCTGCTGCAGCGCCCGACGGTCGCAGATCGTATTGCGGTGCGCATGATTCCGACTAGCGCTCGGATGATAATAAAATCGGTGCAGATGCAACTCAGAACGGCTGCGACTCCTCCTTTGCGGCGGCTTCTGCGTCCTCACTCGAGGAGGCCGACGCGGGATGAGGACACGATCGTATCAATCGCCAACGGCGGAGTTCGTGTAGAACGGCAACCGAGCGTCATGCCGCGCCGTAGAGCCGGCTCGGATCGCCGATCGGCCCGAACAATCACGGCAATAGCTACCGCATCAGGCTCCACGCGAAGCATGCGCCCAAAGGGGACGTCGAGCAGGTGACACCAGGTAGCACGGGCCCCCTACCCGTGGTCAACCGTGCTCTCACAGCACGGCCGCATACTGCAGGGTGTCGTGGTGGGCGATACCGAATCGGAACCAGTGACCTCCGGTGTGAACGAGGCGCTCTAACCCCTGAGCCAATCGCCCGGGCGCGACAGGTTATCCAGCGCGAGTACCGACGGGCAAAATGAGTGCCCGGTGAGGTGGATCACCGCAATGTCATCTGCGGTCGGTGGCCGGTCGGGTGTTATGGCTTTTCCAGCGCGCCAGGCGGTCTCGAGTGGGTCCCGTGTGGAGCATGCGGATGCATGGCTCAGCGTGAAAGCATCACCCTTGCCAAGCAGGGTCGCGGGTTCGAGTCCGTCATCGCTCTCCGGGGAAAGACAATCCGGCTGGCCTCTCACTGGTGGATTCCAT